>Ga0214477_100223_pt1 | contig 40066 bp, 25 predicted proteins | sample M1_20Mar14CPVII9_FD_165058 | JGI IMG/M metagenome (GOLD analysis project Ga0214477, IMG submission 165058) | Marine eukaryotic communities from Monterey Bay, California, United States - M1_20Mar14CPVII9sort6BwellC16 | ecosystem: Environmental > Aquatic > Marine > Unclassified | place: USA... | reverse complement strand
TACTGTGAAGAATGCGAGTGTTATGAAGATGATGCATTGGAAGAGAAGTGTAATTTAAACTCCTCTTACTTAAACTGTGCCGATGAATGTTCAAATATTGAGAATATGGAAGAGTATGGATATTTAGTTGTCAAAATTTACCATCCAATAAAGAAACCGCCCAACATGTTAAAGCAGAGTAATTCTACTGCCCTGCACAAAATCCCCTACAAACAAAAATATCACTTCTCTCATAATTTTTACTCATCGTCCATCTTAACACCTTCCATTCCACCCTATACTACTATTCATCAATCAACATGTTGACATCCTTTTCAACTCGTTCTGCGGCAACAGGAGGAAATAAATCCACCGCCGCTCAGCCTACGACCGCTCGTTTATCTTCACAGCATGATACTGCAATGAATCACGATGCATCAAAGTCATTGCAATCATCTCTTAACTCGTCGGTCAATGCTTCTACTGGCACGAGCATCGTAACTCCTACAAGCACTTCACACAAACGTGACCTCGCTGACGCTGATACGGATACATCTTCCAACAAGCGCCTTCTCTTGGATGACGCTTCAGGCGGTACCACCAACGTCAATCAACGTCCTCCCTTGCCAACTGATCAAACTTGGGATATAGTGGATCCTAAACCTGGGGATAAACAAATGACGTATAGCAATATCAACTGGACAAGACCTCCTCTCATCATTCAATCCGCTATTGATTTAGATCCTTCTTCTTCTACTTCCCCATCCCTGAGTGAAGCGATGGACATCCTTTTGGACCACCTACAAAGTACTACATCAACTGATGCGTTAACTATGGTTCTTGTAAACTACGGTGCTGTGAATGAGAAGATCCCGAAGACAAACAAAGCTCTGTGTAGAAGGTTGAGGAAGTTATTCAATGATCGTGTTAGGTTTATTGAGTAAGTATCATTTGGAGTGTTTTACCATTTTAGGATACCGCATTTTTTAAAAATTACGAGTTTTCGGTATTTTTGAAAAAGATATTTTATGGATACCGTCTTTTTTTTGGATACTGTTACATACTTCTCATATACTACTTTATCAATTCAAATCGTAGGAATATTACTGAGGGTAAATACATTGAGAAAGCATTCGAGGCAGGAGTATTCCTAGGTGTTGTTGTTCAATTGACTAATACCTTTACACACTATTCGAGAGAGTTATACTTCCATGTAATTTATGAAGATGGAGATTCAGAGGATTTATCTGCGTTGGATGTAATGGCTCTTATGATTACTGACCCAAACAAAATCGACCAAGCCAAACAGAAACAATACGTTAACAACGCTGGCACTATCAGTTACAATGAAGTTAAAGGTGTTACGTATGCAGAGGGTCACGAACCTGACATTGCTGTGAAACTTCTTCATCTTCCTAGTTTGAAGTCGTCTGAGCTAATTGTTCGTAATCTAAGAGAGACAGGCACGGAAGATCTTCCTAGTTTAAAGTCGTCTGAGCTAATTGTTTGTAATCCAAAAGAGACAGGAAAGCTCGAATATGTTGGTACGAGTAGAGATGAAGTTAGTAACAAAAACGAATCGGTTAGTATCAATCGAGGTGAATCGGTTAGTTTCAATCAAGGTAAGTCCGATACTGTATCATCCGCAAATACCGATTCTAATAGTGAAAAGACGAACGTGGGGGCAACTACTGGTAGTAATGACTCGAAATCTTTTCGATTGGATATGGGTAAATTCAAGGGTCAAATGGAGAGTGTTACTGCTGCCCAATCCGTCAGATACTTTCAGAGTGCAGCGTTTCAAAGTGTCGATCAATCAACCTATCGTATCGTGTTTATTCAGCTTCCAAATGTTCTTTGGTATTTCAAAGTTGGATTCATGAAGATGGTATTGGAGAACATATACAATGATGACGTGCCATTATGGGTCTCTTCAATGAAAGATATTTTCATTCGAAAGCATGCTCATGGTCCAAATCAATTGTCGAGGAAGAAGAAGAACAATGGCGATATGGGTTATCCCAAAACAGCCATTGCGTTTACGCATAAGGTTACTCGTGCAGCTTTAACACTTGAATCGCATTCGTTGAATGCTGCTCTTGCCAAGATTCATACTATCTTCACAAACACAGAAGGGTTGGACGAAGCTTTTCATTCATGGTCGATGGCAAACCAAGCTGGTGTTATTACGTTCTTCAATAACAAAGAGCCTAACATGCAGAAGGTTCTCGAGAAATTTGACAAAGACATCAAAACAGTTTTCAAGTCGAACCGCATCATCAATACAAACACTGCACTTGACAAGTATATGCTGGATTGGGATATCAAACAATTCGTTGCAAATGATCTTGGATATAGTCATTGGCCACACGATAAGATTTCAAGTATCTTCGGTGGCGCTAACTCTGGCTCGAATGTTCCTGACTTTGATAATGTACAAGAATTGACTCTCAACGATTGAGTATGAATTATCAAAAATACAAGAATCCCGTATTTTTGGAATCTGTTTTTAGTTGGAAAAGAGTTTGTGTGGTAAAATTATTAGTTCATGTTTCATCAATCATCACTCAAACACTTTCTTATCTATATACTTATTCTATGTAGGTAAGTTGTATTGGAGGAATATCCAAGTCAAAACCAAAACGTGTAGCGACGGTGATGGTGTTGGTGGGTTCACAAAGACGTACTTTGATAGCTCGGATTCTGACGATAACAATCCTACTTCGAATGATGGTGATGATCACGCTATACCTGAAAGGGTTGTTAGCAACGACTTAATGGAAATAGATGACGACCCAAACAATCCAAACGATTCAATCCAAAGTAGCAACACTCATTCATTATCTTGTCTTGGTGAATCAATAGTTGGAATTATATTATCGTTTCTCAAGCCAAGAGACGTACTCTCATTGGCGACGTGTTGCAAAAAGGCTCCGAACCCGCCTCTTGTGACAATGGATCAATGTGTATCAGTAGTGTTAAACAGTGGTCCATATGGAGTTCAGTCAATGATTAATGTTTACAATTTAATGATCAGAAAAGCGATTTATCCTGTCTCAGTTGAACGAGTGCTTAGACTGGGATGTGGTGTGAAATGTGAGTTTTGCTTACAACATGAAGTCAGGATTACTAGGCCACAATGGGCTGTTCATGCATGCTGGACATGCTTAGATAACAACGTCAATCAAGAGTCGAATAACGATGATACTTGGAATCTGAATCGCAAGTGGCACCGTGAATTTATCCGAGACGGCAAGCGGTTTGTGAAAGCTTATTATCTGGCTCATCGTAATGCAATATTTCAGACACTCAGTGATCCTCAAGTGATAGCTTATTGTTACGGTGACAGGTTAGTCAAATCAACTCGTAACGGCAAGCTTGTTACAAGTAAAGACAGGTTCGAAATTTTATACAGATCTTCGACTCGAGACAACTGCAATAGGCTCATTGGACCAAGGTTCACTTATGATATGATGAGAAATATAATTCCATTTTTAGAAGAGGATGGATCACACACGGTTCGTCAGTTCTTAGCACAGGGCAAAAACGCGCCAAGTGACACCGATTACGATGAGTTCGTTGCTTCATTTGACAAGAGCATCGATGAAGCTAAATCCAAACAGGCTGCTCGTAAAAAAGGTATTGCTGACAAGAAATATCATTCACGATTGGAGAAAATCGAGCGGGTGTTGGATGCATTGCATAAAGTATCACTATATTTGTCTGTTGAGACACTTAACTCATCTGCATTCATAGATGAAGCATGTGAAAATCAAATTATGTTGGGAGAATTACCTGCTACGGAACAAACAGTAAATGCATTGAATAGACTACTGCTTTGCTATCGTGAAGAAGATCATTTATTAATGGATTATTGCATCACATTCGACACGGGCAATTATCGAGTCGACTGCCGTCTCATGGAACTGTTTGCAACACTTATGAAGGCCCCATCTAAAGTCACGGATAAGGATGCACGATTGTTTGCTATGAAGTTTTGGGCGAACTTCGATGATGATGTTAATAGAGCTCAGAACCGCATACCTGCATTGTTTGACGAACCTGAGAATGAATTTGACGAGCCTGTTTTGAAGACAACTTTTCCACTCAATCAACCGTGGATGAGACCGCAATTTAAGCGAGATGTCTACAGTAAATGGAAGCGTGGTTGGACGGATACGTCAAAGAACCGGAGATATTAACATTTGAATTATTCTCTAATCTAACATTGACTTTCTTTTCATTATATCATAGTGTCTGCTGAAGAGATTAACCTATTTTGGAGCAAAGAAATAGTTAGAGAAACAATCCACGTCGCGAACATTACATGGTACATTGCAGCGATGCTGTCAAGAGACAAAGAGCTCGCAGCTAAGAGGTATTGCGGTCAACGTGGTTTTATAATACTAAGAGATTTATTGAGCATGACAACATGTGATATAAATTTGAGCAAGTCTATACAACACCAGGCTAGAATTATATACAACAATATCTACAGAATATACTCAGGTAAAGTCAAGATTGTCACAACATCAGATGACAGTATCAACAATAGTCGTACTGGATCAATATTCTGTTACGATCGCCATAGTAATAAATTTCAAGTCTATGTTGATCAGTTGGACTCAGAATCACCTACAGTTGAACAGTTCAAATCGGCTCAATTGATTCCTTTTGACAATATAAGCAAGTTACCTCAAGTCAAATGCAACAAATTGGATACTCATCAATGCTCATTATCAATGAACTTAAGGTCAGTGCAATACAAGTTTGAAATGACATTCAAACATTGGATTTACATTCAACTGTCCAAGAACAAGAACGGTAGAATACTGGACAGTATAGAAACTTATGACAATTTCGACCATCTAGTGCAAACATCAAACAACATTATTGACTTGTATCAATCCGAAATTAACGTTCCAATACAACAAGCAGATAATCACATAATGACATTACCATTCCAAACAGTCGATAAATCTATGGCTATGGCTTGTGATGGACTTGAATACTTTGACAGAACAACAGATGAGAACTTCAACGAAGCCACTATCTTACAATCCATTGGAAGGTATACCATTGTGATTAATCAATCAACGTTGAATCGATTAATGCCATTCTCAAAATTGAATGATGAATTAATCAATTTGGCTGTCAACTGGTGCGTATCTTTCTTTCATTCATGTTACTTACTCCTTATCACTATGTGTATCTAAAATCCAATTCTAATTGTACAGGTTGACCTGTGGTATCAAAGATGTTGTTGTATTCAATTCTTTCTATTTGAATCAAATGCAACAACCTGGTGGAATAGCAAATTCCAAAGTATATGTCCATAATCGCAACATACAAGTCACAAACAAGAAGCTCCTTATATTTCCGTATCATTCACCGGATCACTGGTCGGTTTTTGTAGTCGTGAATCCAAATTGTATCATATCGGCCTTCAAACATACTTGCAACTACGAAGTCAAGAAATTGACTCCATGCATATTATTAATCGATTCATCCAGTTCTCCTTCCAAAGTAATAGCAAAGAATGTGGTACGAACATTGTGCCATTGGCTAAACTATTTCTATGAAGACGAAAGTACAAACCCATATGAAAACAGATTCCCTTACCATCCTCGCAGAATGCCACTTATCATACCAAACGTATCAGTCCAATCAAATGGGTACGATTGTGGTATACACACGTTTTTGAATATCCAGGCTTCGCTATCATTACTTCGACGACGCTTAACAGAAGAAGATATTTCAAACAATTATATTGATGCAGTAACCAACAATGAACAATTCATCATCACAGACGACTCTATAACACGTGCTAGAGTAAGTTTTCATAAATTGATTACAAACTTAGGAATCATGTTCAATACAGTTCGGGTCTGTGAAGTCGCAACGATAAGAACGGATGAGAATGATAATTCTGGAGATGAGTGCTTTACATTGTGTAGCCAATCTCATTCAGAAGAAGTAGATAGTAAAGATCCATCATGGGGATCTTCAAACAAGAAGAAAAGAAGTTACGAAGAATCAGCATCAGTGTAAGTCAAATTATATATTATCTAAATTTCAAAAATACTGGAAATCTGTATTTTTGAAATATCCCTAATCATGCTCACCACTCATATTTTAACTCTATCATCCTACTCGATCATTAAGTATATCACATGATAGCAATGGTAGTACACTTGACGTCATAGATAACGATGACAACAATGAAGTCACGAATCTCTCGCATCTCAATTCGTACCAATCATTAACAAACAATGATTTGACAGACTTATCGACTGTATTAATATCAGGATCTGAGATTCAATACAAATATGATGGAGTTGAACCTCACTCAAGCAAGTACATCAAGAGCGCAATTGTATCTCGTATATATGATCCTGGAGAAGATACATACACAAGGATAATACTGAATAACAATGATACAATTGACCCGTTGCGACACATGATATGTATATCCAAATATAAAATACCATTATCGGATGAACTCATTGTCAATCCACGGCAGAAATGGATGCGTTTGATTCAGTTCAAAATTGTTCCAGACGAAATAGAAATGACATCACCAAGTCAGCCACATAAAGCAAAGAGGATCCGAGTTAGTCGCGGGTTGACCAACTATGACATTCAAAACAAACGATATAGGATGTTTCAGAAACAAACCAAGCTAGATGAACTACATCCTGCAAAAATATACTTGCCTGAAATTACACCAAATCAAACAAGGTCTGTTATGGAATCAATCAATCATTACTATGAACGCTGTGTTAATCTTGGCTTGATTGAGAAATTTTACAAGTCGAAGATTACTAGTTCGAGATCCTTCGAAGAGTTTAAAAAAAGAAAGGAAGCATTGAAGCACAGGATAAAAAGAGCAAAGAACAAAGACGCTTTCGACCTCAATATCCAAACATCTGTTAAGTTCTATCGTAGGGCAAAAGAAGTAATCACAAAACGACAAGTAAAAGCTAGAGAAGCCATGTACATGTTTGAATACAACAATAAATGCCAAAGAATTAAAATATGTCCAAGTTGTAAAGAGAATGTAATGATCAATCCCAGGAATAAAGCAGAGTTGGGCGAGTACTTTACACCCAAATCAGTGAAACATGCAAGTTGTAAGAAATGTAAAGAAGATGACAATGTCAAGGCTGATTCGAATTACTACGAGAACACGAATAGGCATCCTGTTTGGTACAAGCATGATATTATTACGGGTGAAATGATATTAGGACCAGATGGAAAACCAATAGTACAATATAACATCCCAGACGAATTGAAAGACCTACGACTCGGAGAGAAATTGCTCATTCAAAGGTTTTCCCCGTATATCCCTACACAGCATATAAAAAACGGTACATATGGAATCAAGGGACATTGTGTCACTTTCCCGCAAGACATAACACTTATTTGCAATGAACTTCCACAACGAAAAGAAAAGTTGTTGACCTTTATAAGATATATGAGCAACAAGGATAACACGTCTACTTATCCAAAGCGGTATGTGATAAGGAGACAAAAGGTAGTTACTGCACTGAAGTGGCTGAAAGTGCATCATACTGGGTATCGTGACATTATAATTCAAGAGTCGAATCTTGAATGGATGGGTACAAGTGCAGAGAAAAACATGGCAGAAATAGCTCAAACAGTTACAACAAAGCAAGCAACAAATGATGATGAAGAAGAAGAGTTTGTATCCAAAGCACACAAACATAATGAAGCTAATGATGATATTGTTATGACAACTATGCACAATAATAAGAAAAAGTCACTTCCCTCGAAAGAAGAAGCGAGACCAATAATAGAACTCATCAAACAAAAAAAAGATCTAAACAAGATAAATGAGGCATTGACGTTTCCACCAATAGATGTGAGCCAACCAACATCGTGAGTATATATGTGATTATTCAGATGATTTATTCATGTTACATACAAACGCTCTCACCTCACCTCGATTCGATGTTGACTTGCTTAGCGAGTATGACGAAACACTTCAAATAATGGTGAATACATTTCCTTGGCTATTCCCAGGTGGCATTGGAGATGTTTGGGATAGAGAAAGAGGATCGATCGATATAAAAGAATGGGGACAACACTTATTGAAATATCATGACGGACGATTCATTCGAGATCAACTATTTGTTTTGTATCTGTTCAACTCAATAACAAGAAAGAAGAACAACAGTCAAGGCACGTACTTCTTCAAAAGTGAGCACTTCTTCACTCGTGACCCACCTACATTAGAAGAGCTCAAATATCAGATATCAAAAGGAGATGACAGGTTCGTTCAAATGCTACAATATTATGCTCACAACATTAGAGGGTCTGATAGCTACTGGCGATCCAAAGCTCATGAGCTAGAATATTGGGTAAATTATCATTTAGCAGCAGGGCATGGACCACCGACTTTCTTCATCACTCTATCATGTGCAGAGAATTGGTGGCCTGACTTGAGACAACTTATGATCGACCTGACCACAAATGCAGGTGATACTACACAGGCTGCTCTCTTGGTGTCAGGAGATTTCAGAGCTATGTGTAAAGCAGTAGTAGCTTATCCTGTGTATGTAAACGAGTTCTTTATGAAGAGAAGCAAGGAGCTCATAAATACAGTTTTAAAAGATGCTTTGGGTATAAAGTATCATTGGGGGCGAATTGAGTTTGCTCCAGGAAGAGGAACAATTCACTTGCACTTATTATGTATTCCAGAAGATCATGCGTACTTAAAAGAGTATCACAAAGCAAATACAGACAACGAGAAAGCAACGGTTGCCGGTACCTATATGGAGTCGAGATTTGATTACACTGCTGATGTAAAAATTGATCACACGAAAGAAATCAATAGAATTACTTCTCCATTATCATGCAGATACTGCGAAGTTAAAGACATCAAAGAAGATGCTAGAGCTTTGGCTGAAGATTGCATGTGTCATATATGCAATAAGTACTGTCTCATAGAAGGCAAAAAAAACAATCCAAGAGTGTGTAGACATGGATTCGGTACAGAGTCCGAACACGGCGATGAAAATACAGAAGGTAAACCCTTGATATCCGAGCACCAGTTGCGTGTTGATAAATCTGGCATCACCCATTTAGAAATGAAACGGACTCAATCCAAGCAAATACAGCAACACAGCAGAACTTTACTGCAAACTTGGAGAGCAAACATTGACGTGAAATGCATCCTGTTCGACACAGATCCCCTTCATCCGGATATACGCGAAATTGACGAACTTATCAAATATGTATGTGCTTACACAGTGAAAAAGCATAAAACAATCAAACAGGAGAAGGAGATTATTCAAAATTTGATACAGTGGTAAGTAATAATTATTTGAAAAATACCGGAAATCTGTATTTTTTAAATTTGGATACCTTTCTCACACTGCTCTTCTTCTTGAAATCAACTGAAAAGTACACAACAGAATGAGCTTAGTGGAGTTGCAAGCATAGCCAAAAAAGCTCTCAATAAACTGAGCAGCCAGCGTTTAGTACCTATTCAAGAAGCAGTGCATGAGATAATGACATACGATTTGGTTGTATCCTCTGAATTATTTACGACTGCAAGTCTAGCTCAGTGTCAAAAATTACAAACACAAAAAGAAAAGGACGAGACAAAATCTACAAACATTGTATCGCAGTATATCAATCGCCCTGATAGCTTAGATCATATATCACTTGAGGAGTACTTTTATAATCATTTTTGTGATGACACATTTGATGACACCAAGGAACATAGAATACTCATAGCTAATGGATTGAACTTCAAGCCAAGATACCCAGTTGATTTCAATTACGCGAGAGGTATCATACTACTGCACAAACCATGGGGTCCAAATAATCCATCACTGAAACCTATCTTTCAAGATAAGGAACTAACAATACGTACTTTTCATACAATGATAGCAAACAAAGAAGTGCCAACGAGTGTTGTAACTCAATATAATTTAGCTGTTAAGTACTCCCAACAAGCGAAAATTGAACTACTTGCAAAGCAAGGAATGACAGATGATAATCCAAACTTAAATGAAATGGATGAAGACGAACAACAATTGTATTTAGAAAGTGAGGCCTATGGTAGCATGATAGATAACAAAACTCAGATTCGTAACAGACTTGGTAACAAGGAAGTTAACATTGGTATAGGACATGATTGGACAGTTAGAACCGTGAACCCTTATGTTGACGTGGATGGGAGAAACTACTTAAACAAGTTGAGGGATGACTTCTACAAAAGCATGAATGAGCCGGTAACATCACCTGAAATGCTAAGATTACCAAGAAGACAAGATGGGGAAAAGTACAATGTTGAAGACTGTACCCAAGAACAAGCGACAATTGTATTAGCAGCAGTAGACACTGTTATTAAGTTCATCACTAATGACAAAGAATATAAACCATTGCGAGCAACTGTAGTGGGCGAAGCAGGAACAGGCAAATCATATGTTATCAACACCTTGACCACAATTGTTAGAAATCTAACACAATGCAACGACACAGTCATTGTTGGGGCGCCATCAGGAGCATCAGCTTATAATGTTGGGGGCTGCACATTACACAGGTCACTAATGATTGCGGTAGATGAGAAAGTATCTAAACTATCCGAAGATAAGAAAAAGGAGCTTCAGTATCAATTGAAAAGAGTGTTAGTTTTCATAATTGACGAAAGAAGCATGGTAGGATCTAAATTACTCGCAAATTCAGAGTCACATCTACGACAATGTGCTTTCAATGGTAACAATACAAGCGAATATTGGGGTGGGGTACCGGTTGTTATACTATTTGGAGACGATTACCAATTGCCACCGGTAGTACAAGAAGGAGCAATATTGGGCTTTGCTAAATCGAAAGGAAACACAAAAACAGACACATCACGTATGAGAAAGAGCGATCAACTATCAGCTAATTACGGGAGTAAACTCTTCATTGAAGACTTAGTTGACAATGTTTTCATTCTAAGCGTAAACAAAAGAGTCAAGGGAGGTCATGAACAATACAAGAATTTACTGAGACGACTTAGGGTGGGAAAACCAACCGAAAACGACGCTGACAAGTTATGCAATTTACATCTAAATGAGTACCCTGCTGAATTTGAGAGTGAATTAGAATCAAAAGGCAAGGTAATGTACTTGTGCGCAACACACAAAGTGAAAGACCAGATTAACGAAAGGAAGCTAACAGAATTGTCAGATAAAGCAAAGGTCCCTATAGCAGCTTTCCTCGATTGTCATTTCACCAGTGAGTACAATGGAAAGACGAAAGACGACTCGGTCATAAGACGATCACATTTCTTCCATAACAAATATGTCAGAGAGGTTAAATATACACATCTATGCGTAGGAGCAAGAGTAGCAATCGACACTGTAAACTTCATACCAGAATTGGGTTTGTACAATGGAGCAATTGGAACTGTCATTGACATAGTATACGACACAAGAGAAGGACCGAACGGAAGGAAAGGGTCTCATCTGCCTGAATATGTAATTGTAGACTTTCCATCTTTCAATATTGATAATGCTCCGAATCTGAAACCTTGGGACGCCAATAATCCAACACACGTTCCCATCCCAATGAAAACTCAACCATGCCAATACAACTGTTGTAGAGTTACATTTTGTCCCTTAGTGCCTGCATGGGCATCAACAATACATAAATTTCAAGGAATGCAAGCCGGACAAGATGATGACGATATAATCAACTTCCTAATAATTGACTGCGGTGATATGAAAACTGAACAAAATAACCCAGGAATGTGTTATGTGTCAACGAGTCGTGCAAAAACTATCGGAAATAATTTCGACGATAAACACCCTAAAGACTCATCATTATACTGGATTGGCGTAGGAATGTACCAACAGAGATTGAAAGATGGTGCCATGAAATGGGATGATAAGAAAACAGGTCAAAAAGTCAATTGCAAAAAAGTTCAAGATAGAGATGAATGGGTGGCCTACCTAAACAAGAAAGCGGAAAAAACAAAACAGGTATATAATTGTGACAAAATGCAAACTATTCTTAATACAACATTCAAGGTTGCATTGAGTAACAATGAGACTGATAGGTATGATGCCAACCGGGTTGACACAAGCATAATGAATATGATACACTATCCAAATGAAGAATGGAAGAAGGTAAAGAAAGACTCCAAATATACCGTGCCTAGATCATTCTACGATTAGATTAGGTACTTGTAGGAAAGAAATTAATATAATATATATATAAATAACCACCAAATATATACTCTCTGATAGTCGCACAACTTTAGGGTTAAAACAACATAAGCCAGCATTTTAAAAATACGGATTTCCCGTAATTATTAAAACGACGTGAGTACCGCTTTTAGAAGTCATCCTGTAAGTGGTACCCATGACGTATCAATACCATATCACTCGACTTTGAACAGCCCTTTTCCTCAAGATACCGTAGGAACTCCTTTGTACCTGATTTTCTACGGTTGTATTGTGACACCTTTCTCGTATTTGTACTAAAACCTACATAGGAACTAGTAGAAAAAGAGGTGTGAAAAAGTGGCTAAATGCCAGCAATAGAGTCCGCCCAGGGGCTCAGGTCATTGAATGAAAAATAGCATAATGGAGCCCCGAGGGCGCCTTAATAAGTATTGTGCAATCAAACAAATACTTATTCTATTCTATTCTATTCTATTCTAGAGTCTCCTCATGATCAACACAGCAGTACATACAAGAGAGACTTAGATTCCTAATCATTCTGTGCAAATTATTTACACAGAGGTCTAAACTTATTCACCATTGTGCAACAAACTTGAGTAGGAGAGCTATTTCGAAGGAAATGAGGCAGCTAACCAGGAAGAAGATAAAGAAAGACGGCATAGTAGACTCCTTCTTTGGACTCATAAAGTCAGTGAGTCTACACTTCATCAAATAGTAGTCATTTAGTGACTTCAAACGCTTCCTCTTCTTGTCAAAGCGTAGGACTGTAGGTAGTGAAAAGGCATAAATAACATTTGTAAGGATATAGCATGTGGCAGTTTAGAACGAGGTTTATCATAATATACTCACCTCCATCTGATAAAGCAAGGCGATACTCTCGTGTGGAGTTTAACCGGTGCTGATATTCCGAGACCTTGGAGCAGCTTGAAGCGGATACAATATTCAACAGGAAATGAAAGATCATTCCGAGACGACTCTCATTACTGTTGTAAGTAACATCCAATGCTGACCGAGCACGTTGTCTACCTGCTCGGTCGGCCTTGTGCAAACGAATTTGCATGCCAGTATGTTTATACCCATCTTGTATCGGTAGAAGAGTCTTCATATCATTACTGTTGGTGAATCGAGCAAGCTGTAGTCTGCCGGTTTCCTCGAGATGCTTGAAGCCTTGCTGAAAGGCCTGGCAGCCTACACGACCCGCAGAGAAGGTGAATACCCTGACGGCTGATGCCAGTTCAAGTCTTGAGTCAGAAGCGAGGAAGTATCCAGCCACAGTGGCTAGTCCACCACCTAATGAATTACCTGTAATGGAAAGATGAAACTTTCCTCCTCCTCCTGTGAGCTCATTGCCAATCAGACTGATCTTCTCCTTGATCTCATCCAGAGTGCTTCTCTTTGTGTCTCGTCGTACTCTTAACATCTCATCAGATACCTTGGCTCGGAGGTTGATGAACTCACAATTGCCTTCATAATCTTCGTTCATGATTGGGTTGGGATAACTCGACATTGATGTATCTTTGAGCAGACCAAAGAGGGACTCTTGTCCTTGGAATACTAATGTTACTGTCACCGTTTCTCTATTGATACAAACAGCCCACGTAACATCATCAGGATGTCTGTCGGCCATCCAAACTACTTCAAGCCCTGAGTCAAGGAGATTCCTCAAATTTGATCCCTCTTCAAAGTAGTCGTTTGACTTCTCAAGTTTACGTTCGATCATGCTTTCGGTAAGTGCCCCTTTACTCGAGTCTGCTCTACTAGATCTTCTATTGATACCAAAATGATCTGCAATAAGCATCTTCTCTTGCTGCAACAGGGTAGCGTCTTGAAAAGAATCCCGCTTTGCCATAGAGAGACGACGGCTTGATATTGCCTTACTCATATCGGCACGCTCCAAACTTGATGGTGAACTATTAGATGACCGCCTGAATTGACGATCAGCGCAGCACTCCTCACGAAGGGACTTGATGATGTCTTCCGTCACCTTATCAAGTTGCTTGACCTTGGAATCCTCAACCCAAGAGTTGAATTCTTTTAGAAAGCTGTTAGTGAAACAAGTCAGAATGGTATTAATGAGTTTAAAGTTGAAATGGTACCGAGAATAAAGAGAAAGGTGAATCTAAAGAAACACACTAAACTTACCTTGCATCATAATCCAGTGCAGATTGGCTTGACCAGTTCAACGGCCTAGAGAGCTGTGCCTTAGCCATATCATACTCATCCAGAACTGTCCTGACAATAGCTCCAGCAGTCTTGGTATTTTTCAAGTAACTGTCGTCGTTGGACACTTTCATTCCTCTTCTGATCATTTCTTTCCTTCGAGCTACAGATTGATGACTGTTGACGTCGATGTCTACCAACTTGACAGAGGCAAACCCTAAAACACTGAGCTCACGAAGCTTGCCGTAGACAGATACTAGTAAACTAATTGACAGGTTGTCCATTCCTTCTTGCAAAACATCTCCACAGGACTCCTTGAGAGGCGGACCGTCAAGAGTATCAAGATCCATGGGAGCTGTGAAGATGGAAGAGAAGGAGTTCCTTTTCAACATGGGAAAACCGTCACTGTTACCTGATGAGGAGAGGGAACTTCGTCGTCGTCTAGACCCATCGTTTCGAATGGAAGTGTGGCTACTGACTTCTTGATCTTGTGCTGACAGTACTGCACAGTCAGTTCTACAACTCTCGTTCCTGCTCAGCTGTTCTGAACGAGACGGCAGCCTTTGGGCATCCTTATTAGGTGTATTAGACTTCGTACTAAGTGAATCTTCTCTTGTCAACTTCGGTGAAACGGCCGCATCAGACTTCCCTCGGTTCAACCGTGGCACGGCAAGAGAGTTCAAATCTTCTCGTTCTTCTGAGTGCGGTGTATTTGGTGACATGGTGCTGATAGTAGTATCACCTCTAGACAATGGCATATTCTTCTCACTTCTATTCTTCTTGGTCATTCTATTCGAATCAAGTGCGAGTGTTGATGAAAGAGAATCCCCATTGCTACTTGATGGAGTGTTGATAAGGAGGTTATCATCACTATTACCAAGTGTTGAAAGGGAGTCTTCCCTCGGAGTTTCGTATGCTTCTATGGGCGGATTAAAGTCGACATTCTGCACTTGAGCTATCTTACCTTTCATCTCGACACTTGAGGTTCTCTTTGGAACATATCGACCAGCAAGATTACCACTTTTCTTGCCACTCCCCATCTTTAGTGTTTCGGAGGACTTGATAGATGTGATTGAAGGCTTGAGGGATCTAGGATCAAAATCAATATCATCATCTTTGAGGAGATCCTCACTCGAGCAGTATCTAGTCATGTCATTCAATATTTCATCTAGTGTACTAGCATCACTTTGGAAGGGTGATTCATCTTGTTCTTGACTAAGCCTTCTCATAACCTGATCAAGCTTGGCGGTTTGTTCCGCACATGACTTTATATCTCCCTTCTTGATCGATGAACGGAGAGACTTGTAATGAGACTTGACGAGCTTGTCCAAATCCTCACTAGAACTACACCCTTTCAATGACACTTTAGAGTTGAGGGTTTCATCTAACGATGATGACCGGGGCTTGCCAGAAGTAGTAGCATTCCCCTCTTTCGTAACTTTTCTAGCTTTCTTGCTGATCTTCTTGAGCTGGTCTGTTACTGAATCTCCATTTTTAAATGCAGAACGAATAGACAGGAGAAGGTCATCTAGACTCTCATCAAAAGATTCTTTTCTTGGGGGTGCTTTAGTATAGATGAGTTGATCTAGTCCTTCATCTACAGACAATGGCTTGAGAGATTCCCTCTCACCATCAACTAAAGGGTGACGGGAGAACTTCTTCTTGTCGTTCATAGAAGGTGCATCATCGTCCTTCCAATCTTGATTTCGAAGATCGCACATGGATATACTGGCTCGTTTGAATGCCCCTCCCTTTCTATGTCTTCTACCAGCCCCATCAAGAACTTCCCCCTTCATCCTATTAGTTTATTTTGGACGGTGTAAACCGAGAGTGTGAGTATGTTGTGCACAAATCAAACATGCATGTAAAATAATGGACATATGATGTGCACAAATTCAAATCCCAACTTACTCTTCTTGATACCGCTCAAATGAACGTCTACTCATTAATCCCCTGGCTGCAAACCATGATACTATGATAGAGACATCAAATTGCAATAGAAATGTGAGTAACACAGCATACATGATCAACATACATCAAACAAGGACCATCATATCTCACCATCTATACTAGAATTCTCAGCAACTAAACTCGACCGGCTTCTATTACGCGGCATACCCTTCCCATCACCCCACATATCATCCATCATTACTTTATCAGCATCAGCACCAAAACAACTAATAGCCGCATCTTCTGCAATTCTATCTAAATCAAGATCAGCCTCTTCTCTAATTTCTAATCGACCCTTCTCACTTTGTTGTGGGGTATTATTATTCGCCGCCGCCGCCGCCGCCGCGGTATAAAATGTCGAATCACTTTGCATATTATATAACTGAGAAGGTGCTAATTGAGTAGTAGTACTGTCATTTGATTCATATGTATTCTTTCTCGTGTAGGTATATTCTTGACGGAGAAGGCGAGATGATGATGTTTGTGGTGGAGACACATCGTCGGAGTTTAGGTCTTGTGTTATATCGGATCTACAACTATTATTGAGTGGATCGTAATCGGGTGGCACGGCTATTGTACCCCCTATAAAGATATTTTGTTTATTCTTCTTCTTCTTTAGTTTCATGGTTGGATATATTAGGTTTACAATGATGATGGCTGGTTGCAATGATGTTTCGGAGTTGCAATTATTTATGGGCTCTACCCATTGTTGCAATTCTTAATCTGTTATTCTTAATCGACGCATCGGATTAGTGGACTTAAAATGACCCTATCGGCTGATCCATCAATACATATTGAGTGGCGGTCGCAGTCATGGTTCGATATTAATTAGCCCAGATGCCGCGTTGGCAAATCAAGCTGTGTGAGGTGAGAAAAAATTCTCATTTCATAACCCCAAATAACTCAAACTTTAGTACACGTCATCGAAATTATTAGGGATCAGCAAGTATACTTACTACTCGATTACGTAAATCATAAAACATATTTAAAGAATTACAACATTCATAAAACAATTAGGTTATCATTTATGGAGATGTATTTATCTATGAATCTTGTAGCATTCCACAGCAGTAGATTCTGTCTCCGGTCATCCACTGCTGGCATGCCAAAATGACGCGTGCGTGGCCAGTAAAAAATTGTCGAGGGTGATGATGTCGACACTCAACCTCCAACGCTTCTCATCACCCTAGGCCTTAAAACCTTAATTATAGTAATGAAAACCCTATCCTATAGCTCAATACATTCCACAGTCCCCAGCCAACGCTACTGATTCATCAATTTGAGGGGTTCTCGCATGAAAGCCTGCCATAGTTTACTAATACCACAGATAAACTGCTCACTACTATTATTATATCTCTGTGGGGATTCATTGTTGTGTCATACTCGGTACTTCTTCATGCTCTCGACTCATTGCAATAGTATGGTTGATATCAAACTATTGCCTGCATGTCGATGTATTGTGTCGGTAGATTATATATTCTTCAGTATCTCGCCTCCCCTCTCACTTGATTTTGTTTACTTGTACTAGTAATTCAGAAACTTCCAAACTCTGCCAATGTCATCCAGAGTTTCCATATTACATCATCCTTTTCTGTTTACGCTCGAAGAGTATATCTTATAGCTTCTTCGGCCTCTCAGCTCGTATTAACACCGGCATATACGTGTGTTGTTATTCGTTTGTTGACGCTGTAAAGAACCAAGTACCATGGTAATAACGTTTCGTTTCTTGTTTAGTTCCTTTCCAATGATAAACGCCTCAACTGACTCTCCGCCAACGCCGAAGAGTGATATGTTTTAACAAATGATTGATAATGATAATAACCCCGGTTCAACACCACAAAAGACTAATTTTGATTCCATTTTCGTTTGCTCCAATACACTTATCTAGCATCATATCTAATTCATGGTAAACATATCCGATTGTTGTGCCTCATTACACATTTGAACCATATTTTGAAGACCTGCCTCGGTACCATTAACAACTTCTTTCTTTCGTAGAATTGCAATGACAAATCCAACACCACCACTGAGTTCGAAGCTATATTCTATCCTGGTCGAAAAGTTATCAATCGGTGTAATTAATATGTTGCCCTCTGCCTTGATTGTATTGCCAAGCGCTTTGCCTTTGAATGTTATAGATTTATATTGTTCAACATTTGATAATGTAAATTCGAAATCAGTACCATTTTTTTGTTCAAATATACATGTAGTACCATTTTCACATGGTCCTGATACATCCTTTAATATGTTGATGTTTTTATCCCACTTTTCCCATCTTTAGTAATAGTAAAGCAGTGTGATATAACGACGTGTGTGAGTAATAAAGTTTAGTTGCAAAAGATAAGCATATCATATGTTCAAAATAATTCAATCTCACCTCATATCAGCCAAACATGTCTCCCAAATAGTTTGAGGTGATGCCTCGACGATTGCTGAGGTTTTACAGTATGACATTACGCCCTATCAAAGCCGCCAACTTCTCACTGACTTCTTGTTCTGTGGAAAAATCACACTCGATCACAGAAAAATCACAGATAAATCACATCTATAGTGTACATAAAGTAGCCATGAGTTTTGAGAGTTGAGAGAGTTCAGTTCATTTAGCAAGTAAGTTGTTGCCTTTTAACAATACAACAGAGCTGTGTATGCAATTCATATATTACTTATTTAGTTACTGATTAAACTATGTCCGCCGCGGTTGCAATATCACCGCCACCGAGAAGTGGCAACAACACCATAATATCACAACAGCAACCTCCATGGAAATCTCATTCAGTATCACGCAGTAATGAATTTCTATCAGCCGCCCGTACTGCATTAAAGATTGCACAACAACAGCATTACAATCGACAACAGCAAATACAAAATGGTACCTATATTAGTAATGTTGATAAAGAGAATGAACTACCTGAATGGATGATAAACATTACACCTGCTACAGAACTAAATCTCTTTCAACCACAACCAAGCTACAGTACACAATCTAATGAAGAAGATGATACAATATCATTAATACAAGATTCACAAACATTATTAAAATTATTAGACGAACATTTATCAGAATTGCATACATTAGTACGAAGAAGAGGACATACGAATGATCCAACACTTGAAATATCAACAACAATTGAAAAATTCCAAGAAGGTGCACAGGAAATTAAAGTAGTTTGTGATACACTACGATTAGCTGGTACTAAACCTTTAAATGAAGATACGAATTTAAATGTATTATATGGTGGTGGTACTAAACGATCATCGACACAGAGAAGGAAACATTATGAACTACTATCATCACAATTAGAATCCAAGGCGAAAGAACGTACTGATCAGTTAAAGAAGGAGTTGGAAACACGTAGTAAAGTGTTGAGAGATCAGACTACACGGAGGAAGATGTTGGCTAGTGGTGGAGGCGGTGTTACTAGTAATGGGAGTGCTGCACCTGCTAGCGGAGGAGTACGACAACCAATAGCAGCTAGATTGCCGACACAAAAGAAGGGTGTAAACACTTCATCTCAATTTCAATCACCATTATTTACATCTACTCAAACTGGAGTATCATCATCTGGTGGGGTTACGAGTAGAAAGAATGCTGCTACTAATTCAACAACAGGTAAACCTGGTGGATATTCAGGTTATGCAGGCTACGGTGGATCCTCGGCAGTTGCCGCTCCAAGTAGTGGATATGGCGGCGGTGCAAGCTATGGCGGAGGGGCAGGCTACGGTGGTACAACAACCTCAGCTCCTCCATCATTTGCAACTGGTATGAGACAACGGAAACAACAAGGTGGTCATCCATCATCCTACACACATCAACAACAGCAACAACAACCAAAGTCATCTATACAAATAGACTCTGGACAAGATGACGATTATGAAGATAAATATACCAAAAATAATGGAGAATCGTCTGTACAAGCACAGATATTACAACGTCGGAACAATCGAGCAACTAAGAACCGATTAGCACAAGCTAGATTAGCCGAAAAGTCAATAGCCGAATTAGGTGTCATGTTTACGAAAATGTCAAGTCTAATTTCACAACAGGGTGAGGTATTGGAACGGATTGAAGATGATGTCGAGGCTGCCGGGTTGGATATTGATGCTGGACATAATGAATTAGTCAAGGTATATGGTATGACGAAGGGTAATCGAGGATTGATATTGAAGGTATTTGGTATATTGATCTTTTTGATAATCTTTATGAAGTTGTATTAAAAGCTAAGATAAGATACAATTTGAGTTGATGAACAGCTAGAAACCATAGCTAGAAACCATGCATATCAAGTGGGAGATAGATTCCTAGTGTCATTATTTGATGTTGGTGGCCCTATGAGGGTATCCTAAAAAAAAAAGAGAGAGAAAAATTATGAGAGTTGAGGCAGAGGTTTGGTGATATCAGGTGTGATATATCGTTGCTCTGGCTTTAGAGATAAATGCCTAGAAGACTAGCAATATGATTAGCAGTAGCTGATAATTGTTGGTACTATTTACAAATGATGGTAGTTGTTGATATATTAAAGTGAAGTGTGCTAATCAATCATTTTGTGTTTCGGAGGAGACATAACGTCTCGGATTGATATCCCACAAGATTGCTCAATTTGTCTTTACAAAAGGGTTATGCATTGCAACTGAATTAATGCATAGTGAACATAACTGTATCTTCATCTACTACCTACCATTCAGACTATTGCATAAATAAAATTGCAACTGTAACGATGAAACAACTACTACTCTCCATTATTATATTTGCAATTGGCAACATCATTACTACAGCAACTGCCACTTCAAATGAAAATGATGCACGTAAACTTGACCAGGACGAACCCATAATACACTTTGCCGGGCAGTCAATAGTGTTTGATCAATGTTTTGATAGTAGAAATGTTGTATATAGGGCGTGCCTAAGCATTTATAACGATGACGATGACAATGCACCCTCTGTTGAGATATCCGATGAATGTGATGAATATATTGTTGATATGCAAACCTATCTTGATATTACACTCAATTATAAAAGGGAGAAACAGCAGCGATACTGTGAAGAATGCGAGTGTTATGAAGATGATGCATTGGAAGAGAAGTGTAATTTAAACTCCTCTTACTTAAACTGTGCCGATGAATGTTCAAATATTGAGAATATGGAAGAGTATGGATATTTAGATGCATCCGAGTTTGTTGAATGTCAAGAACTTGAAGTTGAGAATAGTTCACAAGGATATTATACTGGTGCTGCGTGTACACATAATGGTAACCGCATCAAGATTGGGGTGTTCTCTGATGAGGAATGCCTAACCCAGGATCGAGATGCTAGTATAAATATTGACAATTACTTGAAGAATGAAGATGGACACAGTATGAAATTATCATATCATTTACTAAAGCAGACGTGGTCTGAGAGTGAACCCCTTACTACATGTTTGAGAGATGACAGCTTGGTCAACCCCACACATGATGAGCAACTGAATCAAAATGTTTGCAATGAGCTACATGACGTATCAAGCAAGTGCAGCGAATTGCCAGATTTCAGTCAACCTCCCGGCTCTGATATATCCATCACAATGAACTCAAATCTTATGATTTGTCGACAGGATGAAGAACCAGTAACGGAAGGTGAGGAAATAGAAACAGAAGAAGAAGAGAGTGCTACTTCTGGCCATAATGATAGTCAACTCGAAGAAGAAGAAGAAGAAGAAGAAGAAGAAGAAGGCACCGATGGTGATGATGCATATACTGGCGAAGAAGAAGAACCGTTGTGGGCTAAATTTCACTCATTTTCCATCAAATTCGACCGCTGTCATTTGGATGATTTTGGACAAAGTTATGTTGTCTTCCGTGCATACGACTCTACTTCTGACTGCTCAGCTGATAAGTATGATGAGTACAGTGTTTATATGCATACATACATGGATAACGCACTTCGATATAGAAAGCAAGTTCAAAAAGAGTACTGTTCAACTTGTACCGACGAGGACTGTGAACAAGAGTGTGACACATTAATATCGAATCTTCTTTTGGGTACTTATTTAGATGCTTCTGAATTGATCAGATGTCAAGAGCTGCAGAGAGATATTTATACAGGTGATGTTTTGTATGTTGGTGCAGTATGTGCTCCTGGAGGCTCACGTATCGAGATCGGGGTATTTACTGATTACCAGTGTATGAATCATGATGAAACAAAAAATGTCGAAGATTATCTGAAGAAGAAAGAGGGTTTCAGTATCACTTGGTCTCAAACAACGGATAGCATGAAAGTATCATATTATTTACTGAAACAGATTTATGATAAGGACGAGTGTACAATCCCCTGTTCGGAAGGTGAGGATGATGAGGATGGGATCGTACTCAATACTGTTTGCGAAGAATTGTCTGTAGGAGCAACAAAGTGCAGCGAATCACCAGATTTCATTCAATTCCCGGTATCTGAGGTTACTTCCATTGAGAGGAGCTCAAATAGTAATGCAAAAACGATGATTTGTGGTGGAAAAGCTGAAGGTCTGCCTCCTCTTTCCTCTCTAGATACAACAAGTGAAGAAGAAGATGAATATGAAGGTGACATCGATGAATACGTACTAGGTGGAGGAGAAGACGATGACGAAGAAGCAAAAGTTGGTACTTATGGAGACTCTTCTTCTACACATATTCATGTCTGCATGATTGTTTTGGTTATCACCAGTAGTGCCTGTTTTATGTTTTGATCTTTGAATAGTAGTTGTAAAGATTGGTATTGTTTACTATCTGACTTGTTGGTCTCTAAAATATCCTACTTTTAGTTTAGTGTTGATGTACTGACTTAGCCCGATCCCTATTAAGCAGTCTGGCAGGCCAACTCGATAAGCTCAATGTTAGCTGCCGAACTTTCCAAATGAATAACCCTAACACTTATCGGAGATATTAGCCGAGGTGTATACTTTCTTATTCGAATATGTGCACTATAGCCAGACTCTGTTATCCTTGTCTTGACCGTAATATCATTAAATTTGACAGTACCAGACTCTTCAACATCTGTATGACTAATGTATCCAATACGAGCATACTGATATGGCTGTGGACATACAAGTGTCACTTGTGAATCTATTGTTTTTGAGTGCAATGTCACTTTATCACCTCGTTGAGATATGATTGATCCTATGAAAAAGCCGGAGCTATCCTTAATTGAATTGGATGCATTCCAAACTTCTGAATATAAAAGTTTAGGTCCCCATTCTCCTATGCAGAATCCTTGACGTCTTTCATCTGGTTTATTAATAGCATTGCTCTTGTTATGAAGTTTCGGAAAGACGACTTCTTTGATGTGTTTTGTTAACTGATTGACAATTGCGTAATGATAAAGTTGTGTCCCATGTTGCATACTATTCGAATGAGCAATTCTACAATCTCTAATCACTTGTTGATCAGAGTTTGTTCTTTCTAATGAAGCAAAATAACATCTTTCCGGGATTTTATCATATGTATAATTGTAATACAGGGGTATCAACTCTCTCCAGTTATCTTGAAAGTTATCCAATTGCAAAACATCAAGTTCATATTTCTTTGCTACCTTTGCTGTTGGATATAAACCAGGCGGTTCAAGCCAAGTCCACAAATCGAGTACCATTAAGTGACTTGATGAGTTCTTTGCTAATTGATACCACTCATCAAGCACAAATTTATTTTTCTCATTCAATCTGTATTCTGATATGATGATATCTGCATATCCGATACCACAGTGTATCCAATGATCAGGTCCTGAAGCAGATTGAGCAAGGTTCGTTATCTCCACGGTACTAGCATCAATATCATTTTCACTAAGATAATCTTTGAGTAGTTTTGCATAGGGGTTACAACCATTACATATTCCGTATGACACGCTTCCTCCATAGATATGTATTGTTGTTGTATTATTCCTATTACTTGGACTTGTTTTTGTGATTGCTGTGTTGTTGTAATCAGATATTGATGTTGTTTTGTCAGACGTCAGTAATATCCATATTATTGTCACTATTATCAAGTATGTTATTACAAAAGTAGGAGATCTACATAACCAATTCATATCACAATCAGCCTTGATCTTCCTAAGTTCTTTTAACCATTATCTCATACTCGACACTGTATATGCTAGAGTCTAATGACCACTACTAAACTAAAGATCCAGCAACTAATGATTGCATGACCAACAAACTGCAACTGACACCAATACGATATCAACCAATGAGATATGATATTTTGTCATTCGAGTGATGATTGTCATTTTTTTTATGGATACCAAAATATCGTATTGTCTTGATTGATTTGCAACTATTGCATCTAGACGTTATCAGATCTTACAATACATCTAGAACCTTGCTTAGTCCATGGTGTATATTAAACTGTAGTAGGCTTTATTTGAGGAGTGAGCTACGGATGATGGTGGCCCCGTATTCTAGTATCCTAGGATACCGAGTCATCACTTCCATGAAAAATGTCAATGTCTGTAATAACGTGCACTGTCATGCGTGCAATGCAGGAGAGCTCAGCGTGCATGAAATTTCAAATCGCTAAAAAATAGAGGGCATGGTATATGCCCGCTTTCATTGTACTCTTGTGCAGATAGAAACACAGTTAGGTCACTACTGTGCTCGAGTCCATGCTACTTGAGAGGTTTCACTTAACGAGCACTGTATGCGTACAATGCATTCGAGCTCTAGTTGTGCATGAAATATACACGTGTGAAAGCCCGCTGCCCCACACTCGCTATCGCTCGTGCAGTGCAGCGAGCTTTCAGCGAGTGCGACTCTGCACTGAATGCAATTGCACAGTGCAAGTTTTTTTGCATGTTGTGCAAGAGTTCATGCACGTGTGCGGTTTCATTGCAATTTGCAATGCCTCTTATTTACTTTGACAACCAGCCCATAGGTATAATAGATCATATCTTTCTGTGAAGATAGAGACGAATCAAGAGAGAGAGAGAAGCAATAATGGCATCCGCTGTACAGCGTAGTAACATAACTCCTGCAGAGAAAGAGTCATTGTTACCAAACGATAACAACAATGGGACACCTACCAAACAGTCTGCATCCTCTCCACCGCCATCGAAGGGTACAGGACAGTCATTATTCTTCTTCTTAATTCTAGTAGGTCAATCAATCGGTACACAAACATACTTTAAACTCTCCCAACGAGGGGGAAAGTATGAATACAATACAATGAGTGCCATGTTCATAGTTGAACTCTTCAAATTATTCATATCATTAGTACAATTACTAATAGCCAATAATGGTAGTATACAAGGTGTCAAGTCCAACTTCAAAGGTGTAGCCAAACGTGTATACATGGCATATCTCTTCCTAGCATTAAGTTACGCGGTATATAATCAACTTATCTTTTATGTAATGAGATTAGTCGATCCAGGAACATTTACACTATTCAAGTCTTTAATGCCAGCGGTTGTTGCTTTAATGAATTTCATTGCATTCCAAAAGAAGTTAACTATTAGTCAAATGTATTGTGTATTAATACAGATATTTGGTATTATACCTGTGACTGTTAGTACTAATTCAAATGGCGTGGTTGAATTGACGTATGGAGTACAAAGTATCATTGTATTGACGGCTACGATAACATTCGGAGCGTTCAATACAGTATACAATGCAAGTGTTGTTAAGAAGGAGAGTGGGAATTATCCAATAGCAGTGCAGAATAGTATACTATACACTGGTGGATGTTTCTTTAATCTATTCTTCTACTTTGCAACTATGAAGTCAGATGATGAAAGTTTCTTTTATGGATATAACAATATCAATGTATTGGTGCTGTTGTTTTTTAATAGTACGATTGGAGTGACAATATCATTGGTATATAAGTATGGTGATGCAGTGTTGAAGACCTTAAGTCAGCCTGTTGTTAGTAGTGTGTTGCTGTTTCTGTCGAATATCTTGTTCGATGCACCATTGGATATAATTAAGATTAGTGGAGCTGGGAGTGTTATTGCTAGCACTATGCTTTATTTGAAGTTACCCGCTGCTCCCGAGGAGAGCCCGAAAGTGTTGCCAAAGTAGATCAGATGGAGGACGGAGGAAGAAGAAGCTAAAGATTAAAAAGTGCGTCGTATTGATAAGTGATGAAGGGTAGCTATTAATTGTATTGTAGTAGGTGTTGTCAAAGTAGAGTATAGAGGCTTGTTGACTTATTGTTTTTTACTAGTTGTGAACATTTCTCATCTTAAACTTGTCTCTGGAAATCATGAATCATACCCGATGTTTTAGCTTTTTCTCTTTGATCACTCTTCATTTCTCTTTGACGTTCGTGATAAACACGAAGAGTATTGGCATATTCATCTTTAGTGACGAACCCGGTCGCGAACCCTTCTTTAACATAGTCTAAAGATTCATTACTTCCAGCCTTTGCTGAAATCATAAAGTGCTTCATTGCTCGGTGGTGATTGCCAGAAGCACCTTCTAAGCAGGCAGAATTATGCCTTGCTAATACATTCCCACCCATGGCAGCAAGCTCAAAGTAATGTTTGGCCTTCTTTTTGTCAACTTGTACACGATCTCCATGTAGGTAAGATATACCCAAGTTGTAATATGATGCAGCACAGCCAAGTTTTCCCGCCTTGAGATATAACTCATTAGCTTTTTGCAAATCTTGTGGTAATCCATAGCTACCTTCAGCATACCAGCCCGCAAGATTATTGAAGGCCTCGGCATTACCTTTATCCATCAATTTCTTTATTTGTTTGATGCGCTCGTCATCTGACTTTGCATCAGGCATGCGACAAAAAGCACATAAATCTTTTCCTTCACTCACCATCATACCATAAATGCAACCAATACATATACGCTTCCCACAGCATGATTTAAAGTGCGATGTTTTTGTCTCATAAGGCATGGATATCAAACAAATAGGACATTCTTCCGGTTCTACTTCTTTGAATAGAGCTTCTTCATGTAATTCAGCTGCTCGCTTCTTACATTCTTTTTTATGTTGTGGTCTGTGTGCAATTTGACAATCTCTATTGCAATATTTTACCATCTTACATGCCACACATATCTTGAGATCACCACTGTTTTCTTCACCCATACCACAGTTGGCACATACTGATATATCCTCTAACTTGCTCATACTAAACAAGATTATCTTTGAAATTTGTTCTATCAAAGGATACGGTAGGGTATCCTTAACTTACGCCTCTCTATTAGGTATATGGCCACCTTGCTAATGCTTTAATACGCCGCTATTGTTCTACCTTCCTAGTTGTTAACAACATACTACCTCTCCTCTTTTCTCTCCCCCCCTGACTCTTGTTTACTCTTGTAGATACCTTAACGGCTCAAAAATTGGTTCTTTCGCTCAACGTACGTGATATACGAATTGAGATTCCAACCACATGCTGATATATCACTACTTTGTTGAATATAAGGCTTGACTAATTAGGCGACAACTCGCTGAATCTTTGCTCACATCGTGCTTCTTTTGACCAATGTTTTTTTAGTTTTAGTGGATCACAAATACTCCACAAAGTCGAGGCCTAATCACTAAATAAGATCGATTTATTGATACTTTATTGACTTGTGTTCTCAATTTTTGGCATCAATGATACTATAAGATTAAGAGTTGAGCCCAATCGATCGTATTGATAAGATAGGATTGAGAGTTATCGACGGCTGATTGCAAATAAATCTATTGCAAATACTTATATTATACCTATCATGATGAAACTATCTGATGCTGCTGAGGACTTCTCTGCAAGTGGTGATCAAAGTAGCAGAAGTGTCGATAGGCCGCCAAGGCAAAGACAAATAACACCAGACTCGGTCGTCGGAATGAGCATTGAAGAAGAAGACGATAGTAGCAGCTCCAACGCCGATGAAGACATTAAGATGACTAGTATATCATCAACATCATCAGCCTGGGGACAGCAACAGCAACACGATTTAGCCTCTCCTAGTCTACTCAATATACTTACCGTTGAGAGCAAAGAACAATATGAAGTTACTCCCAACTATTTACATTCATCAGTCTTAATGCAAAATCTACCCCCACCAACTGATTCAAAAGATCAAGGTGTTAGTGAACGATGTCGTAGACGCACATGTGAATGGATGTACGATATATGTGATTACTTCAAGCTTAATAGAGAAGTGGTCGGTATTGCTTTGTTCTATGTTGATCGATACTTTACTATAACATTTGAGGGTAGTAGTGATGATGATAGTCAACAGAAAGTACCTGTAACAAGAAGACAATTCCAACTTGTTGCTTTGACAGGATTGTATATAGCCGTTAAGTTACATGGAGAAAGTAGACAAGAGAATCCAACATATCGTCCAACAACAACATCATTAGAAAGATCAGATTCAACGTCAAGTTGCAGTAGTCAGCAACAACAGTGGAATAGACTCAAGTTTAGTCTATCAGTCTGTTCCTCTATATCAAGAAATCAATTTACGACAGCTGAAATAGAAGAGTGTGAGCGAAAGGTATTTGGTACATTAGATTGGTATCTGTCACCAATAGTATCGTCTGGCAACATAATAGACTTGCTACTTTTACATCTTCCAACGATGGATGGTGGAGATGACAGTATCGCTCTATTTGTTTATGATTGTGCCAAGTACCTTGCCGAGTTGTCAATATCAGTTCCGGCATTGTGTTTGGTATACAAACCAAGTATAGTTGCCTACTCTGCTATACTATATGCAATGGATACACTCGCCACAACCAAGTCAAGTTCAAGTGATGTATCCTTCACAACACATGACCGTCAAGAGTATGAGAGGCTAGTACATCAAGTATCCTCTCAACATTTTCATAGAGAGAAGGAGAATGTATCAAGTGCTATGAAGATATTGCAAAAGATATGTCCAAACTTGAGTGAACTCTTCACTCCGCCACTATTGGTAGCACCGACATCGCCGACGTCTATTCGTGCTAATCTGACGTTATCATAGTGATTATGGGTATGTCATCGGTGTGTGCTGGCCTTTAGTGCTGCTATAGACTCCCACCGAACCCATCTTTATGCTTATGTGTTTATGTGTTTTGATCTCTTGTGTGTTTTATCAGGGGAAGAGATTCATGTATAGAAAAGGAAAGATATCTCTTCTATTACCCTGCAATCCTGTCGTTTTGCTTAGAGAATTAGGATACGGTTGTTGCTACGGATAATGATAATTGCTATAAGATAATGTATTGATTGTTACTGTAACTCTTTTTAATTACTTTAACTTCATTAGAAGAGGAACCACTCAGAGACTTACCCTCTCCATAATATCATACAGCATCAACAACACAAAGCAAACAACGATCTATATGCCTTACACAGACTCTCCAGAGAAGAACTCCTCCATAATCGTCTTAGAATGATCCATATTTGTTTGGACCATCTCAAAGTTAAAGAGACCTCCAACATAGTACTGGTGAGCGTAACCTTGGACCTCGTGAAACCTCTTGTAGAAATCGTTTTCAAGAGAATCTTGAGATACGTGAGGAAAGTAGTTCCAATGATTGAAATCTTCAACCAAATCTTCAGTGACGGTCTGTTGAATCTTAGCCCCGTATCCAAGGAAGATTTCATCCATGACTTCCTCTTCAGTTTTCTCGGTGGGGCTCATGTAGTAAGCAGTCACAGAAGACTGGAGGAAAGGCTGTTGCTTGAAATATAGGAGATTCTCAGCCGGATCATCTGGTAAACCTGGTGAGGTTGGCTCGGGGACCCGATAAGAAGCCTTCTGCCCGGTTGCAAAATCTCCATTCGTGTCCTTAAATAGAATTGAATAGTAACTGAAAGTCTTGACTTCGTCGAAGAGGCCAGTCAACACTGCCTTATTCGTTGGAGGAATGAACTCCTTCATGGCACTGCTTGTTGGAGCAAAGGCAATAATGGTCGACCCGCACTTCATCGATTCTTCTGAGCCGCCATCGACTTGATATTTGACGATGTTGAACTTAGAAGCATAAGCGACACTCGTTATCTCTGTATTGAGAAACACATATCCATTAAGACTGCCTACCATTGCTTCCAATAGTTTCTGGAACTCGATGAATTTCATTCCAAAGCCAGGAACGCTAATATTTGCAAGGTCTATAAATGTTCCAACGTCCAAATACTTGAGGGCGTAGAGTGCAGGGACATCCTTTGGATGGCCGTATCCAAATGTTGTACAGAAGAACCAAATCAAACCATATAGATCCATCAGTCCATTAGTATTAAGCCAATCAAATACCGATACATTTAGAAAGTCGTCATTATGCAAACGAAAGGCCGAAGGATTATCAAGTTGAGGTGACAAAGTAGCACGAATGCCCGCATAGATTTGAATAGCATTTAACACTTCCAGACTGGGTGGTGGTATAGGTGACGCTAAAGAACCATCCCCAAGCTTTGGTCCAAAATGAATCTCTCGCTCGGAATTACTTGCATCCATTAGTTGGATATCAAACTCATCAATGAGATCATCCAGCGACGCGGCTTTTCTAGTTGAATAAAGAGCTGCCCCCATAAAATATGGAAAGTTGGGGTTGTTTGTAAAGACTGACTTGGTCTTCCCTCCAACGTATGAATTCTTCTCAAACAGAGCGGTCGTTAAGCCGTTCTTTTCCGCAGTATATGCTGCTTGTACACCAGAAGGACCCGCGCCGATGATGCAAACATCAACAATATCTTGTCCAAGTTCTCTTGGTTCCTTGCCTCTAATTGAAGATGATGATACTGCAGTAACAACAGCCGAAGACGAAATGACGAAGGAGAATATAGACGAGAGTTTCATGGTAACCTTGGAAAGATGTAACGAAAAGAACATATCATATGTTAGTCTGGGTATGCACATTAAAACACAACTCAACATTCGACGTAACAAACTGCTTACCTGATTATTGGCACTTTTTCCAATTTATGAGCCGATCATATAACAAAGTCAATGTTTCATTTTGGTGCATGCACATATCCAAATATTGCATGCACATACTGGGGCTGGATATGATCGTGTAAGCATCAACATTGCAATATGGCAAGATCCAATTTGTCCTACATGGTATAGAACATCTGCATGCATCATATTTCTGGCCAAATCATGAGGCTTAACTACCCCAAAAAATTCATGCAGGCTAGGCCTTGAAGTTTAGGATACCGAGATACCCATCTCAATTTTTTAGGGGATACTCTAACTCGAAACTCGTAGAGCTCTTACCACTGACAAAATATCAAAAGCAATGTCAGTAGTTATGTCCTTGGTCAGTAGTTAACCCATGAAGAATCTTCTGTTCCATCAGGATACGGGATACCGTCTAATTCATAGCTTTCATCATCGCCTTCGACGATGTTTGTATTGCAAATCATATTATGCTCAATCATCTTTATCATTTGTCTTTTCAGTATGCCGGCCTCTAAGTGTGTCTTCAGTGTAAAGTTGTTATTAGGAAAGTGCATTGGAAAGTCTCTCCTATGAGTGTATGTGTGGAACTCGGCTAGCAATGTATCAAGAGATTGACATAATATCCCGCTAGAGATGAGATCTGGTAGTACTATCCACTCCCCCATTTCAACATCCATCTTCATTACTACCCGAGGATCTATTGTTTTATCTAATGTCCTGTCACTTTCAGGTATAATGCGGTCATGAATCTCATTGTTTATCCAATCACTCAATCTATACACTTTCACTTGTTCTGGATCACATTTTCGATTGCATCGTTCTTTAATCATTGTAAATCCTCTTTCTAATTGTTTGTTTCCTTTACCAATATGATAGAATGTAATCTCTGAATCTACATCTGATACACCTGCTTGAATGAAATGGTACCTCCAGCCCATGTTTTTATACACTTGTTCTAATTCTCTTTGTCTTTGTATATGTTTAGGGTTTGGCTCAAAAGCAAAGATGCAAATTTCAGTGTTTACTCGATCTCCTTCTAGTCCAAACTGTTCCTCGAAGAAGTGACGTGCTGAAAACTTGGCAAGACCACTATTTGCAGCAATTGCATTTGTATTATTCTTGATAGGATACATTTTGGGTTCAAATAGTATACGACTATGGACTCCGATGTTAGATCCAACATCTAAAAACACATGACGACATCCATCACCAAGCTTTGGTTTACGCTTCTTTGGATCTCTGATACCACCGCCGCCACGAACTATTGTTGCAAATGATAAAATAGATGATTCACTTTGATGTTTCGATTGATATTGTGTGATATTTGCAAGTATTGATATGATTAGACAGATTATCAAGATGAACTTCCCAACACTACTACTGCTGTTGCCGTCTATAGAGCGGGGTGAATTCATACCAATGCCACTAGTCTATGGCTGGTGTATTTAGAGACCAATGCTATCCGCTATAATAATATATCGACGACGAGTAAATATGATCGATTGAGATTAGAAGAGATGCTGCAATCGTCAATCGTCTAATATCGTCGAACCAAAGTCGTATTATTATGAGAGTGTAAAAAAAGTTAGGCAAAAGTATCTCACTGCAAGTTCGACAAGTAAGATACTTTAGCCTCAAACGATCTCGCAACTGATATCGATATGAGGGCGGGTGGCATGATGTAACCCTCTTATGATACTACTATTTATTGCTATTCAATGCTAGTTAAAAGCGCTGTCGCAATCGGGAGGAGATCAGTAAACTTACATCGAGTATCTTCACCTTATTATCATCATCAGGTATCTTGTCGAATGCAACATCATTCATTGATACTGACAAAAAGCATAACAACTTACAATACAAATGAAAGTAATCCCAATATCAATATACAAGGTACAATTCCATCAAATGGAGAGGCGATACAAGTAGGACAGTTTGCAGAGCTCCGTCGAACTTTCAGTCAACGAGATGTAATAGCATTCGCTAATTTAGTTGGTGATATGAATCCAGTACATTTCCCTCCTGATAAGCAAGTAGATTCTGAACAACATGACAGTATGCAGCAACATGACAAACCAATAGTACATGGTATTTTACTTGCAAGTGTATTCTCAACAATATTTGGTACGATAATCCCCCGTTGCATCTATAGAAGTCAATCTTTCAAGTTTTATCATCCAGTTCGATATGATGAACAAATAATAGGGAAGGTAGTAGTGACTAAATTGAGACAGATCAATAGTAGTGGTGGTGGAGTGTTGTGTACATGTGATACTACTCTTCACAAAATAGATGACAATACTAAGAATGGCGATATGATGAGTATTTCAGGTAGTGCCGAGGTTTGGATACCAAGAATGATCAAAGGTTAACAAGGCCTGAACAGACTGGAAGCAAACATGAATAAAATGATAGTAAAAGTACATATCCTAAGTACTAATATACAACAATGATATATGAACTGGTCCGATTAAGAGATATTGAGTATTTTCCTTCTTTTGAATTAGTTTGTTTTAGATACTTCGTTCCAAATATCCAGGGCGCTACTAGCGTCATCGGCAGCATACTGTTTCATTTCGGGTGTTAACTCGTCACTTCTCCAATGAGACGTCTTGAACTTTGCCTTTATCTTCCCTCTCTTCCTCATCTCTTTCTTCATTTGCTTGTCTTTCTCTTTTAGCTTGGTTAGATCAAGTTGCAATACCTCTTCAACCATCTCCTGTAGGGATTTGTTGCAAAGCTTATCATTATCAGTAATGTGATTCATATCTACCATGTTTGAGAAGTAGTGACTTGTAAATGACGCGTCTGTAACTCCCCACCATGACGCTAAATGTTTAGTATCTGATGTTACTCCAACTCCAACTTTTTGTACACCAGAGTCAGCTAGCAAACTCAAGAGTGGGTCACATTCAGGATCAGATAACATGTCCTTTCCATTATTATCAAATTTGTCTAGCCATATGAGTCCTACCCTGTCTGATGAAGCGATTGATAACATGGCCGGTAATGAATTACGAAGGTCTTCATCCAATGTACAGAATTCAATGTCGAACCCAAGTACTGTTTCATTACTTGTATTCAAAGTATTGCAAAAGAAGTTAAGCTGTTTTGTACTTCTGATAACATGAATCTTCCGATCTGATGTGTACTTTGGTAGTGTTGACTTTCCAATTCTCTTCTTCTTTGGTTGTTTGGGTGGCTTGTTGATTTGTTCTTCAAAATATTCATCATCATCAAGTCTAGTATAATCAATCCGCTTTGGACGGAGTAGAGCATATTCATAAGGATTGAATAATACCAAATCATCATCTTTTGACATCCCTTCATTACTGATTTGCTGTGGTAGTTCCTCATCCTCTTCATATGAATCAAATTGTGAAGTATTATGTTCTAACAACTCAGTTTCAAGCTTTTCCAACTCTTGTTTCGCATTCTTATATTCAGGAGTTGATAGTGTATCACCATTATTTATATCTTCTATTCCTTCTTCTTCCCGTTGCAACTTTCGTATTCTATCAATCTTTTGTACAAGATCGCTGTACTTTGTCAAATCATCTCTTCTTCGGAGCATACGTCTAATACGATTCCTTCCTGCTATATCAATCAATTCTTTATTGAATATAACTGAATACTTCTTCTTACTAACATCATTTGTTAATGCATTATATATTAATTCAAGATCTGTCCCCCAATGCTGTAGCTTTGGAAAGGTTGATATTGTTGATAGTGGAATGTATCCCTTGTAATCTTGCAAAATTTGTTTTATGAAGTTATCATTTTGTAAGTTGATACTAAACCAATAGTCACAGGCACTAATTATTCGTTTCATTTTAGCAGCAGGCTGTATATATAAGTGAGAAGAGTATGAGAATTAGAATATGAGTAGACGCATACGAGATGTCTAATACTAAATATGTCTGATATTGATGTGTGGTTATAAAACTTACATGTAAATTTTTCATCCTCTTTTGTTGCTCTAATTTACTTTCGTATGACAGCTTCTGCTGCCATGGTTTCTTCTTTCCATTATAACGCCTTTTCTTCCTCTTCTTTGGCGATGCAGTAACTGCAAACAAACGTAGTGACTGTTGATTTACATGATATATTGCAACAGTGACTTTTGGTGTCATTTTTGTGTTAGATTGATAAAGGTTGAATGAGTAACATGGGCATACATTCACAGCCGCCGCTACCACACTTCGCCGCCTGCAATTAGGTATAATGAGATTGCGCATCAGGCGAAGCCCTGCCATCCTTATCCTATATTGATATGTACACGCGCGCCGCTGTTCAATCAATGATATGATTGACATTACTAATTTCATGTTGAAAACTCCTTTTGATAAAGCTCCAAATAAATTCCAATGAGCATAATGTATGATAGGTATGTTGCACCTATTGTCAATTCTATTGCAATAAAACCATTTCATATACCATCAGTACCGTTACTATATCAGTTTATAGTGCCCTTTCGATCGGCAGCGATTTGGCGGTGATAAAGCAGTGCTCCAATAGATTATACTTATTTCATTCCTTCAAGGCGGTGGGCCAGAGAAATACAAGAACAACTTTAGGATAATTCAGCAATATAAAACTATCAACTATTGTACATCATGGACATTATTGATTATGCAGAAGATGAAGATGAATTGCATGATAACTACTTTAATGTTCACGCAGGCCAGTCTATGGAATGCTTAGTGGATATCGATAAGATCAGACACAACGACCCAACTTTTACTGAGTTTTACTTAGTATCTGAGGGCAATTACTTTGACGATATGAATTGGAAGTTATTGGGTAGATATATTGCCCGCAACACTCATTTAACATGTATTGATTTAACTGAGATGTACTTTGATAGAAGGGATATGGAGAACTTCTTCTCGGTTTTGCCATTTGGATCCCTCGCCTCCGTCCCTCTAAAAGATATATGTATAGAAAGTGGTCTCAATACAGTTCTCTTCGAATCGATGTTGAAGGCACTAAGTGGAGGACCTATTGAACAAATCTCGGTAGATAATGGGCTAATGAATGATGGGTTGATCGATAGTATTGAGGTTTTACATGAGGTTGAACTTCCATGTCTAAAGCATTTGACCTTGAGAGGAAACAAAATAGTTTCTACCTCAGGATTGGAGAAATGTGTGAAACTCGAAACATTGTCAATGAGCAAGAACCCAATTAACTCTGCTGGATGTATTGGTATTTCCAAACTGCTTGAAAAGAGTACTGCATTAGAAGAAGTATGTATTTGCAATACAAAGATTGGTGATGAAGGGGCTGATATGTTAGCCAACTCACTCAAACACAATACTGGAAATAGAAGAGAATCGCATCACACAGAAGGGGGCTGTTTCATTTATAAAGTTGATGAGTGATATCACATCTATTGAATCAACTTACAATTCCAATCACGTCTTATCTGACCCATGTCTAATATCGTTAGATGATAGTAATGCTGCGAAGAAGTATGTCGACCGTTGTTTATCAATTAATGCTCAACCCAATAACATCAACAAAGGCCGATCTAAAGTGATCGAGTTTCAACTCAACGGTGTCAAGAGAGAAGAATTACATCGTCTGCAGGGTATCGAGTATTGCTACAAGAGTATCTTTTCTGAAATCGATCATTTAGTACTCCCAGATGTTCTATCATTAGTTGGTAGAGAACATGGGCAGACTGAGTTGTATCGAATGTTGGTAAACTCTGTACCAGACTTGTTTTCTACTGTCAATAGAAAGGTTGTGCTGAAACAAAAACTTGCTGAGAAGAATAAGGATATTGCCGACAAGAAGATTGAAATGGCATCTCTGGCCGCTCAAATGGCTGCTCTGTCGGCTGAGGTTAGTGAGATCAATGTGGAACTGGAGAGTATTGAGGCGAAGGAGGAAGAAAGGGAACAGGGTAAGAGAACGAGAGACGGTAGATTGAAGCACTGAATTGGTACGCACTGGTCTACAACCTATATGTAGTAAGATAACAAAACAAAGAACTAATGTAAGTACCATCTCATATTATTATTAGCTTAAACCTTTGCATAATGTTGCTTCAATACCAGCTTATTCCCATCGGCATCCTTTTTGATGGTACATAACTCCATGACGATAGTCTTGAATAATGCCTGTCTTTCAGGATTCTTCTTAGTAACATCAAACTTCTTGGTTAATCTCTTGGATGTAATGGCACCATTGTTGAGCCAAATCTCACGTCGAACAGCTTCTAATGTGATGAGACGTTTGCCATCCTTATCCTTCTCAATGCCCAGGGCAGCAGCTTTCTCAGCTGCCGATGGAGAGGGTTTGTCCTTCTCACTCTTCTTTTCCTGATCTTCGGCAATCTTCTTGGCAGAGTCAATACCCTTGTCTTCATCGGACTTGTTGGCATCAGTTACGTTCTTGACGGTGGCATCAAGAATGTCTTGGCTCAACATCGAGGACGAGGCATTATCGGCGGCGGCTGCTGCTGCACTTGATGCAGTAACAGGTGACTCTCCTCGTGCCTTGGCAAGCATTGCCTTGAGACCTGACGATGTGGCCATACCCTTAAATCCATCATCATCTGAGGCTCCCTCGTCATCTGATTCAAGCATGTCATCTCCTGAATCATGGAAATCACCTCCATATCCGCCACCATCATCCATCATTTCATCCTCTCCGACATTAACATCGTCGTCATCGAACTGTTCATTGGCATCATAGTCAAGAGCTTCGTATTCGGCAGCAACGTCACGTTGATAGAATCCCTCTTCCATTGCCCCGGCCTCAAAGCCAGTCGATGTCTTGCCACTATCATCCTTCCCTGCCTTCTTCTTCTTATGTTCATCATCGTCAGTCTTCATATTGACTCGGCCAAACCGTTGTCGGCCACCAAATTCAGCATCGTTTGCACCACCCAATACACCATCATCATCGGCAGTGACTCCATCTCCAAGAGTTGTTAGTAACTCCTTCCTTGCCCTGCCACTGCCCTTGGATGATGAGTATCGTACATCACCCATGACATCATCGTCATCTTCGTCAAGTCCTCCACCACCGCCGCCCAACTTTCCTAATAATCGTGCTCTACTCATAGCTTTCGGAGCTGGACCGATTGGACGGTTCAATGCCCAACTACCCCTACCAACACCCACCGATGCCACACCACTAGATAAGGCAGCACGACTTTCGGCATTATTGGAAGTATTTGCCGAGGCTAGCTTACCATGCATCATGTACCGAGTGACAACATTCCGTTGTTGTTCGATTGCACTTTCGGCTTCTTCCATTGTTAATGATGCAAATTTATATGGCTGACTAAAGGTATGCTGGCCGTATATTGGTTGAATTGATATTTGTTCTGTGGCTAGTTTTGTAGTACTGGGGTTATTGAGTGATGTTGCATTTGTTGTGGTGGGTGGTGCAACACTAAGTATCACATACTTGGAGGTATTCGACTCTACTACACCATGGTACTGATTGGATATACCCTGTTCATCATCATCATCTCCACCCGTACCTGCTGATCCACGTTGCTTACGTTTACGTATCCGATCAAAGAATTCAGCCTTCTCTTGTAATACCCATCGACGTGGACGTACATCATGTCTCCTCCAACGACGTTTCTTCTTTTTGTTTTTATTAGTGGATGATTCTGGTAGGTCTGTACCATCCTCGGCCATGTTCATTGGTTTGTAGGCTGTTGATTCCTCTTCGTCGCTCTCGTCCTGTTGGTTTTTATGGTATTATATTGGAAAGAAGAGATGAGATTAGACGTTAGAAATCTCACTTGTGAACATCTTTTCAGCAGCAAACAAACATAATATATAGAAATGTATGGGAGCCTACTAACAACCAAACAAGACTTGTTAAAAAACATGTAGCTGATAATGAACCCCCATTTTCAATATAGCATCGCGAACAATCTAGTACTAAATGATTGTAAGTAGAGGTTATATACTCAGTATAAAACCTCACATTTGCTAGAAATAACATAACGTGCATTCCTCCTCAACTCCAACCAAAGATCTATAATAGCTACCCCAACAAAAAACAAACATGATATGCACATCAAAACAACGCACAACATCAACACAAAACACACAACACATAAACAATAAACATACCTTGGCCAATGGTACCTCCTCTTCATACATCCTACCATCTTTCAATCTTCCCTTAATAAAATCAGGTGGTGTAACTGTCTCACTAAACTTTGCCAATCTTGGAAAGTTTAATGGTGCATTAATCCCTTTACCAACTGTTGCTGGTTGTATGGTAGTATCATTATCGGTATCATTACCAGAACTAACTCCAGAATTATTATTAGTAGAGGCTAAGGCATGTGCAGCTTTGGTAGCAGCTTTCCGTGCGGCAATTGGATCAACAGATGATGATATTGGACCTTTAATTAATTGTATTGAAATTGTTTGACCGGGTTTTAAATGTTTGGCATACTTTGCTAAGAGTGTGTCGATGCCGGATGGTAAATTTACATTATTAGTAGATTGACCATTATTTGTGGTTGGTGCTGCTGGTGCTGGGCGTTTACGAGATGTGTTTGCCATATCTTACTTATGATATTTTTGGTTGTATATAATTTGGATTGTGTGATGTAAACTGTATGTATAACCATATACACCTCAGAAAGCTTTGGACTTGGATGGTATGTGGTAATAAATTTTGTAGGTTGTGTTGGTTGTGTGATAGTTTTAGTTTTATCTCGTCAATCTGAATGGATTAATATATGAGAAATTAGTTTTATAACAATGAGTGGTCCGTCCCTTTATCTTGCTTCTATGTATATGCCTCCTCAACCAATCCAACAATCATACCTACTCATGGATATGGTTTAGGTACACTATGTGTACCTAATAATAAGCAAGGTAACTACCTAAGTAACTTGTTAGGTAGTAACCTTTGTGAGTTGAAGCGGCTTCGCCGCTCATCGCTCACATTTTT
>Ga0214477_100222_pt1 | contig 40167 bp, 21 predicted proteins | sample M1_20Mar14CPVII9_FD_165058 | JGI IMG/M metagenome (GOLD analysis project Ga0214477, IMG submission 165058) | Marine eukaryotic communities from Monterey Bay, California, United States - M1_20Mar14CPVII9sort6BwellC16 | ecosystem: Environmental > Aquatic > Marine > Unclassified | place: USA... | reverse complement strand
CTGGACAACATCATGTCTCCATGAAATCTCACGAGAAAGGCGATGGGTCTGTAATTCCTCCGCATATTCTGCGTGGACATTCCCGCTTCCAAATCTACCTTCACGCGATCCTCAAGTTCCTTCTGTTTCTTCTTCTCCTCGTCCTTCCTAGCCTTCTCCTCTTTCTTCTGTGTCTCTTTCACCTCCTTCATTTCTCCAATTACATTGAGATGTATTTTGTTGATTGCAGTTTCCGCCTTCTCGTAACGCCCATTGATTCGGCGTAGCTGCACCTTGATATCACGATTGTCACCATCTTCATTATTATTACCGAATAAACTAGTTCCACTTTCGTCCCCTCCACCGCTCGGAGCACACGCTACCACAAACGAGAAACAGCAGCTAATACGAGAAGTGAGAAGTATGAAATTGCAGACACAATTTGCACATCACTGACACTCACCTGCAGCATCCCAGTAAGAAGGATGCAGCCGCCGAGATTAGAAGTATTGTGCCTGCCAGGATTAAATTGGAGTTGTTGCTTCCATCGTATTTCTCGTAGGCTAATGTAATACCTCCAGCAACAATCAATGCCGCACTGACACAGCAAAAGCATGCTCCCAAACCCGAAATAGCCATCGCTTCCCCTCCTCCCTCACCGAGGTTGTGCCCACCTTCCGAATCACCCTCTGATATTGTCACTGTTGTTTTCGTCGTCGCACCGTGCTTACCACCGTACTTTTGGGGTGTGGAGTAAACGTATGGTTTGGATGACACATCTCCGGCGAGGCTACTGCGCCGTAGTGGATCCTCAACATCAGTAGATGCGCCTTCTCCGACAACTGCGTCTTCCTCGGTGGAGACGAAGGTATAATTAAAGTCCTCGGCGTCGTATCTCATCGTTTTTTTTAGCCCCCCTGAGAGAAATAGAATAACATTACGAGTAGTTGAGCATATCATGTGAGCATTTTGCATTGCAATGAAAGATACACCAGAGCAGTTTCATACGTACCTTAGCGAGACTGCCGCTAATTCACCAACCGAAAGAACGTTAGAAACCGATTAGTGAGTATATGAATATGGTGGCTTACCAACAGTGTTCTTCTAGGTAATACCAATCAAATAGGCGCCAACAGCCACACCACATAAACAATTAAATTTAAATGATTTTGCTTTGGGCCGGAACTTCTATTCAGTTCCAGAAACTCAAAGTGTTCCATTGCTTTTAAATCTTGTGTACCGTATGTTTGGAATGTTATGCAAAAATATTTTTTCAGGTGAAGTTTCCATAGCCGACCCATACATCGATGGAAAGCTTATGTAAAGAGCTATCCATTGATGCATAATATAGTGCTATAACACTTTTGGTGCGTGAGTTATGGTGCATCCAATGTTGAGCTGACTTTCCATATTCGACTGCGAAGGAAGGTATCCATTTAAAATTGTAGTCTTGACTACCTTTAACACTCAAAAATAGGCCACGAGTTCGATCCCCGATGGTATGTTTTTGAACCCACTTTGAAATTGGAGGAATTTAATTTGCAATGAAGATATGTACTAGGTCCTTTGTTATTTTTACGGAGCAAAGTTCAGATCATGTAGTTTGCTCCATAAAAAGAACGAAGGTCTAGCTCCAAATATTGACTTCAAAATAAATTCCTCCGTTTTTATTTTTGCATTTCTTTCCAAACATACGGTAGTAGTGTAGTGCCAAACGTTGATATAACAAATCAAATCAATGATCCAATTATACCAGGACAAGGGTTGGAATATATATCAGACATCAGAGAGGCGGCGGCGTGATGAAAAAGTTTCCGTGAGTAGATAGATGACTACGAACTACCGACCACACCATCTCAGAGCAAGTTGATAAGAAGATGAGTGATCTATCCAATAATAGTATACGGCTACAAGTACTAACATTTGTAATGACAATAGAGTACAATGGATACGAATACGCCGGTTTCCAACGGCAGACTGCTACACATATCGATACATCATCAAGCAATCACCAACGTTCCAACAAGAAGGCAAAGAAGAGTAAGAGGACATCATCAACAATACAACATGAAATTGAAATGGCATTGCAGCAATATACAAATCTATCAATTGCTACACTACGAGTTCGAGGTGCCGGGAGGACAGATAAGGGAGTACATGCTACCAGTCAAGTGGCAGCATTTGATATACCGATAGAGTTGTTGAATATAGATTATGATGATAACTGCATATGTGATGAGGATACCAACAGCAAAGAAGAAGGTGATATTAACAAGGAGACACTATCTGAACATTGCATTGAGCATTTACAAGATGCATACCAAATACTCAACAAACACATGTCTACTAAAGTAACAACCGATAATGACAAGAAGACTAATGACAAGAAGAATACAGCTACGCGCACATTGATAGATTTATGGCAAATAAGACGTGCTCTTAGTACTCGACTTCCGACTGATATTATCATACGATCAATACGGTTATATACCGACATATACAATCCATTTGAACCAAGGAAGAGAATAGAATGCAAAACTTATATATATAAATTGAGATTTAGATGTCTATCCTACCTGAATGATGATGATGAAAGTAGTATTGAGAAGCAATCTGCTTCTGCATCTGATAATAACAGACAGCAACAACAACAAATGGAACCATCAGATACAAGAAATCAAGCACAGCTACTCCATCCTATATGCAATTCTGGGCCTCACCTTCTTCGACGTGTCAATGATCAAAATACAGTTTGGTTATGCCATTGGCCATTGAATCCTTCACTACTTCATCAAGCATGTAATATGTTTATTGGTAAGCACAACTTTGACAACTTTGTACATAAGGATGAGCGAAAGAAGATGGAGAGTATAAATGCTGATGATACAACAGGCAATGCAGAAGATACCAGCAGTGATCATGTCATTGACTTGTTTGAGTTCAGTGTTGATATACAATCAGAAGAAGAGGAAGATAAGTCACTACCGCCGGTGATGAATGCAACTTTTACTCTCAAAGCAAAAGGATTCCATCGATCTATGGTACGACTGCTTGTTGGTTTTGTGGTTGATGTTGCAAGAGGCAAACAAAGACTAGAGGACATTCCGATACTATTGTTAGATAAGAAGGAGGATGACATGAATACATCATTGACTGCTGAAACATTGAATAGTTTGAAAGTACATGCTGCTCCTGCTTGTGGATTGAGCTTGGCAAAGGTTGAATATGAACATGATAACTTCTTATAATAAGCATATCATATCAGTAGTACATACAATTAGAAGAAGAAGATATTTGTGGTAACGGTTTTGTTTCTTTTCTATATTTATGTACAAATCCCAAAGTCAAGCTGTATCGGCTGTCTATTGCTAATGACTGTGATGTAGATAAGTTGCATTCATCATTAAGAGTCTTGGTGTGACCTGCAACCTCTTGTTTCGTCGCTACTAGCACAGAACACACTAATAGGCACTCATTCTATATCAACTCGATCAATGTCATATCGATCTTATTTGAGCAATAATGTCAATCATATTCGCCGCCTCGTTGTTATCAATATCATCTTCATTGCAATGTCTACTGCTCTGTTGTATTATATTCTCGATGGTATGTAGTGAACATCTACGAGACACCCCAATGTTGCAAAGTAACAACTCTATATCCTTGGCCATAACTGATGGATGCGGTGAAAATGGTGGTTGCGATGCAGCGGCTATTGCAACACTTCTTCTCTCTTGACTACTACCTGAACTATTATTACTGCCACCACCATAATCTATCGTCGAGCTTATAGCATGTATTCGTCGACGGCCTTCCCTCCTGTGCAGTAATATTCGACAACTTGTAAAACTATTTCTTGCAATGGCATTCATGATATCCTTATCTTATATCATATGTTATATATATACTATTCCTTGACAACAAACCTATTATTTGAGTATTTATGAGAGAATAGTGCGCCATTCGACTCGGAGAAGAACAAATCACTCGTTTCAACGGCAAGTGACATCGCTTGTTATGCCAACTCAATAGGATACCTCATTTGCACAACTTTTTTGGCGACTCAATCACATACGAGAAGTTTGATAATAGTTGTGCCTCTCCACTCATTTAGTCTATTTGTTCTAGTTTGTTTGTATACCATTTCTATATATTTAGCATTCCAGTATGAATATATATCTATATTGGTCACCACCAATTAACACAAAGCATGATCATACGCCGTTAAGTCTTCAAATTCAACAACCCACGACTCTCCAGCAACATATCTCTGACTTGAACTGGGCTTTGTTTCATGCGGAAGTAGGTTTATAAGTTGGAAAGGGTATCATTAAGGCTGATGGTGTCGGGTAATATGTCTCTGGTTTGGGTCCAGTAGGCATGGGAGTGACAGGTTTCTTTGAATGCGATTGGCTTGGCTTTTGTGTTGTTGGTAACGGAGTAGGCTCTGCTGTTATCCTCTTGGTAGGCGACGGACTTGGCTGACCTGTTTCCTTTCTCATTGATGGCGCGGGTGTGAAAGGAGCAGGCGTGACTGGATAGTTTGTCGGCTTCATTGTAATTGGATAATCTGATGGGCGTGGCGTAGGAATTGATGTGCTCACAATACCTCGAGGAGGATCCGGTATATCATCCCCTGGAAAGAATATAGATGATACCTGAGTTATATATCCCATATGCATAAATGCACCATTTGTTTCCAAGAAATCAACATACTCGTGTCTTATATCTTCATCGTAGAATGGTCGTTGAGATACCGTATCAGACTTGATTGACGGACTGAATGTCCGATAACTTATTGTCATGGTAAATGTAACAATTATCCCGTCATCATTCTGTAACGCTCTCAAGTTGTTGTTACGAGTGTTAGTAGCTCTCGATGATGATCCAGTAGCTTGACGCAATGTTTCTTGACTATTAAATTCAACTTGTGACACAACATCGAATACAATATTTTGGATAGCATCCTCACCCTGCTGTCCTGCCCTGTTGAAGAATTGTTCAACATATGCAGCTGTTAACATATTGAATTGAGTCTGACCCATCCGGCCGAGTTCTGAAATACCATAGAGTACCATTTGCAGGTTAGTTTCATCATATGGTCCGAGGAGTTCATATTCAGGGTTTGTTGGTTCCGGAGATGTTTCTGTTGCTTCTTCATTGCTTTGAGCCGTTGGTGAGTTTGTCGTGATTGGTATTGACGTAATGATGCTGCCGGGTGTTGGACTATTGCTCGTTGTAGATTCTGCTGCTGCAATCGTGGTTGGAGACGAAGAAGTATCTTGTTCTGGCATCTCTGATGAAGGCATCAAGGATGGGGGTACTTCTAAACTACTGTCTGATGTTGGTCTCAAAGTAGGCGACGCAATGAAGACCGCCCCTTCAAACTCTTCTTGTTCGTCCTCTTCTTTATCACCAAGTACTGATGATGACGATGTTTCAAACCAAGACCATGATGATTCAGAAGTTGATGAAGATGAGGAGGAAGACGAGCTTCCGCCACCTGCATTATGACTTGGGTATCCTTCGATATCATCCTCCTTCACTTTACTGGGAAACATTGACGGCTGTATTGATACAACAGGTACTTCATCATTCTCATCAACATCAAAGTTGAATCCCTCCGGCATAATCCAATTACTTTCATCACTTGTATTATCATCCTTCGTTAGACTAACACTTACACTAATAACAACAATCAATACAATAATAAATCCTAAACATTTTCGTTCATTACCCTTCCATGGCATATTTGGCATTGATTGTAGGAGGGGGTCGTAGAATCGTATCATTCGTTCTGACGAGTGTCGTCTACCGAGTCTAGAGCTACCCCTTTTTCTATATGATCGGAACAGTGTAGATAACGATGATACATCCTCACTCTCTTCATCTACATTATATCCAATACCTTTTTCATTGTCGTCATATTCGACATTATCATCATCGGTATTGGTGTGCCGTCGTACACCATCGGAACCAACCACAAATGATTGCCAACTACCACCCTTATCTCGCTTGGGTATTAAGTGTGATGTATCTTGTTTACAATCGTTTGTGAATTGAACAGATCTACGACGACGGTGTTGCTGTGATTCATCACGACCAGTATCTTCTTCTTCTTCATTAGGATTGTCATAATACCGACCGTCTTGCTGCTGCTTTTGCTGCTGTTGTTGACTAAAAGAGCACCAACTATCATCCAATGACATAACCTCCGGCATACTATTCTCAATCATACTAATTAATGCTACTTTGTCATTATCTCCTAGATGTGAATAATCCAATTGTAATCTGTCAGCTATTAGACGTAACTCAGCCAAGGAACACACACGTAATGATTGACGTAAATTTGCTGATTCATCTGCCAAACTTGTTTGACTATTGTTACTCATTATTGATGTTTGTAATGATTCATCCATATTTATTTCATCTTGTGCTCCTGTTGTATTGTATGGTTGTATTGCCTTTGTATCATCTCTTCCACTTCTCATACTTGTTTGACTAGCATCATGATGATCTTCAGGAGGAGTAATACCATTCTGATAAACAAAGACTAATCGTTCAAACTCTACTGATATCAAATCTAATGCTTCATCTAATGTATTAACTTCTTCCATACCAACAATATTCTTATCAATACAATATCGTTTAATTTCATTTAATGACATTTCAGATAGGTAGGCATCTTTACGAAACTTTCTGGACTTTGACTTTTGTATAGTTGATGACCATCCTTTTGGAAAGTGGGATGGTAGTGTGTTTAATATTGTATTGTTAGTGGTTGTGGGTATATTGAAGATTTCATACATTAATGCCTCTAATTGTAATGGAGTTATTGCTGATAATAATGTACGCATTTCATTAAACTTTTGGGGTATAAATGTATTTGCATCTGTTGGTACTAGTTGATTATTATGATGTTGAAATGAAGATGATTGGATGGATGTATTATGTGATATTGACAATTGATTATTGGATGAAGTCATTGATTGACCTTGCGATGATGATAGGTTGTTATAGGACGATGATTCAATTGGGTTATAACTGAGCATCAATGAATTGTTATTATTGTTGTTGGTATCGTCTTGTATTGAAGATGAGACTGACTGTTGCAAATCTTGTCCTTCATTCTTGCTACTGCCAACAGCAGGCTTACTTTCATAAGCATTTGTGCCAAAGACAAAGCTTTCCGATTCTGTAGAGGTGCCACTGTTCAATGAAGATCTTAGTCTATTGTTCATTCTCTCACCCCGACCACTACCCCGTTGACTGGAACTGCTACCAATCCTTTTTGGAGCAACATTATTATTGTTATCCATGATAGAATCACTAAACGCTGAACCAGTCTCTTCAATAGTTGATGTTAAATCTGCTGATAATACAGTGTCATCACCCGATGGTTTCTGCTGTTGTTGCTGCTGTTGTGTTGTATTACCAAATAAGGAACCAGTATACCACCATGGCTTTGTATCATTAATACTTGCTTTTGATTTTGAAGTAGCAGTTGAAGCATGAGATGAATTACTGCCACTTTTTATACTGGTAGTAGTAGTGTATGATAAATGCGATGGTGGTATCGATGAAGGTGGTAATGATGATAATGATGGTGGTAATCCTGGCACCTTGGAACCTTTTGTGAATGTTGAATGTTTTGTTATACTACTTCTTTTTGTTGTATCACTTGAGTATATAGACTTTTGTTCTGCATGCTGTGAAGATGTAGATGATCGATGTGTACTATGAGAACTGCTTTTAGTATGACTTTTGAAGGTGGCATTCGTAGTAGAAGATGAACGTACACTTGCACTCCCTATTGTTGATATACCACCAAATATACTTATATTGGATTGTGATTCTGCATCTTGATCATCTGCTGTTGCTTTATTATCAATCGTACTATCTCGATCATAATCTGATAAGCCCAATGCTGATTTGGCCGCTAATAGGTTTCTATTTTTGGATGATGAAGATGACATTGCGCGAGATCTAACACCTATATATTAAGCATTGAACTAAATATGTGTAATGCATTCGATTGAGAGGAAGGGGCCGCTCATTTGAGTACAGCCTAAAGCCAAAGCAAATTTTTAAGTTGATTGATTTGCTCAACACGATACCCGTTTTGTCGCCAGATTGATTCTCTCATTTTATTTTCTCTGCTGGCCAACAAAGTGCTTGAGCATTGGCATATTGGCGTTAGTGAATTGATGATCCGTAGCATTCCGTCCATTAATATACAGATCAGCTAGTAATAATCTTAGATATATTCATACAACAATGAGCAGTTCTGTTAATTTCGTTGTAACATATGTAAGTACACATCTTGTGTCATCAAAGTTGTCTTTGCATTTTGCAATAGAAGAAAGCCATCAAACGTGCACCTCTCAACCTATACCCCCTCTCTTTCTATCAACAAACTTAATATATGATAACAACATACAAATATATATCATAACAACATGCAAATACAATGAAATATATCAGTCACGGAACTGAGATGGTGGGGCACAGGAGAGAGATACCACCGTAGCTTGTGTCCGTAAAGTATTTCCATCATCACAAATAACTCCCAAATGTATTAATAAATATCCAATACGTGTATTGATTGAGGCATATGATGAAGATGATTCTGTTGATATAATATGGGAAGGTGATCAAAAGAGTTTATTTCGAAAGTATGCTAGTAGACGGGAGGCTGCGCAGAAGGATATGATTAGTAAGTTGACTGCATACAAGACATCAAGATTGTAGAGATTGAAAGGTTAATGTATTGAGTGGGAAATACTTTTATGGATTATAGTGAATTGTATCGATGCAGTTTAAATGGTAGAAGTTTGAATTGTTTTGATAGTGAGTTGGGTATGGATTATGAAGATGGAAATTGGTATACATTAAACTTTGTATATACAACAATACAACCTTTATGCACTGGGGAATGACAGTATCAGAGAAGATAGACTTTGCTTCTTTGTTACTTGACACATCATGTGCTTAAATAGTTTGACGTCTGATAATAATACATGCCTCTAGAGTACAATAACTACTTGAAACATCCTATTACATAATATTATATAACTAAATGATTGTAATTGTATTAATCCTAGATAAAGTCTCCTTCTCTTTTCCCCGTACACAAAGTACCACATAAGAAGCAGAGAGACGTCTACAAATTGGTGAAGCTATAGTCATTAATTACCAGAGGGTGGATGGTGTTGCTGAGGTCGAGTCTTAGATTTCTGGTATTGATATCCCGTTGCGACAAATAGTATGTCTCTGTGGCTTGCTATTCTACCTAGCTCCTGAAAAAAAAAGCAACGTGGTGTTTGCATAAGAAACTTTTCATTGCAACAGATTGCTCCCATGATTATATCTGATACATTACTAGAGGAAAAGGCAATATATCACTATAGTATCAACTCCATTGCAATATGACTACATTACTAAACAGCAGAATGGACTCGCTCGGACTAGACATTGACGACTCTCTTCGAACTCGAGAATATATTGATTACGACGACGATGATAAGTTTGTTGACGATCATGTACAGTCGGAGTACTTACTTCCAATAGCCACCGGTGATCCGGATTTAGATACCGCTGTTCATCATTCTCCTCATGAAATTGAACAAGCAGCTGAGACGGTGGCGGAGGTAGATCCACTTTCTTTAGACGATCCTTTATCACTTGCTCTTCGACGAAATCGTCATATCTTAAACCCAACATCGTCGAATCAGTCAGTATCAACAAGCTCTACAAAGGGTAAGCTGAAAACAGCACTATCACGTTCAGCCACTTCCATTAAGGATATGCTCACTACTGGAAGTATGTCACGATCGAGCTCAAGAGGAGATATCGGCGAGGATGAATTAGGTCAAACAATGGTGTCTGGTATACCAACTTCTCGTTCGTGGACCTATCTCAGCTCCATTCCTCGTTCTGAATCGAAAGGATCTATAAGTAATAGGATGAAAACAGGTTTATCAAGATCATCTTCGTCCATGAAAGATATGCTAACTTTGAGTATGGTATCATCAAGTTCAAAAGGCAGTAGTTCATTGAACTACCTCCAGGATTCTCTAGATGAAAGTATTGCACCCGATCGAAAGTGCACATCAGATCCAGTGTATCACAAACAAATAGATATTAAGACTTTGATATTATTGAATGCGGAGGAGATCGAGGAGAACCTCCGTCCCAAAGCAGCTCCCCACAAAATCTAAGCAGTAGGATCTTGTGTTCGAGAGAGTACATGTAGTAGATGGTGGAGAGATGTGAATCAATAGATAGGAATTGAATGATATCATCTATTTTGGTTTTGTGGCGTCTCGTCTAGTAGGATATAGTAGGATGCTCTTAAACAGAAGGTTGGTCTTTCTCTCTACCATAGATAAGTTAAGGAAGCAAATAAAAGTATGATAGCTTGTAGATAGATAATCTAGGCAACAAACTCTAGATACATGTCTATTTGACTGTTTCCTTGATCATTGGTCATTGATGAACCACTAGTCATTAAGATCATCTATCTACCCCTACAATATAAACGCAACCATACCTCCCCACCCCCAACACTTCTTCCCGAGATAAACGCATATTTTAGCCCTCAAAAGTATGTAACAAAGCTTATAACCCATCTTCTGTCTCTGTTGTTTCTCTAATCCATATCCCACCCCACAATACATTCCCAATTCAAATTAATTAATATCATTCTCTATTCTCAACCAATTAATATTTACTTCTGCTTTGTAAAACGTCTCGAATTAGTAAGCCGACGTTGAATTTGTGCATGACTTTCCCTCCCGGCTGCTTTATTCTTTTTCGCTGCTAATGCACCTTGCATACCAGCATGTGATGTTAATGATCGGGCAATCTTGGCTGGTTTCTCGGCCTCCTTCATTGCTGCAGGAAACTTGGCACATCCGTAGGGCATTTCATTTGCACTGGATACCTTCTCGGCTAGTAATTTGCATCTATCTAATGTATATTCTAATACTTCACTTCCCGCGTGTGGTTGTTCTGTTTATTATTTTGTTTGTGTTCGTGTGTGTATATTAATGTTAGATATGAAATTGGTGAGGAATAAAGATTGTTAGAGGTATCTTTGAGTTATTGCATTGCAGAGCATAAGATGTGTACGAAACCAATACGCCAAATAATACCTAACTATTATAGATAAAACTATGATAAATACCATGTTGTTTGGTATTCTAAGAGGATCTACAACCCATCAGGTGTCAAAGATATCAAAGGTTGACATCAACATTCGCATATCCTTATAATAAACCAAAGACTCCTCTGACGTCAACAGAACCCACCCCACATCAAACCGACACAATTAACTTACCTCCAGACATCTTTCTATATATTTACTAGACTATTATAATACTATTCCTTGGGCTATAGATGATGATTGATGTTGAGTAGAAGATTGTCTTGCTCTTTTGAGTTGCAGAGTGCAGAATAAAGATATGGTATCCTTCATGGGATATAAAACCGTTTAGATTCAATATTAGTACTGCCACTCGAAGTGGAAGTGTATCGATGGAGGCCTATTTATTATGCTTATTTGATACCATTATTGTTAGAAGAATATGTTCAAGGCATGGAGAATAGCAGCTAGACGAGCATCATCATCTCGATCTAGCTTCAATGATGCTAACAACAATACAAGTAGTATACAATCAACAGCGGCGGCGGCAGCTGCAATACTATTGGTAATCGTGAACGATAGACATAATGATAATGATGTCAATAATAAAACAGCCAAGTGTCAACAACAAGCTGAGGAATACAATACATATACTAATCAAACTACACAATTTGCAAATAATAGCAACAATAATAGTAGTCATCGACCATACAGAAATTTTGTACAGGCAACATCCTCCTCCACAACAACATCGGCATCTAGATTTCATTCAGGTTTAATACCTCCTGATGTGAATGATTTACGGTTAAGACGAGCAGTAACATCAAAACGTATGTCAGCTGAACAAAGTAAAAAGACATTCTTTGCGGCGTATGAAGTGCAGTTTGATGATCCATTGGGTTCTGGTAAGTTATTATATTACTTTGTTGCAAAGCAAATTATATGCACTTTATAAACACTAACACATATACTCACGATTTTCAACTGCCAATTTCAACATATATAGGCGCATACGGAGATGTATACCTCTGTAAAGAACGTCAATCAGGCGAGGCATGTGCACTCAAAAAGATACCAAAGGAATATACCGAAGATGCCGAATTCCAACGTGAGATGAATGCACTATTACATATCCGAGCCAATGGTGGTCATCCAAATATATGCATGTTACGTGAAAACTTTGATGAAGCAGATGATTATTTATTGGTATTGGATTTAGTGGATGGTGGTGAGATGTTCGAGTACCTGGTAAGGCATGGTGCATATTCGGAAGCTGATGCGGCACGATTAGTACGACAGGTGGCCAATGCATTAGATTTTCTACATGGTATTGGGATCGTCCATGCTGATTTAAAACCGGAGAATGTAATGTTACGAAAGACACGGGGTGATGCAGTCATCAAATTGATTGACTTTGGTTGTTCCGAGGTATTATCACATCCAGAGGAAGAAACATCGGGTGTTCGATTACCTTCAAGGACATTAACACATCAAGAAGGTGCCACTACTGCCTACTGTCCCCCAGAGGCATTTGATAATGAAAAGATTGCAATTGATGCTAGTGTTGATATGTGGGCCTTGGGAGTTATTGTTTATATGATGTTATTGGGTCGTCATCCATTTGATTTGGATTGTGATGCCTCGGATGAAGAAATTGGACGACGTATTAAAGAACAGCGTCAACCACCTTTGAAGGGTAGTCCATTGGCAGGAAATCTATCACCTTCGGCACTGGATTTACTTAGCAAGTTGATGGAGCCAGATCCGAAAAAGAGAATGACAGCACATGATATGCTACATCATCCATGGGTTACAGGCGAGACGGCCTCTGAATATGTCATGGAGGATTCGGCTGAGAGATTGAAACAACTGCATCGGTACACCTCAGGTATTGAAAAGAATGTTATTGAAAGACTATTATCTTACTCAAGTGAAGAAGACTCTATGGACAAATTGATTGATAAGCAAACGTCTTTATTGGAAAGAGCATTCGATCATCTGGATAAAGACAAGAAGGGATTTCTAGATCGAAAAGATCTTAAAGCATTCACCACCACCAAGTTACGCCGAACAAGAACAAACAGAGAAGAAGCTGAACATAAAATGTCCTTCAATCACTTCTCTGATCTCATTGGCAAGAATATGAGGAGTGTACATTTAAAGAAAGGTCAAGTTGTTTATAATGAAGATGACGATGGTGACTTCATGTACTTTATTAATAGTGGAACTATTGAGGTTAGTACAAGAGATGGATTCAAAGCTAAGAAGGGTCAAGGTGACTACTTTGGTAAGGGAGGTATATTGGGAAAGAAAAGACGGACAACAATAACTTGCACAACGCCTGTCAATGCTTTACGAATAGATAAAGACTTCTTCTCAAAGTATGTCATCAAGGGATCACCACTTGCAAACAAACTGAAAGAAACGGCAAACAAAGAAAAGTTTGATCGGGCCATGGATATAATGGGAAGAAAAGGCAACATGACAGAGACTATATACAAGAAGGGTGATGCCATTTTCAAAGAGGGCGAGGTACCACGCGATGCTTATATACTCAAGGAAGGTTTTGTTGACTTAACTGCAGGAGAGCATCACATATACTCTGTCAAGCCAAACAGATTGTTTGGGATCAACTCACAAACCTTGAAAAGGAACAGGAAGGCATCAGCAATCTGTGCATCAGATACTTGTGTCATAAAGAGTATGCCAATGAAGACACTACAAGAATTATCAGAGAAGTATCCCGTGCTCGATGATACTCTTCATGAGTTGGCTTTACGGCAAGAATTCAGAAGAGCAGTAGTCCTTAGAAGAATGAAATCATTTCCAAATAAAGAACAGCTTAAGGAAGCATTTGATGAGATTGATGAAGACAACTCTGGTACGCTAGATGCACAAGAGCTACGTGAGTGGATGCAAAGTCTTGGTGCAGCTTTTTCTGACAAGGAAATGTAAGTGAGGTGAAAGCCACCTTTGATGTATGTATATGTATGACTCTTCTCTGACTTCTTTTATCCATACGCCATACTTTTAGTGAAACTTTGATAAGAACACTGGATCTAGACGAATCCGGAGAGGTAGACTTTCACGACTTTGAGCAGGTCTTTGGAAATTGAGAAGAAGAAGAGGACTTTCATTGTACATAGTGTGAATAGACACGATGAACAGGCTAAACTAGGTATCCAGTGCATGCACTAATTGAATTTTTGTCAATACAAGATGAAATCAGTATTTATTCAATATCATACTGTTCCGCATCTTCATCCTCATCAGCTTGTAGAGGTTTGGTTTGTTTGTCTTTGATTAACCTCACAGGAGGTAATTCAAATTCCTCGCCCATTTCCTCATCTTCTACTGCAACAGAGAAGTCTATAAATCTCTTTTGGTCTAATCTTGATAGGATTGCTTTCTGCTCGGCAGTGAGATTAGGTTTCTTTCGTTCTGCAGTTTCATCTTCGACCTCTATCATATCATCTTCATCATCTTCTGAAATGACTGCATCTTGTACCGTATCTATCAGTGGTGTCTCCAAGAGTTCTTCGTCGTCATTATGAAGAAAGTTGGCATATATCATATATGGACCATAGGATATACTTGATATCTCAATGCCATCTCCACAGCCAGCCTTATTTTGTACATTCTTCAGGAATTTTCCCAGTGTCATGGTTTGCGTTGGAGTATTGCTGCTACCCTTTATTGATATTCTATCCCAACAAGTATGTGTCTTGCCATTGACACCCATAATCTCTTCTGCTGGCATAGGACTCGTGAAAGCAAAGAATGGTAGGGCCAAGTTGACAAATGCATTTCGATGTGACATTAATGGTAAACCTTTCAAGAGCTTGACAAGTTCAAGGCAAGACAAGGCCGAGACAAGACCTGTTGTCGTTATCATGGCAGGAACGATACGCCCAGCAACTCTACGAGTTTCCATTGCGTCAGCTGGGGGTATTCCGTATGCCATGGCACGAAGGTTAGAAGCCGCTGTGACAAAGGCTACATGACCGTTACCCTCGTCATCCTTCTCAAAGTCGGCCAAGTTCAAGTGAGGTAGAAAACTAGCCCCGGTCTTGGCACCATTTAATCTTTCAAGTATAAGAGATAGTGTATCATCACTACCACCTCCGGATAGGTTGTGCAAGACACTTTCCTTGGACTTCTTTTTCTTGTTGAGGAGATTCGCATTCTCTTGTAACGCAAGTAATGATTCTTCCAAAGGTATTAAAGATGAATGTGCCAAAGGTTCTTTTACTGATGGAGTTGGAAGGAAAGTTTCCATACGAAGTCTTGCAGCGGCACTAACAAACTGCGCCATCCTTTCATTGATGATGACTTGCTGGGCTGAAACTTCATCCTCTTCAGAGTCTAGAGGTACGAATCTCAATGGACGAGGTACCTTTCTTGTTCCTGACCAGAATGGTGCACCATCATCGTCAACGCTGTCTATTGGATGCTTTTGAATAAGCTCATCCATTGCTACAAAGAAGAGCTTGTGTGCTTGTTCAATAGCCCAGTCTAATGAGACCTTCTTCACAGCTGCCACGTACTCTGGATCTTTTAGGTCGGCATTACCAACAATGAAAGGAAATGGGCCAAGGTCTTCGCCCAGCTCTTCTGCCATGTCTACAGCTGCATCATCACCCAGTTTTTCAATCAGCAACTGACCAAAGACGGTAAGCTCTTCAGTGAGTGCCATTTCTTCCACATGATCATTTGCTTGACGTGGACGTCGGTGGTAGTACCCCTCGAACAAATCTTTAGCCCATTGAATTGTGTGACTAATCTCATACGGAAAGTTCTTCAATGTACAGACAGGTATGTCAGGATCGGGCGGATCAGCCGATGAGCCGTAGGATTCACTCTCGTGTGGAACAACTACTTGAACATTGCCTTTGGGACCTAATGTACCGGCATCAATAAGACCTAGTCCGTGAGTAACACACTGACTATCAACGAATAGTCTAGCTTCGACATTGTCCAAGGCATTTAGAACCACGTTGCATCCTGACGACCAAAAGTCATCGTCAAATGGTCCGTCTTCCTCTTCACCGACACGGCTCGTATGTGCCTCTACTTGACACTCTGGACTAAACCTCATCATGGCAGCACGAGCAGCAACACTCTTGAACTCTCCTACATCATGATCTCTAAACAGTAGTTGTCGACTAAGGTTTGACTTTTCTATTGTATCCATGTCCGTTAAGATGATGCTTCCTCTTTTAGTGTTGCTTGCTCCAGTTCCAGCACCCATGGCCGCAAGGTTCTTCAGCAGTTCACAACCAATCGCTCCCGCACCTACTAGGAATATACTTGATCTTGCCAGTTTCTTGGATATATGTTCACCAAGTATATAAGATTGACCACTAGATGATGATGGATCAGTTTCGTCGGCTTGATCGTCTGTACCTTGCAATACCTCATCACAGTCATACAGTAAAAACTGCTTGACGGGATTGTACAAACCAGTTGCAGCTTTCAATACTTCTTGTGCACCAAGAGCACCTGACAAAGCCTGCACGGGGGTGAACTTTGCTTTACAAGTTGATACGAATTGAGATATTAACGACTCCCATTGTTTTGTATCTGTAATTGATTCATCTACACCCATCTTTCTAATCAGTGATTGAAATCGTTCTTGTGATCTAGATGAGCGTGATGGAAGTCTACCATACTTGGTAACATATTGATCTAATACTGACATGGATGTCATGACAGCTCGTCGGCGTAGTGGATCGAAGCTCTTGTCCAAGTCGGAAGGTGCAAACAAAGTGTCATCATTGCAGCAACTCATGGCATCATCTCCAGATTGTAGAATGTCTCTCAAGGATGTAAATGAAATCTGTCTCGGTAACTTGACTCTTGAAAACGATCGTGCCTTCCCTTCAAGCAATAGCTTCATTGATGAGGACTCTCCATCTGCTGTAGTCTCTCCATTCCACTCTTTGACATTGAAACAAGTTGGAGACTTAACTGATACCACCTGACACTTTGGAAATGTCACTTTGGTCATTATTTGATCATCACTATGCTCTCCCTGAAAATCTATAACGTCTCCCTTCGATACATCATGTCGTTCACCTTCGAGACACTTGATAGTATATATGCTATCACTGTCAGTTTCGTCGTCGTCATCTACTACAAACTTTTCTATACCCTCCAACAATGTAGATCGTGGAGTTTCGCCATCTTCATCAACAACTACAAACTTCTCACCAAAGTCACAAAATAACTTGGCTTGTACTCCTGCAGTTTCAACTGATATGAATGGTACAACTTTACCTCCACTTCCGCTACTTTGACTATTACTTCGACATGCATCATTCATTATTAATTGTGATGTAATTGATCTATCGACACATACTACTACAGGATTAGTGCCCAATGATATACTATTCTCTTGCCCTTCATCGTCTGATTCTTCAATATGATTTCCTTCCATGTCAAATTCATCTTCATCATCTGATGAGTTGTTATTAAGTAACTCTAATAACTTACTCCGAGATACAATATCAACTTGCACACCGGGGTTTAACCGTTGGATATATTCAGCTAGTAATATCCCACCATTATCTAAACTTGTTATTTGATGTTGTTGTTCATCATCGCTATTCCCTTCCTCTTCGTCGTCATTCCCTTTCTCTTCTTCATTTGAGTTTCGAGAAACATCAACACCACCAATCTCGGCAAGCGCAGCACGATGATATGCAGCACCCAAATCATCCAATGATCCGTCAAAGTATCCAATATCATTATAATTCTTTTCTTCAGTAGATATATCATTATCATTATCATCTTGTACAAGTATGATCCGTCCAACACCACTTAATGCTAAATTTTTAGCAATTTCATATAATAGACCGGAGGGTATTTCACTTCTCTTGTTAACACTTTTCTTGACAATGCTGCTTGATTTGCTTTGATCACTACTTTGCAGTCCGTCAAAGCCATCGGCTCCATCTACTTTAACATTGCTAGGAGGAGTAGGTAATAATCTACCACCCAACGGGCCATCTAATATGGCAGTCGTTGACCGGACTAACTTATGTGCACGGGCACCTAATGCATACATTTGACGTGAATATCGTTCGTCATCATCGTTGTTATCAACCTCTTTCTTCTTTGTAGTCTTGTTAACTTGCATGTTACTTTGTAATGGGATATCATCTTCAAGCTGCTGTTGGTTGGATACATCATCATCTACAATGTCTCCACCTCGGATCGATGATGCTATGATTGATGATAGATACCTTCTTCTCTGACTCTGCTCTCTATTTGTAATATCTACTTTACTGACACCAAATATAGAAGAGGAAGAAGGTTGCAATGGATATTGTTCATTGTGTTGTCTATTGGAAAATGATGGCAATGAAGATTTATAACTTTTTTTAGTAGTAGATGTGGAGTACAAAGGTCGTCGCCAGCCTGCTTCTACAACAAAGAGCTGACTGATGAGTAAGAGTATCAACATGCTGATCAATAGATTATTAATGTATACCATGGCTCTGTGTATTGATATATTAATACCTACCGACTCCTATCAACTTCCGCGAGTTGAAAAATGATAAATGATTAAAGATAACTTCCCCGTGGACGGTATCCTTTTTGCAAACTAATTCAATTGATCTGATCTGCCCGCCATCGATCATCATTCGGCTACGGCGGCATACTCTCTATTAATCAACCACTATATATCGGCGTAGTATTGCTACTATTACATTAGTGTTTTCGGATTGAAATCTCTATTGTACGCCGCTTTTGTGAGACAAGAGAAAAGGATACCACACTGACATCAACAATTGCAACACTCCATATATTCCATTGTCGACTATCAAGTACAGTTTGATATTTGCAAATCGGTATTAGTAGAAGAGGCTAAACGAGATTATCTTAAAATCTTGTGTAATATTTCGATAGTATACATATCACATGTGCCGGCAATTAACAAAACGGTATCCTATAATACAATCATTATTATTATCAATCACCATACTTTTATTATTCAACATCTTATCATCATCAACAACAATAGTAGTTACTGCCATAAAGAATCCACCAACTACATTATCATTTATTAAACAGAAATCAAATAATAATATGGTTAGTACACGAAGTAAAGCTGATCCATCATCCTCTTCTTCAGTATTGCGTGAGTTGAAGGATACCATCTCATCTCAAGCATCTGAGATTAATGAATTAAAGAAGGAATTAAAAGCAATATCCAAACAATCCTCTAATAAACAAACAACAGAAAAGGCAGCAGGAGTATCACACGGTCATGGTCCACCAGTAGACAATGAAGACATAATCGATTACGCATCTAAATCATTCTTAACAATAGCATTCGAACGTGTAGGATGGCTCGCCATTTTCCTATTCTCATTATCATTCACTGCCTTAATAATGAATGGATTTGAACACACATTAAGTAAACAAATTGAATTAGCATACTTTGTACCTTTAATGGCGGGACATGGTGGTAATACTGGTGGACAGGCTGTTGGGACTATATTATCGGCATTAAGTGCTGGTGTTATTAGTAGGAAGGATGCAATGAAAGTGGTTATGAAGGAGGCAATGAGTGGTTTTACAATGGGGGTGATATTAGGTTCAATTGTTGGACCTATTAGTCATTATGTTATGGGTATATCGGTACATGTTTCGACTGTGGTTAGTGTTACGTTTCCATTGTTGAGTACTATTGCAGCATTTTTGGGTAGTGGACTACCATTTGTTTGTGTTTGGTTGGGTGTTGATCCGGCTGTGATTGCCGCACCGGCCATGACTAGCTTTGTGGATGTTACGGGATTGTTGGCATACTTTCTACTTGCTAATAAGATATTTGAATTGTTTGGTATGGAACTGTGAGGAGGATAATAAGAATTTGATATAGAAGATACCTTGCATTAGAGACAAAAGAAGTAGCTGAATGGGGAAAGGCATAGACTCTTAGCAACTACTGCTAAGATACAAGAATATGGAAATGCTTTGTTTGTATGATAGGGGTGGATATTGTAGTAACAGATAATATCAATCAACTAATCAGGCAAATACAATTTCATTTCATCATCACAATTTCATTAATACGATCGTTTCAGACAGGAGGCTGTACAGTGGTTTATTCAGTATATACATGTTCAGTGATCCACATCACTAGTTTCTGGACTTGAGGAAGGCTGCCTTCTTCTTGTTTGGCCATTGGTGTTTCAACTTTCTGCTTGTGTTTGTCTTATTTTGTGAAAGCTTGTAATCTTCACCTGCACATCTAAAAAAGCCGCGCCCCGTCTGGTTGTGGACTTGGACAGGATACAAGGCCCCAAACGGTCCAAATTGACTTCCTCTCTCGCCTATCACATACCAATCAACACCAACCGGAGTAGAGGATTTGGTCGGATCACTCACATAAGCGGTTACATCATCATAAGCCTTATTCCAGAAGGCATGAAAATTCCTTGCCCCCAAGACGAGGTCTTGCTGTGTAGCATTCCTATCTTCTAAATTGAACCGCATACCAAACCATCTGCTCCCTGTGTAGACCATCCATATGATATCTCCTTCAGACATGCCTTCCAAAACTTCCCCTCTATAAATATACACTGGCCTACTATACTCCTGGAACAAAACAGCATCTTCTCCTGGTATAAAGTCGAGATATTCAGTGGAAAATGTTTCGTTTCGGCCCTCGCCGATGATGGTTTCACATTCTTTAGGCAGCTTTGTTTCACAGTGCATACCCATGAAGGTAATCCCATCCTCTTTATTACAATCGCACTTGCCGTCAACACACTGTCCATTGAGATTGCAATCAATGTCATCAGTACACTCATTGCAAGATGTCAGCACTGTCGTTGTCTCGACGGTTCCAACCCAAATATGCCAACCTGGGTCAACGTTCAATAAATCAAACTCCGAAGTCTCGGGAGAACGAAGCAGCCAATTACAACCGCTTTCATCATTTCCCTTCCTGATATTATCATGTCGGAAGACCCATGCATTAATATCTTCACAGTATGATATCTCAGCGGGCACTACCCAATCTTCGTCAAACGATTGACGATCAAACTTCCTCATTTCTCTGTAGACAGGACGCCCAGCATGATATCCATCTTGTTTATATACTCCAGAGAAGTATGAAAAGACTAGAGTGAAGTCTTCCCATTCACCAGTTTCGGGGTTCAGCGCTAATGCTCCTGTCCATACTTCATTTTGAAACTCGGTAGTGATTGAATCGCAAAACAAGGTACCATTGCTCTGACGTATAGATACAACAATCAACCCAGCTAGAAAGCATCCAAAGTTAAGAAAGTAGATTGACTTGAGAAGAGCATCCTGTTTCCGACAGTGGTGCTTTGCTTTCTCAAACTCAACAGAAAAGGCTGGCGCGGTGCAAGCATTTTTCATCCTCTGGCCTAATACCTCCATCTTAGACAAGCCAAATGCAATATCATCAAGCTGTTGAACTGCAAAATGAAGACAGAGTAGATGAAATACCGATGAGAAGTGCTGATGCTGATTAATTGCAAACAGATGCAATAAATTTCTTACCGAATTGCAAAGCTAATGAAGACAATTAGAAGATGGTTAATGGATCAGTATCTATGAGTGAAGAAAACCATATCATATGCCCAATCTTCTTACCTAAAACGTCATAGAATATATCGATTACACCCTCTGCTTGAATCAAAATCACAAACACATTAATTAAGAAGAAGTACCTATATATAACAAAAAGAAATTCTGATGCATAAGTAACAAGTAAACATACTAAACTTAAACGATATGATATGATAGACTTCTGTTCAACTAAAACTTACCCAGAGAATATCCTTAAAATACTAGCAAAGACAAACTTCTTATAATTCATATTATCCAGTCTCTTGATGAACTCCTTCTTACGGATTTGCCGTAGGAGATATAAACCTGTCGGTATCTAATTGTGATGAAGGCAAACAAGATGGTAATTTAGAATATGATGTCACAAAATGTGCACAAAATAATATGCACTAACAAACAATACTAACCTCTTCCTCCATTAATAGAGCAACAAAGATACTTAAATATTGAGCAATCCTTACACTAGTGGATACATTGGCAGGTATATTCCACTTATTATCCTTTGTACTGTTGGCTAAGGCAATCAGAAGTTGATTCCACACAATGGTCACAAGCATATCCAAGAAGAGAGGGAGGTAGGCGGTAGGGGGGTTAGTTTTTGTTAGTATAATTGCAAAACCATATCATATGCACAATCAACTCAATCCACGGCCAAGGAGTATGTCGTCTTGATCACTGGTTTCACAATTAGAACACAGAATGCCCAGATCAAAGGGTAGTCTGTGACCATTGTGCACAATTAACTTCTACTTACCTAACAAATTATCTTCAAATGCAAGCCAAAGGCATGTGAATGATATAATTAAGATGGCAACTGCAAAGTGATGTGGTAACGAACATGTCTTCTCGGTGAATAGTAAACTATGTGTAGATTCTGGTAATTCCAATGTTAATTCAGCAGAGCCTACTTTTTCATCCTTGATATCATCATCAACATTTGAGGTTGATGTTGCTTGTGCTACATTTCTATTACTATTCAACCAATCCCAATCATCTCCCCCTTTGCCATTAGACGATGAAGCTTCGACAGGAGTTGAAACATATATCGAGCGCATCCGCACCGATGAGGACCCTTCAGTACTTGACATGGTTCTTAATTATTCGATATGTCTCTAATTGGTCTGAAAATCTGGTCTTTGTGTCTGTGTTTATAATATGTGACAATCTCCGCCGACGTTTGCAAAACTCGGTTGCTACTTTGTACTATATATCTCCTACTACCGACCACTAACACTGCATATGGTTTGTCTGTTTATGTGCCTGTCTCCGTCGATGTTTACAAAATTCAGTTGCTACTTTGTACTGCGTATATTCTACTACTACTTTAGTGCAATATACGGTTATACCTATGCAAATATCTCCGGCTATTACTGATATTATATTGTTCGGCAGACAGATTATTGAACAGATTGCAATTATTGCAAATATATAAGCATTTTTCATTTAAAAGAAAACTCTGTCTTGGAAGGATACCAAAGTTTTTAATTTGTATTAATATTAATATCGTACTTACTTTGGAGTAGAAGCGCTATCCAATCATATACTAATACTTACTATGGCAATCTTATACTATCTTATATATGAATCCTACACTCCAAATTAAGATAGGAGCTTAAAATCTTCCCTCATACTATGCTCATGTCCATCTCATACTCATTTCAGTTGCCCTTCGTATAGCCTCTTCTTCGGCTAGAGCTTCCTCTTCCTGCTGTTTCAATGAGAGTGTCTTGACAACTTCCAGTAGATCTATCCCGCTTGATGTAGCGAGTTCATTTTGTTCATGGTGGCTTTTCCTATTCTCTTCTAATACTGCAGATTGTTGCAAAGCTTTTGCCAATTCATCTTCCTCTGATGCCTTCTTGGCTTCCTCAAAGGCTTTTGATTCGGCCAAAGCCTGTTCAATAAGATCTTCATCAGATGTTGGTTGGTTAGCAGCTTCTTCATTGGATTGATCTATTGCAAGTAGAAGTGCATCTTCGAATTGTTTGTCTGTAAACTCTTGATTCAAGTAATGCTGTTTTCGAGACTCTTCGTATGCCAATCTTAATTGTTCCTCTTCATCTATCGGTGTTGGGGGTTCCTTGAGAGATAGTTCATATGCTAATCTTAATTGTTCTTCTTCATCATCTTTGCCCTTCTTTTCTTCTTGTATAGACTGTTCATATGCTAGTTTCAATTGAGCTTTTTCTTCATCTTTACGACTAGAAGACTTTTGCTCTTCCTGCAGAGACTGTTCATATGCCATTCTCAATTGAGCTTCTTCATATCCTTCTTCTACCTCTGCTTTATCAACTTTAAGTTTTGTTGTAGCTTCTTCGGGCCTTTTCGACACAATGTGTACTTCATCTTCGTCTAAATAATCATCCATTTGATCCTCTCCAACATGTCTGCCGGACTGCTGTAAAGAGTTGTAATCTATTGAACTTCCCTGATCGTCCTTGAGTGATAATTCATAAGCTATTATCAACTGTTCCGCTTCATAATCTTCATCAACTTCTGCATTATAATCCTTTTGTTCAACTTTGAGTGATTGTTCATATGCAATTTTCAGTTGCTCTTCTTCACACTCTTTGGTTTCTGTCGACTTCTCTTCTTCTTTCAGTGATAATTCATATGCTATTCTCAATTGCTCAGCTTCATAATCTTCATCGTCTTTCTTTTCTTTCGATGGAAGCTTACTCTCTGATACAGCTCGTTGAAACTCTCTTTCGTATTCTTTTGACATTCGTTCGTTCCGTATCCGATGTTGTTGTGATTCAGTAACACTCTGTTTTGTAGCAATTCGCATCGCAGCATCATCAGAAGCAATTTGACGAGGGAGTGGATTGGTAGATCTTATCATTTGGTTCATACTACTAATGGTACTTGTTCTTATGCTTGGTTCGCCCATTGTTAAGACAGAAACATCATCTCTAATCCCTGACCCAATAACTCGAGGCGGGCCCGGCGCCGGAAGTATAGGTGCAGACTGTGCCATGGTAGCTGTGACATATAAAGTGTGTGTTATTAATTCGAATTAGAATTGAATGCATATTATGATACCAAATGAGTACAAGTGTCAACATCTTACCATAACTACCCCCGACATTGTTTCTCCTGGCTGCTGCCATTTGATGGAACTCCGCCTGTTCAACAGTTACCACTTTACTACTAGTTGGCAATGGTGCATCGTGTAAATCAATTCCACTCAGTGCATCAACTTTAAATGCCCCATTTCCTTGTAAAATTGTAAACTTCATGCCCCGTTTTACCAGTAATGAATGTATGGCCGACCTGAGGACTGGTCCAGCAGTACTATGCGACCCAGAGCCAGTGATTATCGTTACATATAATTTATTGTTTCTCCCTCTATAATATACATTAAAAGAGAAGGTCAGTATGTACTTTCATCATATGCACCAATGTGATGGAGCTCTCCACTTACCTTGCAATGTTTGCAACTGTCATTCTTATTCTTTCAAGAAACCTTGAAACCTCATAAATCGCATCCTCTTTGGTTCTTCCGTGTAGATCTATACAAGTTGCTGCTGACATGATTTCAAATAATTTGTTTTGTTGGTACAATTTTAAAGTATCCCGGTATAATTATACCTCTAGAGACAGGCCGTATCTCTGGCGGTAGTATCGTATGATATGAATATCTCTGTTATCTAGATATACCCTTGCCTATCATAAAACCCGCGGACAATAACTATATACCGAGAACAACGTCATCAACAATTGCTATGAAACAAAAAGTCAAAGACTCCCAATTATAATAAATAGAGTGTGTATAATATGATTGAACAATCCTAGCACTTCAGTCTCCCAGGGAAGCCGAATAGATGAAAGATGGTTAGTTATTGACACATGGTTATACAACAATTTCCTTAAAAGGCGTATGATGTCGAGACTTTGGTGGATATGAATACAACAAAAAATGTGCACATCTTGTGTGCAAAAATAAAATACTCATATATCACAACATTATAAATATAGAGAACCGTGTAGTAATACTATGTATGATGATAATGACGGTATAATTGAAGGTATGGGTAGGATATCGATTTGTGACGATGAATTGTTCAAAGACTCTCCACCACAAGATAAATGCCAGCTCTGCTTTGACACAATACCAGCCGACACAGGGGTATTTGAATTGTTGTGCAGCATGTATCAATTATGCTGTGGAAAGACAATGTGCACTATATGCTCTTTGGAACTTCGTGAGAAGATGAAAAAGGGCATTATAAAAGAAAGGTGTGCCTATTGTCGAGCCCCATCACCTCGTTCAGATAACGTACAATTAGAAAGATGCAAGAGAAGAATGGAAGATGAAAAAGATCTAAATGCTTATCGGTTGCTTGGTTATGCATACCAGTTTGGAAGATGGGGTTTATCAAGGAGCTCAAACAATGCATTAAAACTATGGAATCATGCAGCTAATCAAGGTGATTTCAAATCACACGCTGCAATTGGTAGGATATATCTTCTTGGATCATACCCTAAACAAGATATGGAGAAAGCTACCTATCACTTAAAGCTTGCTGCAATTGGAGGGGATGAAAAGTCGAGGCATATTGTTGGCATGCTGGAGCTTAAAAACGGCAACATAGCTCAAGCAATGAAACACTTTATAATTTCAGCTAGAGCAGGATACGATAACTCTTTGAAGCAGGTAGAAGAAGGATATAGAAATGGTCACATTGCAACGAAAGACACATATTCTTCCACTTTGGTTAAGCACAAAGAGTCAAAAGATCAGATGACGAGTACAGAAAGAGATAGAGCTGCTTATCATGTGAGAAATATGGTTACAAGAGCATGCTGTTCACGTAATTCTCAAATTGATGATAATGAACGGGATCTTATCAATTTCGATTTAGATATATCTTCTATTGGTCAGAAAGTAATAACATACGATGATCTGTTTAAAGATCCTCCACCACAAGAAGACTGTATGTTTTGCTTCCTACCAATGCCTTGTCACTCCAGTGTATGCGGGGTAGCAAAAGAATATCAGTTTTGCTGTGGAAAAATGTTGTGTTCTGCGTGTATGGACTTGTCACGGGACAAGTGCCCCTTTTGTTCTACACCACCAGTTTATTTAGGGAAGGAGCTATTAGAAAGATGTATGACCCGGATAGATCTTCTTGATGAAAGAGCATTTGTGGAGCTAGCTTTTGCATATCGAGATGGGAAATGGGGTTTGAAATCAGATCGTAAATATGCAATGGATTTGTTGTATCAAGCAGCGGAATTGGCGTTATTCAGTGTAGACAAACCTCTTTTTGAATCAAGTACAGCACATTTTTCTATAGCCAACGCATATTTACATGGAATTGGTGTTGAAAAGAACAGAAGTAAAGCCACTTACTATTGGAAGCTTGCGGCAATGGGAGGGCATGAATCAGCAAGGTACAATCTAGGTGTCACAGCTGAATTAGATGACAACTTAAACAGAGCAATGAAACACTATATGATAGCTGCCAAAGCAGGATACAATAATGCCTTGGCAAAGGTTGGTAAAGGCCATAAAGCTGGATATGCTTCAAAGGATGATTATGTAAGCACACTTCGTGCATTCAAAGTTTGTCGAGATAATATGAGCAGTAACCAAAGAGATAATGCTGCGGCCTCTGAACCCCAAGGTATCAATTATGCAAAGACAGAGCTGAATAACGACCATCAAAGGCTGGCCAATTTTTGTGCCATATGTCGGGAGGAACTTAACAAACCATCTATAGAATACCAAGCTAATCCATGTGAAGCAAATGAGCATGGCCTGAGCGTAACATACGGGCAATGTGGACATGTGTTTCATCTGGATTGTGCCCAACGGTGGTTGAAAACACACAGCGTTTGTCCTCTTTGTAATTACGAATGGGACTTTGCCAAGATCGAGGTTGCAAAATATTATGAAAGTGAACCACTACAATTGAATGAAAGCGTCCTATATGCTACAGATGGTGCCTATTCCTATTCGATTTCTTATCAAATTGATGCTGCAATTGTTAAAACCATGAAGGAATGCAAGACACTACCACACCTTGAGCTTGTAAGTAAAGTACAATCCCGCTTACATCGATTTACTCCTCAGATCAAGGAAATCAAGAATCAAATCAAGGCTCTTATTGATAGGGAGTATATAGAGCGTAGTGCGGATGATTATCAGAAGTACAATGTAAGTGCTAGTATGTTGTATTTGTCCAAGATCTTGTGCATCTGTTCTCATTATTTGCATATCAGTATCTTCCTTAGGAGCATGATAATATATTCTACGATTTAGTTCAATGAGAAAGATTATGGCTCGACTTAAGCAAACTAAATCCTTAACTCTATTCTTCTACTTTATGTACCAAGTTATACAACTAAGCTCTTCCCCATCGCCTCAGCCAAGTCATCAACTGCGGCTTCTACCTTGCCTCCGCTCTCCTCTTGCTCTTCTTCTTCATCATCGTCTTCATCATCCTCATCAGACATATCATCATCGGCATCCCCATCTGAATCATTATCATCCAACTCCCCAAGTCTATCATCAAACGCCACCTCAAGCTCACCCACAATCTCCTCGGTGAATGAATTGCCATTCAACAAGATCTTCTTGAGGTTAGGCAAGTCCTTACCCTCGGGTCCATAAGCATCGATCAAAGCTCGTGCACCAATAGCACCAATCATGCAAGAATTCAATTGAATCTCCTCAATACTATGTCCATCCTCACTACCATGAAAGGCGGCAGCGATATGCTCTGCACCCTTACTTGTCATATCACAATTATCTTCCAAATGTAGAACTTTCAACTCACCGCCACAATCACGGATATAGTCGGCAATATGCTTAGCTCCACGCTTACCAACTTCATTACCACTCAAATCTAAATGCTCCAATGCACTATCAGATTCAAATAACGCATGACATACCTTCTTAACCCCATCATCTTCCAAGTCACAATCTCGTAAATTTAAATATCTTAACGATTTGGTACTACCCAATGCACGGAATAATGCCTCATGTGATGACTTATTGGCAAAGTTATTATCACATAAATCCAATTTAGTCAACTTTGGATTATACCCCATACTTAATGATGCATCTAATGCACTAGCCACAATATCACTACCCTCCTTGCCGGCACGTGTTGATGAGAAACGTACATCTTCAAGATTTCGACATTTTTCTAATATCCTTGCAAACTCTTTACACCCTCCCAATCCACTCATATTATTATAAAAGTGTATAGAAGTTAAATTCGATGCAATACATCCCGACGTACCATCGTCATCATTCGTTAATATATCAGCAACTTGTGCCATTGTTTCCTGTGATAAACCATTATTACACAATGCAACACTTTGTAATGACTTCTTACTTAATGCAGTCTTACATGCCCCTATACCCTGTTGACCAATTGCATTATCTGACAAATTAACAGTTACCAAATTTGAATTGCAAAATGCATTACATAATGTTTGCAGTACTACTAATCCCTCCTCGGTTAATCTGCCGGCGATGCAGTCACTAATATCGGCCTCAATAATATTGTGTGCAATGGGTGTATCGGAACCGTCAAATGGTTCTTTTAAGAAATTGGCAATTAGTTTAGCAGCGGAGGCTGAGTAGGATTTATCAGTTAATGATATACGATCACATAATATTAAATTGTTGTTGTTATTACTTTCGTCTTCTTGATCTAGTTGTTGTTGTAATATTTTTTGCTTATGTTCACGAAGTTGTGTTGTCCATAGAGTTATAATTTCATTTGCCTTTTCTTCATCGACGAAGCCGCGTTCACCGTGCGGTTCTAATTTGATAGGGGAGAGGACCATCTTGTTGTTTGTTTGTGGTAGTTTGTGTTATGTTTGCGTTTTATGAGAGTGGCGTGAGGGATACCGGCTAGGGCATGCAACCTACCTCAGTAAAAGTTGAGTTGAATGAAGATCTTTGCATTGGCCTCTTAGAACTTATATACCTAGTGGTTAGTGCCTAATACCTCTAGGTATACGACATATATCAAAGTAAAATATGCTTTTAGTATAAGGGTTGTTATATATCATATAAACAGGCATAGTAGAGGATACTCTAAAGGATACCTAATACAATCTCTAAGGTGCACCTTGTGATAAGAATTGTATTGCCCTGTTACTTTCAATATAATATCATATATAAGTTGCAAATAATGAAGAGATTCTGGGGACGAACTGGAAGTAGTAGTTCCTCTTCAACAACAAACAATAATAAACAAAATGTTAGTTCACCACCCAACTCACTAACAAATGGTAATAACACCGAGGCTGTTTTGTTAGCCTCCTCCACCTTACAAAAGAAATCATCCTCCAATACAACATCAATACCACCATCCCGTAAACAACGTATGCAACTCTTAAAATCAATAATACATCATGCCGATTCTGTTCAGAATAAATATCTAATCCAAAAAGATTTAAGTGATCCAAATATACCTAAACCACAAAGTAGTATGAGTACATTGTTTATTAGTGTAGATAAGGTAACAGATGAAATTAATGAAAAATGTTATTCAAGATGGCATGAGGTGTTACAGGAGGGATTGGTACCGATGAGTTTACATGCTTTAAACTTGTTGGAAAAATCTACTTCATCTTCAAGTGATGAGGATATTATGGATATTGATGAAGAGGAACAATACTTTGCAACAATGGCAGGTATGGATGAGGAGATACAGGTTATGGCTATATTGGCACGGGCTGCTTCTTTGAATGATATAAAAAGTAGCAATGAGGAAGATGGGGAGGTTTCTAAAAGCACAGAAGACGGGATGGAACAAATTAATGCAATGATGAAATGTATAGCCATGCTGTTGTTTCATATTGTATTGGAGGCATCATCATCGGATGAGTCATCGTCAAATAAAGTGGAAGAAGCTGGTACAACAGAAACATTTAAAACAGTAGCCGGATATGACGGACGAGTCCGGCATGTGGCCAAGTTGGCATGCGTGGATGTATTATCTCGTGCTATTATTGATAGTGTTGAATTATATGAATGTAGTAATGATATGAGAAGTGATGACGTGTTGTTTGATCGAGCACATAATAATCAATCACCAACAACAACAAGTGATAATAACAATGAGCAAGAACATGAAATAGCAACGAATGTATATGATATGGATGAACATTCATTATGGAATATAGCCAATATTAAAACATTTGTTGATCAAACGAATTTGGGTAAGGATGCAATCTTTGGTACGTTGTATCATGAATATAAAAAGTCTCCGCCGGTTGCGACGACGGACAATAATAATGTAGATAATCAAGGAAAGTCTTCTGAATCAAATGAAGAAGATGATCAATCGGCAAAGTCCGGGGATACAGCAACTTCAAGAGATGATGAAGAGTCAACGTCAAAGCAACTGTTTACATCTGAAGATGCAGAAAATGATGCAAAGGTATTCCCTACTACTTCTGAGGATGTGGTAGATGATGAACAAGACATGCCAACAACAGCAGTGGAATCTATCGAATCGAACTGGTCTTCATCCTTTGAAGTGCAATCAGAAGAAATCAAGGTTGATGATTCAGATGTAGATGATGATAATATTAGTTTAGAGGAAGAGTTGGATACTTTGGAACAAGAGTTGGACGCCAAAAGTGAAGAATCTGATTTAGGCCATAGCAATCTAAATAAAGAAGAGGATGATGATAAGGAAGAAGAGAATGTCATGACAGAACTTCAAGCTAGACGGCATTCCAATGCAAAGTATTTAGCTACACGCAAATTCGAATTGATTGAGCGTCTTGTAGCTATTGATATCGTGCGATTTCTAATGGCCGAAGAACGAGAAAAGAAGATACGAGAGCAGGAAATCGAGGCACAAAAGAAGAGTACAACACACAAGTTGCCATCCTTCTTGAAACAAGATGTGATTGATGATGAAGAAGGCACTGCCGACCTTGATGATGCGGCACTCGAGGATAAAATGAATGAAGCATTAGATGAGTCAAGTTCTCAGTTCTTTACCGATACGAGAGTTAAGCAGATGAAACGTTCTGCAAAGATAGCTGGAATGGGTCTGGCTTTAGGGACTGTGTTTGCAATTACTGGTGGTCTGGCTGCTCCGGCCTTAGCGGCTGGTATTGGAGGTATTGCTGCACTTACAGGAGCAACGACTGCATCATCAACTGCTCTCTTGGCAGTGTTGGCAACTTTCAAAGCGGGTGCTGCCTTGTTCGGTGTTGGTGGTGGGGGGCTTGCAGCATATAAAATGAAGAAGAGGACTGCAGGTTTGTCTCAATTTGAAATACGAAGAGAGAATATAGAACAGTACATGTATCTTGGTGCTAGTGATGAGAAGATGAAGAAGGGAGTTGAGACGATGCTCCCGCAGCTCCATACAACTGTGGCTGTGTGTGGATGGCTAAGAGATAATGATATTGCCGATTTCCAATTAGCCTGGGGTATACAACCAACGTGTAAATACGAGAAAGAGGATGATGATAAGCGCAGGATTAGACAAATGAAACGATTTTATTCGGTTTACAATCCTCCTTTGGTACAGTTGTGTGGACATTTCATGGAGACGTTGAAGAAGAGGTTGAAGAACGACTTTAGTTGGCATCGGATTTGGCAACAGTTAGAGCAGAAATATGGTGCTAATCCAGATCACCTCATGCCACTTGACACACCACATGAGAACGAAGTATCTCTTTCATATGAAGAGAAGGAGATGATAGATGGAATACTGAATGATGCAAAGATTGTCAACTTAAGAAAGAGGGGATACGGAGTGGAGGAAGAGATCGACTTTGATGAGGATAATGACATTTCTGACCTTCTTCACAAGATGACACCCAAGAAAACACATCGGAAGAACTGCACAGGCAGTAGTATTCCTGATGGTGTAAATGATGATGTTGATGTGGACTTGGAGACAATGGAAACTGAGTTGGTTGATCTGGCCCTTAGTAATGAGAGCGATGAGTTTGATAAAGAGTCAGGACCGAGTCTCCAAGAACGAATGGCGAAGCAAAGAGAACAACAGGCTGAATTTCTCAAGAACAATGGTCTCGTCTATGACAAGCCTGAAAGTGAAGATGGTGAGGGTAAGAGTGCAGATATTACAGCAGTAAATATCCCCGATAGTAATGTCTCAGCACCAGAATCACCAGCACCTCAATCGCCAAGCTTAAAGGAGCGCATGTCTATTCAAAGAGAGCAACAAGTTTCATTTCTCAAGGATAAAGGACTCATAGATGATGATTCTAAGCTTTCAGAGGGTGCCGGGTCTCCAAAGATGATAGGATCCATGGACGAGGATGAAGAAGATGATGCACAAGATCCACCGCCGGCAACTTTGAAAGATGATCTGGAGGAATTTGAGGAAGAACGTTGTCCGGTCGTTTGGGATTGGAAGAGGTTATATGGTACTGCCGATATTCACACAGTTACATGGGAAAGTAAAATGTTGAGCAGTCTTTGTCATATTGTGGAGAACTTGGCCATCGAGGTATCATCCCAAGCAACCAAGGTGGCTCTTCAATACTCTGTGATTGGTGCAATCGTCTCTGCTGTCGCCATCCCATCGGCTCTTATTACGGCAAGCAAATTGATAGATGATCCTTATCAAATAATTGTGATAAGAGCTGATGAGGCGGGAAAAGAACTGGCAAAATGTCTACTTTCTAGTGATGAACGAAGGCCGGTTACACTAGTTGGCTTTTCATTTGGCGCCCGAGTTATATACTCATGTTTAAGAGAACTAGCTCGGCAGCAAGATATATTTGAATATAATCGATCGGGTAAGATACTAGAAGAGAAGAAGAGTCCTCGGTCATCATTCCTGAAAAAGAAGAAGGATGAGAATAGATTTGAATATGATAGAGAACCTGCTTCGTTGGTAGCTGATGTAATCTTCATTGGCCTTCCTCGTGCTATAGATAGAAAGGTATTGACATCTTGTAGACGAGTGACAGGAGGACGTATGGTTAATTGTTATACGACAAATGATTGGCTACTATCGTTAATGTTTGTGGCAAGAGGAGGTACGCCCTGTGGAACCAAGCCGATTAAAGATGTTCCTGGTATTGAGAATTATGATGTTACCACACTCGTTGAATCACATACCAAGTATGGCAATGCTATTCCAAGCATCTTACAGCTCGTTCGCTTCTCTGAACCTGAACCATAACAAGTGTAGAAAGTAAAAAGGCGAGTATTAAGAACTAGTGTAAAAGGCTTAAAGTATTAATACCATTCATATCTATAATTACTTCATTTGCATACCCCCTTCGATACATCTGTCAACAACTCCCAACAAATGTTCATTCTCTAATGCCGCTCGTACTCTTTCTTTATCTGCTAATTGTTTATTCACGGCGTGCTCACTCACATGTGTGCCATTTTCAATTTTCACAACCACTTTAAACCGTGAAGGTATAGATCTTAATAGCTTAACACGAAGACTGAGTCCAATGAGTGTAGCCATTGAGCAGTGAGGTATCTATGTTTAGAGTGTAAAGAGTGGAGAGCATAAGTGGGTTTATATTCGAGTTAAGACTGGTTGAACACAATGTTATCGGTTACTCACAGTTGGTCTGTGATGTATGCAAGAAGGCAGAAGAAATAAAATAACACAGTGAGTGAGTGAGGTTATGTAATGATGAACATTGTACTCATATGATATGTGCCTACTCACGTGAATTGCACATGGACAGTAGAAAACTTTTTGCGAATATCATTATTATCACTATCATTACTACTACAACTCGTGCCCTTTAAATCAACAACAGTAATCAACTCCAATCGAACAACATTTAATTGTTCAAGAGTCAATGGATGTTCAGGATCTTGTATATTCCGAACTATATCAAATATCTCATTGGGAGTAATTGTATCTCGTTTCTCCTCCTCTTCCTTCTTCTCTTCTGTATGTAATGCTTGCCATTTTGTTGACTCGATATTAATCTTTGTAGTATGCTTTGATGGAGTAAATGATGGATAACGAATAGCTTTACATTGTTTATGTATAGTCTTTGGATTGTAGAATGCAAATCCTGCTTGTTGTAATATATCTAATTTTGATACCGTAGATGATGTGATCTCATTGTTATCTATCGTTGTAGAAGCATGAGAAGCTGCAGATAATGCTAATGCAACACTCCGATCTTCGGCGGTTATTGATCCCCATTGGTAGATAGATGATGTATCATAATCTATATCCCACTCAGTAGTTGGATCAATAATATTGAGTTGTTGTGAGTTTGAAGGAGATGGAGTACCAAATAAGTGGTATCTTCGTATAGCTGCAGACCCGATCAATGGTGAAGCAGCAGGTATATTAGATGCATGACTATGTTTATTTGTCGAGTGGATAATAGGGTTGGGGTTTTCTTTTGTCGACATGTGTGTATATTGCAATCAATCAATTGTTGTGTGGTAGTGAGTAGGTTATTTGTGAGCGTTTTTCATATGTTTATTATGAAGACCAATAGACGCGGTTCACTGGCAATCAAATCGCCGTGAGTGACTTATGTTAACCAATAGATAATATGCTCGATATAGGTATATACAGAAGACAGACAACTATGATATCGACCTTAGTATTTGGACATCTGACATCAAACAATTAACAATAAGAAATCTCTTATCCCTAATTCTTGTAAGTCAAATGTATGTAGTGACACCTGTCCAATTACCGTGTCCGTTTGGTCTAGAGGTATGATTCCTGCTTTGGGTGCAGGAGGTCCCGAGTTCGAATCTCGGAACGGACCCGAGTTCTTTTTGCTTTGCTTTGGTGCATTGCTAATCTTCTTTTGCTGGCTACAACAATATGATGCAGAATGATATTTTGTCTTATTCGTTGTCGTCAGAATCTCATGTATCTTATGTCAAGAGCAAAAGCAAGAGAGGTAGATTCCTGCTTTGGGTGCAGGAGGCCCCCAGTCCAAATCTCGGAACGGACCCGAGTTCTTTTTGCTTTGCTTTGGTGCATTGCTAATCTTCTTTTGCTGGCTACAACAATATGATGCAGAATGATATTTTGTCTTATTCGTTGTCGTCAGAATCTCATGTATCTTATGTCAAGAGCAAAAGCAAGAGAGGTAGATTCCTGCTTTGGGTGCAGGAGGCCCCCAGTCCAAATCTCGGAACGGACCCGAGTTCTTTTTGCTTTGCTTTGGTGCATTGCTAATCTTCTTTTGCTGGCTATGTACAACGACAACATCATAATATAATAGTATCCGTATTAGTTTCTTTTGTCGTAGTTATTCTTCTAGACAGCAGATTCATAATATTTGTAAGCATCATGAAATGCCGCAGCTTTATCCCTCTGCTCACTCTTAATCTTATCAAGATATGCTTGGTAAGACCGTAATGCTTTGGCAAAATCATCTTTTGTTGTATATCCATTCTTGTACATTGTTTTGATATTCTTCAGAGAGTCATGTCCCCCATCCCTCACCGCAATCATGAAGTGTTTCAATGCCCTATCCATGTTGCCTGCCTGGATCTCCGATTCACCTAGCCGGTTCCTTGCTGTTACATCTGCTGCCATAGCAGCTAATTCCCAGTAGCGTATAGCTTTCTTTTCGTTCATTTCCACTCCAGCAATACCTCTATTATGAATAAACCCAATATTGAAATATGCTTCAGCACACCCAAGATCTCCTGCTCGATGAAATAGTTCTAATGCCTTGGCATAGTTTTGAGGTAATCCGTTTTCTCCTCGTGCATAATAACATCCCATACTGTAGATTGCATAAGAGTCATTCAGCTCTGTACGTTTCTCAAATTGTCTAATCAACTCCTCATCTGTTATTGAAGTAGATACAGGAGTTCTACAAAAGGCACAAGCCTTCTCGACAACTTCGTTGCCTAGGTCATCATATACAGGTGCATGGATACAAGATATGCATATTATTTTACCACAGCATGCCATAAACATCCGTCCCGATTCAAGAATTGGCAACTGTATCATACAAATCGGACAATCTTCTTTAGGTGGAGGTTGTTTGAATAATTTTTCATCATGTAATTCTTTAGCCTTCTTCTTACATTCCTTCTTATGTTGTGGTCGGTGAGCAATCTGGCAGTCCCTACTGCAATATTTAATCGATTTACATGCCGTACAGGTCTTTAGATCGCTACCAACCTCTTCTCCCTTGCCACAATTGGCACATAAAGACATTGTAAAACAATCTGATGTATTGGTTGGTTTTATTGTTGTGTTTTGATATTATACGCAGTGTTTTCGATCTATATCCCGATGCAGTATACACTTGATATGATTGTAACTACTGATACTAGGTACTATATATTGCTATTGTTCTATTCTAATGTGATGTACTTGGTATTCGAATGTATTGTGGATGCTGTTTTTGTGCATAAGATGTGCACAAAAAAAATTATCAACTTTTTGTTCTTCTTTTGCGCAGTTGCAATATGCCCTAGATACTTTGTAACTCTACGGAGTATATTAAATACTGACGCTTATTTATACTAATGTGATTTATGCAGCATATGTTGATAATGTGGTGGAGTTATTTAGATATTAATTGGCTTTTTCCTTTTGCACGTGTGAATAAAATTGTCCAACCGCCACCAGCCAGCGATGACAAAGCAAGCGTAGTCAGTAGTCAGTAACGTAACTACATGGCTGGCTGTTCTATAATATACCGACATACCTACCATATAATATACCTAATCTCTGCCATATTCTTCATCGGATATAGCTATTTGTATATTTACATCGTCATTATATTGGCGGCCATATTTATAGGATAAAGCTATTTATATGGCCAGTTATTATATTTGGTGGTGAAGAAACACATACATTTGATATCAGATATTATCAAACATGAGAGTATCTTCTCAATTATATTGTGTTGTATCTCTACTCGCTGCATCAACAACAACCGTGTGTGCATTTCTATCTCCCCGACGATTGCATCATGTATCGACTTCCTCATCCTCGTCAGCATTATCCGCTACTAGAGTAGTATGGCTAACGGGATATGAAGATTTGAGGATACGAGATCATGGTGGGTTTGCTCAGGCATTCTCTAATTATGATGATACTATTGTACCAGTCTTTATACTTGATCCAGAATTACATTTGACTTGCAAATCGTCATCTGCAATAGAACGACTTCGTAATAGTATTTCATCACTTGAATCAGAGTTGGAGAGTATTGGATCTCAACTAATCATCCGATCGGGATCAGCAACTACAATTCTACCATCATTAGTAAAAGATATAGATGATGCAACTTCATGCTATGTTATTGCGGATGATGTTGCATTGGATATGAGAACAGTACAAAGAGATACATGTAATCGTCTTGAAGAAATGGGTATAGATGTATGTCGGTGGAGTAATGCACTAAGACCGAGTGCACCATGGGCAGAAGAAACTAGCAAAAGAACAATCATGCCAAGTTTCTATCCAGAGTATTCCAATATTGTAGATCGTTTATCAATACCATCTCCTAGATATGATTATTTGACTCAAAAGAAAGATACTGAAAACAATGTACTACAATCGGAGGGTTTACCATCGATTGAAGAGTTAATAGACATGTCTATCGCCGTCACTCCCCAAGCAGTTCTGGATTTTCAAAAGCGTTGTCTATCCACTGAATGTACATTTAGTTCAAGTGGTAGTACTGTTGAACCATACGAGAAAGTGATAACAAACAAATGGTCAACTGAATCAGGAGTTAGAACTGCTCTTGAGGAGTATTGTCGACAAGGGAAGGATTCGTTTGCCAATAAACACTTTGTCATATCAAAGAATGACTCATCGTCCAACAAAAGTATGTATGAAGCTGCATCGAATCGAATAATGATAAATAATAATCCTAGTGATGTATTGGCACTTAGAGAGGCACCGACACGAGCATTCTCCTCGGCTTTGAATCTAGGTTCAATAAGTGCACGAGATGTGATTGACGCTGCTAAGAATCGTCATGACAGAGAGGAGGATGTAAGCCCATCTGATGATCCACTATGGGGGAGAAGTAGCGAAGGTGCTCTATCTGATGTAGTCGAATGGAGAGAATGGTTTCGGTTACTTGCCGAGAGGTCATTACACTTACAAGAAAATGATATGCCATCCACATCGGGCGGTGAGAAGGAACAAGGTGGTTGTTCAAGAGAAACGGGCAATGTTAATTATTGGAGATGGAAGGGACAACATTTAGTACGATATATCACATGGCCAGCAGGCAAAGACTACATTGAAGATGCCGACGACGCTCTTCCAGCACTTTTATTAGTACACGGCTTTGCTGCCTCGGCTGAACAATGGGAGAGGTTAGTGTACAGTCTTCGACAGCAATATGGCGATAAGTGCCCTCCTATATATGCGGTTGATTTACTAGGTTTTGGTCATAGTGAAAAGCCTGGACTTTCATACACACAATACCTTTGGGAGGCTCAATTGGTAGAATTTGCGGTTGAAGTGATGAAGGCAAAACCAATGGTAATGGTAAGTTTCAGCTATAGCTTATTGTGTTGTTCATTATATGTTTCTAACCAATATATTTTGTCATAGGTCGGTAACTCAATTGGCGGAGGTTTATCTGCTGGCGCTTCTGCCTCGCTTGGTGTTGATATATGCAAAGGATTAGTGCTATGTAATACCGCAGGCATTCTGCAAGAGCCTGCTAGTTATGTTGGGTATAGTAATGACAACCAATACGAATATGGGACGGGGCCACTGCCAACGGAAAAACAGATAGATACTTCGATTCGTTCTCATACTGAGGCTGCATTGAAGGGCAATCCCAATGAGGGGCCTTACTCCCCAGTACCTCTAGTTGGCAAGAACGCTCTCGACTTATTTGGAAGAGGTATAATACAACTCATTTATCCTCAAATTGAAAAGCGTTTATCACTAATCTATAACAATAATATGGAAAATGCAGATGAAGCAGCTATTTATGCAATACAGCAATCGGCTATGCATCCTGGTAGTGCAAATGTCATCGGTAGCGGACAGAAACTTGCTCCAAATAGGCCACTTAATGAAGTGCTCATTGATCATGTTGACGGTGGATTAGATGTATTAGTTGTCATGGGTCTAGATGATCAGGTCAGTTCTCCTGCAGCGGCTCAAACACGTGCTGAACTATTCTGTAGATTGAACCCAGGAAAGGTTGTTGTTGATGCGATCGCCGACGCTGGACACTGTCCACATGATGATAAACCAGAGCTTGTAGCTCAATCTATTGTAAAGTGGCTTGACAGTATATATGATCAACCGTGTGAAGGTGAAGAACAACTCAGAGAGAGAGAGAGTAAAGAGTTGAAAGCAAGTCAACATGTAGAAGCTACAAATCTAAGGTAACTTTGTACAGATTTATTTTTGTGCAGTTTAAGCTAGACATATGAGCTTTCTTTTTACAGATTTATCTTTGTGCAGTTTAAAGTCCACATGATACACCTCACAGCGGTGTTGGCGCCTTCCCTG
>Ga0214477_100221_pt1 | contig 40181 bp, 26 predicted proteins | sample M1_20Mar14CPVII9_FD_165058 | JGI IMG/M metagenome (GOLD analysis project Ga0214477, IMG submission 165058) | Marine eukaryotic communities from Monterey Bay, California, United States - M1_20Mar14CPVII9sort6BwellC16 | ecosystem: Environmental > Aquatic > Marine > Unclassified | place: USA... | reverse complement strand
ATGATCATACCGTCGCTACAAAGTATGCGGGTATTGATAAGAAGACATTAACTTGGATTCGTGATGAGTTGCAAATCATTAAGACTGAAGAGAGTAACCACGCCAAGCTAGCATGGCGTACATTTGATTGGGTATGCAGTATCGATAACGATGCTTGTAATGAAATCAAGGAGCAAGTCTTGAATGAAGATATGTTAGAGAAGGCATTCCAACGCCGCTTTGCTTCCTTTGATGGTACATCTGAAACTTTGGCCATGATGAAAGATAGTTGGGCCAAGCTCACTCAGATATAATAAGATGCCGTATTGTAGGTTAGTTAGTTAGAAAATGATAAATCTTGTATTATATGAACATGCAGACTAATAACTAATCTAGTACATATACATTACATCTACACTGTCCGTCTTGTCTGTTGTTCAAAATCTAGTGGAGTTTGGCGTCGCTCCTGCCACTTCTTGCAATCATCTTTGTGCTCGGGTACGTGTGCAATTTGACATGCCTTGCTGCAGTACATTCCTCGCTCACAACCCGTGCATATGAACATATTACTTCTTTGTTTCTTCTGGCCGCAGTTGAAACATGATGACATTTTTGATTTTGTAGATCTTACTTGGGAATATAATTCATCTAGACACTTGCAAGGTGTTTTGTTTACGAAATATTTTACCAATGAGCGTTTGCAACCATTGAGAATGTCCGAATTTCTCAAATAATTCTTAGCATCTCGTGTATCGAAAGTGCCGGCCGGAACAGGAGAAGATGGATCATATGAATCAATAAGCATCACAGCCATGGCAAAAGCTAAAGGCAAACGTGATGGGCTCGAATTTTCTTCATTCTCCTCAAGAAGGTAGTACGCTCCATTACTAACTAAATTCTTCTTCACAGTATCCCGATAGTTCTCATTGTGCAAAGTCTCAGGGAAATTGTTGTATGTGCTTGATAAAGCTGTAATAACTGTATTCACCAGTGAATTATTAGTATATGTTAAGCCTTTCCCTAATGAAAGGAGGCATGCGAAGAAAGTCGCGACAAACTGCCTGCACAAAGTAGGTATGTTGTGGGCGTCACCACCATGATTGCAAATTGAATTATTTGTATCCAAAGTCGACACTGTCGCAGTGTTTGTACTGGCAGCAGCGGCAGCGGCCTTAGCTTTAGCCTTCCTTGTCTGGCCCTTGATCTTCTTTCTAGACTTCGATGGCATATTAATATATATGAGTACCCTGTGTTGTGATGTTATGGTAAAATAAGAAGGCACAATATGCTTGGTTAATCTGCACTAACAACTAATTGAATTCTATAATCCACTTGAGATAATCGTGTGATAGAATGAATCCTCCTGTAATGTACATTGGTAATAATTGAGCATTGCAATTGTTGATAAATTTGTGGTGTACCTTCTAACGAGGACAGCTCAATATGTGCTGATATCTCAACTACCAAAGTACTATCATTCGAAAGGGTATTAAAAACTGATGTATTGGTTGTATTATTAGCATCCAAATGCTTTTATTCTAATACCATCTAACTCTCCACTGCACTACTGAATAACCACAAGTAGTTGAAGTGAAATACGAGGCCTCTCTCATATAAAAAGATACCCGTATCCTTCCCCACAATTTCACTATAGGCCGCAGATTTCGATGTTGAAATGATATTTGCCACCGAGCTTTGTAGAGGTTGAAGAGGTACAAAGTAGTATTGAAGACCCTATAATAATATATAGAGTTGTATAATACAGAGGCGCGGCCGTATTGCAATAGAGTAGAATAGAATAGAGTGAGATTAACATGAGATTACCAATCTCTCCTCGAATAACTAAACCGAGTGATGAAATGTATCATAATCGATCTAGCAATAATAGTCGTGTTAATACTGTCCGCTTATCCTATGAAAAGAATAATCAATCATTATCAGGTAGACGTCTGAGCAGTGACAGTAGCGGCGGCGTTGGTAGCAGCCGTAGTATAGTTGGACGATCAAGCAGTATGAGCAACAACATAGGAGGAGGAGGGAGTAGAAGATTTGTACCAAATGTTAATTCACCAACATGGAAGAGTTTACAGGATGCAATGAAGAATAAAGTAGTTGGTAGTATATCCTCTTCACCTCGCTATGCATCATCACCTCGACATCAAGCAATGGCAAAGTATAAGATTGGTAGTCCTTCCCCTCGTGGAAGTGGAGGCGGCTTCTTTGGTGTTACTATTAATAACAACCAGGTATCACAGCAACTTGTAGGAGTAGGAGTGGATTCCTTCTCACTAACAGCTGCATCAACTAATAGTATTGACGATATAGAAATGAAGTTTAGTGGTAGTTTAGATGACGAGAAGGAGGGTCGTTATTGCAACGAGGAGGTAGTTGAGGATTGCAATAAGATAGAAGTAAGGGATGAGCAAGAAGAAGTTGTTGGTAGGGTTGAAGAGGTTAATAAGGTATTCGGTAAGGATGATAGAGAGATGAGAGATGTTAGTTTGGTAGAGATAAAGGGATTAGAACAGTCCAAAGAGGAGGTAAGTTTGTATGAGTGTATCTATGTTGATGGCTTGCTCCAACTATCCTCTTTCCTCATCTAACCTCTCCTCCTCTTGACCATTTTATCAACTTCTTAAATAGCAGACCAAGTCTTCCCAGAAACACACCAAACAAAGACCACCTTCACAATCCCTAAGTCTAGGATCTTTCTTAGTTGAACTTGAACGTCAAAATAACAGGGCGGATAATAATCTACCATTAACAATCTTACAGAACACATCATCAATTACATCCGTCTCTGAAACAAGCAGTCCAAATAATAATGGATTAAAGATGACAAAGAGTACATCCAGTAACTATCTATCATCTATTAGTAGTTATTCAAAGTCTACCTACTCTTCTACTAATAACAAGCATCAACAATCGGGTGGTAGTTCAATCAGTGGTAGTAGTAGACGATCTAATAATGGTAAAGATACCAATGGTGATCTAACAGCATGTCCATCATCCGATACATCAACATCATCATTAATCTATTCAATGAATGATAGTTTTGATGTTGGTAGTAGTAATGGTGTTTCAAATGTTGGTAAGTTATTACCAAGTTTATCACTCGATGATGAGGATGATGAGTATGATAAGTCATTGAATAATATGACAAATGATATTGATAAGTTAGTTCGTGATGCCGATAAGCAGTTAACTAACTTGAATCACAATCATGAGGGGAATGAAAAGACATATCTTAGTAGTAGTGAAGAAGGAAGTAGTGAAGAAGGAAGTGATGATGACAATGAAGGGAGAGATACAGAGGCAGCAGACTTGGTTGCCAATACATTAGCGGAGTGTCGTTTGTTATTAGATATGAGTCCCCCGCCTACTCCTGTTGGGTATCAAGAGGAGGTTCAGCGGAGAAAGGAGAGAGATACAGGCGTGGAGAAGAAGAAGGAGAAGGCACCACCACCGATGCAATCGGAAAAGATTAAGACTGTACTGCATCATTATCCTAAACAAAAAGAAGAAGCAGCAGTGAAAGATCCTCCTGTTCCAGCAGTATCACGACGATCATCCCAGGAGATATCAGACGTATCAATCACCAAAACATACACTACCTCATCATCAGTAAATAATAATTCCATACAACCATCATTATCAAGTATTGCAAAATTCTTAACATGTCCAACTTGTAATCAAGAATTTAGTGAAGAGTTTGATAATGCCATGCCGTTACATTCCTTTGCTTGTGATCATATCATTTGTCGTGGATGTGTCTTTGCCAATAATGCAGCATCTACGAATAATGAGGGTTGTAGTACAGCCGTGGCATGTCCAGATTGTGGTGAAGCAAATGCCTTTGATACATGTCGACCTGTGGTTAGTCGAGCCTATCTAAACCTTATTACTAAGATGAAGAGTGTGGGATCAATCAAGAGTAGTAGTGTGAATAATGATGATAATGATGATATGAAGGAGGAGAGAAGAGTACGTGTTGATAACAATAAAGGTCGTATTAGTGATCGTCGAGGTGGAGGTGGAACAGTGCCTACTCAGATTAGTGTCCCCTCACCGAGGGTTGATCGTCAAGCCAATCAAGATCGTACTGAATCAAGAGGCGGAGGTGACATGAACGAGGATACTTCTTCTGTTGTCAGCAACGACTTTAGCAAATCATCGTTGACTCTTTCTACTACAAGACGTCTTCATAAACCATTGCCTACGCTTGCCATTGAGACGGGTGAGAAGTCTGCACCCTCAATCCCGACATTAGAAGTGATATCATCGACGCCAAAGGTCAAGGAAACTTTAGCAACGACGGACATGGCAAAGGAACCAATCACACCAGTTTCCCGTGCTGAATATCGATTCCTCCAACGCAAGGAGAAGCTTGCACAGAGTTTAGAAAAAGTGAATCGTATCCTAGAAAGGAGCAAGGCAAATAAGCAACAGGTCGAGGATCGAGTAGTTCAACACTCACAAGAAAAGGTATCAGTATACCAGAATATGACATTGTCTCAAGTACAAGAGGATGAGAATAGAGATGTCGAAGATATTGTTGAGACTCATGAAGAAGTTGTGAGAGATATGGTTCCAGGATACCATAAGGTAGAAGTTAGACGAGCTCCCTCCGGACTTGAGCAGCAGAATCAAACGAGCATCACAGGCCGTCGTAATGTGGAGCTACGAGTTGATACTGGACCTAAATCAACAACTGCACTCAAAGCCCGTCGAAATAAAGCTGAAGAACTAGACATCAGTGCATATCCTGTTCAAAACGATACCGTGGACATCTTCCGAACCACCAACTACGATGACACTGCTCCTCAATTGATCGAGTTTGGTACACATTTCATTGGCCAAACGTTCTCAAATGGTAGCTCGCTAACGGATATGGATACGCTCTTCTTACTCGGGGGAGGAAAGAAGTCACCAGCTACCTGTACAGCTTCTGTACAAAGTAATAACAAATTCAGCAGTCCATTCAAGAAGGATCGTCTAAACAACATTATGAAGAGTAGTCCTATGAAGAGCCGTGGTCATTTGAACAGTATAATGAAGAGTAGTCGATCATCTCAATCACTATCTAACATGGATAATGATGATGATCAGCAAGAGCAGGAGCCAGATGTCTGCCCACAATTCTTGCCCAGTTTGACTTATGCAACCATGGATGACGAATGCAATGAGGTCGCAGGCTTGATAGCCATGTCTCCTCATAACAAAGACTACAATAATCCTCCACAAACAATGTGGGGTGTTGGATCGAGAAGCGTGGCCAGTGCCGATCAATGTGGCTCAGTCCTTACCAGCATGACAGGAAGCTCTAAAGTAAGAGGGAAAAGAAGTGGAAGATTCTTGAAACACTTGACGAGTCGTAATGAATCAACGTTTCCTCGTCCTGTGGTGGATGATATGCAGAACAATGGAAATGGGAACAATGGGATGCTACAGAATAACGAGAAAGAGCAGGAGGCCCCAACGTATGACTTTGTCTCACATAGCTGCTCGATGTCACCGTCTTCATATTGTGATGATGAGAATAAACAGATAAGTCAATTGAGTGGGTCGGGCCTTGTAACACACAAGCCAAAGACACTCCATAAGAAGTTGTTAAATACATTTCGTCGAGGTGGTAAGAAGAAGACAACGAGATGATAGGGTGAATGAACAACTTGGTGTTAAAAGATTGATGAAGTGGTAATGTGATTATGTATCAGTAGTATGTGTTGTGTAATAGTAAAATCCGTTTGAAATTAAACGTCTTTATCATAATATTTACAAAGAGGCTATCCCCATACTATACAATCTAGTGAGCGAGTAAGAAGCTATCTCTGCTCTTTCAACTTTCGACTGTTCGATGTATACTTTTTACCAAGAGTATCAATAAACCTAATCATCATATCCTTGCTGAGCTGTTTTTGGTGCACATCAAAACATCGATCAAGATCTATATGATGTATACGACCCTGAAAGTCGATAACAAGCTGAAAGTCATTCAGTAGACATGGATAATCATTGTCTTTCAACATATCTTTTGTGGCGTTAACATCTTTTTGTAAGGTTTCCACAAAATGGTCAATGTCCTGAACATTTGTTTGTATGAAGTTTGTATATATTGAGTCCACGTTTAGTAACTTTTTGGTTACCACTGATACCTGATAATGCCAAAAGTAATATGGATCGGGCATAACAAGAGACCTTTGTACAATTAGTGGTGTGTTTGGATTGAAACCTTGTATCTTTCGTGTTGGACTACTGTGATGTACAAGTTTACTATTGAGTGCTTCCACAAACTGAGCATCCTTAAATATCGTTTCAGAAGGTCCCAGGAGAAGAGTTGATAGATTGTATCTATGATGGATATTTGATGCAATTGCCCATGCCTCGTCAAGCTTTGATTCAAACCCTTCTCCCAACTCTGTCCGATTATCTTGAGCAACAATATAGCCCACATTGTTTGTCTTCTCATCACTACTCTCCAATGTTATGAAACACTTTAGATTGCCACATTTGACTGTCGAGATATCATCAGGTTTTGCCGATTGGATAGTGAATGCTGTACTAGATTGTGCTTTTACTTCATTTGTTTCAATAGTGATGGTCAGGGATCGTGTTTCTGTGTCTACAGCATCAAGCGGTGGTACTGATATATCATTATCTAGGAAGATGAGGACATAGAAACGCCCAACACATACTTGACACTTCTTCTGAATGAGGTGGCTAAAGACGATAATCCACCCATCCTTGACTTATTATCCAATCAACGCCCTATTCCATTGCATCAATTCCATTGCATCGACCAAACCATATTCTTCTGCCAATATTTGGATCTCTGTTGCTCGATATTAGCATGCATTCAATATTTGTCTCGAATTATCTGTCCCTAATGATTATCATGCATAGACGCTTTGTAGGAAACAATTTTCCTCTTCTCACAACCTCTTACCTCGACTTTCGGCTCCTCGGCCATTGGTATTGCATTCTAATCTACCAATTCAATACTGTCTCGGGGTATGCTTTTAGGAGACGCCAAATAGTTTCAGTATACTCGGTATCCTCGTTTTCCTCTTGCTCATTCACATACTCACAAAATAGGTGGATTGGAAGCATACCATTGGCATTCCTTTCTGATACTGATGACCGTTCAAGCAGGTATGATATAACCTCACAGTTGCCCCATAGACAGGCATGATGAAGGGGGTAGTTTTTGTTCACCCGATCACATGAATTCAAGCGGTCAGGTGAAAGCTCTGCCAAGTATTTAACAACTCCAAGTGTGCTAAACTGACAAGCTAGGTCCAATGGATACATATCACTACCATTAGGTACATTAACTGCGTCAGGGTTTCCTTTTACCAATAGTTTGATGGTGCCAAGTGGATCCTCAGCGAATAATGCATTGTGTAACGGCAGCGAACCGTTACTATCAGGCATCCTCATAGCATTCTCATATTGTGCTCTCCTGGCATAATTCATTTGGGTTTGCAGAAAGGAGATGAGATCTTGCATTCTATGTTGGTACTTTTCATTATACACAATTCCATTGACCGGTAATTCATCAAGCTTCTCTCTAACAATATCGATAGGTAGTTGTCCTCGACCATTTCTGATGAGAATCGCTTCTGGATAAAGATCGTAAAGGAGTTCTGTAACGTTGAACTGATCCCATCTTGAGCAAACCACATGTAGAGGTAAAGCACCGTTCCCTTGTCTCCAACTAAAACCGTTGTCTCTGTCACCAGACACGATTGTTTTAGATATACATTCAGGATCGTGACGAAGTAAGAACTGGACAATCTGAACAGTATTCTCTCCTGGATGGTTCGCCGCCTCATGAATAGGTAAGTAACCTCTATTGCCTCTGATTTGTAGACATTCTGGGTATAATCCAAAGAGATATTCTACCGTATCTAGCCGTCCATTGTCACATGCAAAGTGAAATGGCAAACAACCACGGACATTCGGTTGTTTTATAGATTCTGGATAGGCATCGACAAGTACCTTACAGAATGCTGGAGATTTATTGGTAACAGCTTTATGCAAGGGGATATGATTTGGGATATGATTTTGTTCACTATCGTCATCACTTTGTGTAACTGAATCTGGATAAGCCTTGATTAGAAGGTTCAGAACATCTATTGCTGCTTCATCATTCATAATTAGTTTCGTTTTCTTCCCCTCAGGTCTTTTACATAGCACATGTATAGGCAACCAGCCACAGACGTTCCGTTGATATACAGAACTCGGACACTCTTTGAGAAGGAGACTAATTGTCCGTCCTGCTTTTATATTCCCATTTGTGCATGCAATATGTAGAGGAGTTTCATTATGCACATCAACTATTTCGAGGGAGGATGGGTTTGATGCAACAAGATACTGTATCACACCAAACAACTTTGCATTCTGATTATGCAGGAAGATATGGAGTGGGGTACACTTCGTTTTCTCATCGGTAGATACTAGCACATTACGCCATCTAATCACAATCTCATGAAAAACGCTACTACAAATGTTTGATGTTCTTGATAGATAATAGTGGAGAGGAGTGCCCCCGGCACCCTCATCATCTTCAATGTATATATCTGATTTCGTCCAGTCAATATCAATGCAGCATATATGAGAAAACACGGAATCATCGCTCTTCTTTATTAGCATTTGAACCACTTCATCGGGACATTTTTCATTGTAACATGCCAAGTGCAAAGGATACGCCGAAAAAACATCGGGATAGTCATCTAATATACACATACAGTGATTGATTGATTGAGGGTACAAATCTACCAGATATTTAATCATCTCCAATGTAACCAACTCGTTCATACACACTCGATGAAGGAAGGATGAGTTTTCCAGAATGTTTGGTGGCATACCAAAGGTCATCCTGCGTAGTTCTTCAATAGATAAATCTTCTGAAGAACATAGCTCTTCGAAATGTTCAACCCATGTACAACTATCACCACTACCACTGCCGCAACTATCATCATCATTATTATCATCGTCGGCCATTCTTTCAACACTGTCGTTATTGTCGTCTTCAGCCATAATATATTTACTACACCAGTATTTGCAATAGCTATTCTAATTTCCTTATACAATTTCTTATATATTTGGTACTTATATGAGACGAAAGATGCACTGCAATATTCAATAATTGGCCCTGATTTTGTATTAAAAACCGGTACAACTGGCCATACCAGAGAAAAGATAGTTCAATGTACTTAAAAGCGAAGGTGCACAAGATGTGTAGGTAGATATACTTTTTTGCAAAGTTGATTATTCGATAAATATCAATGATACAGCTATCACACTACCATGAGTCGATAGAGTATTTCAAAAACTGATAAATCCCCTATACTTTCTATACGAGATGAAGAATTGACGCCGTAATCGACCCCCGCGCCCTACTAATATCAACTTCGATCTAAATAATTGTTGTACTGTGTACTCCGTCAAACAAAGCTCTCGTGCTTACACGTGGCATATATGTCATTATTTTTTGATTTGAGTTTGTACTACGATATTGGTGTGGTGTGGAGAGTTGTGATTGGTATACTAATATAAGTATTTGGATGCTGATAATATACTCAATACATTAGTTTTTAATGATCTTTCGAATGGTGGTACTTTGGTAGTTGTAGTATCAGCAGATATTGAGCTTTGCTCGAGAAAGGCACATCATTAGTACCGACAGAAAAAGACTGTTCAATATCAATTGCAACTATTGTACTCTCTCAATACCGTGTACAAGTCAATAATAGACATTCTAAATCATTCAATTAGTTGTTTTAGTGCAGAAAAGTATATGTGCAGATTGACCAATCAATCTCCCGTGTGGTAATAATCAACAGCACCTTTCGGGGATGCCATCGAAGTCAAGGAAGAAGATTAAGGGTCAAGCAAGGAAGGCCAAAGCTAAAGCCGCTGCTACCACTGCGGTCAACAACAATGCCCAACAACAACAGCGGTACACTTATTACAACGATGTTACAGTTACTACTCAATCCTTTGCAACTACAACTCCCACTTGTCTACATGGCGAATGCCGAGATATTAACTGTCCTGATGTGGTGATGGGTTTCCTCAAAGTGTTTTATGGGATATTTTTCACAGACAAAGCTTTACTCAAGAGGGTCTTTCGTGCATTAGACGCAGCTTACAGCAAATATCCGGAGGCAGTTACTAACGACGAGAATCTAGACGCTGTGAAGAAGAATATCATACAAAACGCAACCTCCTCTCTTGTCAAAGACAAATGGAATCCTCATCCAATGACAATGGTTGACACGATTGCCTATGCGGTGGCCTTAATGGTTATCGATACATATAATCCATCCTCTCCCGTTCCGGCCGGCGTTTTTGATGAAAGAGATGCTAAACAGTTTTTGGTACAAACAGACATTATGATGGGGTGCAAACGGTCATTAGTATTAGTCAAATTCTTTGTCAATCAAATACCCTGTAGTTGCTTAGATAAAATGTATTCCCAAATACGATCGTCAACACCAAAGATGGGAGAGTGTGCATATGAAAAGTGCAAACAAATGAAAAAGAGAAGCGGTATGTTCATATGCACAGGATGTGAGCGTGAGCAATATTGCAGCAAAGCTTGTCAAGTAGCAGACGTACAAGATCATAAATATGTCTGCAAGGTATGGCAGAGTGGTAGGTGTACTTACGATTGCTAAGTAATGTTATGCAGTGAAAGCAGAGTTTGTGAGCGATGGATGGATTAGGAAAAGATATTAGATCAGTCGGCAGATCACATTGGAAATGAGAGTTGAATAAGAGTACTCTTATTCTACAGGTAAACTAATGTTTATACAAGTACAGATAGATGTGTTTTACTAATCGAAATACTGTATAATAATATGCATGAATCTAAATGTTTACGGGATATGTGTCATATTACACCTACCCCGAAGCTACACTTGAGATATAGAAAGGGACACATCAGCATCGGGTTCTCTGCTACGACAAAATTAGTTTATTGTCTCAACTTTACCTGTACGACTACAACCCATGATGATGTTATATGCTACCAATTCAGTACTGTCTCGGGGTATGCTGTTAGAAGATGCCATATAGTTTCAGTATACTCGGTATTCTCTTCCTCTCCTTCTTGCTCCTCATTCACATACTCACAAAACAACTGAATTGGAAGCATACCATCTGAATTCATTCCAGTCCTTTCTGATACAGATGCCGAAGCCATCGGTGTTTTGAGTAGGTATGATATTACTTCACAGTTTCCCCCACGGCAGGCATGATGTAAAGGAAAGTTTCTACTAAAACCACATGGATTTAGGCGGTCAGGTGAAAGCTCTACCAAGTACTTGACAACACCGAGTGTACTAAACTGACATGCAATGTCCAATGGATACATTTCACTAAGTACCATCGGTACATCTATAGCATTGGGATTCCCTTTAAGAAGCAGCTTGATTGCACCAAGTGGAGCTTTATCTCGTATTGCTCTATGAAGGGGGAAATAACCAACAAAATCAAAAGTCCTCATGGCAGTTTCATCTTGAGCTTTCCTAGCATAACTCATTTGGGTTTGTAGAAAACGAATAAGGTATTGCAATCTTTGATACCATTCTTCATTGTGTGGATAAGGCCTTCCTGTCTCACTATCGATAGGTAATTCATCAAGCTTCTCTCTAAGAATATCAATGGGTAATTGTTCTTCCTCATTTTGTATGAGAATTGCCTCGGGATACAGATCAAAAAGATTCTCTATTACATTTGATTCGTCCCGAGATGAGCAAACAAGGTGTAGAGGCAAAGACCCTTCATCACTATTATTAAAATCAGACACGACAGGTTTTGATAAACATTCAGGATCATGTCGGAGTAAGAATTTGACAATCTGAGCAGTATTCTCACCAGGATCGCTCGCTGCCTCGTGAATTGGCAAGTACCCATCATCAGTTCTGATATTAATGCATTCTGGGTATAGTCCAAAAAGATATTCTACTGTATCTAGCCGTCCGTTGCCGCATGCACAGTGAAATGGTAAGCGTCCGTCGCAATCCACCTTCACCGACTCTGGATAGGCATCGACAAGTACCTTACAAAAGGCTGGTGCTTTGTTGGTAGCTGCTAAATGTAGAGGAAGATATCCTTGAAAGTTACCAATTTGTGAAACTAAATCGGGATGGGTCTCAAGCAACAGCTTCAGTATATCAAATGCCACTGCATCATCCATATCCTTTACTTCACAGAGTTTATGTATGGGTAATGCGTTACTACTGCTTCGTTGATGAATAGATTCCGGACAAGCTTCTAGAAGTAATTTGACTGTCCTTGTAGTGATATTCCTATTAAGACAGGCAACACTGAGAGGGGTCCGGTCATACTTATCATTTGCTTTCAGAGAATCAGGGTTTATTTCAACAAGACATTTCACCTCATCATACAAATCACCAATACTCTTGTTATGCATGATGATGTGAATTGGAGTGCATTTTGTGTCGTCACCGGTCAATAGTAACAATTCTTCTGAATATACCGCCAACTGTTCGACAATATCCAGGTTAATATTTGACGTTCTTGATAAGTAATAATGAAGAGGAGTACCACCATAATATCCACCGTCGAGACCCGTCTTACCCCAGTTGAAATCCATATGACACATATGCTCCAAATGATATAAATTAAAACCATGCTCCCTTTGTAAAAGTAGTTGGATCACTTCATTAGGGCATTCTTTGTTGTAACAGGCCAAGTGCAAAGGATATGCTGATTCAACAGAAGTGTATCTCAAGTCGGGTATATTTAAGCATCTATGTGCTGCAGGAGGATGCACATCTAATAGATATGCCATTATTTCCACTGTAACATTTTCATTCATGCACACGCGATGTAGAAAGTTTGATTTGTGTAAACTCTGAAGTTTTAGTGGCTGAATTGGTTGTTGTCTGCGTTTGTATTCAGTGTCTTGTAAGACAATTAATGCGTTGTCTAAATCATCTTTTGATGCATCATTAATCATCTTACGGAGTCCATCCAGGGATAAATCATCTGATGAGCAGAAATCTTCAAATTTATTAATCCACTTATAATTAGCGTCATTATTGTTCTCTTCCGCCATAATAATGTACTATACTTGTGATTTGCAATGGCTATTCTATAATTTCCTCTGATAAGTTGCTACCTATCAGACCTTATATGAGACGATTGTTGTACTGTAATACCAACGAATAGTTCTGGTATTGTTCTAACTTGCAAGTAAAGGGATTCAATAGTATGATATGATCTTTGTGTGAGTTAATTGAGTGAGGTGAACCTTCTTTTTTACTTGTGCTTACTCCGCCTGATATTTTTATATGTATCTATCGAATCACCACAATTCAACTACCTATCGAAAGAGCATTAATAAAACGGCATAACTGGCTATACTATCGTATACTAGAGCAACTATTGAGTATCGATAGTCGATAACCCCAATGGCCATGCTGAGTGAAGGAAATTACGTGATGAGATTAGGATACCGCTATGTTGAGAATGCAGTATCATAAAGGGACGTTATCTATGATAATAATATCTGTATGAATGGTATACACAACACGATGAGTAGTAATACCAACCGATCATGCATATCGTATAAAGGTTTAGTGAATTGCGATAAGTTATAATTTGTGGTGTGCCCGTGACTTTCTTGAAAGTGAAGTGAGTTTGTCGCTTATACACTAGATAGGCAGTATTCTCTCTACTTTAGATGAGTCAATATAGGAATAGGAACCTTTCTTAGATGTCTGCTTATCTACCAATTCAATACCGTCTCGGGGTATGCTGTAAGGAGACGCCATATCGTTTCGGTATACTCCGGTGTCTCCCCTTCACACCCCCGCCGTCCTTTCACAAACTCACAAAATAAGTGAATTGGAAGCATACCATCGGAATTCCTTTCTGATACAGGTGCCGACGATATTGGTGTTTCAAGTAGATACTCTATCACCTCACAGTTCCCCCCACGACAAGCATGATGTAAAGGAAAGTTTTTGTTCATATCATATGCATTCAGGCGGTCAGGTACTAGAAATACTTACGCCAACTGAACCAGAGTAACATGCTATGCCCAAGGGATGCACTCCATAACCATCCGGTATATTAATTGCGTTAGGATTTCCTTTAATGAGTAGCTTGATAGCACCTAGTGGTGCCCCGTCTCGTATTGCATTGTGTAATGGCAGGAAACCGAACCTATCAGGCATCCTCATGGCGTTTTGATCTTGTGCTTGCCTAGCATAATTCATTTGAGTTGATAGAAAACGAATTAGTTCTTGCAATCTTTGTTCACAATCAATGTCATTGGAGCCTGTTAATTGATCAAGGTCCTCTCTAATAATATCGATAGGTAGTTGTCCTAGTCTATTTCGTATGAGAATCGCTTCTGGGTAGAGATCAAAGAGGAGCTCTGTCATATTAAACTCATCCATGCCCCAAGATTCTGACCAAATTAGGTGTAAAGGCAAAGACCCTTCATCATCACTATTAAAATCAGACACGACAGGTTTTGATAAACAATCAGGGTCATGAAGGAGTAAGAACTTGACAATTTCAGCTGTATTCTTGTTAGGATGGCCACATGCCTCATGAATTGGTAAGTAACCATTGTTATTTCTGATGTGAAGACTTTCTGGGTATAGCTCAAACAGATACTCCACCGTATCAGGTCGTCCTCTGTGGCATGCATTGTGAATCGGCAAGTCTCCATCGTCATCCACCCTTTTTGCTAATTCTGGGTAGGCATCGACAAGTATCTTACAAAACGCTGGAGATTTGTTCATTGCAGCTAAATGCAGAGGCAGATATCCTTCACCGTCAGTTTGTGTGACCGAATCTGGATGAGCCTTGAGGAGAAGCTTCAGAATCTCTATTGCCACCCCGCCATCTGTATTTACTTCGCATAGGCTATGTATAGGTAGCTCATTACAGTTGTTTCGTTGATGAATAGAACTCGGGCAAGCTTCTAGGAGAAATCTAATTGTCCCTGCGGTGATACTTTTATTCTTGCAAGCCACGACTAAGGGAGTTTGATCGTGCTCATCCTTTGCTAGGAGAGAAGATGGGTTTGTTTCAACGAGATATTTCATTACGTCAAACAAATCTCCAATACTTTTGTTATTCATAAGGATATGAATAGGGGTGCACTTTGTATTCTCATCCGCTAATAATAACACTCCTATATTTGTAGTCACCAGTTGCTTGACAATGTTAAGGTCGACATTTGATGGTCTTGATAGATAGTAATGAAGAGGAAGACCACCATGGGCTCTGGTATTCCCATGATGGATAATAATACCTGTATTATCCCAATTGAAACCCATGTAAGACATAAACGTTAACTGATAAAGATGTTCCTTTTGCAAAAGCAGCTGAATCACTTCATTTGGGCATTCGTAATTACGGCATGCCATGTGAAGCGGAAATGCACTAAAAATCTCTGCTTCGGGTAAAGAGATACTGGAATTGATTGCTTCGGGGTATAAATCCAATAGATACTTCACCATTTCTAACGTAATATTGTTATTAAAACATAGTCGATGTAGAAACGATGAGTTGTGAAGATCATCCAATGATACACCCTCGGTCATCCTTTGCAGTTTATCCAAAGATAAATCTTCTGAGGAACATAAATGCTCGAACTGTTGGATCCATGGACGATCACTCCAGCTAATATCACTATCACTACTTTTGGACATTATAATACTTTCTTTAATACTAACGCCGTGATAACTATACCGATATCTATGTACGAGCTGCTATGAGAGGTGAACTGGGTGAACCTTCTTTTTATGCACCTATTATACTTTAACACCTCTTGTTTGATAAATGTCGGGGTCGGATCACCACAATTCAACCACCAATCGAAAGAGTATTAAAAACTGGTATAACTGGCTATACTATCATATACTAGAGCAACTATTCATGGAGTAATCGGTACCTCAATGCGGCCATGTTGTATGTAAAAATGTGATGAGATTTTAGGATACCGCAATGTGAGATTGGCAATAATAATGAAAGGGAAGTTATGTGATAAATAATATCAGTGTGAATGGTAGCATGTATCAAAACGATGAATAGTAATACCAATCGATCATCATTAATGTATGAACGTTTAGTGAATTGTACGATAAGATAAATTGGTGGTGTTTCCGTGACTCTCTGCAAAAAACTGAGAGTTCGGCATTATATTAGGCGGCATAATTCAACCTCCAATGGCTCTCGTATATCATCCTCACCTTCTTCTATTCGTCATATTCCTACAGCTTACATCCAGTGTAGCAGCGTTTTCATCATCACCATCTTCTATCAATAATGAGCCATCAACATTACAACCACACAAAAATATCAAAAATTACAATACAGTACACATCTCAGAGGTACAAACCAACAATGATATACTATCCTTAGCTAAATTACGATATCAAGAATGGATGATAAATGAAGTTAATCCACCATTATTATCTAACTTTTGTAAAGCAACTGCTGAGATTCATAACGAAAGACAAGTTGATGGCTCGATTGTATTTTTGGCAAAGTTGGTGCATCAAAATACTAATGTTAGCAGTGATGACTTGGTAGTTGGTGCTGCCGAGTTGAGCCCTATCGAATTGCAAAACTGTATCATCAACAGTGACAATAATAATGAGACTGCAACTCCGCTGTACATAACAGATGTCGTAACATCGTCAAATCATCGTCGGTTTGGTATTGGTACAAAATTAATGACAGAAGTTGAACGATGTGCTGTGTATGAGTTGAATTCACGGGTTGTTTTTCTACATGTTGAATATGATAATGTAACTGCTAGAAAGTTTTATGAACGATTGGGTTACGTAGATGTTGGGGATGAGGATTGTAAGGAAGGAGATACCAAAGAAGTTATATCAATCTCTTTAGATGAACCCCCGCAACCATCGGCAGTCATAGATGATGATACAACAGACAATCAGCAGCATGATATGATTAGATTAGATACTAAACATCTTGCAATCAACGCCGGTACTGTGGGTCAGTTACTAATGATGAAACGGTTATCTAAAGAATCAATACCCATCGAGGATGATATATCCTCTCAAGCCACACCCTCAACTGTATCCAAGGGAGGCTTTGGACGACAACGAGTGAAGCAAAGCAAGAAAAGGAAAAGAAAATGAAACGATACTATCATTACGGTTCTCATCAGCTATGGAAATGCATGACCTCGGCTTATTCGATTCAATTCAAAATTTAGGCACGACCTTGCATCCAAACATCACACTCATCTCTGTGCATTGGCCAGTCTCTACGGATCTATAGCAGTTACGTCCAAGGGAGGCTTCGGTAAACAAGTGAAACAAATCAAAAAGAAGAGGACTAAAAGAAGTTCCAGATCTTAGTTGCACCTCATGTCATGATGCCGGATCCGACCAATTCAAAATGGATTACAGGCTGAGTCTATGCCGCTTTGTTACATTTCCAAGAAACGACATCGTCACACCATTGCTTATGATCAGGCCAATCTTCCTTTTGACATTCCCTACTACAAAATTGGGTAGTTCTACATCCGCCACACATCATCAGATCCGATCGTAGTACTGTCTTTAGGCAATTATTGCACTCTCCTGTGTAGTGATTAAGAAAGTTGTTAGGAACTAGAGACGAAAAGAAGCCTTCATTCATAAAGTACAGCAACTCACCCACTTTCTGTTGCCATCTCAGTTGTCTATACCTCTTCTTCAAACAAGAACAAGTAGTATGTCTGATGTAAAAACGCACTACGTCACGTTCTAATCCACCATTGAGAACTTGAGCTTCTGGTGCCGAGCCATATACAGCTGTTTTGAGATCACCCTTGCCATCATAATGAATTAGTTGCAAGATAGCATTACCCAGTACTTTAGCATACTCAATATCATTTCCGCCCAGAATGAAGTTTACCCCAATACTTGTGACAATCTCAGTTGCAAGCTTTCGGTTGTTGGCATTATTCCAAAGATGGCCCTTTGTTTCGAATGAGAGTTGCAATGACTCGAGGCATCGCATTTTTTCATTGCCTAGAGCCGATATAATATTATCCACCAACAACGCGGCAGGATGTTGGCTAGAAGGCATATACGTACAGCCGTGGTTGCAACGTATTCTCATGTTCTTTTCACCAACCAATGCCAAAGCCGCCCAGTTACAATGGGACGCAATCGACTTATTGGCTTTCCTCTCCCTGCCCTTGGCTCGCTTCCTTGATGGCATCTTCAACTTTATGACCACTTAACAATCAAAGGGTGATGTAGACTAGTGTTACTGATTCATAGTCGAGTTGCATTGGTTGTTATTAATTGAGAATTAGATCGGCAGTATCCTATACGAGGTTCTTTATTCATCTACAACAATGTTAACAATGATGATATTTGGAATATATCGACCACTACTCGTTGAGTGAAAGGTCAAGTGGTCGTTTGTTTGAGTAATTTACGTACATACCCAAAAAGTATGTCATTTTTCTGGGACGTTATTATTAGCATTAGTATAGTACATCGAAGCGGATCATTAAAGCATTGGCTAGTAAATAGACAAATCATCTTTATTGGTATTAGACAGTGCTCAACTGCGAGGAGATCAACAATATCAGACAACTAATCAAAACAAACTACACAACACATACAGCCACAATCCGATCCGTAGCAACTCGCTAAACTCTATTCGACGACTCTTCATTAGTATTATTAGAAATGCCCTTTCGTCCGATAACAAATGATCAAACTTAGCAACTCATCAAGTACTAACTATTATCAACTCACGTAATACTACTCGACAAGTATCATTAGACATCCAACATCACTACTCGAGGTCTCTATATTAGTAAGTATTAGACGATGCCATCGAGGAAGAGATCAAAAGGAAAAGAAAGAAAGGCCAAGGCAGCATTGGCACCCACTAAAGTCTCTCGATGGGAAATGACGGCAAAGTGGGGAGAGAATAATATTGCGATTCAATGCAGCCATACCTCTGAGACGAACTTAGTGATCCCCGAAATATCGCACCCTGTGTATGCTTTCTTGCATGCTGTATATTCATTTGACGGGCCGGCAAGTCCCCAGTGGTATGATATTATGAAGATACTCTATACCCAACACCCTCTCGTGTTTGAAAGGGACGAGCACAATAAGTTGGCACAAAGCATCCTATTGGCGTTTTCAGTCAATACCATTCTTCGTGAAGATACATATGCCACACCTAACATAGTATCTTCTGTATTGTTGCTATTGGAAAACTTTGATGACTCCAAGGACTTTGAATCTTCTTACTGGAGTGCAGCACCGAAAATTAGAGATATTACGTATAGTTTAAGAACACCTAGGGTTGCATTGAAGTTTTACTCCAAGAGAATAGGATGTTCCTGCCTCAAAGAGAAGTATGCTCAATCAAGGGGATTAAACAAAACAGGCGAGTGCCACAATTGCTGTAAACATCTCGAACGAAGAAAGTTAATGGTGTGCAGTAGGTGTAAAGTGAACCATTACTGTTCAGATGAATGTCATCGGGAAAAGTGGCCAATTCATAAGAAGTGGTGTGACAAGGTGGTGAACAGTATAAAGGATGCTTGAGTATGAATGGGAAGTCGGAATGATATATTAGAGCAGTAGAGGATAGTTGTACCATAGACATTCGTTCTTCATAATCATTGTTATGTACAGTTAATATCTACTCCTTCCGATCGTACTGCTTCCCTAACTACCTCACTATTGCTTCCCTGTACAAAGTCCCGTGGGTGGTCTCGGCCCCCCACTATCGGCCATACTAAGCAAACTTTGAATTGTCATTAAGAAGGCACTCAACAAGACGATACCACCAATCGAGAAGGCAATGTATGAGTTTCGTTGATACTTTTGCATTAGATAGAACAAACCAATCTGACCAACCAATGTAGCCACAAATCCAAGTGTAAGACATATCGCCGCGTATTCCATATCAAGTAAACCAAACACCACAAAGGATGTCGTGGCTGTAAAACTTGTAAATAAAATCATACATGCCGAACTTGCACTAGATACCTTGGGATGCACGCCCATCGCAAGCATCAGTGGACCCTTGACTATACCTCCACCAACACCAAACATACCAGCAAAGAATCCGGCAGCCGTACATACGATGGGGTATACAATCGTAGCCCGTCCATCCCACTTAATATCCCCCTCGACATAGGGATATCCGCATCGTTCTTTAATCTCATACCGATTCACTAAATAACTCCGTGCAAAGATACTAACCAACAATATCCAACCAATCATTATACCATTGGCAACCCAGAATGATGATGAGCCACATTGTATACCGAGTGGACTGTGGAAGGCACCCCCACCCTTCATCAAGTTGATGAATAGGACTACTGCAAATGTTACAATTAATACTTGTAAATTGCCCATGGGTATTGTTCGTTCTTCTTCTAATATCTTTGCCAATTCCTCCTTGTTTTTCAAATCTTGTGCTGATGAGAATGTAGACTCATCATCCTCGTCGTTGTCTTGTTTAGGATCAGCTTTGGCTTGACCTTTCTCTTCATCTTCATCTTCCTCTTCATCAGAATCAGCAGCATCAACATCATCCAATAATCCAACAACCTGTTTCTCATCTTCTTCATTCTCTTCTTCTTCTTCCATTTCTCTTGCAATTCTAGTCAATTCACTCTCCTTCGTACCATCCGCTCTTGTTCGATTCACACCCCGTTCAGCTAATATAGCTTTAGTTTCAGCTTTATACATACGTACACTCTTCTTTAATGTCTTGTATGCAGTGAAACTTAACAAGGCTACTAAACTAACAACTAATATAGCCTCGGGCAAAAGTTTATTCAAAAATGCACCAATTAATGCTCCAGCTATAGTTAATGGTTCCATGACCAATATTAAATCCCAATCTACTAATGGACGGTCAGCTAATGGATGTCGCTTTGAGACGTTTAGTATAGTGTTGGCCACCGCGCCGCCAAAGACTGTAATGTTTCACAGGTTTAAGATAAAGAGACGATAGTAACTTCTGTCAGTACATATGGTTTTGCAAAGACATATCAAATGAAGTTCCAAAGAAGTAATTAAAAATCACTGAGACCTCATATATTGAACACATAATTTTCACAATACAAAAGGCGGACTAACCTGTAATATTACTCAGTGGTATAGCATGCTTTGGACTGAATTTCATAACTAAGATATATATCGGTACCAAAACGCCTCCACCGCCAATACCACCCCCAGCCGCAATCATTAACCCAATTGTGGCACAGAAGAAACCAACTTTATCAGATGTATCAAGTGGTAATAGCTTCTTATGGTGTTTATGGGATGTTTTGAGATATCGATGTACTGCATTTATTAATGAATTGTTTGAGTTTGAGGATATTGTTTCATCGTTTTGATTTTGATTTGCAATATCTAAAGAAGATAGGGCTGATAATACAGATTTTTTGGATGGTGATGTGAATGATACTGCCGCGAGTGCTGTGAGGAGTATGATACCGAGAAATATGACAGCATAGGAAGTTGGTATTCTATTCTTCCTTCTACTGGCATTGGTATTGGAGCCTGAAGCGGCTGCCGCTTGTAGACTACTCATCGGCGCCATTGTTCATCAATTAAGCATGGTAAAATATAAAGGTCATTTTTCATTCACTGCTATGCTGCCGATCCTAGAGACTAACCTGAAAAGATAATAGGTTATTCCCTATGATTTGGGATGGGTACTAAATTGTGTATTGTGGTGAGATCATTGAAAATTAGTATCCGCTTAAATCCAATCTCATCAATTTTTTGAAAGCCGCAAGTGGTGTAACTTTGGAGGATCGGCACAGTATCAATAATTGCTTTGGTGTACAGAGTATAGCCAATATATTAGGTTTTCCCATGGTCTTTCGAATGATAGTGGTTTAGTAGTGGTTACATCAATAGTTATTCAACAATCGAGTTGCAAAGTAATCATCTGAAAAAGTACACATCTTGTAACCTTTTCTAATCTCTCTCTATACATTCGAATATCAATAACTACTCTCACATACTGGTGTATAACCAATTCAATAGGTTTATTAAATCATCTACCGAGCAGGAGAAGTGAGGTAGCAGTTAAATATAGTCAAGTTGCAAAATAAGTTTTCAAGTATGGTTTCAAGTAACAAAAAAAGAAGAGGCAAACAACGCAAGGCTGCCAAAAACCGAGAAGCTGCTGCTGCTGCTCAACCTACGAATACTGGAACAAATGAAGTTAATGGTATTGGTACAGAATTTGAGCAGTTTTGGGGAGATGACCAACGATACCGCAAAGCATTCAATACTCTGCCGCCTGAAAAAATAATCAATGATATTAAACGGGGAGATTACACAGCAACTGAAATGGCATCGGAGCTATCGTCAACAGATGAGGCTGATATTGTTTGCCGTGATCGTCTCATTAATGCTGGTATTGTACCTGTCATTCTAGAGTTGCTTGATCGATGCCGCGAGGAACTCCCTTTCCCTAATGTTTTTCCTAACCAGTGGATGAGTATGTTGTGCGTATTCGGAGATCCATCAACTGATGTGCAATATGCAAAAAGTATGGGGCCTATCATTCAGTGTTTATCAGATGATCGTAAACGTCAGTTCTTTCAAAGTAATATGTTCTGGCATTTCTCAATCCCAGATTTCTTGACAATGGCAAGTAATGTTATACAAACGGAGGCCGCTTTAAAGATCATGTTGACTTATGAAGGCTTCCTAGATATGGTCATTCGGTGTCTATTTTACAAATCAGACCGTGCTGATATTGTTCAAGAAGTTAAAGACCTTTCATTCTTTGCCTTGGGGGATGCGTTTCCAAGTATTATTAAAAGTTCTTGTGAAATCATTACAAGTATTGTGCATAGCTTAGTCGACTTCGGTCCACAATGCCTGTCCTACGATGACATGAAGTGGAAGTCAGCAGAAGGAAAAGAATTGGTCAATAAGATGGGTAAAACATTCATTATGAGTAGCTGTAATGACAATCAAGATTGCAAGGTGCTTTTGGTAGAGGGATTGTTGCGTACGCTTCCTCAATTCCCTTCCATGGTATCCAAGGACTCGGTATTTCATTTGCTCATGATATTCACAAAAGCTGGATGTGTCGATGAACAAGTCATTAGCATTGCAATTGAGTATGGGAACAACAATGTGACAGATTATGATGATGCATTCTATATTACTAGATTGATATATCATATGCTCATGCCTAGGACGGATGTTGAGATTCCACATGCTGATGGTAGAAGCACCATTGAAACAAGGCATTTACCCGGAGACAGTAAATTTGCATCGGCCATTAAACTTGGTCTCATTCAGACCTGCCTAAAGCTGTTGATTGAGTTCGGTAATGATCCAGACGAGCGTCGAATGGATGTCACTATTCAGCATATCCTTTTCGGTGCAAACGAGGTAGCACTTCTCAAGAGGACGTCAAAGGCAATCGCTGGTGAGATCCACTCCATCACCAAGCAATTAGAAATCTTGAGTAATATGCAGACCACCAACGATGTATTGATCGGGATAGTAGTATCGGTTAAATCAATGATCAGTATCAATGCAAACATTGGGGACACCTCAAATAACGCCACCACCAAGAAAACGGTGTTATGTAATAACTGTGGGAAACAACTCGAGAAAGTTAATGCAAAACAATGTGCAGCTTGCAATGCTGTATCGTATTGTTCAAAGGAATGTCAAGTGAGTGATTGGCGGAGTGGTCATAAGAAACAGTGTCAAGTTTTAGTTAGAAACAAGCAGGCTAAATTGATCGACCCTTCTACTGTCTCAAACGTCGGGAGAAACATTCTTATGAACAACATTATCAGTTCATTATTGCAAGCTACAATTAAAGGAGTCAGTTTAGTTGACGAATGCGTAGTAGTACTGAATATTACAAAAGCTCCTCCAAAGATGACCGTTCATCAATCGGCTGATTTCTTATCGTTTTTCACCAATACTCCTGGCGGCGGTGGTGAGTTTGTAGGCGGATCTGAACAAATAGCCCTCAATAGATCAAATGGATGTTTGACATGTTGTTATGCAAGCCGTGGCAAGTCAATGGAGTATGCCTGGCTGTTAGACTCACTCTCACCTTCTAGAACCCGAAATGGATCGTGGAATGATGCCCAGGCATTTGTAAACAGTCAGTATCAAGAACTCATTGATAAATGTAAGGACGACGAAGACTATCGAAATTCTACATTGGACAAACTTTCAAAGGCAACGAGAACTAACCCGGGGGATCCTCTATTAAGCTAGGAGAGTCATCTGATATCGAAAGTGGTGTATCTTGGTGTGTAAATTGTCTCATCGTTTTGCCCATCGGAAGGAATGATCAGGGAGGAGAAACGAAACTATTAGATGATCATTATATCAACTAATACATACTTTAGTTTATATTTTGGCACAATGTTAAGTGTTTAGTATACATTGTCTACTAGTCTGAGACTGTTATGTCGTTGTGGTATCCCTAGCCCCTGACATATCCCTTCTTGCTCTGACAATCTTATCACATGTCTTCTTATGTGATTGCCAGTCATAGGCTTGGCATTTAGCACTACAATATTGAGCTATTCTACATCTATGTGGTTACAGAGGAAGGAACAAGAAGTCAGAGTCAGATAAGTACATGCACATATGATATGCACATATCACATGCACAAAACATGTGTTTTACCTTCCACATATCTTAAGTGATGCCCTTCGTTTATCCTTACCGCAGGCAAAACACTCTCCACTCTTAGCTTTTCTCTTCGAATCCACATACTTTTCCTTAAGGCACGAGCAGCTGATCTGTTTGTTGAATGCCCTTAGGCAATCCCGGTCACCGCCGACGTTTATATCTCTCACGATGGCAGTGTAGAATGCGGCATCAAAGTTGCCATCGTAATTCTCCATGACTGAAGCTACAATTGCAAGTGTACTGGCATAACCAACTTCGTTGTCACGTAAGATGGTGTTCGTTCCAACGGCCAACAGAATCTCTATAGCCATCTTGCGTTGCTTGATATCATCCCAAAACTTCTCGTGCTCCTGATATAATGCTAGTATTCCATCCTCCAAGTTCTGACTATTAATTTGAAATGATTCCACTGCATTCATGTACTTGTATAAGGGATCACCAACGTTCCAACTACTTAAATCAGACCCGTGATTACATTGAATTGCTACATTTCTTTCGCTCCATCTTGCTAGGACTTCCCATTCACGTTCTCTCGGCTGTGCGGCGGCAGCCTTAGCCTTCCTTAACTTCCCCTTCGCTTTCTTCCTACTTGGCATCTTTGTTTATCCAATCTACTTCTGTACTAGATGATTGGTTGTTGAGTTATTATCATATTCATTCGACTGCTTCGTTGTCGTTATTATGCTGTGCTGTTGTGGTGGCAGTATGCTATCGCTGCTAAGTAATATGTTGATATTATTGACAGCTGTTTGTTATGTTTTCTTTTGTTAAGTAGGTGTCCGATATTGCTCCATTCGTTTCCTTCACTAGCCAATGCTAATGAGCTTCACTTCGATATAATCACTAAAATGCCTCGATACAGCGTAGTGAAAGTAGTAAGTAAGTAAGTAAGTACTTCTAGATGATCGATTGCCTCGTGTACAGCCAAGCTAATGAGTAGAAAGTAGGTAGGTGAAAGTACTTCATCATTTTCAGCACTCTCACCGAACCAGAAATGACTAGTAACTAATAACGATGATACCCCAAACCATAATTAATCGTCATTGTTATTGAGTGGATGTTGTATTGTTGAGTAGACACCGATGCCTTAATCGTCATTGTTATTGAGTAGATGCTACATTGTTATTGAGGACTTCATTAATATTCTAGTTCTAGCAGCCAATATTTCAAGCAATACCCATCGTCACCCCTCGACAAATCCGGCGTTGGGAAGATGCCGTCTCGTAAGCGACAGAAGGGGAAGGAACGAAGGGCCAAAGCCGCAACACAACAAACTAACAACAAACGCGATTGGTGTCGAATCATTGATTGGGGACTCCGACAATCGAAGTGCCGCCACGGTTGCGGTATATTGCCACCAGCAGAGTCTGATGTTTCTATTTTCATGGACAGGTATGTCGCTGAATCGTCTGATAAAATCTCGGCAGTTCAATACACAAGTTCTGTACTCAAAAAGTCCCCTCAAGTTGTTCAAGATTCAGATAAACGTAAGTCAGCTCGGGATATTCTCTTGACAATAGGAACCAACTTTCTCTTGAATGGAAACGACATCGTAGGAGCCACTTCCATAACGAGTGCAATTGCTTTATTGGAATGTTATGATGATCTGAGTGGTGAAGGCTATGACTATGACTCGGCACACTGCCGTGCATCCCCATTGATGAGAGATCTCGCTGGTGGTAATGAGCGTGATATTATCTCCTTCTACCACAAAAGAGTCCCTTGTTCGTGTCTGCAGATACTTTACAAACTCTATAAGTCAAAACCAAAAGTAGGAGAGTGCTTCTCGTGCAATCGGTCGTTCCTACGTGCATCGCTGATGATTTGTGGCGGGTGTAGAATTTCCCAGTTTTGTAGTGTAAAGTGCCAGCGTAACGCCTGGCCGAAGCACAAAGATGTATGTGGCAAATGGTCTCAACTTCGACGATCACTTAGTAATCAGAGGTAAATCCGCACTACTTCTTTCTTCTGATCTTCTTCTTTTTACTATGCTTCACTCGTTGTTGTTTACCGATGCCTCCTCCCTTGGATGTAGTTGAGGGTGGGGATTGAAGAGTAGATATATAATCATCCTCAGCCACTTCTGATATTGATTCTTTTGATAACCGTTTCATCATTAGTAATTGTCCCACAGTACCGGCATTGATTGCTAGTTGTTTAGTATCTAATGTAATTATATCATGATGTCGATTATCTGTTGTAACATCTTCTACTTCTATAACTACCGATGGTTGCGGGGGTTCGGCTAGAAAGATTGATACTCTATCTTCTTCGGCATCTCCACCATTACAACCCTCCCTATCCCCGACCGACACAGCTACATAACCCAATCGTTCATAAAACGATCTAGCAGCAATATTATCATACTCAACATGTAGAAATACAATCCGTGTATTCGATTCATACAAAGCAACTCGTTCAACTTCTGCCATTAATTTTGTACCAATACCAAACCGACGATGATTCGATGATGTTACTACATCTGTTATATACAGCGGAGTTGCAATATCTGCATCATTATCACTGCTATTGATGATACAGTTTTGCAATTCGATAGAGCTCAACTCGGCAGCACCAACAACCACATCATCATCACTGTCATCGTTATTTTGATGCACCAACTTTGCCAAAAATACAATCGAGCCATCAATTTGTCTTTCATTATAAATCTCAGCAGTTGCTTTACAAAAGTTGGATAATATTGGTGGATTAGTTTCGTTTATCATCCATTCTTGATATCGTAATTTGGCTAATGATAGTATATCATTATTTGTTTGTACCTTTGAGATTTGTACTGTATTGTAATTTTTGATATTTTTGTGTGGTGAAGTTGTTGGCTGATTGTTGATAGAAGATGGTGATGATGAAAAGGCCGTTATGCTGGATATAACCTGTAGAAATACCATGAATAGAAGGAGGTAAGGATGATATATGAGAGCCATTGGAGGTTGAATAGTATGCTGTCCTATAGACTTCGCTTTGCCGCATCTACCTAGCTTGCCGACATACACCTCTATTAATGCAAAGAGTCACGGGCACACCACAAATCTTATCATATCACAATTCACTAATCGTTCATACACTAACGATGATCGACTGGTATTGCTTTCATCGTGTTGTGTATACCATTCAAACCGATATTATCATCAAAGATAACGTCTCTTTCATTATGATACTGCAATCTCAACTACTTGCGGTATCCTAAAATCTCATACATTTCTTTATTGTGTAGGTATGTACTTCCTCAACATGGCCGCATTAGGGTATCGTTACTACGTCAATAATTGCTCTAGTATAGGATAGTATAGCCAGATGTACCAGTTTTTAATACTCTTTCGATTGGTGGTTGAATTGTGGTGATCCGATCACGACATTTATCAAACAAGAGGCGATATAATATACATAGCGTGCAAAAAAAGAAGGATTCACCTAATAGTAGGGTATATACTACCTATCACCTCTCTACGAGAGATACAGAGACGACGTTAGTATTAAAGAAAGTGTTATAATGTCTAGTAGTAGTGATAGTGGTCTTCCGTGGATTCAACAGTTTGAGCTTTTATGTTCCTCGGATGATATTTCTATTGATAAACTGCAAAGGATGACCGAGGGTATATCATTGGATAATCTTCACAACTCATCGTTTCTACATCGACTATGTTTCAATGACAATATTACGTTAGAAATGGTGCAGTTTCTCTTAGATTTGTATCCCCAAGCAATCAATTGCTCTGTGGATTTACCCGAAGCAGAGATTTTTAGTGCATTTCCGCTACACATGGCATGTTGCAATGAGAGTTGTCCAAATGAAGTGATTCAACTGCTTTTGCAAAAGGAACATCTTTATCAATTAACGTTTATGTCTTACATGGGATTTGAATGGGATCATACAGGTATCATTATCCATCATGGTAGAATAGCCCATGGTGGTCTTCCTCTTCATTATTACCTTTCACGAACATCAAATGTTGATCTAGATATTGTCAAGCAACTGGTGACTACAAATATAAGAGTGTTATTATTAGCGGACGAGAATACAAAGTGCACCCCCATCCATATCCTTATGAATAATGAAAGTATAGGAGATATGTTTGATGTGGTAGAATATCTTGCTGAATCAAATCCATCTTCTCTCCTAGCAAAGGATGAGTATGATCAAACTCCCTTAGCCGTGGCATGCAAGAATAAAAGTATCACTGCAGTGACAATTGGATTTCTCCTAGAATGTTGTCCGGAATCTATTCATCAACGAAACAATTGTAATGAGCTACCCATACACACTCTCTGTGTAGAAGAGAACAAGGAGATGGATGATGAAGTAGCAATTGACATTCTAAAGCTTCTACCGAGGCTCATCCAGATTCAGTCACACAAATAGACGGTGAAAGATACTTACCTCTGCATTTAGCTGCCATGAACAAATCTCCAGCATTCTGTGAGGTACTTGTGGATGCCTACCCAGAGTCGGTGAGAGCGGTGAGAGTGAGAATAGGAGGAAGCGGGGACAGAGACTTACCGTTTCACGGTGCATGCTACAGAGGGCGACCTGATACGATAGAATATCTGTTCGGACTATACCCAGAATGTCTAAATATCAGAAATGACAATGGTTACTTGCCTATTCATAAGGCAGCGTTCAACCCAAGAAAGGATACTTCAAAAATTGTCAAGTTCTTGCTCATTCATGACCCTGATTGTTTATCGAAACCAATTGAATCAACTTCATTTGGAAATATTTATAGACAAGGAAATGGTGCTCTGCCTCTGCATATTGTTTGTTCATCTCGGGACGAATCAAACGTGACGGAACTCCTTTACGATCTGTACCCAGAAGCGATTCTAATACGAAATGGACGAGGGCAACTACCAATCGATGTTGTTAGAGAAAGGCGTGCCACAGGTAATCAATACAATTATGAAGAGAGGCTCAATGAAGTTATATACTTCTTGGGTGACCAAATGTGGTATGCTAGGACAGCACAAGATGCCGATGCTATGAGGATAGTGACAACGACATGTACCAGGGCTCCACTTCATACGGCAATTCATCATAAAGCACCACTCGGTTCAGTTAAGCTTCTAGTCAAAGGCAACCCTGAGTCTATCAATATACCCGATAACAATGGATTATGTGCCTTACATATTGCAATTCAGTACAGTAATTTGGACATTGTCAAATACTTGGCGGAACTTTCACCTGGCCGCTTGAATGCATGTGATGTGAACAAAAACTTCCCCTTGCATTACGCCTGTCGAGGAGGCAACTGTGATGTTGTGGCATATCTACTTGACCGGCCAATGTCATCGGCATCAGTATCAGAAAGAAATGTCGATGGTAAGCTTCCAATTCATTTGTTTTGTGATTCTGAGAGAGATCGTGGTGTGAGGAAAAAGATACTTGATACCCCAAAGTATACTGAAACTATTTGGCGTCTTCTAACAGCATACCCCGAGACGGTATTGAATTGGTAGATAAGTATGCCATACCAATAGCTGAGGAGTCGAATGACAATCGATAGGTTCTCATTGAAACGAGGGGCACATTATAAAGTAGAGATTACTGTTTTATTTATGCACAACTTATATATGTCAGAGGACAGATAAATTGAAGTAGAGGATGTATTGCTTCCCCTCTAGTATACTTCCTTCCTCCGCGAGGATATACAGAGTCGTACTAAACTATCTAATAATAGCAGCCAACAAATCCAAAGCAACCAAAGCATCACTAGCAGCATACGCCTCCATGGCAACCGTCAATGTTTTCATTTCCCAATTCTTCATCTGTTGTGCCTTTGATAATTTCCAATTTAATAATGTTGCTGTTAGATTACGTAATCCTGCACGTTTAATTTGTGGATGTCGTATTTTTGCCAATGGACCTAGGTCTAGGTAGGATGATCCGTTGCCACATGTTGATTGACCGTATGTACGTTGTAATTCTGTTATGTCTTCGTGTATGCCTACACCTACCTTGATTATACTTGTGTCTACAAGAAGAGCATGTAAGGCTTCAGTCATTGGACAGTTTGTGGTGGGGTGCATACCTTCATGTTTCAATCTGAATAGGTAGGCTGTTGTAGAGGTGGCTAGTTGTAACAAGGCCGGGGGATGGTTGTTACCACCCTTGTTAAACTTTGGACGTGTTTCGGTATCAAAGCCAAGGTATTGAAAAGATGTAGACGAAGTGGTAGTATCGCCGTCCTTATCAAATGATGTCAACTCCTTTCGTATTAATGCAACAGCAACATTTGATGCCGTGGCATTTGTAACCAATACAATTTTCTTTGTTTGTTTATATGGTACTTCTGGTAAGTCTTTAATCTTATCTTTTGGTATATCCAATAGTTCTTTATTTTCTTCTCCATGAATACTAGCTGTTTGAGATTTAGTTTGTTCGATAGTCTGGATGAGATGTTCTTCTGCTAAACATATTGTTCTTGGACGGGGTGGTGTATTACCAGTCTGCTTTACTGGTTGCTTTTCTGCCGTAACCATTGAGCCGCTGTTGGGATCATACAACATGCCCGCGGCTCCTCCTCTACTATCCTTTTGTGCCTCTTGGGTGGCAGTAATCTGATCATTAGCATTAGTTCTTCCATTCTTCATTGTATTCTTTTTCTTGCCGTTTTGATTCTTCTTACCCATCTTGCTTTTGTTCCAATTCGTATCAGCATTATGCTTGTTTTTTTGTGTAGATTGATTGGACGGAGATGATGTTGATTCTCTCTTTTGCGGCGGCCGATTCCGCGGTTTATTATTATGACGACGATTAGAATTGTTGGGATTATTTCCATTTGTATGCTTTTGCATTGTATGCTGATGCTTAGCACCTCCATTATGTTTCTTCTTCTGATTGTTACGGTTATTGTTTGTCTTTAGTTTCTTACTGCCCTGTACAGCCTTATTTTTACCCCCACCATTCCGCTGACCACCAATCTGAACCTTTCCCGATATATTATCACCATTTCCTACGCCGCCGCCTTTGTTAGTAGCATGCTTCCCTCCTCGAGAGGCTGATAATCCCTCATCCATCATTGCAACACTCTTTCGCTTTTTGTTGGTATTTGTATTGCAATTTCTCTTCTTTTCCTTATCAGCTTGTAGCATACCGCACTAACACCCGATATTATACTCCGTCTACGTCTACACTGTATATAGTACCAAATATTGAGGATATATCTGCTCTTCCGCGCCTACCTCCTACTTTCAGCCTTTATTGTTAGTTTATATGGTAGTTAGATCGCTAAAATATAAAGTTAATTCCTTTATGAGAGTGTCATTTAATTCATACCTAGTATTATTTATGTGCGGCAGCAGGTGAGTGAACGGCAGCGCCACAGAATGATATAAGGTACTGATTACGCTGCAACAATATATCTGCTTTTGTTGTTTTTATTGGTACGGAAATATTGTGGCGAATATCATGGCTCTAAGATATTTTGCTGCTTTTCTGGTGGTCAAAAATTGGGGAGGAGAAACCTATTATAGATGAAATATAGCATTTTGTATACAATGGTATAGCCAGTATTATCCGTTTTTAAATGATTGTTTCGTGGTCGTTCAAAGTTGGCATTATTATATTCACGAAGTGCAGCAAGTATTCACGAAGATATTCTATTGGCACTTTGCAATTGAAATTGTTGGATGATATGCCTATTATTTGCAATGTATTGATGATATGTTACGGGCATAATAACTCATTACTCTTCTTCTCATATATCTATCAGATAAACAACCAATGCATGAATTAGTTAACAGCATCATACCTTAAGAGGAAAAGATATTGCAATATAAAGAATACATACATAAGATGAGTAATACAAAATCGGAAATACCACAATCCTTGATGGATGGACTTGATATGGTAGCAAAATCGGCCAATAATGATCCTCTCCTTCTTCATAAAGTTTGTCGGAATAAGAATGTTACATTAGATATTGTTGAACTTCTTCTAAAGGTACGCCTTGCGGCAGCATATACTGCTACGACAGTATTTTCCTGGGACCATATAAACGATTCGACCGCTTATCCTCTTCATTTGGCATGCTGTAATGAACATTGCCCTAGTTCGGTGATTCAACAACTTTTGGAGTTTTATCCCGATGCAATAAAACACTTTTGTGCATTAGACAAGTGGGATCCTCATCCAGAATTTGAAGAACATGTTATCTACGGATTACCTCTCTCCTACTATTTATCAAGAACGGTCAATGTTGATATTGACACGGTTAAAATGTTAGTCGGAGCATACCCTCAAGCTGTGATAGATGTTGGGGATGATGACAAAACAGCTAGCTTCTTACCAATCCACACATTGTTAAAGAATCCAAATATTTTAAAGATGGCTGATATTGTTCAATATCTGGTTAGAGAATGTCCTAATAGTATCGATCAAATTGCTGGGTATTCACAATACCCTCTTCATATTGCATGTGCAAACAAAGACATTGATGCAAAGATAATTCAGATTATCCTTGATGCAGCTCAAGTTGATTATGATGCTGATCATCTACCAATCCACAGTCTATGTGCAAACAGGGAGCTAGATGACAAGGCTGCATTGGATATTCTCCATCTTCTTCTAAACCGATACCCTGGGTGGGCACAGACATTTGCTGAAGCGGGTGGCGGCCTTCCACTTCACTGCGCAGCTGGAGATGGAAATAGATCACCGAATTTTGCAAAATACTCGTTGATGCCTATCCTGAATCTGTGCGGGTGGGGATAGAACATGCAATTTATGATATGGGAAGTTTGCCATTACACGAAGCATGTAGAGGAGGGCGCCTTGAGACGGTGAAGTACCTGTTTGATATCTACCCAGATGGTATGATGATAGGGAATGATGGAGGTTATTTCCCAATTCATTATGCTGCACTTGGTCATCATAGATTTAGTTTGATAGGGTCTTCGGATAATGTATCGGAATCGAGATCTTATGTATCAGAAATTATCAAGTTCGTCTTATCAAAAGATCCTAATGGTGCATCGAGATATATTACTAGTCGGCGTCGCCAATATCCATTGCATTTAGCTTGTGATAGTCGTAATAGGATGCCTGATATTGGTTCGGTACAAGCTCTTTATGATTCATGTCCTCAGGCCATTGTGAAGACTGATGGGGATAATAATAATCATACCCCGCTGAGCCTTGCCAGAGGACACCATATCAGGTATCGAGGTCCTCCGGATTACAATATTGAAAAGACACGCAACTATACAACAATCGTAACAAAGTTTTTGGAAACTCAATTATTCTATTATCAGAAGGCACAAAATAATGAGCTCCTTACTACATTTGACGATGACAGTCGATTACCTCTTCATCAAGCGTTACAAGATAAGGCTCCTTTAGGTAGTATCAAATTATTAGTGAATGGAAATGCTGCTGCACTTCAAGTAGCTGATAAAAGGGGTATGCTTCCATTACATATAGCGTGTGGGTATGGGAATGTTAATGTTGTTCGGTATTTGGCAGAGCCATTTGATGGTCACTTGAGCACATGTGATAAGAAGAAGAACTATCCTCTTCATCATGCATGCCAGGGAGGTAATCTTGAGGTTATCAAATACTTGTTGAGTAAGCAGTCATCAGCAGCCGTCTCGGAGAGAAATGTCGATGATAAACTACCCGTACACTTGCTGCTTGAGTGTGATAACGTTGATCATGAAAGCTTGGGATATACGGAAACAATATGGCAACTACTTTTAGCATACCCAGCGGCTGTGGTAGTTTGATAAAGTATATCTTTATATTATAGGCAAGGAAGTTATATATTAAACATCTAGATAGTAGAGTAATCTAGCAGCATCCCCCGATTATCATTTGCATATAGAAAAGGTCATATGATATGTCCATACTTTCTATTCAACTTTTGGCAAATCAAAGACGATCCGAACATTCTCCTTCTTAATAGCCACAGGTTTCTTTATCAAACTCGTATCCACAAAATGAACTCCATATCGTTCAGTTTCAACATCAAATGATCGTATATCACCAAGCTTCCCGTTAAGATGAGCTGCCTTCTTTAATCCTTGACAGATTATGGGAGTTCCATTATCAATATGAATACAATTGATATCAGTAGTTTGTATCGTATCTTCTCCCATGACACTCTTCACCACACATTGATTATCACCCTCATATCTCAATATTTGGTATATCTCACCATCTTCCAATGCCACAAGACGTGCCTTACATTTGTTTAATTGTGATTCAATTCGTTTTGTTTTGTCATGTTCTTTTCCGTGGACACGTTGACTGATTACTATATACTTTGTCAATAATCTCTCAGCCTCTATACCATAATAACAATTTACTAATGCATTTGCTAGATGCAATGCATCATCAATTGCCTCCGCAGTATCTTCTTTTGTATGACTATTATAACTTTGTCGACGGAGTTTCAAATTCTCTGCCTTAGTCTCATCATCATCATCGGCATAATCACGTTTAATAATGTCAATCATACTCTCCATATAACTAATACCAGATGTATCACCGTGTGATTTGTATATTGCAAGACATTTCTCATAGTTGGAAATTGCTTGATCTTCTTCTCCTTTTGACATCATGTGTAATATACCCAGTTGTCCGTATGCATATGATTGATTACCATCGATTATATCTTTTTGGAATGTTTCGTGACTTATACCCAACAGAATCATAATATCAATACGATTAGTTTTCATATCTTCCACAATTGACAAGATTCGATTAGCGGCATCGATCCCATCCTTCTTAAGTTTTGTTGGACATGGTATTTCCATTGTATATATGGCATTGAGTTTTACTTGGTATGCTTCGATGAATCGAACTTGGTTCCAATAACTTTTATTTGAATACTTGTTATCTATTAACTTTAATAATGCATTTGATAATTTATTAGCAAGGTCATGTTGATATGGTTGATTGCAATTTGTACATTTCGCCCACGCCATAACAAATTCATGTCCTGTTATATCTGTAGTAGATTGTGTTTCGGCTACCTTATCACTTTGTTGTTTGGCATAATTGATTAGACATGAAATGTGTGCATATCCAGCATCGGTATCTCCTTTGCATGAACAATCTCGTACTGGAAGTTTATCGTTATCGTCTGGTTCATCACATAAACATATCCAGCAAGGGTGTACCTCTTCTGTTTCTGTAGGTTCCATGATGCAGTACTGTAACTTCCAACGAGCACAGCTCAGTATATGCTGATATTTCACTACAGAAGTACCACCATTCGAAAGAGCGTTAAAAACTGGATATACTGGCTATGTAAATGTATACGAAGTGCTATATTGCAGTAGTTATGACTATGTAGTTTATTTGCCATGGGGCAAGAAAATTTGAGAGCGAGTTTAGTTTTCTCTCTCTTTTGCTTACGTGTGGAATGTATCATTTTTAGGTTAGTCGAGAGCACTCTAGATACTGCTAGATAGCACATGATCACCTATGATATCACTTACTTAAATAATCGTAGCAATATGTCAAAGGAGGTAGTTCTACTAGACGACGACGATAGCGATGGAGATATACAAGAGATTGTACCATCATCATCTACGTCTAACAATATTGTTGATTTAACCGCTGGCGGTGGCGCTGCGGTATTGTCGTCACGTAAGAAGCAAAAGAAGAACAGACGCAAGAGTGCCCCGTCAAAACTTTCAGAGGTACAATTTGTTGGTGTAGCTGCTGGACAGCAGCAATCAACTACGTCCAATAACAATGCAGCATTTAGAAATAATAATAGTGATGATATCGTAGAGTTTGCAGGTGTGAAACGCCCTCGTCACTCTGCCACATCATCACAAAATAATCAATTTTCTAATGCACCACCTTCTCAATACCAGCCTCAGTCCTTTACCAATAATCATTTTGCATCAGCTAATGGTACCAACAATACTAATGGATTTGGTGGTAGAGGTGGCCATAATAATGGTGGAGCTGCCTCATCTCGGCATAGCTTTCCAAACTCACAATTCGGTAGAGGCAGTAGCAACAATTATCCAAATGATATGTTAGATGAAACAATTGGCAGCAGTTTAGCCCGATTCGGACGAGGTGCTGCGTCAAATATTGCCAATGTTGGATCATCTGTATTTAATGCTGGATTGAATATGTTGGAGGATGTTACACTTCCCGATAATTCAGGTAGGAATAGGACAAATCAGCAGCAATTTGGAAGAGGGAGAGGTAATACTGGACGTACTGGCAATTCATATATTGATCAGTTATTAGGTGCAAGCGGATTAACAAACGATGGACATAATTCAACTATATGGGAACGTCAACATGAACAGCAAAGGAGATCAGGTGGTCAAGGTATGAAGAAGAGGAAGGCACCACCATCATCAAAATCAAAGGGTAAGACTGAGGAACAAAAGCCAAGTGCAATGGAAAAGGGGAAAGGATTACAAAAACCACAAGGGTTTGATGCATTGGATATGTACTATCCGCGTCTCAAGGCTAATGAACGTACATTGATATTACACAATATGATCCTTTCCATCTCATCATCAGCTAACAACAGTAGTGCAAGTACCAATATACAATCAAAGTATACCACAAAGAAATTTGTCCATGAATGGAGAGTAAAGTTTGAAAAGAATAATAGTAAACCAACATTGTGGAGTTTAGCCAAGGTTCTATCCGATGAAATTATTCGTTTACAACAGCAAGATGACAATGATGATAATCAAAAGATGCCAGCCAACAAGAAGAAGAATGGTAAAGAAAATAAGTCAAATATGAAACAAGATAATGATACAGATGATATATTAGTAGTTGATTCAGAAGGTAAGGAGAAGAAGGTAACATTGCAAATTGGGCCAGTGTCAGGTGACATACTTGATTCATTATCCAAGTACTTCGTGGCATATCTCAATAAATCAAAGCATAAGTCAATGTTAGATGCAATTGAGCCATGTCAAGAGAATGGACTAACATGCTCCATATGTGCTGATGAATTCAATCCCGAAGATACTGTCCCATGTGGTGGATTAGATGATATACATTTCTATTGTAAGGGTTGTTTATCTAGTTATTGTACCGTGACGGTGCAAAGTGGACCGATTCAGACGATGAGCTGTCCATTGCCTAGTTGTAAGGCATTGTTCGCAACTGCCGATATCAAGTCTACCTTATCTCAATGGGACACATTAATGATTGAACATCGTGAGGATGGTAGAGATCGACGTGTTGCATTGGGAGGGGAGGCTATATTACATTGTGAATGTGGAGTTGTTGCAGTTGTTACCAAGGAGGATATGGGTGATGGACGGATTACATGCCCAGGAGATGGATGTGGTAAACGATACTGTGCCAAGTGTGGTAATGAGGATCACGGAAAGGATCCTTGTCCACCACCTGCAGAAACATTACAATGGTTGGGTAAGAATTCCAAGCCTTGTCCAAATTGTAAGAATCCAATTGAGAAGAATGGCGGATGTGATCATATGACGTGTCGTCCTCCAATGGGATGTGGACATGAGTTTTGGTTTAGTTGTGGATGCAATTATCGGGGTAAACATACATGTGGTAAAGCACGCTTTTGATTGGGTAGTAAAAGTATTTAGTAGGAGATGCACTATGATATGATATCTAAACATTCTCTATTATGACTAGAGAGGCTCACGTTCTACTCTAATTTAGCCACAGCTTCCTCTGCCTTACTCTTACTTCTACTTCTCTAACTAACAGGACACGTTATTATATACACTTCTTTGCACCGCCTATATCAAATAAATCACATGATGAAAGTAAAGAATGCTGTCAAAGAATAGAGTCCATATCCACTAAACAAAACAGGAATTGAACTGAAAGTGTACGCAGACCAAAGACCTCTGCCATCTTGGTATCTTTTACTTTTACCAAAACACGCGTCAATAAATGGGAGAAGATATTATCCCCTTCTCCAAAACACTCTCCCTTATGCAAACAGAGTTGCAACTCAATATAGTATTACCTCCGGATAATATAAAAACATGGCTACATTCATCCGAACTGCTTTATCCGGTGCTCTATCGTTCACTGGCTTTAATGCCGACGATCCTTCATCTCTCTTTGTTGCAGTATCCGATGCTACTGTCGAACAAAATAACAATTTGCAAAGAGATGATGTCGAGGGCTTGGTCGATAATCTAAACAGTGGCTATGTGAATGGTAAGCCATCAGACGATTACAGTGAAGCAGGCATCTTCCTGCATATGTTAGATGGTATTTACAATCCGTATAGTCCGGACAATAAGGGTGATTACAACTTGGCTAATACAAAGTCAAAGAAGTTTTTTATGGGCACTTCTGAACATCCTGATAATATTGCAACAGCTCTAGTGAATGAAAAGCTCAGTTCTCCCGCATCAGAGAAGTATGGAGAGGAGGTTTATATTTTCCATTCATGGGATTCTATTGTGACTTTTGGGCCTGCCGCTGGCTTAGTCTACTATCCTTGTGCTGTCGAGCAGGTATGTATCTCTCTATGTGTTGAATATTCAGTACTCATTACATATCTAACTTACGTACAACCCCTAACCCTATCATAGTCCATACGATGCATGTTTCCGATCGATGGTTCCTCTGACGGCCGGCCTTTAGGTTGCTCAAGAGTTGACTTGAAAGAGACGGAAGGTATGCAATATAAGATACTTATCAACATTATCTGGATCATTTGTCAATATCTTTACTAACATACACCATCGGATTCATTTGCTTGTCATTAGAGTTCTTCTATCCCTTTATGAGTATTTCAGACTGTGCAAAATGCTTTGATTCTGATGTTGTACCCGGAAAAGACAACATAGTTGACGGCCGTGTCCTCCGTTACAGTGATAAAGTTGGTGAAGAACAAAATTTGACAAACTATGAAATCGAGCTTATATTCAACCGTCATATTCAAAAGTCATATTCAAACAACATGGCCAAGCATGGTGACAAACCATATCTTACTAACCTTACCGATGATTGCAAGTCTTGCGAGGCTTCACTAATGGATCGTGATGATGAGCTGTCAAATAATACAAATTTAATAGGATGCTACTTTCATAAAGAAATTAGTTGCGGCAAGCAATTCTTCAATTATTTATTTTCAAGTGCTTCAAAGTGGTATGAGGGGTTGGGTTACTATGGTACTATTCCCGAAAAGGATAATGTTTTAATCAAACCAAAGAGTGAACTAAAGGCTATGTTGGAAGCTCAGACAACATACTTTGGTCTTAATCAAGATTACTCAGACTTCCGTATTAGTCAAATGAATCCATCCGGCCCAGTCTATAACGAGATTGATATCAATGCAAATCTGCTAAACAGTTTTGAGCACAACCGAGCATCATCATCTTTAGGTTATGATGGTATCGATGAAAGTAGTGGCCAATGTGGTGGATCGATTAAGGCTCTTGTATTGATCTGTGGAGATCAGGAAGATCCATTTTATTATGGAGAGCCCGGAACATGTCTTGATAAGGATTCCTTTGCCTCTCTTTACAAAGACTTTTTCAAGAAAGAAGATGCTCCGCAG
>Ga0214477_100220_pt1 | contig 40204 bp, 35 predicted proteins | sample M1_20Mar14CPVII9_FD_165058 | JGI IMG/M metagenome (GOLD analysis project Ga0214477, IMG submission 165058) | Marine eukaryotic communities from Monterey Bay, California, United States - M1_20Mar14CPVII9sort6BwellC16 | ecosystem: Environmental > Aquatic > Marine > Unclassified | place: USA... | reverse complement strand
CTCCCCCAATTTCTCCCCTTTGGAATCCAACAAGTCCAGGTCAAACTCCTCCCAATGCGACTAATATGCAAGTTACTGCTCCATTGCCAACATTACCCACTGGATTTGGAGGAGCACCCGTGCCACAATTGAGTCCTAACAGTCCAGCACAAGCGGCTGTGGATCCATTTGCCACCTTTGAGCAACAGCATCAGGTATCTCCACAAGCTCAAGCTCAAGATCCATTTGCAACTGGCAATGCCATCCCCGACGTATCATCTGCAAATCCAGTACAGGGTAGCAATGGGCAGCAAGATGATGCTGACTTTTGGAATGACATGGGCTTTGGAAATAAACCTACAACAGAGCCTGCTGTCACACCCGCAGATAGTAATGCTGGCGACAATAGCGTTTCAAGTGTAACTTCCGAAGATGATACCAACTCATCTAATTTATATGATCATTCATTAGATGATACACCCGTAACATTAGACGAGCGTGGTTTACCCGAAGGTGGGGAGTATTACAATGCTCGTGTAACAACAACTATGCTTGGCGCGATCTTCTCTTCGGCTAAGGAGCTTAGGTCAACACTGTTCAAAACTGCATCTAATTCATTCGTTGAGGCTATTGGTGATAAGCCAGTCATTTCTTTCACAATCGATGGAAGTGCAGCCGACACTGCCGGTATCGAATTAGGACATGTCCTCCTCAAGGTTAACGGGGAATCTGTAGGACATACCGACGATGCTGTTAAAATGGTCGGCGCGGCATCACGACCAATGACTATGGAATTCTACATCCCAAATAAGAATGTTAGAGTTGTCAAGTCGGAAGGACAGTGTATGGTAAAGTATGATAATCATAGTACTGACGCTCCTGTTAGTGCATGCGAATGGAAACCCAAGTATGTTGTTGTGGGTGATATGTTGGGAAAGCCTCATATCATTTACATGTATAGAACAAAGGTGAGAACTCTGATAGGGTTGTATCTTTCTATTTTATCACTTGAGTTTAGTATCTAACTCAATTCATCCTCTTTTCATCCCTACCAACACCTAAACAGGCTGAATATGATATTGCCGTAAAGGAATCTCAGACAAAGAACTGCAAGCTAAGTGTCAAGGTTAAGCAATTCGATATCCGCGGAGCTCAGCTTTTCCACTTCATGGATGAATTTAGTACAGTCCACTATCCCAACAAGGAAGAGAGGTGGTACTACTTCACGGTAGTCCGTCCACAAGGTCTTCCAATCAAGGTCTCAGCCACAAGTCCTGAGGTATTACAACCCATTTACGACGGCATAGCTGACTTCCTTGATCGTGAGAGTAAGTTGAAAAAGAAGCGCATGGAAGAGAAGAGGGAACGTATGCAGCAGCAACACAGCTACGAAAGAGAGACTTACTACTAAGTGGAATTAAGTACATGTACTTCCTGCTGAGTGAAGAAAATTGATGAACATAGGTGCTTCCTGTAGCACTCCTTAATTTGGTATTAAAATATAAAGTAAAAGTATCTGTAAATACCTTTATCTCTGCTAATATGTAGCTTGGAATATCTTATGCCTTATTTATATACTTACTTCTGTTACTTAGTTTCGATACCAAATAATCAACAGTATCACCTTGTCAAGCAAATTTTATCATTACCCGACCAATTTGCTTAAACTTTTCCAATTAAATTTGACCATTGCAATAAACAATTCTAACTACTAACTACTCTTTGACTGATTAATTAATCTCCCATAATCTGATTCAAAATCATCGTCATTGCAACAATACCGAAACTTTCCAAACATCTAATTCTTATGTTTCTACACGAGCCACACTTTCAAATTGAATTATTGAATTGCCCCGAATAACAATAGTACCAATATTTGTTTCATCACCCTCATGATTTGCATTCTCCAGTACAACATTTAAGAATGCATCATATCCCCGAAGTGTACCGACAACTTTACGATTGCCATTGAGCGATAATATTAACTTTTTATCCTTTATTATGTATTGAACATTAATTTGATGTGTGTAAAATTGTGTGTGATTGGGAAATAGTATCATGACAGTGGGTATAGATCGGAACAAAGAAGTTAAACAATTTTGTTTGTTAGAATGCTCAATTCATAATATAACCAAACCGATACCCAATCGTTATGCCCTCGTAAAGGTACATATTTATAACAATACCATACCACACCACAAATTTACTGCAATAAAGATATACGATACCCAAATCACTCACCATAAATCTTTTAAGGTCTGGACCTTTTTGATGCTTTGACGACATATTGCGTTAAAGACGATTGACAAGACAAAAAGTTGTGTAGGTATATTGTGGTGGCAGACGAACAAGGATAGCTTAGTAGGAGGAGGAGTTAGTTTTATGAAGGATACCGCAATTGGTATCCTCCTTTGCGTCTATCTACTGCCTCGTGTAAATAGTTATGAATTAAGGTCGTGTATGCTCGGTAGATTCTAGTTCTAACGGATTGGCTTATGAGGTGTTTATCTGAAATCAAAGGCAACTAATTCACTTCACTCTACACTTACAGTCTACTTCTACCCATGACTCTACCTTTGCCACTTCACTCTACTTCTACATCTCTACCTTGACTCTACCCTTGTTGTAACTTTTGCTGCACACAAGACTTACAACGACCCGTACCGGCTGCCAGTCTCCATTGGTTTGGACTAAACTCAAAATGAGGTTTTTTCTTTTTACATTCACAGCATATCTTAGTTTGTAGAGATGATTGAACAGGCGTAGATTGCCACTGCGCCGTCTTTGAAACACACTCGATGCACCTACCAGTCCCTAAACGTTTTTTCCACTGACTGGCAGTGAACTCCATCTGTTGCTTTGATTGCTTGCATTCGTAACATTGTTTGACATTACCCTGACTTTGGCACTGATCTTCTTCTGTCTTGATAGAATCATTGGCACTGTGCTGTTTGTCAGGCGTACTGGACTTCTCGACCTCACATGCATCAGACTTCTTAACCTCACTTGCTTCTTTGTCACTAAACTGTACCTTTGTACTTGACGAGCTGGCGGTTTCTTCCTTACAACATGCCTTGCATCTACCTGTGCTTACAGGCTGCTTCCATTGAGTGGAAGAGAAGTCTTCTTTTGGTTTCGATGCATTACATGCATAGCATTGCTTAAGTAGGGTCTCTGACTGATCCTCGGTCTTCCCACTGTTCGGTATGGCATCATCTTTAGTCTCTGAATTGCCTGTCGGGTGTGTACCGTCTTCAGACTGTTCTTTCTTGTCGGCTAAAGAAGGTATAGCTATCAACTCACTTAGCTCAAGTTTCATTTGCTCAATGTCCTCGTCACTAAGATCTGGTGATATTGTCTTTAATCGTTTAAGAAACTTGTTGGCTTTAACGCTATCTTGATTAAAACCTAGAATACCAGTATCATAATAATGATAAAGCCTTAAAGCTGCAGGCGCTATAAATCATGATCGTCAATTAGCTAAAGAACATGAATAAACATTCAAATCAAGTAACAAGTACTCTATTTCTCACCTCCTTCCTCACTAGCCGACTCAATGAGTGTCTGATATCCTTCTTGATAGTCTTGTTCTACACCTATACCCGCAAACAAACAATCTCCAACCCGTGCTATGCCAGTTTGGCATTCTTGTTCAGAAGCCTTTTCAAACCAGCGATATGCCGCCTTTTCATCTTTGTCTACTCCTTTACCGCTTAGGTATAGTTCGGCTAGTTCAACCATACTATCAACGTCCCCTCCTTCTGCTTTTGTTCTTATAGTTGAATAGTTTTGTGTATTGGTATCTTTTTCTTGTGCATCATTTACAGAGCTTCCTTTGATATACTTGTCATCTATCTTCCCACTAGAAAGTAATAGATCAATAACTCGTTTGATTTGGCTGCAGGATCTGTATTCCATACTGTCTCCGTCACTGTTTGTCACTAGCTCTTGTCTTTCATAGATACAGCAATCATTGGCCACAACTGGATCGTCCGTTGGGAGCTTTAAGCTCAGTTTACATACCAGCTCCGAAGCAATCTTGTTAAGGATATCAGAGTCAGTTACTGGCATCTCTCCTGCATTCACTGGCTTGCTCCGGTCTTTGCCCATCATTAGATTGCCTTCAATTGATCATAAGTTTGATTGGTTGAAGTCTTTTGTCTGAAAATTTCAGGTATCTTTGTTTTTGAGAGCTTCAATAGGCTTCAATCATGTCTGTGAATCACTAAGCAACTCGAATGCTATTACAAAGAGCAATATCATGAGTTCAAGCTCTCTAGCAATCGAATTCCTCTGTCCAATATGTCATAAACTTCCACTTGACCATGTAGTTGCAGAGGATGGATTCATTTATTGTAGGCGATGTATAGAAGAGTTTATGCGTGACAATGGTGTCACCTCTCCAATGCTTGGAACCGATATGGGGAAGCTATTAATCAACTCAGAGGTAATTGCAGAGACTATTCAAGACTTGATTCAATGTGAAGATATAAACAAGAACTTCTTGCCATCAGCCGTGCTTGAGAAAAGGAAGCATTCAAAAGATGATACTGCAGACAAGATACCTAATACTAAGCATGAATCTCAGGATGATGATATGAACAATGCATATCATGGATATTGTTTGATAACTGGCAAAGAAGGAGTAGAAAAGGATTGGGAAGAAGGATTTGAGCTTCTGGTTGAGATGGCGAGTCAAAAGTCAAACCAAAAGGCAAGAGGTAAGCCTACCTTTTCATTGCTAATGACATGTATATCTTATGCACAACTTATATCCTCGACTACTTACTCTCCTATTCACTACTTGATAGACTTTGCAGCATATACTTTGGGGCACTGCTATGAGCATGGAATACTCGGATTCAAGTACAACGAGAAGAAGTCTAAGAAATGGTATAGCTTGGTAGTAACTAAATCGCCGAATGCATATGACTTGTTTGTTGAGTTTATGAATGAGAACAAAACGCCTGATGTACCTAAAACAGTAGACACCACCTGTGTCGACGAAGAAGAAGTCTGCAGTTCATTGCTCTCGCCATCTGTGAACTCCGATGAGCTTACAATATGCAAGAGTTGTTCCAAGACTATCATAAAATCCAATGATAGTTACCAATCAAAGCTTTGCCAGTCATGCAAAGTGATCGGTTCGGTGAAAGGATAGCTCTAGTAAACTACTAACTAATACTACCATAAAGACCAAGTCTCTTCTATTTCTCCCTCATCTAATTCAAATTAGGCATGAATCTAACATTGTCAAGAGTAATAGTACCCGACACACCACTCTCACCACCCTGTGAATAGTTTGGTGCCCATGTTCGAAACATAATAACATGTACACCACCACTCACTACCGGTATACTCTTGTCAATATCCCATTCAGACTTGGGATAAGTATATCCACCTTTACTTTCATCATCTATATTGATGTAACATCCTGTATATGGCATTTTTACGTCAGACTTCAAGTCAAAGGTTAATGTTCCTCCGTTTATTGAGTTGATGGATATGTATAGGTCAGATGTCTCGCCTGGACTTAGGTCAATTGCTGATCGGACTGAGTAGGATCCATCAGTTTTATCATCTTGATAGATTGTCCACGGATTGGAAGTGGATGTTAACCATGGCCAGTCACCTGAGATGCCATTTTCGAATGAATCGGATATTTCAGTTGTTATTGAGGTCATGTCGAGTACTTGACTGTTATCACTGGCATCTTGATTTGCAGTTGGATCTGATGGGGCTTGAGGTAGTGATGGAGAATCATCTTGCTTAGGACTCGTCGGTTCGGGTATACTACCATCAGCATTAACAGGACTCCAAGTAGGAATATATGTACTCGGTGCTTCCGTTACATACCCCATCGGAGTTGGTCCACTCTTCATACCATTACAATTATACTCTTGATAACAATCCATTGTATCAAATATACCCAAACAACAAGAGGTATGTGTATTATATAACATTATATCTGGTATAGTATTCCATGATTGTGGATATGTTTCGGAATAAGTGCAGTATCCAAACTTCGAGGGGTTTGGATGCCATATACAGTTTGTTGTGTCGATGTTTGAATGATAGGTGTTAATGTATGAAATGCATTTGTCGTATGATGTGATGTATTCATGAGAACAACATTCTTGTGGTGTGTCAAATGTGGCGATTCCTTGTTCACTGTTGTTGTTGTCATCAGGAGATGTAGCTTTACACACACCCAATGACAAATCAATATAATAAATCATTTTAACTACCGGTATACGAGTTGGACGTTGTGTCGGCTGTCTACTTGGTTCTTTAGTTTGACCACTTGCTACCAATTGACTATTGGATATACAAGTATCATAATTTGTGGCAGGATCCATCCAATCAAAGTTACAACACTCTTCAATTGAGCTGAATACATTGATTTGTTGGTTACTGGATGTTGATAAAGAAAGACAGACTATATTGTCAATATCTGGATAGTACATGTTAGTAGGTGCATTTGATGTAGTTGGTGAAAGTGTTATAACTGTTGGTACATCTGTTGGTTGTTTAGATGGTGACCATGTATATATTGTTGACGATTGTTTAGCATAATGATATGTCAATTGTCCTTCTGACACAGATGTTGTCACCTGTGGTTCTTCTTCTTGATGTGCCTCAAAGAGATTCATAGAGGTACCAATCTCATTAAACACTAAACCAAAACTACCACTTGATATTGAATTGCCAAAACATGTCTTAATTTCATTGTATGGTGTTATACTACCCAATGCTATTTCATCTTGTTGTTGTTGACATAATGAATTACACTTGGCTGGTACTGTCATTTGAAATATCAGTTCATATCCCGATGACAGTTGTCTATTATGACTCTTTTCTCTATCTCCATCACTATCAAAATCTTCATCATGTGCAACTAGCATCTTCCTTCTTTGACGCCAAGTAAAACTAATTCCACCAATTGAAACTAAATCAATTTCAAATTCATCATTCATTATAATCCACTTATTACATTCTCCTTGTGATTGTAATATCTGTATAAATGTCTTTGTTAATACAATTTTCAATGTTGATGATGATAGTTGATATATTGATGTGATTGTTGGTAAGTGTAGTATTAATGAACCTTGGAGGGTTAAGTTTATTATGGTTGAGGGTATAGAATTGTCTACTGATATATCGTTATTGTCATTTAAGTTGGCACCATTGGGATTGATACTACCACCGTTATTATCATTTGTACTTGCACCGGCTAGCAAGCATAACTCAACATTCCATGAATTATCATTACAGCATAACTTTACATCACTATAATTCTGTGTAGTTAATAACCATGAAGGTCGTGATGGACTGTCGAGCTTGCACTTTCCATCGGATGTATCATAATAATATTCTATTGTACCGTCACTATTATTATCTTTATTATTATCAGTGGCCTCCCCCCCACTACCATCGCCACCATCATTGGCAGCAGTCTCAAAATCGTTAAACTCAGCTAAACAACCATCAACATTCCATGAATTATCTAAACAACATAATTGTACATCAGTATAATTCTGTGTAGCTAATAACCACGATGGTCGTGACGGACTATCGAGTTTGCACTTTCCATCAGAGGTATCGTAGTAATATTTGGGTGGTGGTGGTGGACCCTTGTTGTCATGTTGTTGTGTTTGTAGCTTACGATTATGATATTGTTGTGTGTTATTGTTTATATGGGTAGCAGTTGCATTGCAATAGTATAATATTCTATTGTTATTTTGAAAGTGGTTGAATGCGGTGAAGAGTAGTGCTATTGCAAAGCTACCTTTTGACGGCGATGATATCATTTTTCCTACTCGACTTGCAACTTACAAACGACGCCAACGGGATGCTCTAGCTATACATCTTAATTAGTATCAACAAAGAGGACAGCAAACCTCAAACTACATACCATACTCTCTTACAAAAACTTATATAAGCCCCTCAACTTCTTTTTTGTCAAGCCCTTGAATCAGAAGCGCCCTCGACCTCTCAAAATGGCAAGCAATGGCAGTATAGTAATATAATATAAGTGGCGTCGTCGAACGTCCTAAGAATGATATAATGACGATGGAGAGCAATAACAGTAGTCGTCAGCGGCGGTGGCCGACAAGAGCGTCAATGATAACATGTGTCGCGACATATGAATCATCGATTGCAACACAATATAGACATAGACGACACGATCGATTGCAATACAAAAGAAGACGATTATTCAGAACAACTTTTAGTATGCATCCCTCTATGATAGCTACCATACTACTGCTACTACTGCCATACAACAACAACAGTGTAAACGGAGACAATCTACGAAAACTACAACCTTCTTCACAATCATACCTAACATCACTCTATCCCTACCTACCATCCCATCCATTAAAAACATGCATCAACACAGCCCAACCACAACAATGGGAAATATCAAGTGCATCAACAACTTTAGATGAATGTTGTATTAAACACTTTTCATGGGATACATATACCTGTGAAGTTGAAGGGAAGAAATTAAATGCTACTAATTATTATAAGTGGCAACAAGAGCAACACCAACAGGGAGGAAGTGGAGTTGGAGGAGTTGGAGATGGGGAAGTAGGTCCGACTCCAGCACCATCACGGCCTACATATCCTTATATAGTAAATTATATAGATGAAACTTGTTACAATGATGCACCATACAATCCAAACACCAACAATGAAATAGTAGGCTATACTACATTAAAACAATGCTGCGGTTCTGAACTACGTCACATCATGTCCAAATGTATGTCATTGGGTATTAAAGCATACAATATATTACAAGAACAATATGATGCCGAAGATGAAGGGTTATCACCATACATGCCGAATTGGTCATTGTATAAATGCGATAGAAGTCAAATACCGAATGAATGGGATGTTACGTATAATAAGTTATCTGATTGCTGTGAAGAACATTTTGATTGGAATTTAGAGGATTGTTTGAATAGCGGTAGTGGTGGTAGTAGTGGACAGGGTGTAGCGTTAGATGGCATTAGTGACAATAATGGAGAAGAAGAAGAGGAGATAACGTATTGGTATCCAATATGGTCATCATCACATTGTACAACAAACCATATACAAACACCACCAACATATATGTTAGATGATCCAACAAATACAATGCAATCTTCCTACATTGAATGCTGTACTATCAATTTTCAAAATGAACAATGGACAAACCAACAAAATGAAGAATCATTCAATGTATGTTTAGAATTATCGAAAGATTTAGGTCCACCTACAATGCAACCTACTGATATACCAGATGATACATTAACCACAGTCTATTATCCAGACTATACAAAAGAAATATGCTTAGGCAATGGTAACTATGCACCATCTTACATGAAGGATGATATATCAACCTACTTTACTATAACATCTGGTGAATGTTGTCGTATCCATTTTCCAACTGTACCTAAGAAAACATGTGTGCAAAACTCCGACAGTTCACCAAACAACAATAATGATAGTACAATAATAATAACATCCAATGGTGAAGTGGTCAATCCATACCATTACAAATTTACATATTATCCAATATTAAAGAATGTAGTTTGTATAATGAATACTGATGTTACTGCACCGAGTTACATGTATGATTCTACAACATTATTCTTTACTAAATCAATTGATGAATGTTGTACGAACAATTATCCAGATTTAGAAGTTGAAATATGTGTTGACAATTCTAATATGGTTGAATTGGGTCATTCATTATCAGACGTTAGTACCAATGGAGACAAGTTGAGTGAACCATCGATATTGGTCAAGTTTACATGTAAATTATACTTTCGTAATGTATATATACCTCAATCATCAACTGATCATTTGGTTACTATTAGAAATGTGGTTACTAATGCAGTGAAGCAAGTATTGAAGGATGAGTTTCGAGTAGTCAATGTAAACAATGTAAACTTTGATGGTATTGATATCAATAATGATAACGGAGATGATGCTCTTGAGTCTAAAGGATTACGTCAAAGACAATTACAAACTACTTCTTCCCAACAATTGTTCACATTCAACTTTGATATATCCCACACATGTAACGAAGATTGTCAATCCGACATAACAAACGCTGGTGAAACATTATCACAATCTGTAACATCAATATTTGATGAAGCAATGTCCTACAATTCAATATACAATTTGATAATAAGTGATATGAATAGTATGGGATATGTAGGACCATTTGCATCTTCCACATTAGATGAGGGATTTATTGTCATGGATGATAGTAGTGATGTTATCATGGATCCAATGTACACTAGTTCACCGACAATGTCATTACCTCCAACATCTTCACCTACAACGAGAAAACCAAGTATGAAACCAACACCCAGTTCACATAACATGATGGGAACTTTGTATTATCCTGACTTGGATAAAGGATCTTGTGTGACTACAGATGATGATATTGATGTTGGTTTGCAACCCAATCTCTTCCCCAGCCTGGATGAATGCTGTTCATTTGACTGGTTAGACTATACGACATGTATAGTTCAAGCTGATCATGTTGCTTTTCTTTACTACCCAGAGTGAGTGTTATATACTAGTTGAAAGAATCGTGAAGCCTTCCAATTCTAACATATCAATCCTTCTCCAATTTCAATTGCAATTGTTAACAGCTTGGATAAAGGAACTTGTATCAATGATGGAAATGAAGGTCCTCTCCAGCCAAACCTCTTTCATACACTAGACGAGTGCTGCCGTTTTGATTGGTTAGAGTATGATACTTGTTTATCCAGAGCGGACGTTAATCAAACACCTGTACCAACTCCGCCGCCTCCGACATTGTCTCCGAGTACGGCAACACCTTCACGAGCTCCAAGTGCCAAGCCAAGTAAAGTCCCAACTAAAAAGCCCTCGCCATTTAAACCATCACAGACTGAATGGCCTACATTCTCGCCTTCCTCATCTGAGCCAACAGGTCCTGATCCGACTAAACGACCGACACGAAGCCCCACGAAGAAACCTGTCGATTGTATAGGCTTGGGATGGCATGTTGATCATATCAAGACTGATGGGTGTTCGAATAATGATAACTACTTGGAAATTTGGTTGATGCCACATCTTAAAGATCAAATGTTTCATCCTACCGCTCAAGCATGTTGTGACGCCTTTTTTGCAGATGATTGTGTCATTTATGACATTTGTGCACCTGATGATGATCGATCTGACGGTGATAGTCCATATGACGGTCCAGTCACATTACCTCCGCCTGAAGAAGATGGCAAGACTGGAGAGGTTTGCAAGTATGGCTGGCATGTTCATAAGATGAACAACGATGGGTGTACCAATAATGAAGACATCGTAGATGCATGGACCTCACCGCAATTGATTAATAGGATGTTCTATTCTGATCATGCATCATGTTGTGAAGTATTCTTTCCTAATCAAGCTTGTCAAAAGTATGACACTGGCTGCATCCAAGCTTAGAGTTGCTGCCGTAGTTAAGTATAGTATAGACCATGCTAATTGTCTCATCATAGTTCATCTCTTGATACGTCTTGATTACTGGTTGATAATGTAATATTACTTTTCTTTTCATCAACTCGGTTCATAACTCGTCCCATCCACTCTTTCCAATCCAATTGCAAATTATTGGTAATATCCTTCATTAAGAATTGTTTATCTCGTGCCCAAGTTGTGTGTGGATCGTCATTCATGAGCATTGACTCGAATACAGTTTGATTTATAACAATGAACATGCTCTGATTGTAGATTTCTATTAGCTGTTTCTTATGTTGTATCAACTTGTGTATATTGATGCTTTCATTGACCTTGTAATCGATCTCACTTAACTCTCCATGTAATAGAAGTAGCAGATACTTTCGTAAACATAATCGATGTGCTCCATCTACCATTCTATACTTTCTATTGCATGGATTGTATGCTTTGTCTGAAGGGCTTGTAACAACTACGCCGGGTATGTCTATGCAAGTTGACGATAAACGTTCTGAAGATGAAAGCTGCTTATGGCATATATCCCAGAGATTGGCCCATGATTCTGAAGGAATGTAAGTATTTGGTTTTCTTGATTCGATATCCTTATCATCACTCCAATTATTGATTTTATCATCATGTTGATAATGCGTTTCCATTCCCTTGTGACACACTTCATCTACACTAATAGACTCTGAAAGTAAATTATGTATTCTCGAGTAATTCAATAGATCAAATACTCTTGCATAATACTTATTACTGCTGTTATCATCGTTTGCTTTTGTATTTACTTCCCATCCTGATAAATGTGTTGTATGACGAGCTGCTACAACGAACTTGAAGAAACCTCCTTCTTCTACTTGTTGTTTAAGCAACTTCTGTACATCATTATTATTGCAAGTATAGGATGCAAGGAACTCATCTGATGACTTGGGAAGGCCATTGATACCACCAACAAGCACAAGGTGCACTAACAATAGGATTTTCATAAGCTGAAAAATAATATATGAACTCATAATTTTTATGATGCTCTCTTTACTAGCACCAAGGATATGTCATATTCATATAGAAAAGAAGAAGTCTTTACTGCCACGGGCTGCCATCGTACATCTTACCGTCTGTATTAGAACAAGTAGTAGGCACAAGTAAGGCATCATGCAACTAAGTAAATAGGCATTTACTCGTTCTAAGAAAAAGAAGTAATGTGTATAATGTATTAGTATAGGTATTGATCACCATTTTGAGAAGGTTTGTCATTTTTTTGTGCACATGATATTGTATGAGCAAATCTTCTTAGTTCGGTATCTCTCCCCCTTTACAACTCGAACAACTCACTTTATCATTAGTGCTCACCTTTATCGTATGGAGATATCCATCACTCACTCGCATGCAGCTTTTACTTTGATGTTTGTTTTTTACACTTGAGTTATTTTTGTTTTGATGCGGTACCTTTAAGAGTTTCAGACCGACATGAATAACTTATTATTTATTTATAATTATCTCACTATGACCACAACTATTGTCTTCAGTACTGGACGGCTACAACATAATGCGAGTGCATCATCTGATATTATGTGTGATAAGAGTAGTGGAGGTAACAGCAGCGGCGGCGATGAGCATAAGTTGTGCACATCATATGAACAAAATGTTGAGGATTGTAAAAAAGATGATGCATCAGATAGTACCTCTAAGTGTAGTACTAAAAAGGATATCAAAAGTAGTAGTGATAATGTTGATGCTATCGCTGATGGTATTGGAATGGTACATATCTCTGGTAAAGATACTGATAAAGACTCCGCCATTAATCAAGTAGTAGAAAAAGGAGATCAAAATCATTTTCTTACATCGGCGCAAGATGAAATTAGTAGTATTTATTCTAAGCAAAGAAACCGAATTGATAATAACTTTAAGGGCATAGAATTGTCTGAACCAGAAAAGACGAATCATCCTAATTTCGTGCTATTCAAAACAAAGGTGTATGAGTTGATTAATGAAGAGGAGATTAAAAACAGACAGTTATTTCAAGATCCTCTACCAAAGGAAGACTGTCCGATTTGCATGTTGCCGATGCCATTTTGTGGAGAACTTGATGGGAGATTCAGATTTTCATATCAGTTTTTTTTGTGGGAAACGTGTGTGTAATGGATGCATCGATGCAGCCATAAAAGAAGTTAGGAAGGGAAAGATGAAAGATTTGTGCCCGTTCTGTAGGGTACCTAACCCTCGTTCAGAAAAGGAAGATTTGAAAAGGTGCAGGAAGAGGATGAAGCTAAATGATGCATACGCATTTTATCAGCTCGGAGATCAGTATTATAATGGACGTTGTGGGTTGCCGCAGCACTTGAGTAAAGCATGTGAACTTTGGAAGCAGGCGGCGGAGCTTGGATCGATTCAGGCCCACTGCGGGTTAGGAGATGCATATATGCGGGGTGCAGGTGTCGAGCAAGATGTTAAAAAGGCCAGGTATCACTTTGAGATCGCTGCAATGGGAGGGCACGAAAATGCAAGGCATTCTTTAGGTGGTATTGAAGAAGGGATGGGAAATAGGAGGCTGGCGATGCACCACGCGATGTATGCAGCACGATGTGGATACGCTGATTCTTTGAAGGGTGTTAGATTAGCGTACAAAGATGGCGACGTTACAAAAGAGGAGTACGCAGCAACGTTACGTGCATACAAAGAATCATATGATGAGATGGAAAGTGTTCACAGACACAGAGCAGCTTCAGCTGCTACTCGTTCACCCTCAAGTGATGTCTATGCGCTTAGCCCAGAAGATCGCGCTGCTCATATGGCAAAATATACATCGGCATTTACTCGTTCAGAGAAAGAGAAGTAAATTTATTAGTATTAGGACTGTCATTTTTTTATCATATGATATGAGTAATGTTCGATATCTTTCCCCCTTTTCACAACTCAAACAAACACTCCTTCCCTTTAGTAGTAATCTTCTGATAGATTGCCGTCGTCGACTGTACCAATTATGGGATGGCAGCCTACTGTTCTCCTCTCGCCTAATGATCCTCTTTGTCTGGTCGGTAGCCGAATACTCGAGATAGTATCAGGTGAGTTCTTAATAAAATAAAACTCATTGAAGAACTGACCTCTAACCAAAACCCAAAATAAAACCGCACCACTAAATAAAGTAGCTCTACTATTCTTATCTCCTCTTCTATGTTGTGTTTGTATTGGATTAAAAAGTATATATAATGTCATCAAATCGTTTCGATCCAAAGGCCAAGAAGCCTCCAAAGGGTGCGTTCTAGGTTTGATCATATCTTATGAATCGATGATATTTCTTTGCAGTAATTTTATGGTGTAACTAATCTTCCTTTACCTCTTCTTATATCGATATAATACTTTAATAACCTGCAAACAACAATAATTTTGTGTACATAACATCAAATTGCAATACATATTAGGTTTCAACTACCTGGCACCAGTTCTATCAGCCCTTGAGAATGAACTACGTGATAAAGTTCGTGAATCCAATGCGGGTAAGCGCAACACTGAAAGTATGTGGCCAGTACATCAAATTAATTGGCAACGTTCCCGATATGTCTACGATATGTATTACACACATCATAAAATTTCGAAAAAGGTATATGATTACTGTATTAAAAACAAGTTAGTTGATGCGGCATTAATAGCTAAGTGGAAAAAGACGGGATATGAAAGATTATGCTCAACATACGTTATTAATTCGAATAATTATAAGTTTGGTACCACGAGTATATGTAGAGTACCGTTGAAGGATCGATCACCTGAACAATTAACTGCGCAGGATCCTACCACTGGTTGTAGAGGGTGTGCATCGGGTGTTGGACAACCACGGAATATATTTGGTAATAAGTATGGGCAGAATTTAGCTGCTGTACAAGTTGCACGGGAAAAGAGAATGGAAGAGCTTGAACAAAAGAGATTAAGGGAAGAAGAGGAAGAGGCAGAACGTGCTGCAAGTGGAGGCGGAGGTGATGGTGATAGCGAGACTGATGACGATTCAGATGATGATTATGGCCCAACTCCATCTGGTGGTGTATGGGCTAGTGGTAGTAAGCTACAGGAAGAAAGTGAACGAGTTGCTGCTGGGGAAGATGGTGAAGAAGATGATACACACGAGCATCAATCAAAGAAGTTGAAAACGGGTGAATAAAAAGTATTAGACGTATCACAGAACTAGTTTTCTAGAATATAATGTTGCAAGTTGATTAGATATGTATAACGAAAGCACTATTACATATTAACTAGACCACCAGAAGTGTATTGCTCGAGCCATGTACAAGTACCCAAAGCAACCTCTGCCCTCTTAATCCACTTCTTCACATCTGTTAGTGTCCAACTCTTCGATGTATCACTATTGAGTGAATCAGCCAATATCTCTGGACGAACTTTCCAGAATACTAAATCCCTTGGACTACTCGATTTAGCCTTGTCTTGAAGTACATCTAATGCATCTTGATCTCCATCAAGTATTTCAAGCATAATTTCCTCCAAGGCACGTCCTTGGGCAGCATCTATCCACCCCTGGATAATCTCAACTGTAGTAGCGGGACAATCTTTCTTCGATAAAATCGATTTGATGTATTCGGAATCAGAATTTGCCAGTACTCTCCAATTTTGTACACTATCCACGAGGACGGTTGCCCAGGCTTTAGCAGTATCGTCATCATATCCCTCGCCACTGCCTTCCAAGATACATTCAATGAGCTCATCAATATCATCTTCAATGGGAGTAACTAATGTCCAATCATCATCAATTGACATATCTTCTTCTTTGGTTGCTGCTGTTGTTGACACTGGTGGTTTTCTTTCATCTGTCCTGAATCGAGCCATTGCTGCCTTGGCTCTTCGTTCTCGTTCATTCAATACAACTTCCTCATCATTTCCAGCTGTGGCGGCTTCTAATGCTGATTCTGCCAACTGTTCAATTACCATGGCTTCTTGATCCCCATTGTTTTGTGTTGCATCACCAGGAGCAATGGTAGACTCAGTCTGTCTCTTGTTTTCTCTCGCCTTCTCACTGAGTACTCGTTTCCTTCCTCCTCTTTCAAGATGAGACCAATCAAGTTGAGGTAATGTTGATCGTAGCATATCTTCCACTGAAAGAGGTGAAGTAGATGCCTGTACAGACTCTTTACAATGGAAAACCAAAGACCAAAATGCTCTAGGTGATAATTGAGCGATCATTACAGGACGTAGCCGTCCATCTTGACTTCCTTCTCCACCTACTTCATCTTCTTCTTCACCAGTACCATTTGACGAATCATATACATGATTCAATACCGCCTTAAGAGCTACTAATCCGATAATTTCAACTTGCTCGTCGTATCTCCCTCTTCCCTCCATACCTTTTGAATATTGGACTGTATATAATGTCCTTCCTAGACCATTATCAGGAGTACTACTTGATTCATCGTCGTCATTTGCTGTTCCCAACACTGTACCTCCATTAACTAAACTTCCACCCTTGACTTTTTCAAAGCTATACTCTCCTGCATTAACAGCTGTAACACGAACAGCAGCACGAGATGCCTCATATGATTTGGTAACAGCACCCTTCATTGCCGATCGTAGATATTTGCTTACATTACCACCACCACTTCCGCTACCACCAAAGGAAGATAGTAACTTACTTGCAACATCATCTTCACTTTTAAATATTGCCTCTCCCTTCTGTTTGCCAGTTGTTGTCTTCTTTTTAGATGGAGATGATCCAGCAAATGATTTACCATCTGATAATCTGAATCCTGATCCTTCCATCTTTACCTTCTTTGGTTGTTTACTTTTCTTACTTGCTGCTGCAGCATTACCAAATCCACTAATATTACCTGAAGATGTTGTTATTTTTCTCTTTGGAGATTTCTTCTTCTCATTCTTCATGATGGCATCTTGTGCTGCGATAACATCCTTGAAGGATGCAGTTGCTGCCATTGCCGAGGCACGCTTTTGTCTCCCTGCAGATGATGCAACAGCTGCTGTTTCTTCTTCCGCTGGTTTAGATTGTTGCTTTACTTGTGCCGTTGGTTGTTTTGCAGTACTACCGCTGGTACTATTACCAACCAATGCAAATCTAATAGTAATACTTTCGTTTGGTCTTATACCGAGTTCATGTACTGTTACTTTGCCAGTTTGCTCCAATTCTTTTGGTGGGAAACCACTTAAAAATGACATTTGATATGATTTAATATGATCTGTGGGTATATTAAATAGTGCATATACATCTTTAAGTAATTGATTAATTGATGTTGATGGATGTAATCTCATATTATATCGTCTTTGCTGCTGTTGTTGAGATGCAGTACTTTTTTTAGACGCAGCTTTCTTCTTCTTTCCTGTTGGTAATGGTGGCGGAGCTGCGCCAGTTACACGGATTGTGAATTCATTATCAGTAGACATGTTGGAGAGGTATCAGACATATCCTGTGGGTATATTAACCGTAACAATCAACCAATCAGCCTTTTCAACTTCTCATATCTTTGTGTGATTTCCCGTTTCGAAGATTTTTCATAGAATGTCTCGGGTTACCACAAATTGATATAAGTAATAAATATGAATTGTAATTGATAATATTGTAAGATATCAAACACTAAATTACATGGTATACTAACCAAATAGTATTAATACTTTACAAGTGATTTAGTGTGGTCGGTCTTATTCTTATCTTAGGTACACTCTCATAATTTTTGCACAAGGCTACAAATAAAGTTCATAATATTGTCAAACCGATATATCCAAGGATAGTAGGAGCAAACCAGTCTAAAGACGAGAAGAACAATATGTCTAGTATTATTGATAAAGAAGATGATGTGATGACAGTGGTGGCGGGGGTTGATCAGCCATTGAAGATAAGCGGAGAAAAAGTAAATGATATTGATGTTACAATGCAAAGTGCACTTCCTCCAACTGATTGCAATGAGAAGCAAAGTAGTACTAGTATTACCTCTCTGCCACCAAAATCAGTTGATAATAATATGGAGATAGACGAACCTGAAACTGGAAAGAACTGCAGGACATCTAAACCATCTTCAAAACAACAACAGCCACCTCCTTCTGTTGTTCAAGAATCTAAAGTAGTAGAAACACCGCAAGATTTATATGAACAGATTAAAAATAGCCGTGATAAGCTATTCTTCATTTCATATCTGAATGACAAATATAAATCAAAGAAGAAGAGTGCTTCTAATAATAAGGAGAGGGAATATCAATGGTGTCTAGTAAGGGTTGACTTGACTACATGCAAGACTTGCAGTGATGAGACTGAACAATGTCAAACTACTGGTAAATACTATGTTGAATTCTATATGAAGGCTAGTTATGATCAAGGCATATTGTTAACAGGGAATAAACTCGAAAATGGTATATCCTCTGCCAAGATGATGAAACCCAAGGCCGATAATGAAAGTCGATATTGGTTGGAATGGCACGAGTATCATATCAACAAGGCAGGTGAGATGGAAATTGGTAAATGGAAGGAGTTTCAACCGAATACTCCAAAGGCAATTATTCAAAGATTGATGGATTTAGTTCAACAAAAACGTCAGGATAAATTCAATAATTCACAGGATGCCGCCGCATCTGGTAGTGATAATACGAATGTTGAGAGTGATGGGGAAGAACGACTTATACAGGAATATCATCCTAATTTTGACAAGTATACGATATGTAAGTAGAATAATTATCTCATTTGCTTTCCCCGACATACCTTTCTAATCATCTCTCTCATGACCTTAAACTCATCCTACACTCACCTAACCGCTTCTACTATACTTAACAGGGGCAGATGTGTTAGATTTGTTTGATACAACGACGAGATTGGTAGGGCCATTTGATTTTGATGATACTATACCCCGTCCAATGGAAGAGAAGGATTTGAAAATGCTCAGTGAAGAGTGTAAGAAGGTATTCTCTGCCAATCAATCTAAGTTACATGTAAAGGATCGTGTACCATTAAAGAAATGGGAAGAACTGTCGGAAGTGATCAAGGATAGAGATATTGACCCTCCAACAATTGTTGTGGAAAGCGAGAAGAAGAAGAAGATGAAAAAGAAGAAGAAACAGTCTACTGGTAGCAAGAGGCCACGTGAGGAATCAGAGCAAGGGAAACAATCCTCAAAAAAGAGTATTGGCAAGAAGGCTCGGAAAGAGACGAATAAGGAAAAGGAGATGTTGAACTTCCCAGCCACATCATCTCAAACCTCATTATCTGTCCGAGTATCAGATGACAACAAAGTTATCTCCAAAGACAAAGCCAGTCAGGAAGTATCATCTATTGTGAAGGAAGCTCTTGCCAAGACTCGTCAGGCTACTTCCAATGATGGTAAGACATACTATATACTCAGTGAGTTGAAGGACACATTAAGCAAGGCCCTCGAAAGCTGGACAGGAGACAAAGAAGTAAGCTTTGAATCTCCATCAGTCTCGAAGGCGTCGAAAAAGTTTCCTGAAGCACAAGCCAAAGTATCCTCAGAGCCACTTGAGGGTCTCCATGAATCTGACTTTGATGCCAATGTAGTCGAATCCCTCCCTGTAGCATATGCATATGAAGTTGATGACCCTGCTGGAATCAGCGAGGAAAACGCAAAGATCGCCCAGCTAGATTATGAAGTAGAAGAACGTCGATTGAGGCGGAGTAATATACAGTCGACTAAGAAGAAGGAAGATAAGATCAAAGAGAAGAAGGCCACAGCTGGGTCGGCAAAAAAATCCAAGTCACCTCGTGTACGAAAGACTACAGTAACCGAGATTCCTGCCGGATGGAGCCTCAAAGCAGTCAAGAGAAGTGGCGACACTAATCACATTGATCGCTATTGGGAGCATCCAGATCTACCACAAGGACTTCGTGTTAGGTCAAAGGTTGGTGTTCAAACATTATTAGACTATGCTGAGGCAAACAATTGTGGAATATCAAAGGCTTATGAGAAGTATAAAGATGTTACAAAGTTTTGGACCAAAACGCGGTGAGAAATAGACTAACACTAGAGGTTTGAATTGTCTCTCATCATAATATTCAATACTTTTTGTCAAGACCTCATACCAAATACTATCTTATGCACATCTATGATGGGGGAGCACAGATGAAATACATAGGCACATAATGAAGAGGGAAACAGGCCAAGCTACTCTCCTATGTATGAGTTATGTGAGTTAATGTACCTCACTCTATATAGATGGCGGCACAGGATACCATAAAGGATACCGAGAGCCAATGAGGAAGAAATTTTCCAACCACATAAATTTGCAACGTAATTAGATAACGTTTTGTAACGGCCCTCTATACCATAAAACCATACCATGTCTGTCTCTACATCTGTTCCAGGATCAGTCCTTCTAGCCCCTTCACCGGCCGGGAAAAAGTATGATTTAATGTACTACCTAAAGGGTGCCGCCGCCGGAGGTATCTGTTGTTCTATTACTCATGGTGCACTATGTCCAGTGGATGTTGTTAAAACTCGTGTTCAATTAGACCCTGTTAAATACAACTCTGGATTAATTGGTGGTATGCGTAAGGTAGTTGCCGAGGAAGGTGCTATGGCATTAACCACTGGATTAGGTGCCACTGCATTCGGATATTTCGTCCAAGGTTGGTTTAAGTTTGGTGGTGTAGAATTTTTCAAGATTCAGGCTGTTGAATCTATGGGAGAAGAAAAGGCTTGGGAGAACAAGACTGGTATTTACTTGGGAGCTGCTGCCGCTGCTGAAACTATTGCCGATATCTTCCTTTGTCCTTTGGAGGCCGTGCGTATCCGTTCTGTATCTGACCCCGATTTCTGTGATGGTCTAGCAGATGGTTTTGGAAAAATGTTAAAGGCTGATGGTATTGGAGGATTTTACTCTGGCTTCCTCCCCATCCTTGCCAAGCAAGTTCCTTATACAATGGCTAAATTTGCCGTTCAGGGACAGGCAGCTGATTCTATTTACGCTTCCATGGGAAAGACTCCCTCTGAACTTAGTTCTTCTACCAACCTTGGAGTTTCATTGACCTCAGGTGTTATTGCAGGAGTTGCCGCTGCTATCATTTCACACCCAGCAGATACATTACTTTCTAAGATTAATAAGGCTGGTGCTGGTGGCGATGGACCCATGATGACTCGTTTGATGAACATTGCAAAGGAAGTTGGTTTCGTCAACTTATGTACTGTTGGTCTTTTACCTCGTTGTGTTATGATTGGTACACTCACTGCTGGACAATTCGGTATCTTCGACACAGTAATGAATGTTTTGGGTGCATCTAAATTCCACTTCCATGATCCCAACTCTGACAAATAAGCGAGTGCAAGTTACAAATATCATTGGATAGTAAGTACACCCCAAAACCACAACCCCTTGATTGAGTGAATGTATAGAGAGTAAATTGGATTATGTTTGAGTGAGATTGCAAATTGATAGAGGTATCTGCTCTAGCTGGTAGTTGGATTAAGTTAGTAATAGTACTTCGATCTATTCGCAAAGAAGCAAAGAAACTTCCAAGTTAAAAGTTTATTTAGATTTAGGTCTACAAATTATGTAGTAAGTTGTGCCAAAGTGCCAACAATCTTTCTTCACAAGTTCTAGCCCAGCATCTTCTACAATTTGGTCTATATCTCTATTCCAACAGCAACCCCAATTCTTAGCATGTCTTTCTGCATGTTTATCTAGATACCCACTAAGTCCAAGATACGTTTTGCTTCTTCCGTGTTCAAGTAATAAGATCTTGCCATCTGGTTTACACACCCGTTGTAACTCTATTAATACTTTAACAGGGTCGTCAAATGAGCATAACCCAAATGAATCCACTATGGTATCAAACGAGTTATCTTCGAAAGTTTGTAGATTACCTGCATCCGCTGTAACTACTTCATATCGTTCTCTTTCTTTTGTTGACATGAAATTGAGCTTCTCCTTTGCTCTTTCTAGCATCTTATCTGAAGTGTCTGTGAGTACTATCTTATTGACTGTCGAGTCACCAGGATAATATCCAAGATTTCTACCAGTACCTGCTCCAACCTCCTGTAGATGAGTGGTTATTGCAACTTCTGTTAGACACATATTATGGTTTGCAAGGACAAAGTCAAATACTAACGCGGACCTTCCAGTACATCTCCTCTCGCATGAAAGTATAGCAGAGCTCGTCGAAGTAAGTTTATGCCCATAACTAGTTCATCTTTTGCTATTTCATCATCATATGAATGGGCAATCCGTTGAAATGTAGCCGTTCTTCTTGGATCAAAAACATAACTCTTGTTATCTAAATCAGCAGAGTTTTGAAGTTTGTCGTCTTTATTGGCACCGCCACCACCATACAGTTGTAATCCAAGATAGACAGCTCCGATATAAACACTTCCCGAGACAGCCACAAGACCCGCACGCCGAGCGTATACACTGAGAGACATCGGTATATTTACTATCACGTTGGATCAGAAATAATGCTTTTGGGTAGTCTTATTGTAGTTTCGATATATTGTTTACAGACCTATTCTCCAAGATAAAAAGAGAAGAACTATCGAATTATTTGCACCGATCAATACTTTGAGATTATTATCAATCCTAATTTAAAACAAACTATCAATGCTATGCAATCATCATCCATGTCCATCATCATAAGTTGATGAAAAAAAATGAAGGATACCGCTGCGGTCCGTGATATCTTGGCTGTTCCCCTAGTTTGCTGCAACATGCCAAGCATTAAAAGATGGGGCCTGCATGTTTACACAAATAGGTAGCCTATGTTGCAGATTACAATAACCGAGTGTATCCTTAGTTCAACTATAAGTGATACTATCATTTATTTATTTGTTGTCAAGAGATTCCAATACATCAGCAACAGCAGTCGTCCATCCATCTACTCCTGGCTTGTCGGGATAAAAGATATTGCATTCCTCCCAACCATTTGCTCTACAAGCACTAGCACTAGTTTCACCAATGCAACATGCCAATGCTCTTGGTGTTTCTAATTCAGATGTATTTTTCAACCAAGCTTTCACAGCCGAAGGACTTGCGAAGCATGCTATGTTTGATGATTTTGCTAATGATATTTGTTCATCAGTCCATGAGGCAGGAACTGTATCATAGGTGTTAAGTCTAGTGACAGTGAACCCGCGATCTTCTAAACCATCTTGTAAAGTATTTTGTGCTTTTGCTGATGCCGGATATAATAGAGTTGTTGATCTTTTCTCACTTATAGCTCTATCTGATTCTGGTAGCTCCGTTACTAATGTTGCCGCTGTTGCTTTACTTGGGACGAATGCAACATCAATACCGCATTCTTTTAATGATTCTTGCGTTGCTTTCCCTACTGCTGCAACCATACCAATCTCTGGTTGTCCAGCTTTATTCCATGCTGATGCAAACACTTTAGCCGCTTCTGGTGATGTTATTGCAACATAGTCAAATGTTAATGCTGATGTTGATAATATCGGAGCAAGTTTCTCTATATCTGGTCCATTAGCATGTTCTATACATGGGAGTTCCTGTATTTGTACAACATTACTTATTTGTTCAATTCTTTCATTGGATAGTATTGCTTTGTGTAGTTTATCATTCTTCCCTTCCTCCCGTGTCAGAGCAATTACAAATGGCGACTCTATATCTTGCGACCTCCCTTCTACCATTTCTAATTCTGATATACTACTAGCATGCGAATATTGTCGTCGATTGTATGTTGCTGTGTTTGACAATGTATGTGGCGTCGCGATTTGATGTTGTTGAAAAGATGAGACGACGGGCTGTGTTATAATTATCGCCGCCGTTATACAGAATAAGAGAAGCATAGTAAAGGAAATCATTAATGTATGATAAGTATAGCAGACCGAGAGCTTATGATATTGATCTTAGACTTACTTAGAGTATGAGATCAGTCATTGATAAAAAAGATTTGTTCTTCAAGATATCAAAAGTGGTATCTTTCTTCTCTCAATTTGGTTGAGTTGTGCGGTTGTGATTGAATAGGTAGAGTGGTAGATATCAGATTAGACTGTAAACTCAGGATGGAATCGCTTTTTATTGCAGCAGTGATAATAGTATGCTTGTTCAGTAGTATCTGTTCAGCGTTTACACAACAAACATCTTTGAGAGAGAATAAGATATCTTTGAGAGAGATGTCGTCGCTGTTCCGTGATGATAGATCATGCAAGAGATGTCCTTTGGTGCTATTTGATACTTCTACTACAACATCATCAGAAGAATCAAGACGTTCGTTCATAACTGATTCCTTTGCGACTGCAACCTTCATCGGAAGTTTCTCTTTTAGACCACATCAAGCAATTGCCGAAACTGACATTATTAAGTTGGCTGATGTTTTAGCTCAAGTAAAAGATGCGAGAGGTCAAATGGATGATATACCCGATCTGATCAAGGCTGAGAAATGGGATGCTGGTACGTTTATGTGTGATATGAAGAAGCGCTTTATATGCATACCAAATTATGATCATGCTCATCTCATACTATCTTTCTGCGGCGGACACATACTATATATAAATGATCTTCACATGTTTCATACTAATACAAACATTCAATATACAAATGCAATACACACACACTATAAACGCATTCACTATTCATATACAACAATGAAATGCATTCATATGACAACATAATATAATGGTATATTATTAGTAAGAGCAATCTTAGTAAAACCTCCACTGTCAAATATGTGGACAAGCGGGGGTCAAAATAAACTACTCAACAATTATGCTGATGCTATTGGTAATGAAATAGTAGATGGTGACGAGATAGCAGCATTAGAGTTGAGAGAAGAGATAATCAGTCATTTACGATATCTCGACATGGCCGTGTACAATAACGTCTTTAATCCGATTGCAACCGAGGGTGAAAATGGGGCAACTAAAGAGTTAGTTCGATCATATTATGAGGACCCTATCAATGAATATAAAGCATCAAAGTCGGCAATCGATCAGCTCATTGACCTTGCACGCTAGAAGATACTGGAAAATGTTGTTTCTACTTGTTCGAGATGATGGTAGCCATAAAATACTTGGAGCTTGATGATACAACATGATTTCAACCCTCTTAATGCCATAAGGTATCTGATGATATATAAAATAAAACCTCCTGCATTATGTAGCTCCATCAGCTGCCGCCGTAGTTACCATATTCGCTGTGCGAATAGTTTTCCGTCTCCGGTTTTGATGTCACAAAAAAGGCCTATAACCACCAATGCGTGCGTTAGAAAAGTTAGTGATACCAAGTGATTAATGTACTGGCGAGAGAGGACTATAGGTAGATTATATAGTTAAGGAAATGTTATTATAACGTCATGAATAATTGAAATTAATGACAGAGCTGGACCCACTCATACCCACCATAAACTTTGAAAATTATCAAACAACCACATCACCACCAATTATTAATAACAATACTATGCAACAAAATAATAGCGACAATAACCTCCGTGGCTTGCCACCTACTGCTGCAATTGCTACAAATGGCTCGCAACGTCAACTATTTTATAGAGATAGAATACCAAGTCATAGTATGACGTCTAACTCACAAGATTACACTAATACAAACCACCTCCAAAATTCACCAATAGTTACTACAATAGACAGTACCGACTCTGAAAGTGAATGTAATAATAATTACATAGATGATGGACTGCCACCACAACCACAGGGATTGCCACCCCCGCGTGAGCTACATGAGAATTATAGTCATCGGCTTCATAGGAATCACTTAGCTCAAGGTCATCAAAATTTTGTTGTTGGTGGCATGCATGGACGATATAGGGATTATGGCGGGACGTTAATTGAAGTACCCGAGGAGGTATATGCTGTTAGAAAAGCTGCATTGACGGTGTTAGATCCAATTACGTATTGTTGGGTGAGTTTTTTTTGTTAATTTAAAGAAAAGTGCACATCTTGTGTAAATACTTTTGACCTCTAATACTCAACCCTTCTCTTTGTCACCCCGCCTAACCCTTATCAATAATAATAATAGCTCATCCTAACAATCGGATTTTCCACATCAGTAGCATTAGGCGCAGCAAAGTGGACGAATAAATTAGGTTCATTGCCCTATTGGGCAATATTCCTCCCGGCATGGCTATCGCACCTTGGTATAATAATTATACATGTACTATCGGCACGGGCATTATCGAAATTTATATCCGAGGCAAATGAGAATAGACAACGACAGGATTCCACTGATCACTTGGACCGTGTGGAGTACTTGCCATTATTGCAACGATCATTGAAGTTTGGATTAAAAACGGGCGTTTTATGCTTTATTACTTTCATATTCGAGGTATTATTATATATACGATTGTGTAATTCAAATTCCATTACTTTGGCGGAAACATACATCCCACTGTGGATAATATCAATAGTATTTATTGGGAATGGTATAGTTTGTAAGACACAACATTTCCTCAATTCAGTTATATGGATATTACTCTTTACGGCAATGCTATTATCGGTATTACGGATTGATTATATGATGTATGAAGTTATCCAATCAAGTTATATAGTTATTGTCCTGATAGTTATGCTTGCAATAATATCGGGTATATTAATATATATCGTTCATGGGCATCAGATAGGATATTACAAACTGACCGATGCTCAGTTAACAGCGGGGGTATTTTATTCAACGGCATCCTTCTTGGCAATACTCCTTGTAGCTATTATGGGAGATGCATTAATGTTGCCAGAACTAATACAGCTAGATCTGCTACTTGTTATTGTCATGCTTTCTCCGATAGTTGTGGCACTTGCGGGGTATGGGGCATATTTGGTGACGAGGGATGAATTTGATAGACTACTTCGATATGGCGGTCAATCAGCGGTTATTCCCATGAGGCTTAGGCTCGAGACACAAGGTTGGACCAGTGTCTTGAGCAATGGAGCTGTTACAATACCAATGTTTGGTGATGTCAAGTGAGTACTTTGCTATATTTTATTGTATCAACGACTTCATCCCATTTGTGCTGTCATCTCACACTCTTTCCCTTGTATTCTCTTCATAGATATGAACCACTCGATGCAGAGACAGCAGAAAGACTGAGCATCGAACTATGTGGTCCCTGTTGTTGCTATCCATCGGTAGAAGAGGAGGAGATACGGTATTGGCATCACAGGGAAGATAGTTATCAGTCACCAACAGCACCTAGCTCAATGGCTGTGACAGCTAGATGGGGTGGAAGTGAGGCTCCAATTGTTTAGCTGCTCTGTTTGTATCAGTATATAACATTTATATATTGTACACTGCTGTAAACGATAACTAAGCTAAAGATCTTACTATGATCTTATTCATTATCCCTTATACTCAAGTTTTCTTTGCATTTTTAATCTGTTCCACCCAAGTCGGCCAAAATGAATGGAACTTGTCCATCGCCATCTCTATTGTTTCTATTGAACCTGAATAACTAATACGGAATCGTCTATCACCACGATTGTTAGCTGGATCTTCAAAGTCAGTTCCTGGAGTTACGGCTACTCCCTCATTCTCTAGTAGCTGAGAACACATCTCAATACTTCCTAGCCCCTTCTCAAGACAAACATTATCGTCACCCAAGTCGATATATACATAAAAGCCACCATCGGCGGGTGCTATGTTTTCTTCTGGGATTTCTTCAAACTTGTTCATATATTGTAGAACGAAATCTCTCGATGTGCGATATCTTGCAACATGTCCTTCTAACTCTTCAATTGTATTGTCATCCCAGCATCTTAAAGCAGCAGTCTGTGATATAGTTGGAGCGTTTATGAACATGTTTTGTTGCAAGACATTAACTGGTTCAACAAGATCTTCCGGCAAGATCATCCAACCTAATCTCCATCCACTCATTGAATAGTATTTGCTGAATGAATTGATAACCACAGCAGTAGACGAGAACCCTATAGCAGTTGCTTCCATCTTCCCATAGGTGATTCCATGATAAATTTCATCTGATAAGAATCGTATACCCTCTTCATCGCATAGTTCACACAGCTCTTTCAACTCTTCTACGCTTAGCATAGCACCAGTAGGGTTACTTGGAGAGGATAGTATTAAACCTTTCAGGGGTTTCTTCCCTTCATCCTTGCGCTGTTGTATTTCATTCCGTAGCTCCTTTGCAGTAAGTTTGAATTCAGATGATATGTTTACATTGGCCAGTTCACACCCTAAAGCTTGCAGTATATTGCGATAACAGGGATATCCGCTACTAGCAATTGCAACCACATCACCGGCATCAAAACAAGCAGTAAATGCAAGTAGGAAGCCACCAGAGCTACCAGTTGTTACAACAATTCGATCTGTATCTATTCTATCCTCATCTGGTATATTATAATTGTTCTTGTAATGCTGTGATATCTTTTGTCGTAATGGTAGTATTCCAAAGGCATCAGTATACCCCATTCGACTTGTATCAGGTGGACCTCCAAGTGCCTCAACTGCTGCATTAGCCACTGTGTGTGGCGCACCACTAGATGGTTGACCTACTTCACAATGATATATTTTGCATCCTTCTGCCTCTAGCTGATTAGCACGTTGTAGGACATCTATGTAAAAGTTAAAGGAGAGATAATATGAGAGCATGAGAAGAATGAGGAGAGACAGCAACAAACTGAACTAGCGGTACGAAGAACCAGCACGAAGCAACTCAACAAAGCTAGCGGTACGAAGAACAAGCATGAAGCAACCAACAAGGCAAGCAGTACGAAACAAGCATGAAGCAACACATATACACATCACAATACACATCACACACATTATACATCACATACACATCATCATCGTCATAATACTTATGTGTTGAACTCACGTACCCATCACTTTGAAACTATCAACTTTACTCGATCTTTTTGAAGGGCTTAGGGCAGACAATCTATGGCATATTGCCAAGAAGAAGAATAAGTTCAATACCATCTGAAAGGAAGAGACCTCCATATTACTCAACAAATACACCACTACAAACCCACCCTACCTACACCACCCCCTCCCCCAGGGATTTCGATTGGGAACTAATTTAGCGATCAAACACTTATTTTGCCATTTGGTTTTGCAAGTTTTAGTCTATTTCCCATGGTTTTAGTCATTGTATTGTTGTGTCACTATCTGAGCAATCAGCCCATGAACATCTTGAGCATTGCAAGCCCATATCAACACTAAACTCTTGACTATACGGTGGTGTTGCGGAAGTTCTTTATCCATCCTTTATTCCATTTAGATAGGAGAGTGCACACAGGATTCTATATATCAATCGCGTATCTAAATCATTGTCGATGAGCTTTCTCCGTAGTCTTCAAAACGCTACTTGTTCCTCGACACTATCAGCCCAGTGTCAACCATGTAAGTTTATATTGCTTTTAAATACTTTACTATAGAGTATGGTGATTGCAATAAAGTATTGCAATGGTCATATATGTGTACTTATATACTTATTTCTCATACCATATCTCTATATCTCTTTATCAAATTCTCCAGGCATTGATGCCTTGCAGGTGGCTAATACAGTCCCCATCAATAATAAGAAATATAATTGCAGTCTTCCCGGTCTAGAATCATTTACACCTGGCCAATATGAAGGCGTTAAGGTAAACTACCTCTCATTTGCCACTGAGACATCGTCTCCCAACTTCCCCATTAGAGCCAAAGAACTTGAGGCATGTACTGGTGGTACGATTGCCTTTGCTGAGGCTGAAAATGTTTGGGAGGATCCTCTTGCGGATTTAGGAAGTGGCCAGGTAAAGGGATTTGAGCTGTATGATGGGTGAGTACTCTTTTACATACTTCTCTATATTCCATACAGTTTTATAACTAACATCATGTGAATCATGTGCACATTCCATCTCCCCCCTCTTCTACTATGTTAATGATAGATACTTCATGAGCTACAGTCATTTCCCAGAGGCCTCTGCTAAAGGATTGGCTGAGACATTAAACGAGCGTATTCGAGAGACCAACGAACAGTTGAAATGGGAAGATGTTCTTCCAAAGGTAAAGAACATGGGAGAGTATAGGAAGAATGGACAGGAAAGTCCGCGTTAGTATATCTTTATCGTTTAATCGCATGTGTTCAATTTGATGCCTTGATGATTTCAGTGCTTCATTTTGCCTTTTGTATCTTCCTTTGATTGTCTTTGCAAACCGTATGCACTAACTTGAGTCACTATCGCCTTTCTTCCTCTTCACAAACGCGCATCTTCCAGACTGATATTGACTTTTTGATGTACGATGGTGACTTCTTTGTTCCAATCATTCGCCTAGATCTTCTTGAAAAGTACGAGAAGTCGTTACCGAATACTTGGGAAGAAGTTATGGAACTAGCAGTCTTTTTCAATGGTATGGATTTGAATGATGATGGTGAAGATGGCGACTATGGTTTCTGCCATTTCCCTCGATTAGGTGCTGGATACTGGGATTGGTGGTGGACTGAAGCAGTCTATTCGACATGGGCAACATTTGATCAGACACAAGGTATTAACGAGGGTTTCTTCTTTGATAGTGAAACTATGGCACCTCGAACATCCGAACCAGGATTTAAGAAAGCTGCTGAGATATGGAAGACGCTGTGGCAAAATGGAGCTGATGGATGTATCACAGATAACTTCATCACGGGAAAATGTGCTATAGGATTCAGCCCTCCCGGTAAGTTGTTTGATGTGTGCACATCTTGCGTATCGTTTGCCATCCAACTAACATCTTATTCACGTCTGCGTATCACATTATAAGGTTGCTGGAAGGGTATCTTCCTCGACCCCGATGGCGTCAATCGCAAAGATGAAAATGGTACAGTCATATGGCAACCGAGAATGAAGTCGGGAGAGATTGTTGAGCCGTACAGATTCAAACCTTTCGGCTCAACAACTTACTATGACAGGGACACAGGAGAGGAGAAGGAATGTACTGAAAGTACCTGTCCAAAAGCCGAGCGTGAGTTTCTCTCGTGTTTAATAGATGTGCTTGAAGTACTTCTTCGGACTATTCTCACCTTTCTCTCTCTACTTTCCATACATACAGCTATTCCTGCTAAGGGCCATGATGATATCATTGCCAACACTGGCATGTATACTGCTCGTCAGGAGGTACTAGACACATTAACTCCTTCCGAAAGCGCGGGAAAGTTAATCAATAGAGCCCCCTTTTATTGGTCAGGAGGCCTAGGCACATTAATCCGTAAATCAGCAGATGAGATCAAGAAGGACTTTGTTTGGGACTTCTTCGTTTATACCAACTCCCCTGCAACGAGTCAGTATGATGTAGCAAACTATGCCAGTTGGTTAGACAGTTGGAGATTCTCGCAGTTATTTCCTGGTGACAACTTCTTAGACGGAGGGTGGAGTGAGGACTCGTATGAGGAACACGCTGCCGTAATGAATTGGGCGTTGAGCACTGATAGTAATGGGGCGTTGAACCTACGTATTCCAGTGAGTGCATTTGAATATGTTTGATGTTTGCATATGACATTAGATACTTACTAGCTCTACATTGTATTCTCTTATATAGATTTCAGGCACTTGCAAAATATACACGAGATACAGTGGGCGATCTTATGGGTAAATACATTGCCAACAACATCACGTTAGATGAACTATCAGCTCAAGTCACGGACGGCTGGAAAAGATCACTGAAGATGAAGGCAAATTAAATCAATTGGATATCTACCGCTCAGCTCTTGGCTTGGACTCTCTCTCCACAGTTGAGCTATGTCGTTTACATCGCGAAGAGATGGATAAAATTGACCCGTCGGTATGCAAAGAGGACGAGAACAATACGACACTAGCGAGTATTGTAGGTGGGGGTATCCTTATTCTCATTGGTTACATTTCTTACAAACGATACAAGTCATACCAAGCCATCAAGAAGGCACACGAGCAGCAAATGGAAGCAACACTAAATGAGGCAACAAAAGCACTTCAGACTTTGGATTATCCTCTCCATCTTGTCCGAGCAGACGAGTTTATCAAGGAGGGGAAGCTGATGCGTCATGAAGTACTTCGTAATACCCACAAGCTTACTGTTGTAGACTCTCTATCTGATGTGGATGCATTTATTGCTGCAGGGAAGCAGGTCGTGTTCTTTTCCCATCAATGGACTGCTTTCAAGTCGCCTGACCCCAGTGATGGGCAGTATCACACAATGTGCTCTTCTGTGAAAGAGCTGGCTAAAAGAAATGGCTGGGATGAGAGTCTAAAGGATGTGTTTGTTTGGGTTGATTACTCGTGTATCCCTCAAGCAAATGCCAGTGTACAGAACTTGGCTATTCGATCATTAGCTGTGTATGCATCCTCGGCAACATACTTTGTCATTATTGCACCGGATGTTACCCATGCAGATTTGAACAACAAGTGTGATCTGGATACTTATCAGAGGCGTATGTGGTGTAGAGCCGAGCAGGTTTGTCATTCGATGCGAAATGGTACCTCTGGTATGTTCTTAGCAGTATCTCATAAAAGTGAGGACGGTTCAGTAGGAGACATCGAGTTCTCACTTGTCAAGTCAGGTAAGTTGTTTTTATTGTGTCAGTGATTTGGCTCCTTTATCTGTTTGATTGCCTTTGCAAATGACGTGTCTAACAAAAGTTATCAATTACCTCTTCTCTCCAGACTTCTTCCTCGAATCTCTACATGTGTTCAATGGCGAGTTGACATGCTGTCGCTTTGAACACAAGGGCATGGAGGCATGTGATCGTCAATCTCTTGTTGTTCCTATCCTGGGCTTATATGGTGAGCTATTCCGTGCAGCCAACGAAGGCATCAAGGACGGAAGCGCTGACATGGCCACGGTTAATGCATTCTTGACAGAAATCGAGAAGCATCAAGAGGATGTATTTCCTCGTACATTCAATAGAGTAATGTGGAGGAAGAATAAGCGTGTAACCGAAGAGGTGGTGCTATTCGGAGACCTAATTGATAGGATGCGTGCAAGAATCAAGAGTGGCAACATGTTCGTCATCCAGGATAGAGGCGGTACCGAGTCTACTACAAGCAGGAAGTCATTCGTTCGTCATGGAGCCAGTGACTTCGTACGTCATGGAAGTATGCCAGAAAAATCAGCTCCTCAGGGCAAGACATTCGTGAGACATGGCAGTATGCCACTAGAAGAACAAGAAGAACAAAAGAAGGTGGTTACAGTGGTGGAGCCAGATAAAAGTTATGATGAGTTTGTATCAGTAATGTCAAATGGAACGGAAGAGCCATAAGTTTGTTATTTGTTAGGAATGTTGGACTCTGTTTGTGTGTGTGGTAGAAGACTTAATATTAGGTTGTTACTTTAGAACTAGTTACACAAGTCGATCGTCTATGTAGAGACCCTTTGGTTCCAATAGACAACTGCGATAACCGTTGATCACCTCCTGCACCCCAACAAGGCCGACTTCTCTATATGCCCTTCGTCATTTTTTGGCGGTATCCTTTAGTATTTCAGCTTTTGCATCCTCCAATAATCTTTTTACGAGCTGATGGCAGTCAATAGAATGATATCCAATCATAGCCCCTTGATAGTCGATAAACTGATATATACAATAAATACCTATTTGCAATACAGCACTCATGTTTTGTCGACAAACGAGTAGAGTAACAATATCCATCCTTCAAATCATTCTAACATCAACTCTCATGACATCATCACATAGATTATGTGCGCTGGCATTCCGAGTTACTACTCTCATGCCAAATTGCCAGCGTTCTATAAGAACATCATCTAGGAGGTGCACACAGCTAATATCCTCAAACAACAACAACAATAATAATAGATTAGTACCCATACAACAACAGATACATCAGCTTTACATGAGTACAAATCCATCACTTAATCAAGATAATAATGAATATAATACCATGACAGTATCAGAATTACGAGATGTATTAAAATCACGTGGATTGAAAGTATCAGGTATTAAAGCTGAATTAGTTGAACGATTGGAAAGTGGTGCAATTAATGTTGGTAATCGACCCAATGATATATCTGAAAAGAAGAAGAAGATAGAGCAGAGAGATAATAGTAACGGGGGAAGTGGTACATCATCACCTAATAATTTGGTATTTGCAAAAGAGGGAGAAGATGACTCTGATAGTGATGAGGAGTGGGATAGTGATAGTGATGATGAAATCGATCCCAACTCAACTTCAGGTATATCCGAGTATGAAATAGAAGGAGAAGAACCCCAAAAGATGAAGAGGAGTGATAATAAACAATCCGAGAATGCAAACTTTCGAGACGACTTCCTTGGGACAAGAGTATTTGTTCAAAATTTACCCGAAGATGCTGATTGGAAGGAACTGAAAGATCATTTCCAAGATAATATTGATGGTGAGGTAGTCTATGCGTCAGTGAGTATAGATAGAGAAGGTAGATCGAAACGTTGTGGTATCGTCCAGTTTGAAACATCCCAAAGCGCAAAAGCCGCTATTAAGAATATGAGAAATCATCCTCTAAATGGATCACAACTTTATGTGCGAGAAGATTATCAAGAAACTAGAAGTGGCGGTGGAGGACGAGTTGCAGATAATGATAGGTTTGGAAGTGATGATAGATCAGATCTAAGGAACGGTAGAAGGAGAAATGATGATGTTCCCGATGTATGGAAACGTGCCAATGATGAAGCCGTTGATGGCGGTGGGAAAGATTGGTATGATCTCAAAGATGAAGAATTGAAAGAGATTGAGGATCTCATTCAAAAGCGTGATAAACAACGTAAGCAACGAAACTACAAAATGTCTGATAGGTTGCGTGAGATGTTGAAGGAAGACTTTGGTGTTCATTTAGATGATAGACTGAAAATGTGGTGGACTGATACCCAGCATGGCGGCGTGCCTGGAGTAGTCTCAGAAATAAAAGGAGAAGGACGTTGGGGTGCTCAAAAACCATGGCGTCAAATCCCTACAACTCCTGACAACGATGCAATGGTCGATACTGATCAAGTCATGGCTTTATTAAATAAGCGCGACAAAGCTCGAAGGAGAAAAGACTTTAACACAGCTGATGACTTGTTGCAACGAGCTTATGATGCTCCTCAAGGAGGTCTCGGTCTGAGGATTCATGATGAGAGTAGGACCTGGCGTATCTGGACGGAGAATCCACCACCTAGAAAGAGAGGCTCTACATCGACACCAGCTGGATTTGAGAATCTTACCCCAGCAGAGATGTGTTTACAACTTGTTAAAGAGAATGAACCGGACAAAGTAGAGGAGATGGAAAGCATGTTGAACAAGTTTGTTGGACGAGAATGGGCGATTTTCAAAAGGCTGAAGGGCAGGTATAATGTTAAAGACTAAACTCTCAAGTCAGAGCATCATTACAATAGTGTCTCTCTCGACGAGAGGGGGGAGGATGTACCATCTTATCTTCTTCTCCGTAAAATAACGCACATTTAGGTCGAGAATGGGCAAGAGCTGAGTGCATGATCGATCGATAATGTCGTCGAGTGATAAGGATACCGGTTGGTATCCTAAATCCAATATATAACTACTAGTTATCTTACACTCTCATAAATTATTGCTAACTCAGACTAATACACGGACTACTCAACTATTATCGGCCACGCCATTATAAAAGAGTCGATCCTTTAAACACATTATCACTACAATTTCTTTATTACTTACCCATATTTGGTTGCAATATATTCAACGGTGACTACCCTACAGTTACTGTAACAAGATTGAACTTCCATCTTAATTATTAGTTAAGACTTTGGATCATCAATTATTTCCTACCCTACCCTACACAATAAACGTTATCAAGTTATATTGATATAATGACAGCTGCCCACCAATTACCAAAGAAAGCATTTCCTCTGCCATACCAAGTTGATTTTATAGCTGAAAACAAAGGACGGAAGGGTACCAACACAAAACGTAAGCTGGTTTGGAAATTTGGATTTGCTCATCCACCCGCTGTCTTTCCACATCTATACGATGAAAATGAGAATTATATTGGTGATAAAGAGGGTAAAAATAATACCTCTTATACTGAAAAGAAAGGTGTAGAGTGTAGAGGTCGTGAACATGAGATTGTACTGACTTGGAGTTTATTAACTGGAAAGGCACACATTTATGTCGATTCAAAAGAGATTTATCGTCATGCACCGGTAAGTACAATGGATTATGTGTGTATGTGGTTTATACTATAACTGCAATGTAATAATTTATATCTCATAATATTCATTTATATTATTCAACATACATTTCAGATTAAAGATGAGATATTTAATCCCTTCAGCGCACAATTTCATAAGGGATTTGATTTACCTAATGCTAAGTACAATGGGCATCATAGAATTGATATTCGATGCTATGCGCGCACTCCTCTGGGTGCTAAGAATTTGATAGTCGATGACAGTGGAGGCAAATTCCAACAATATGACCTTACAGTAGATGGCTTGAGCTACTTTTCTATGCCAGCCATGTTTGAGTTGGGTACGAATCGTATGTGGAGCAAGGTTAGTCGATGGGGAAATATGAGGGCAGATAGTGGTATTGAAGAAACACCACATGGAGGAGGACAGCATGGTGAGCATAGACACATGGAAAACAATGGGGATATTGGGCCACATGGACGAATGGTAGATGAGTTCTACTTCGAAGCAAAGCGTCGAGGCTCATCACGAGGACATGGTACATCAATTACCAAGAGTGAGTATAAGGCGAAGAGCCCCAGAAGTGAGTCTGAGGAGGAGAAAATGATGAGAATTGCACTGGAAGCATCAAAGAGGGATGGATCTCTTCGCACTAGTTCTTCGGCTGAAGAGAACGACGGTGTGTATGGCAATGGTAGAAATGGACAATCAGCACGATCTCCTCCACCTCCTAATAAACTATCTTCTATCGGGGAAGACAATCTCATTGATTTTGGCGCTGAAGAAGCAACACAAAAAATATCACAAATAAGCATCTCGCGTCACACAGACTCCGATGTCTCTGTATTGGGTAATGATGATGCGACTACGGCAAGCTTTATGTTGAATACTACAATACCACCTCAGTCAGATATGTCTCCTAGAAATCTCTACCCCAGTCAATATCAACAACAGCAACAACAGATGCCTCATTATCACGATCCAACATTCAGTCAAAATCAACCTCAACGACCTTGGAGTAGTGCTGGAACAGTATCATCTGGCCATAATACTCCTCGTCCTTATGGCGTACCGCCATCTGATGCTTCTTTTGCGGTACCGCCGCCTCCCTCTATGGGTGAAATTAGAGGAGCTTTTGGCTTATCAACTATGAGCATGGGTGGATCGGTCATCTCTCCAATGTCAAATGCCTCTGCGGGCCAGTCGCCGATGGCTCCTCAAATGCAGCAACAGCATGGCATGCAACAAGCATCACAATGGCAGTCTCAATCTGCTACTGTGCCTTTGGGATCAACTCAAATGCAAAATAGCAAGTTTGATCCACTGCGATCAGATCCCTTTGGATGAAGGGAAAATGCCTTAATGTAAATATTTGATTGTTATAGTCTAAATAAGTTGGGTACACTAAAGTTACTCGTGTGTTTGTATTCGCCTAGATTGTCCTAATGACAAGCATGTAGCTGTCTCCATCCAATCAAACTCGCAGCATTTATCCAAACTAGTGAAGAGATTGGGTTGCAACTTCCCTTGTTTCCCATCGTTTAAGCAAGTTCCCATATCTAAGTTTGGATACCAATACGTATCACTGGTATCTTCGTTTGTAGTCACTACAGGTCGAGATGACGGCTGTCTTGAACTTGGCAAAATGGGTTCCACAGTCGGAGAATCAGTTGAACAGTAGTCGTACATTTTGCAATGATTACCTTGATCCAAGTAGAAGTTCTGACAACACTCTTCAAAACTATCGCTATCAAACAACATGACAATACTTGATTGATGCCATGAAACAGGGAAGTTTTGATAGTTTGAACATCCATCTCGCATGTTATCTATATCAGGATGCCATTCTCTATTACAGGTTTCTTTTGGTATGTTATCTTCTGCAGATATTACACTGTTTGATAACCTACAGACATCCCGAACTGAGCAATCTAATGACTCAAAGGAGTATGAACAGCACTCTTCTGCACTTGAGAATAACAAGACTGGATCTATTAGACCAAGTTCATGTACATCAAAGTTAGTACACCCTTGTGCATTCGGTTCTACATGCCATGAGGAGTGTGAGCAGTCTTCAGTAGTTGGTCGAAACGAGGGTGGCCCTGAGAAAGCCTATTGATAGACACAAACATACAATGAGATATGAGATTGCGTAAAGAAGTGTGTATGACAAGATTCTCATAACAAACTCACCACATAAGCGCCCCATAAGAGAGTAGTTGGATTACCTGTTGGACGTCTTATCTCAGAAGGGGGCTGCGAAGGCGCCTCTCCCGTCGGCACGGAACTCGGCGTGGAACTTAAAGTACCTGTAGGCGCTCCTGTTGGTATCCTCGTGGGTCCATCTCTCAAGCTCAAGCATTCATCTCTTTTGAATGAATTATCACAGCAAGTCCAATAATCTTGCCAAGTCTCAGTTATATAATGAGGCGGCTTTCCTCCTGTGGTATCGATGCATATGCCTGTAAAGTGATCAACATAATAGGCAGATGCAGGTGTCGGAGAAAGCGTCGTTGGACGTGGAGAAATGGTAGGCCAAACACTTGTTGGTGAATTTGTTATCAATGGACCTGAAGCTATACATGCCTCTTTTGCATGTGATGTCTCGCAGCATGAATAATAATCTGTAAATGTCTCTGTAATGTAGTATGGCTTCGGTGATTGAGAATCTAGTACACACTCCCCTGTGTGGTGAGCTACATAGTAGGTCTGAGTAGGTGAAGATGACGGAGGTAATGTGGATGGTACCTTTGTTTAAAGAATAGGGTCAGTGTTAGTGTTAGACAACTAGACAAAATATGAAACCATACAAGTTGTTGAACACATACCTGACTAGTTGATGGTTCTAAAGACGGACGTGTTGTAGTAGGCCGTCCCGTCGGCGGATCAGTTGCACAAATAGCAACATAGTCGCAATCATCACTATCTAGCGCCAGTTTACAACAATCTTGTTTGGTATTAAATAGATACATGCCAGAATAGGCATTCCACGCCATTGGATAATCGGTGGAATAGTTGCACTGTGGTTTGCTACTACCTTCTATAGTATTGCCAACTGTACTCGGATGCCATTTACACTCGTTTGGTGGAAATGTAGGTCGATTTGTTGGTGGATTGGTAACTTCAATGAAGGTAGTGGTATCAGTACAAGCATCACGAACTTGACATGGTCTACTACCCTTATGATGAGCTGTACAACATTCATTTGGTGTATCAAAGAAGAATGTTGATTGCAATAAACTGTCTTCAGTATTATAATCTGCTGGATAGTCATCTTTTGCATTAGTACAACCATTCGATATTGTATCAGGATGCCATTTGGTATCACAATTACTCATTTCACCACCCGGGAGGAAGTTATTATGATCCATTATTTCACAACCTTTCTCATACTTTATACATTCATCATCAGTTTGATAAAATATATTACAACATTCCTCGTATGTTGAAAGAAACATGATTGATATTTGCGATTCGTCTAACCATTCTTTTGGGTCTATAATAGAGTACATGAGTTAGAAAGTGCACATACACAATGAATCCTAAAATAGCAAAATAGTCATATTATATGTACTCACAATTATCACCATTACTACACCCATCCCGTTCTGGAAGATGCGCGTTTCACAGTTTGTGAAGATGAAGAGAGGATATAGTAACATATGTTAGTACATTCAGTTTGTAAAGACAATCAAATAATGGCAAACTAAGATTAAATAAAACAGCCAAATCCTTGAGACTTCATATTGAACACTTGAATTCATA
>Ga0214477_100219_pt1 | contig 40346 bp, 36 predicted proteins | sample M1_20Mar14CPVII9_FD_165058 | JGI IMG/M metagenome (GOLD analysis project Ga0214477, IMG submission 165058) | Marine eukaryotic communities from Monterey Bay, California, United States - M1_20Mar14CPVII9sort6BwellC16 | ecosystem: Environmental > Aquatic > Marine > Unclassified | place: USA... | reverse complement strand
TAGAGTAGAAGTAGAATATACACATAGGAAATCTAAAGTAAAATAGATAAGAAGTGTAACGGAAACAAATGCTCGTGAGTTTTAGCGTGAGTTTGCTTCTTCTCACCCGGCTCCACCAAAAACCAAATCGTGAGTTTGACCCTCAATAGTTGGCATTTTGCCCTCAGTTTGACCCTCAGTTTAGCTTTTGACACTAACAAAATTCAACGGTATCCTGAGTACCAGACCGTGAGTTTTCAGTGAGTTTTCTTAAACTGAGGGGCAAACTCACTGTTCTTTGTAGCTGTGTATTGGGGTTCTCAGACTCAAAGAGCTTAACCCGTCGAGCAAAATCAGCCTCCTTCTCTTGTAATGCCTTCTCCTTTGTTTGGAGTAAGGTGTTGAGGTGAGAGGCCAGATCAGTAATTGATTCGTCAGATATTGTCGACATCTCAACAATTTATCTTTCTTCAAAAGTAAAGGGTTTGATACTCCTCGATATTATTCTATGGTCAATGTGGTAGTACTTTGCTTTATGCAATGCTTATTATCATCCAATATTGATTATTGAACCTCCTATCTCGCAACACATACTGGCTGTTAGGATACCGTATCTTTGTCATTTAATATAAGTGGGCACATTTACAGAACATTTTCGCTACGGGCCATTTTCACCTGGAACTTCATAGAAGCCTTTCATACTGACCTGGGTGCCACATTGCTCTTTTAGGACTTTTATTTCACCAAGTCTGGCAAAATAAACTGCAAACAACCTACTTTGAGCCACTCTACCTCTACCAGATGTTAAATCTAGATCATAAAAAGTGGTTATTTGAAAACAAAACACTAAACCTTACAAGAAACATCAGCAATAGTATAAGCAATCACAAAATTGAGGATTTTATACACTCACAAAGTGGGGGGATTTAGACTTAGTGAAAATAAAAATCATATCTTCATCCTACGGGCTGTATTCACCTTTTCGGATTTGCTACGGGCTATTTTCACTTTTTTCGCTGGATCTGCTACAGGTCATTTTCACTTCTGCTACGGGTTGTTTTCATACCGTTACAAATTGAAAAATGAAATCAGCCCGTAGCAGTCGAGCAAAAACAACCCATAGCAGATCATGACTTTTTTATGAAGAGAAAGCAGCCCGTAGCAGAATTGAAAATGACCCGTAGCAGGTCTGACTATTGAGGTGAAAATAGTTTCAAGTTGCCTCTTTTTTATTTCGCTAAGTCTGAAATCCCCCTTATCCCCTTAGGAAAAAGTGAGTGGAGCATGGCATGATATATCACAAGCCTTCATCTCTTGTGTTCATAGTCTTGATAAATATATTAACTGTTGTATCATCTTTTGATAGTAGCAAGGCTGTCAATCAAAAAATGACTGCAAAAGAAACTACCTCGTCCTCTTGGCCATCAATGATCATTCCCCCGTCATCTACTATTAAACTATCTGAAGAAAGTAGTAGTGTGCCTGGAATTATGAATTATGTTTCTGAAGAATGCAAAGATATATCTACGCGACGTGATTTAGGCGGTGGAGATAGCACACTTGAAGGGGCGATATGGAAGCCTACACAAGTCAATGTTAACAATGCTAGAATATTAGATGGCGATGAGAGAATGACCTTAGACAAAAATGGTTTCCAATTATGGTCTGAGAGTAATGGAAAGGAGAAAGATATACAAAAACTAGACTTTTGTAACCAGGATGAGGTGGTAGACAATTACTATCCAATATGTGAAGATCTCGTCCGTGATGCACTCAAATCTCAGAGATCATCATCATCATCGCCTCTTATAATACAAGCATTCGATCATAACATTCGAAGTAATGACAAAGCATCGGTTGGAGGGATAAAACGAGCATCAATTGCAAATGAAGAAGATGATAGTGCTAATCCTCAGGTACAGAATCCAGCTGGGATTGGTAAGATTCTGTGTAAATAATTTGTGCATATGATATGTACAACTTTACTAAAACTTATCCTTTCTTCCCTCGTATCTCACCTATAGTACATGCCGACTATACAAAGACTTCTGCACCTCGACGATTAAATGATTTATCAAATCCACTCAAAGCAAATGATGTATTGAAGCCAAAACTTATTGCTCAGAATATAGGAAATCATTACTTGATTCTACTATTGTAAAAGAAGCATTAGAGGGGAAACGCCGATATGCCTTCATCAATGTCTGGAGGAGTATAGACACAAACAATACAGTAAAGAATCCGCCACTGGCTTGTGTAGATGCTACTACTACTACCATTGATGAGCTTCGTATGTTCAAGATACATTATATTGATAGAGAAGGACAAAATTACTTTGTCTCGCCGCCGCCAGCATCAGATAGAAAAGAGCACGGATGGTATTACTACCCAGAAATGACAATGGATGAAGTCATTCTTTTAAAACAATGGGATAGCAGGGGAGCGGTTGCATGTGGTGCTCATAGTGATGGTGAAGAAGAAAAGAATGGTGAAAAGAATAGAGAGGATAAGACCTCTACTTTTACTATTCATTCTGCATTTATTGATCCAACTTATGGAAAAGACGCGCCTCCTCGAAAGAGTATCGAAGTCAGATGTGTTGCCATATGGGATGAGCCTTAGTAGGAGTATTACAGAGAAAGACCAAGCATATTGTACATATTATTGCACATAATCAAAGACGCTCACTACTTGAGTTACATGTACATGACAGAATCAGCACAAACTATTTCTCTATGTATTAATAAATAAGTAACTAGACTAATAGAAATGACACAATCTACTTCCCTTCACAACAAAGTGGCAAGAATCAAACTCAAGTATCTCACTCGAACGGTTGTTATTTTATTCACACCTTCGTACTAATTCCTACGTAGGATATCATTTTCCCGTTTATTTTCGATTTAGAAGAGCCTCCCTCAACTCTATACTCTAGTATCATCGAAATAGTCAAACTCTTTATTTGCAAGAAGGCCTATCAATTAAATACCCCTTTTAAAAGCTCGTAGATGTAAGTTGTCACGATTAATAAGCAGTGGTAAATAGAGAGTATAGTGTTGTGAGTGTAAGTTGTTTCATCGATGTGATGGATGTGGACTTGTGAAGTAGTATATTGCAATAGGATAATAGACTTTTAAACGATTGGCAAAAGGCTGAAACTAACCTCAAGATTGCAACTTGTTTATATTTTATTGTGTGGTATGTGGGATGTGCACATCTTATGCACAAAATCGATGGGGGGTTGCTCTCTGTTTTTATACGATATGCAATTAACCTATTTGCAATATCTCTTATCTTTATCACTTTTATATTCACAGTCGACATCATAATAACACAATAGATCCCATCAACTATATCTTACTGCAGAGCCATCGAGGGTATATGGCAAAGGCAAGCAAAGATACTTATCAGTGAACACAACTCAAAGCATGGGAGATTTCCTTCCCTTGCCCGACATCGGTGCAGATTTAGATCGAGTACCTGTAGGATCAACTGAGTCTCCTACATCAACACCGTCATCAAATAATGAACCTACTTTATTGCCTTCACCTCTTCCGACAACGCTTGCTCCTGTAACACAAGCTCCTTCATCATTGGCCCCGTCATCATTGGCTCCGACGAGCTCGTCACCTATAACTCCTTCACCGACGACTCTCTCCCCAATAACTCCATCTCCTACTACATCTGAGCCATTAATATCTCCCACAACTTCCTCACCAACATCTTCCTCGCCTACAACTTCATCGCCAACCTTAATAATAGGTTGTCCAGAAGATGCAAAGATATGTCCAGACGGAACAGTTATAAGCCGTGAAGGACCTGATTGCACCTTCCCTGAATGTCCACCAACAGAGACAAGAACAGTCTATTCATGTCCACCACCCAAACCACAAACAATAACAACACAAAATGAAAATGGTACAGATGTCATGCTAATAATAAAACCATCAATTTCTACTGTACGGATAACGTATGGATTTCAAATGATCATTTCAGATGAAGAAGAGTTGGAAGATTTACTTCCTGAATTTGAAAACCAATTAGAATCTTCATTAGGAGAATATTACACTGGCAATACAGAAGAAGGTGAAAGCGAGGATGGTTGTGGTGGATATATAATTGAAGATTTTCGAAGAAAGCAACGAAGGTTAGTAGGGATGAAGAGGCAACGACAAGCTCGAGCAGAAGATATAGTAATAGAGCAAGAGACGACAAAGATTATAGGCATTTCTACTGCTCAAGATTTGGCAATAGCAGACGATCAAGACTGTGTACCACAAAACACCGAGAATTGCCATGTAATTATTGGTAGTGTAGATGCGACATATGTCGGTACTAATGAGGCCGGAGTTACATCATCTATATCTCGAGCTGTCAAACAAGAAGTCGATGACAACAATCCAGATTCTTCTGAGATAGTTGTACAATACCTAGGAACACAAGATGACACTTCAGAGGGTGGTGGCTTTACACTTGCCGATACTGTGGCCATGGCGAAGAATGTGGCTTCTAATTGGCAAGAGGCCATGCCAGAAAGAACAGGTAATGAACAATTAACACCACTTGGAATGGGGATAATGATTGCATTAGGATCGGCGTTTGTAATGGTAGTACTTGTGCTGTTCTTTAAGAGTGATGACAAGTCTAGTAGTGAAAAGAAGAAGTCCAAGAAGGAAGCATTAGTAGAATATGATGATGAACGTCAGACTGATGAGGGTCAGAGTTATTGCTATGATTTAGAAAGTGTTGCCATTAGTAATGGAACGAACGATAGTGGTGATGATGGCATCGAGATACGAAGTACAGTATACTCCGGTAGTGATTGTGATAAAACAAAGCGTATATCAAACAGATCAAACAGAGCTGAAGATATGAGGTATAATGATATACAAACAATGGAATCTCTAATCGAAGAAGAGCAGCTGTCTTCACAGTTTGGCAGTGAAGATGATACTGAATTGGTGGCACAACCTTCTTCCGGCGGTATGTTTTCTAGGAAATCAAGTAACAAAGGAGGGAGGTCACAGACCCCTTTGGTGGATATGGTACCGAGCTTAATGGAATCACCGTCGTCCCCAAATAGTCCTGTTCATCAGCTACCATCGATCTCAGAGGCGGAGCTGCCGCCTCCCATGAATGATACGCCTCACATTTTGCCCAGACCTCGATCAAAGAAGAAAAAGTCAAAAGAAGAGGAACTCAAAGAGAGTGAAGAAGAATGGGAAGTTTAACAAGAGTGTAGAGGTTTGAAAGTGTTTTTGTACTGTGTCAATATATTGTGAATGCATAAGTTCAAGTAGTAATCGTAAAGCTAGTAGTGTAAAAGGCTATGTATCCTACTTATTTACTTTTACTCTGCGCATTTACACATCATGTTGTCATCAGTTGCTCTATCTAGGTTTTGCATTGAGGTTAAGAAACCGTTGTTGGATGCGCTAGTTCCACCATATACCAAAGTCTGCATCATAGCAAGAGAAACCGCTGGTTGATCCATTGGAACCATGTGGCCACTCTCGACTACTTTGAGGTATGACAAGTTTTCAAACTGCTTAATATATCCATCGGGTCTGCCTGGTGTATAGTTGACTTTAAATGATGTGTCGACACCAGATTCCCAGGCGTGTCGAGGTTGCTGTACATATTGACTAGTCTTACTCCATGGCAATGCATCAAGTAACTCTTCGTTGCCTACATGATTGCATATCAAGTCATTCATCCCGTTGAAGAAGAGCATGTGAGGTTTAGATGGGTGATCTAAAATTCTCACTAGTTCGTCAACGACTCCTAATCCGTCTTGATTCATCAAGGCCAAGTAGGGAGGATCTGTACATTCGAGATACTTCTGACCAGCATCAATGGATTCAGTTGCATGAATAGCTTGTAGAACTTCAACACAATCTACACCGATGGACGGTTGTTGACCATGATCCTTGCAACCTAGATAAGTCTCGACATCTTTGTGGCCAAAAGGAAACTGGCGCGCGGCCCCTTTCACTTCCCATAATCTCGTATCATACTGGCTAACTTTTGTATTCCCACTTGAACCTGCCGATTGATCGATTATATCATCGAGTAAATTAAAACATATACTAGATCTGTAGTTGCCCGACTTTAACTGTGCTTGACATTGTTTTTCTTTTTCTTCGAAGGCCGTCCTCTGAGCACTACCGATAAGTCCTGCTCCGTATGCTGCATCCGCGGCTGAATATTGATGATATGGCGATATCCAGCCATTTCCAATAGCAGCACCACTTATTGGAATGTTAACTCGTAAAGGTTGCAATCCATTCGACTCTGTTGGAAATAAATTGCCATCATTACGCTGCATAATAAAGTCAATCATAGAGGGTATATAGTGCCCCGCATGTGATTCACCGGAGAAGTAGAATGGTCGGTTCAATACTGCAGGTACACCGTCACCACTAGATGTAAGGAATTTATCTGCGTGAAAGGTGAAGAACTCCTCTAGGAAATAGTGAAAGTCTTTATTTACCTAAAATGAACATAAGATGTGAGCATATAAACATAGAGTTCAATTAAACACACATGCACTGAAATACTAACCTCAAAATCATTCTTGCAGTAATTACCCTTCTTTGAATAACTTAATCCAGTACCGACTGGCTGATCAACATACAGGGTGTAAGCTGGTGCATTATGCCAACTATGTTCATTAATACCAATCGTCCATTTATTATTTCCATCTAATTGCAATCTCAATGGTCCGTTCTCAAGCCATAAACCATCCATCGAGCTACATCCAGGTCCACCATTCAACCATAGAATCAAAGGGATTTGATTATCTGGTATATTAGCTGCACCCTCTCCTGGTTCAAATAGCCAATAGAATATCCCTTTATCGCCATCGATGGAAGCAGGTAGATGACCAGCCCAATGTTTAGTTTTTAATAATCCGTCTGGCAGTAATGGCATGGAAGTTACAAGATGTGAATCAGGACCATCATCGTTATTAGGACTGATACTCTCTGCCCTTCGTCGGAATGACTGTTTAATTGTATTTAATCTATTACGATGTTTCTCTTGTCGTTGTTGTGATGTATATTGTAATCTTCGATTGTATTGTTCATTAGTTGTATCTTCTTCTTCATAATTAACATAATCATTTGGTAATCTTCGTACACCATGTACTACAGAGAGTATAGCACAGCATATTAACAGTGTAGACCGCATATTAGGCTAGGTACTAAGATATAACAACAATACCTATCCCAATCAACTCAAGCACTCCTCACAACAAACAATAAAATGAATGACCGCGCGAAGCTTTTCAATTGCTGTAGCCAGAGGAAGCCCTAATAAATAGAAGCACTACAAACTATCATCCTCATCATCTTATAAATCACATCTCTGTCATATTATATGAGTAGTATTGCACCATGTATACAGTGGTATAGCAAATTGTACATATATAACATTCTGATCTTTAAGTTATAACTCAAAAACAAATCAAAACACTTAATTAGACGGAATCCTAGGTTCTCTACATGGCAAGCACACACTCGAATGCCTGGTAATACCTTCTCCTTCTACTACTAGACATCCCCATTCATATTAATACCCGTATCTATGCTCCCTCTGGACTGCTAATGACAAGAGCACCTTCATAGAACACTGGGACAGGAGGCTTGGACCACAATGGCACGGGCTTTTCCTTGGGCTTTTCCTCACTAGCATTCGTATCTGTTTGACCATGTGCCTGTTTGAAGGCGTTACCATTTTTCCAAGAATTGAAGCTATCTCTATCCTTCCAGATTGTGCAGCTCATGTAATTTGGTTCCTCTTCGCCCATCGGAGAGACACCATGTCCCTTAGCTTTAACATCACGTCTCAACATACTAAAACTAACAAAGCCCTCACATTCCTTAAGTTTGGAAGTACGTCCAGCCCATCGTTGTTCGAACGCAATTGCATTATCAGATGGTACGAAGAATTGATTACATGCAACAAAACACTCTGCTGGTAGAATATTCACTCCGTCAGACTCTACCTTGCGCCATCCGTCAACAGTTTCAGGTATAGACTCCGGTGTTACACTTTGTTGTAATAAACCATCATAAAATGCAGGTTTTGGTGCTCCCTTTAATACTACTGCCGATTTAACCATGGTAGTAACAAAGGCAAAGAGGCTGGTTCCACCATGTGCTTCTTTAAATGCCTCTCCACCACGCCATGCATTAAAGTGTTTCTTTTCATCCCAAATTGTGAAGGAGACGTAGTTACCGAAAGGATTTGTTGATGCTAGCGGATCTTTGCCTGAGTTTACCTCATCTTCTACATCTACTCTTCTCATTAAATGAAAGTATTTGAACCCATCAAGAGATGCAAGACGAGAGCTACGGTCACACCAACGCTTCTCAAACTTGGCTTCTTTACCTGGACGAACAGTGAATCCTTAATTGCAATGGTATCATATTAAGATAATATAAGTTAGATATGAAATGAGAACCTAAAGACTAAAGATACGATCGAAGATATGATACGAAGATGCGATACAACATATATCAACAACCATCGATAAGTAATACAATATAAGACATAGTATCAACTTACGATTAGTTGCAATGTATCGATCTCTCTTGAGTAAGGCTGCATTACTACTCTCGGTTGTTACTGTTGTGTCTTTTTCTATGGTGGAAAAGAGTTGTGTTGTAGACTTAGTTCTACCACCGATGGACGTCGGAGTAAATGATACCACACTAGAGCATAATAGCAGTAGTAGTGCTAGGGATGGGATATCTGATAGCTTCATGGTTGAGATTGTAATATCCTACCTACTTAGTGCAAAATATGTTTGCTTGCGGTTTTGCCAACTCATTTCATCTCAGCAAGAACTCCAGCGATTAAACGAAAATTAGAAATGCAGCAAAGTACAGCAAAACCAATAACCAATCATCTCATAAGTATTTTTAGATGCTAGCTTTCTATCATACCATACCTTAAATAATATAATATTCTCTTAATAGGAAGCAAACATACCATTAAACCATGCCGGAGAATAAGAGAAAGAAGTTCCATGATAAGGATAAGTATTATCGATGTAAGTTATTATATGTATTGCGATATCTATGAGTGTTCACATCATGTGATCATTTTTTTGTTCTTTGTAAAATCATTGCAATATGTAATATATGCTTTGTACAATGCTAATGTTTCTAATATACTTTATGTTTCTCTCTTATATATCTTGATACGTCAAATCAAACCATATACTTGTATCTCATTAATCTCTCGCGCTACACCACCAAAATCGTATCTCTGCAACCAAAAACATACCAACACCATCAACTCTAACTAATGATAAACAGTGGCAAAAGAACAAGGCTTCCGATCACGAGCAGCATTCAAACTAACTCAAATCAATCGCAAGTTCTCAATATTACAAAATGCACACACGGTATTAGATCTCTGCGCCGCACCCGGCGGATGGACGCAAGTCTGTTCTCGAGCCTTACCAAACGATGCCTCAACAACAATAGTTGCCGTGGATATATTACCAATACGTGCAATGAAGAATGTTATTACATTAATTGGTGATATTACCACTGAGAAATGTAAGTCTGCTATTCGACAGGAGCTTCAGGGTGCAGGATGTGACGTCGTGTTATGTGATGGAGCACCAAACGTCGGTGCATCCTATGATAAAGATGCATATGAACAGAACGAGTTGGTATTACATGCTTTAAAATGTGGTTGTGAACACTTAAAGAAACACGGCACATTCGTTACCAAACTATACAGATCACAAGATTATTCAGCATACCTCTGGGTGGCCAAGCAATTCTTCAGGAATGTTACCGCAGTAAAACCCACCGCGTCACGATCACAATCTGCTGAAATATTCTTAGTCTGTGAGGGATATATTGCACCCGATAAGATTGATCCACGAATGTTTGATCCTAAATGTGTCTTTGAACAGATTGACGGCCAAGCGACTGGTGGCGGGGATAAGAATCAGACAGGTGAGAAGGCCAAATCTGTAAACATCTTTCATAAAGAGTTTGGTAAGAAGGTACGAAGCCGTAATGGATATGACATGACACGATTAGATGCTAGTATGCGTAATATTGGCAGCGTGTGTAACTTCCTCGAGGGTGGGAGTACGGCTGATCCTATCCAAATGTTGAGTGATTGTACTGGATTGGCATTCTTTTGTAATGTTTGTAAGGACATTCCTGCTGATAAGAAGATGGAAATTGAACCGGAATGTAATTGTTCATACTATTTGAACCATCGATTAACATCAAGTGAGGTTAAGACGTGCTTGAGTGATTTGAAGGTATTGAATAAGGCAGACTTTACAGGATTGTTGAAATGGCGTGATCGTATGAGAGATGAACGGAAGAAGATTAAGGAAGCTGCTGCTTCTTCTTCTTCTAAGGAGGAGGATGTAAATGCATCTGATGATAATGAACAAGCAGGAGGGGAGTTGGATTCAGACGCAGAAGATGAACAAGTACAAGCTGAAATTGAAAAGTTACGTCATAAGAAGATGAGGGAGAAGAAACGCCAGAAGAAGAAGGAACGTGAATTAGCAGCCAAGCGTCGTAAACGTGCCGCGTTCGGGATGGATTTAAATGCCATTGATGTTCCAGATAATGATAAGATTTTCTCTTTGGCAACTATTACCAATGCGGGTGATCTTGAAGCGGCACGAGAGGTTGATTTAGAAAAGGTTACTGATGAACAGATTCGTGGTAATGGTGATGAGGATGATTCAACTGATGAGGAGGATGGACTCAAGATGCATGATAATGAAAGTGATGACGAGAGTGATGGAGAAGATGAACATAACTATTCACTTGAATCAGAACTTGATGCAGCGTACAATCGGTATTTAGCCAATACTAATGATGGTATGGCCAAGAGTGGTACCAAGATGGCCAAGCGTACGAAGAAACTTCAGAAACAAAAGGCACTTGAGGAGGCAAGGGAGGATGCCGAGATGGTTGCCGATGATGACAAGGAGGGTGGCGCAACAGATGATGCAAAGGCATATGCACAAATGTTACAGGGCACGAAGGATAGTGACTCGGATGAGGATACAGATGATTATGATAGTGATCGTGATGGCAATGTTGTCAGGGATGGATCTGACTTGAAACAGAAACAACAGAAGAAGAAGCAGAAGAAGGAAGAGGTTACCATGGACGTCGACAGTGATGACGGCTCTACTTCTGAAGGAGAAGAAACTGAGCAAGTTAATCCACTCATCTTCAAATTAAAGGATGACCCGGCCTCTGTCAAGACGAGTCGGTGGTTTAGTAATCCACTCTTTGAGAGTATTGAAAATACTGCACGATCTGCCTCGTTTGCTGCCGAACGTCGAGCAGCTGCCGAGGATGACGAAGATGACGACGAGGATGAAGTCCAAGAAATTGAATCGGATGATGAAGATGAACGCCGTCCATCAAAGAAGCGCAAGAAACAAGCCGCCCGTAAATCAAACGCAGATAAAGCATCTGACGATGAAGACTCACCCATGGATGCTGAAGATATAATCGCATCTATGCCCAAAACTGACAAGCAGAAGCGACACGAGAAGCGTATGAAATCAATTGAAAGAATGGAACGTCGTAATGCCCGACGTGAGCGTGAGGCCGGTATGGATGGTGATTTCAAAACAGTTGCGGCAGCGACAGAAGATGATGACGACGACGGTATGGATGGGAAGAAGAAAAGGAACATGAGTGAGGCCGAAAAGAAGAAGCAGTTGGAAGCTCGTGCACTCATTAAGGCTGGTATGGGAGGCACTCAAAGTGATGGCAAGGATACAGGCTTTGAGGTTGTCCCCTCAGCCCTGCCGGTTTTTGATACACGCAAATATGATAGTGAGAATGAAGATTATGATAGTGATGACTACGCCAAGACATTGGCTTTGGGTACAATGATCTTGAGGAAGAGTAAGGAGAAGGCAATGGTTGATGCTTCCTACAATCGATATGCATGGAATGACCCTCAAGACTTGCCTGACTGGTTTGTAGATGATGAGAATAAGCATTACCGTCCTCAATTGCCGATTCCGCCTGCTTTGTTGGAGAAGATGCATGCCAAGTTCTTACACTTAGCAGCCAAACCTATTGCCAAGGTTGCCGAGGCCCGTGCTAGGAAGAATAAGATGGCGAAGACGAAACTAGCTGCTGCCAAGAAGAAGGCAGAAGCTGTTGCCAATTCAAATGAAATGAGTGAAGCACAGAAATTAAAGGCAATTAGCAAGGCAATGAGAGGTAAGGAGGCATCGCGACCAGGCAAGACATACGTCGTAAGCAAGAAGGGTGGAGCTAGTAAGGGTGGAAAGGGTATTAAACTAGTCGACAAGAGGGAAAGGAGTGATAAACGCGGTTTGGAGAGGAAGACAAAACAAAAGAAGAATGGCAAAAAGGGTGGATTGACTGGAAGTAAAAAGAGGCGACATCACAAGTAGATGTAATGAACAGGGATAAAGATAAGATAGTTTTTTGTTTGTTGATAAATAAATAGATCATAAGATGTGATCTTATTTGTGTCTACAAATACCTACACGGGAAATAAGGAGCAAACCTCCTCCCGTACATCTTCATCTAGGCTACATCAACTCATTACAATTACAGAACACTAGTACATTGACTTGAGATGCTGCTACATACATCTACTCATAACATAACCAAAGAACGACAGAGACAGTGCACATGAACATCATGACTAACTTGAGAGCTGATCGGAGACGTTCGATCTCATCTACTTGGAGTTCATTCTGTAAATGGAGCCTCTTATAATCTTCTTTCATATCGACTAGCTTCTGTGTATCACTTTTAGATTCTGGCCTTGTTTTAATGATTTGATAAATTGAACTCAAACGAAGCGTGTTTTGTGTTGTTGAACGAGAAGAGCGATGGCGTGGCTCATCTTCTTCCTCGTCGCTGCTGTCATCTTCCCATCCACTATTATATACTTTCATACTTACTCTTTGAGGGGCACCCTCCTCTTCGTTGTCTTCAACTAAATCCTCTCCCTCATTAGCTTCTGAATTGTTATTGTTATCATCATCCTCTTCCTTCTATGTTTCGTCAACCAAAGAAATACTCTGTCCTTCTTTCTCCTCCTCACAAGCCACCAAAGTTATTTCATACTAGCTTGAGCAACCCACTCTGATATTGTACTTCTGACGATTCGACTCTTGAGAAGCATCTCTTCATACTCATCTTCTGAATCACTCAGTGCTGTAATTGCTCCGCCACATCCGATGCTTGCTTTCCACCTGTCCACATTATAATCTTCTTCTCTTGATGATGAGGATGATGGAGTCAATACTGCTGATCGAATAATAATGTTCATATCCATACAGCCATTGAGTGATATGTAACCTAGACAACCAGAATATGGCCCGCGACTAACTCCCTGCTCAATCTCATCTAATATCTCCATTGTTCGTTGCTTGGGAGCACCTGTCATACTTCCGCCAGGAAAGCAAGCCTCGATAACATCAATTGCATGTGTTGTATCACCATCAAGTGTCCCTCGTACTGTAGAAACCATTTGATGAACAGTTGCATATGATTCAATATGCATCAACTTTGGAACATGCACCGACCCAACTTGACAAACTCTACCAAGATCATTCCGCAGTAAATCTACAATCATGAGGTTTTCGGCTCGATCTTTCACAGACTCTTTCAACTCTTCTGCTATTTGAGAGTCAATTTGTTTCACTACTTCGGGCGACTCGGTTGCTCTGCTATCTCCAATATATCGAGCTGCTGTACCCTTGATTGGTTTAGATTCTACAACAAACTGTCTACGACTCGTGAGAGGCGAAGAATGCCTATCTCCATTGATCTTTGATGATGATGCCTTTTTGACGGAGAGAAATCGTTCAGGAGATGAACAGCAAATTGATACAGAACCAGTTGTACCATCTCTTAAACCATTGTCATCATAAATGTTGATAAAAGCCGAGAATGGAGCTGGATTCTTTTGACGAAGTCGTTTGTATAACTCAAATGGAGCTTCGTGGCTAGCCCTTGGTGGTGATTGTTTGGGCAATTTAAGCTCTGCCTCTAATTGATTTGTCACACACAACTCATAGCTTTCTCCATTTCGTATCTCCTCATGGGAGCGTGATATATCCTTTTGATATTGAGTCTTTGATCTGTTTGGAACAAAGGCCACTGGGCTGTCACTTGAGGTACTACTATTAACAATATCGCTTTTGACCTGAGTCTTCTTCATGGATTCAAGTCTAGTTTTCATATCATGCATCCATGAGATAGTATCATCTTCAGTGTCATCCTTCTTGGCAACGCCGACAATGTACCAATCATTAGTTTCATGATCGTAGACTAAACTTTGATCTACACATAAAAACGCTGCGGTTGGTATATTGGGGTTAGTTGTACCCTCGTAGCCGCTTGTATCGCAACCATATCCACCCTCTTGTTCAAATATCCAGCATTGAGTATCATGACGTACTTCATAGCCTAGGTATCCAACGTAACCGCCTCGATAATCAAATGGAATTGATACATCGTCGGTAGCTTGCTGTCCAAATTCATTGACTGTGTTGAGTGTATATCCCGAGTCTACTTCATTATCGAAAGTTACCAAATCAGCTGCATCGACAAACTCTCCTTCATTCACAAGTTGTTGTCTAAGATATGACAATATATCTACATCATCATCGACATTCAATTTCTCTTCTTTACCCTTTGAAGTAATACGCAATCCTCTTCTACTAGAATCATGTTCTCTACCAAAGTATTCAATCTTTTTACTCATTGGGCCGTCATTCGATCCCATTATTGAGAATCGACTGTTTTCAGTGATAGGACATCCCTCGCCATTGACATTACTTTCATCTGCAGTACTACTATCAAGCCAGAACGAGTTTGGACGGGAGCTGTACATTGTCTCAAAGACTTGCTTTGGTAGTGGTAGTTCATTGTTATCTGTTTTATCGATCTTGTGTATGAGTACACGATTTGTAGAGGCTTTTGGTGGAGTCGTAGCCTCACTATCTACAGGTTGAGTGACATTCACTTCCAGAGGGTCATCTTTAAGATATGTCTCATTCAATATAGATTCTTTATCCTGCTGTTGCTTCCCTCTTCTATTCTTGTACTCGTGAGCGAAGTTACAAAAGTTGTGTAATATCTGATATCCAGCATCACCGGTGCCTATACTCTCAGGATGGAATTGCACTCCATAGTGTGGATAGTGCTTATGACGCAATGCCATGCATATACTTGTACCATCATTAGAATGTACGGAAGAGTCTGTAGACTCTTTAAGACTATTGCACCAAGCAATTGATTCAATTTCTGACTCGACAACATCATCGCCGTCAAGAGGGAAATCAACTACCAGTGAATGATATCGGACAACATCAAAGTCTTGTGGTAGATTATCAAACAGTTGACACTTCAAACCATCCTCTATACCATCCCCTACACTATCATCATCATAACTCTCATCAAATGATACTGAACTCATCAATCCATGAACAGGTCCACATGGACTTAACTTTACTTCCTTCCCATGGACATATCCCAGTGCTTGATGACCTAAACATACACCCAATATAGGTACATGTGAATGATCACGAATAATATCTAATACTATACCCATATCAGATGGATGAGATGGTTGCCCTGGTCCTGGTGAGAGGATTATACAATCATAATGTTCATCTAGAGTTGTAGTGAAGTTGTTGAGTGAGGAAAGAAAGCTATCAACTGATTCATATGCATCATTCATTATAACATCCACGGAATGTTTTGTCATTGTAGATATATATTGATATAAATTGTATGTGTATGAATCATGATTATCAATTAGAAGTATTTTCAAATCCAACTTTGGTATTGAGTTGTAGTTTATGTGTGGTTGATCATTTTGTTGTTCTTTATTGTTATTTTGTATATTTGATGGAGATAATATTGTAGAATCACTTGCAGTTTGAACTGATGTGTTATCATCATCATGGACATACCATCTTCTTACTTTTGACTGTCTATTGTGCTTGTTGAGTAGTGTTGTTGATTGAGTATATCTTGATGAGAAATGATGTGTTGGAGTTGCCATCCAAGCATTTGCAAAATGAAAGTTGGTATCTTCTTCACATCTCGTGTTCAAATTTTCTATATAGGGGAGTATACATATTGATATGATGAAACTGACAAATGATACTGGTAACCGATGCATTGTAGTATGTTTCCTTTTTCTTATTATGATGTGAAGTATATCAATGACAATGTATTGTTGAGTCGAGCCGGGTATCCTAAATGAAATCAATTGCAATGAAAACTTTTCTCTCGGCATTCAATCCGTAAAACTAATGAATAATATCCTCCTCCGATGTACTGGTATATCGCAAGAGCTCCGCCTCTGATATTAATAATAGCACGTTCCGCTTTGCCCACAGATTCAGATTTATGATTTCAATTTTGAGTATATCAGAAAACTCTAACCTAAACTGATAATCAAAGTACCATGAGTGAGTCTTTTTATTGCCTACTGCTAACTGCTAACTGCGCTAACAATAAATAACTAACAATCTTTGCCCACCATGAACCCTGATATTGTTGATGCCTCCGCCATGAAAATGGACGATGAAATCCCTCCAGCCAAGAAGGCTAGAAAGGAAGACGACGAAAGAGTTGAACGAGCGGCTCGAATGATTTTAAAGTCGCCTATGTTGAGTGTTCCACAGGTGAGTATTTGATATATTTGTGATGTGATGTATGTTGCTTATGGTGGATAGTATACTTATGTATGTATGTATGTATGCATGTATAATTAACATCATTGCAATCTTCTTTGTATTCTATACGATAGGCTATGCTTTGTAACGACTTCACGTGAGTATAGACATATTATGATGTGCACATTTTTTATATTCCATATACTCTAACATAATATCTTCACATACACATTAAATTATATTAGTGAAGCTGAATCCAAAGATCGAGCACTACAACAACGTGTACGACGTTTACATTCCAAACTTGAGAAGGGTATCGTTAATGTCGAGACAATGGTTGATATTGAAAAAGAATACACTGACGAACATATCCCATTTGGTATCAAGGCATGTAATTTCTTAACAAAGAGTACAGATCCATTCTTGGCTGTTAAGAGTTGTAGTGATGAATTGGATGCTGCGGGATTTGTTAGATTGAGTAAACGTGGACCATTTGGTGGACGGTTGGTACCGGGTAAGAAGATTATGCATTGATTGATGTTGTGTATTAAATTGGTTGTTTTGTATGTATAATATGTGTAAATTCATTGTATGCTTATTTGTTTATATAGGTGGCAGCTATTATTATACGATAAATCATTCTACCATTGTAGCATTTACTGTGGGAGCGAGATATCAACCTGGTAATGGTTTCAAAATCATTGGAGGGCATACTGGTAAGTGTGCTTAATACGTATAATCCACTCTCTTCATTCTTCATGTGTTGTCCAGTTTGTACTAACTGTGTTGTTTTATTACAGACTCTCCTCATTTGAAAGTGAAACCAATGAGCAAACGTGGTGGATCAGGTTGTGTTCAGCTTGGAGTTGAATGTTATGGTGGAGGGTAAGTCGTTGTGTTGTGTTGTCAAGTTGTTCATTAGATTCTATACATCTTTCATTTTACTAAAAAAACGCCTTCATACCAACTACTTGTCAGTTTATGGCACACATGGTTTGATAGGGATCTAGGAATTTCAGGAAGGGTCCTTGTTCGAACGATTGATCCGACAACACAAAAGGAGACGATATCTCAGCACTTGATTCAGATTACTAAGCCCTTAGCTCGTGTATCAACTTTGTGTATTCATTTGCAATCAGCAGAAGAGCGTAGTGCTTTCAAAGTGAACAAGGAAGAGCATTTGAGTCCGATTCTCGGTACCAATACTCTTCTAGAGGCCGCTGCGGCAAAGCAACTCAATCAACCAGGAGATGAAGGTGATGATTGGAAGAAGGGTCAGGAACCGGCGCTCATGAGATTGATTGCCAACGAGTTGGGTATCGATACTAAACAAATCGCCTCTTTTGAGCTTGGATTATTTGATACTCAACCAGCAAGCTTAGGAGGAGTGAAAGATGAGTTCCTTTATTCAGGCCGTCTTGATAATCTTGCTACTGTGTTTGTTCAACTTGAAACACTCATGGATTATAGCAAGAGTGAAGATTTAGTCGAAGATGATATGATATCCCTCATTGCTTGCTTCGATCATGAAGAGGTTGGTAGTAATAGTGGGCAAGGAGCTGGATCTCCAGTGATGAAGGAGGCTGTTGATAGAATCACTGCCGCATTTAGTCAGAATTCACACAGTCTTGATCCTGAGACTCATGCGTCTACAGTCCGAAAGTCCTTCATCTTGAGTGTCGATCAAGCCCATGCGGTACATCCCAATTACGCTAGTAAGCACGAGAAGAACCACGGACCTAAGATGAATGCTGGCATCACTATCAAAACTAATCAGAATCAACGATATGCAACAAACGGCGTAACTGGATTCATTGTACGAGAATTGGCGAGGAAGAGTACAACTAAGGTTCCAATTCAAGAGTTTTGTGTTCGTTCTGATTGCCCTTGTGGTAGTACAATCGGTCCTATCATTTCGGCACTGACTGGTATTCGTACTGTTGATTTGGGAATGCCACAACTCTCGATGCACAGTTGTAGAGAGGTTATGGGTATTGCAGGTCGGCTGTTTTATTTGAGCTTAGTTTGTCTTTGTATGACTGCCTTGCAAAACACATACACTAACATATAATATCGTCTCTCTTTATCTTCAAATATCGCAAAACGCGCATCTTCCAGACTTGACTCATTGTAAGAACTTGTTTGCTTCATTCTTTAAGAATTTCAATGAGGTGGACGAGTGCTTGGAAGGTTAGATTCTGTTAGATTGGTGTATGTAGATTGGGGAAGACGTTGGAGAATAAACTGTGATGTAAATTAGCACTAATAATTTACTTACTACATTGTTCCACTTTATTCGAGATCATGATATGAAATCTTATCAAAGACTACTTCTCCAGTGTATGATATCTTTATCGATGGATTTGTCTCTTTAGCTTGATAGCTGTCTATCTTTACCTTTATCTTTGAAGGGCGATTCATTGCTGTTCCTTGAAGTATATCAAAGTATTCAACATTGATACCGCGTTTGTATAAGCTACAGACTAAAGCTCCTGCTGCTATTCCTGTCGCTGGATCTTCTTGATAACCTGAGCTTTTTGGAAACTGTCGACATTCAAGTGTAATAGATTTCTCCTCCACTGTCTCTTTGGTCTCTTCTTTATTAGTATAGATAGAGTATAGATATATCCCTGTTGAATCAATTGATTCACAGAGATCACGAAACTTATCTGGATCTTTTGGGTTGGTTGCAGCATGTAGAGTTTCAATTGATGATATTGGAATGAGAGTTTTGTATCTTGCTACTGATGAGTTTATAAACAGTGGTAATGTATCACTGTCAGATGATACATCTTTGTTGCTCAATCCGATCTCGGATAACAAATCTTCCGAGCAGCATTGTAACTGTGAACTACTGTATTCTTGTTCATAATGTTTTGTGTTCATTATCAGTTCAACTTGATTCTTTGATACTTTGGCAGCGTACAGTAACCCCTCTACAGCTGTTTGAAATGATATAGACCCTGATGATTGTTGTAATAAGATATTGTTATTGCTTTCTTCTTCAGATGCCGATGATATGATAGAATGTTCATTGGCCAAGAATGAGCATGCACCGATAGCAGCATGTCCACAAAAGCTAACTTCTTCACCAGATGGCATATAGAAATGAAACTTTGGTAAATCTGCATTGGTGTTGTCTATAACTATACTCTCCCATGAACACGATTTAGCTAGGTTAATCCTCTCTTTTGATGTGGTAGTAGATGGTGCCATAAAGATATCGACAGGATTACCTCCACCTTTCTTCTTCGGATGTGTAAAGGCTCTTGCGGATGCGCATACAACTCTTCTCGCTGTTGACATTCTTCTTTACTAATCAAGATGGTATAGTGCCGATACTGGTCAATTGAACCAACTATGCACAAGATGTGAGCATCAAAAGTATTGCAATTACCTACTGGCAATGTCTTCTACCTTACACTGCCTCGCACCTCAACCACTGAAACCCGATGACTCCTAGGCTTAAAACTTGTTCAAGGAGTAACGATGAACTTAACTACAGATATCTGCTCATCATCAACATCTTGCTCAATCATTGTATAGATCATAGGTAGATGCATTTTTTTCTCATAAAAACAGATTCGTCTTGCTAAGTATGATATAGTAAGAGTCTATACAACCAAAAGATATATAATCTTTACTCAGCTGGTATTATTAACATTGCTATTGTGCTGTAATCATACAGGTATCATGCTTCAATGTTTAGTATACAATTTAATTGGTGGTGGGCCAGGATACCGTTTGTGCTTTGTAAATAAAAGGTAAAAGGTGTACGATAAGATGATGATGAGATGATGATGATGCCACCTCATTGATTGAAAGTTGGCTCGGGATAAGACTTTTAGTTCAACTATACTAACATAACCAGTATTCACCTCTTTTTGTATATCTAGAACGAGGTGTTATTTGTTGTGCTTGAATTCAACAAACATCAAAGTTATAAAGCACCTATCTACCCTAAAATTAATAAAAAAAAGATGCACCCTCCTTTGGATAGACCACATCCGGATTGTCAATCTGAAATTAACAACCTACACCATTGTCATGCAACTACATCTAAATTACGATTTTGGGGTTGCAATGAAATCAAATTTGCATTAGATAAATGTCTCAAGGAAGAAAAGGTGCGACTATTGGCAGAAATGAATAAAGATGTAGAAGCAAAGCGAGCAGCTGAAGAAGAAGAAATACAGAGAGGGTTGGGGAAAGAACTTAGCTTTGAAGATTATTTAAAGAAGGATAAAGATTTCAATAAGGCAATGGCAGATAGAAAAGAAAGACCGCAACCAACATACACTCCTGCTAATGGTTATGGCAGTGGTCTCAAATAATGAAACTTGTCTAAGGGTCAACCTCTCTAATCTGAGTAAAAGAAAATAGTAGTTCAGTTTACATATTTCTTTCTAAGTACTATTATTATGTACTTAGTTCCCTTCAAAAGTACACTTGATCGACAGCCAGTACCTCCATTAGTCTGTTATCTACCACCCACCCAAACACCCAACTTTATGTTGCAACATAGATACCCTCTCCCTAATCAACCACCTCCCAATGTGCACATTGACCAATTATTTGACGTACGAAATGGCCCTCGTCTTGAAGGTTGCCCACCTGAATCGCTTGTAATATCCAGTAACTACTGCGGTCATCCCGAGAACAACCATATAGGTCAAGGCATCCTTCTTTCGTGTATCGGCCTCCGGTTCGGCACACCAATTTAAAAACTGAACAACATCCCTTGCCTGTTGACTAATTGTGGCAGGAGTACCATCCTCATACTCAACCCCGTCATCGTTCAATGGTGGAGGCATGGCAATAGCCCCTCCAGGGAAGTAGGGGTTGTAATATAATCCTGGTAAAATCTCCTTCCCCTCTGGTGGATCACAGTATCCCGTTAATAATGAAAATAGATAATCCTGTCCAGCATGTCGAGCCTTAACCATAAGTGATAGATCAGGGGGTAATGCACCTCCATTGGCCATACGTCCCTGCTCCTCATTTTGGTAAGGACTTGGGAGAGGATCGGTAAGTTTTCCTGGTCGTTCGAACATTTCTCCCTCATCATTCGGTCCATCAACAACATCTACCTCACTTGCCATCTCAATTAATTCTGCGGTAGTATGTGTAACACCAACTAATTCACGGTAACTAATACGTTCAATACTGTGACATGTTGCGCATACCTGACGATAAACTTGGAAACCACGACGAAGTGCTGCACAATCGTAGGATGAAACTAAACCAAGATGATCCCAGGGGTATGTGGGTGAGTGTAGAATTTCATCATCACATTTGGCTGTAGTACGTTGAGAATTTAGGAGAGAGAATGCTGCTGTGGTGGTTGAGGCGGCGGCAAGGGCAATACCCTTATTGTATTTAGTGAACTGTATGGAATTTGTCAGTGGAAGATTTGCAATAGGTATATATAACACCAATAAAATCATCTTCCCATGCACTGGAAACCTTTTCAAATCCGCATATTAATCCAACACCAACACCAATCTATAATAATTTACCACCGAATATATAAAAATGGGTGTTCATATTATTGGCAAGCCCCTAACCCGACAAAACCAATCAACACAACCTGAAACACAATATTTAAGATACGGATAATGTGGGATAGTATACCTATCCAACATTATGCTGACCTTTAATACCGCCATCACATAACCATCTGTTTTATGCTTTAGTTCCAACTCTCAACAATTTGTATTTTTTGCAATACAACTCGAGGTATAAAGCCACGAAGGCTGCTGTTGCCCGATAAAAAGAGACAATATACCTCTAATAATACTCACCGCTGTTCTAAACTGAGTTGCCATTGTTTAATAGAGACTTTAGCTTTCTCCTCTGCTAACAACAACCCAACAAAATATTTGATGAGTGTGAGGGCCAGGAAGTTAGAGTTAGGATACCTGGTCGTATTTTATTACATGTGGAACATTTTCTTCTAGGCATGAACTTACGATCGTAAGGCCTGCCAGAGATCATAGCAATAAAGTATACCTAGTTTACTGCTAATAATCTTATTACATATCTTATTCACTCAATATCTAGTCTAATTCATACTTCATCCATTATCAATGGCGGGGTATCCTTCAAAATAATCTTTTATCCAACTTACCTATCTCACTACTAGTTCATAGTCCATTCATTATCAATTGCATGAGTATTGTTCAAGAACTTTTTGGAAGACATATTCTTGATCGCCTGATTCAAGTACTTCTCTGTCTTTACCCCTATCTTCCCCATCCAAATAGGCTGAAACTCGGCAAGCCAATTGACTTGATGACGTCCTCTCACAGCATGCAATCCTCCTTGGCGGTACCATTTCACTTTTCTTACCATGAGACCAATTCTATAAGTTAATGATTTGCCTGGATTGATGAAGTTCCACGGAAAACCGTGCTTCTGAATAGCTTCTTCTTTGCTCATTACTATCAAGTCATCATCTTGTACTACCCCAAAAGTTAATGATGGTTGTGGATGATTTATAGTGTAACTTCCAGTGGTATGAAGTACAATGATATCACCTTTTTTCATTTCAATAAATTGTCTGTAAGACTTGACATATGATCCCCCCTCATTGTTATAATCATAATCTTGAGCTTGTTGGCACTCTCTCCTTAAAGAATCAATATCCATAGAAAGGACTCTACGCTTTATAGCTTCCCCGTCATGACGTTGTTCCTTGGGTATAATCTTAGCAAGCTCCAAACACGTGATAGTATACCCATTGTTGACACACCATTTTGCAGTTTTTCTTGCATATGGATCTTCATCTGTTACAGCTTCGGTGTTGTAGCATCTAATTCGGTATACATTGAGATTAGACTTGGACATTTCCTTCATCCATTGTTTTGCATCTTCATCTAATTCGATATCGTCTTTCTCATCAATATCACTCCCCTATCACTGTTTTTCTGATCATCAGCCATAGAGCCTTCCTCGTTGCTAATAGTAGCAGCATTAGAGTTATCATCCCCATCTTCATTGATTGTTTCCTCTGCGTTTACTTTACGCCTTTTAGAACGACGCAGTTGTTGCTGTCCTTGTCTAGCCGTTCGATTTACAACTACAGTAGTATCTTCCTCTTCTTCTCCGCCTTCATTTTGCTCGGTCTCTTGATGTCTAGTACTTTGTGGACTACTTGTTGATGTTTTTGCATGAGTACTCTGCTGTCTTGCTGCCTGTGCCTGTCTCACTCCACTCATATCAACTTCGATACCAGTTAATCTAATAATGCTCTTATTCACAACCCAAGGTGTATCATTGACACTATGATACTCTTTATTGCAAAGCATACACTTGATCTTCTTAAGATTGCCAGTCAAATTTGATATCTTTGCAACTCGATCTTTTTCTAGACAATCAAAACAAATAGTATCTTCTCCGCAACATGTCAAGGTCGTCGGAACGACCTTACCACCGTAATCATTGGTGCATATCTGACATGAACTCATAGTGGAACTATTATTATTACCGAGGAGCACAAGTGGTATATCCTATTACGATATCAGACAAGCCGTCGGAGTATGTAGTAGTGCAGTTCTATGAGGATACCGACACATCAAAAAAATGCTCACTCCCCATCTATTATCAATCGTCATTGTCTTCCTCACGATGAAATCCGCTGCCTGCTATACCGCCGTCATTGTTCTGATTGATGTTGTGTCATCCTTTTCGTCTTCACCAATATCTACTCAGTTGAAATCTCCTTCTACTCGATATGATACAACTCTTTGCAGCAAAAGTGATATGAGTAGAAGAGATATCAATAATCTTTTATTGACATCACTTCCGTCTTTCATATTAGGAGAATCAATATTGGGAAAAACACTCCCTGCATTTGCTGATGATATTGATGGTACGTGTACATATTAGAAATAATGTATTGGTTTTATCTATCGTTAACAACAAATCTTTATCATTCTATAACATCATGTATCTTTCACAAATAATATACATATAGGTCCTCCACCAAATACTGCAATATATGCATATCGAGCCGGTGGTCTTCCGACTCTAAGGTAATGATTTCTTTTAGTTGTTATAACTACCTACCATTGATGTCCCATATCTTCTGCTAATTTCACCATTCTTCCGACTCTAAGGGGGGTAGGCACATTTGGATTGCCGAAACTTTTAACTTGTTATGAGGGATATGTTGAAGCACCAAAGTCATATGGCAAATCCCAAATTCCTTTATCTTTTGAATTCCCTTCAGATTGGTTACAACTGGATAAACTTGGAGGTGGTGTACAGTATGTGGATCAGCGCAATGGAGACAAGTTGTATGTACTTCGAGCTACATTACCAGAAGGAAACGACTTGAAAAGTACAAATAAGCAATGGTTTGCAGATGCAATACTTTCGCCAGAGGGAGACATTGCACGCAGTGGAGTAATGGCCGAAGGAGGGAGAGTATCTAGAAGTCAGATGATTGTTGACTGTTCAGCAGAGGATGCACCAACGCCATGTGTAAATCGACGAAGAATGATATTGAAATATGATACTGTAACTGGTAGTGGCGTCCAAACAGTTGAGAGACGATCAAATGTCGATGCCTACGAGATTAGTGGAGACGTTTATATGATGGTAACAAGCTCCAATGCAGTCAAGTTTGATAAGAAAGATAGCAAAGAACGAGAAACAGTCGACAAGATTGCAGCTAGTTTCAAGGTTGGCTAGAGTGATGTTTATAATTGACATCAAAAGATAAAGCATTCGTATCAGTACAATATACATATCTAGTTTATACAAATACAATCTTTTCAAGTCCATTACTGGTTGGTGGTTCATCTTGTTGTTGTAGAGGTGAATAATACTCATCATCATCTCCTTCTTCTCCATTACCGACATCACTCCTCTTGCTTTTCATTGCTCTTCTCGAGCCCAACCAAGCTCTACTCCTTGCCATGTTCGATCGTCTTAACGGGATGGGTTGACCTGGTTGCCAAGGTTGCTCTTCCTTTCCTCCAATGCGGTCGCTTGATTTTTCATCCGCTTCGACTGCAAGATCCATCGCAAGGGCGCTTGACACAGTAAGGACAGCCCAAGCTATCCCTACAACCAAGAAGGTATCCATTGCATTAAACTGCATTTCGATACAAGTGCGGCCGTGTTCTGGATCTGCTTCTTGACACTTATCATCTGAGTATATCGTATCTGTGATAGAAGGCATCTCTAACTGTATCATGAACAAGGCAACTATTAAAACCTCCCAACAGCCAAATGCTCCCAGGGCATCAATAATCGGTAGCAATGCCTTTCTCAATGTAAAGGTTGCATGATATAAAATGAGTCTCAAAGATGTACGTTTTCTTGGCCGTTCTATGCAATCACCCAACAACACTACTGGTAGTCCCAAAAGTACATGCATTATCAAACAGCATGATCGAAGGATGGGCCCTACAACTGCAAATAGTCCAAATGTTAGCATGAGGAAGATATCCCACCCTCCAGCATCACCAGTAGTTTTCACTAAGGATATTAATGAGTACTCCTTCTCCCAAACCATACCCAGTACTTCATGTAAGAGTGTTGGTCCTCCTCCATAGACTAATCGTTGCATTGTCGGAAGGGCAACTGCATAGCAAACAAGTGGAAGTGATGATATTGAAAGTAAGGCCAACAGAACATGCTTGAGAAGGTAGCAGTTGGTAGTTGGAGATGGAATAGATGAATGACTGGTAAGTCTCGGTGCTGCAAAGTTACTATCAGATCGAGGTAATGTCACAGACTTTTGACTCCTCGTAGAAGTCGATGATGGCGGTATATTGTCGGCGGCATCTGATGATATTGCCTCATTCAATAGCGGCTGAGCAACAGCTGATGACTCTTCTCTCAACTCCAATTCATTCCCCAGCCCACTACTTCCATTCTCCCCTCCGGGCAATATAAACTCTAATTCACGCTTCCTATCCAACAAGTCTTCCTCGACACATCCTCGATCCTTCTCATCCAATACATCTACTACCAAACTCAATAATATACTCATGATGACTGCAGCACAAAAGTAGTATGTACCGACCATACCGGCAACTCTCAATTGTGCATTCCCTCCACCTTCTAATGTTATACCTTCTAATATATCTTTACCTTCATTTGTTGTCCATTCTGGATGATGGAATGCATTCGAGATTAATCCCTGACATGTCAAACATGCAGGGAAGTGAATAACGAGTGCATGTCTACCACATGTATATCCTAATAACTTTGTACAATCGACCACCTCATCGGGATACTTTTCATGTGCATAATTTAGTAATGTTGGAAGCTCCTTTTCAATACCTGATCGTATTTCATCAGGATGGACTTGCCAATCTAAGTGTAATACAGCGATGAGTATGCAAACTACTAACACATCAGCTAAACTCCATTTGCCAAGCGTAGACAATGTTCGAAGGAAGGGTGATCGTGCCGTATGTGTCTTGTGTGCATGTCCGTTTGAACAGCATAGACTACACCTTGCTTTGGATGTTGGCTTGGTTGATTTGCAACACCCTCCTTTACTACAACATTTATCGTCATCTTCATCTTCCCAACTACTACCATTACCAAGCCACATTCCATGAATAAATGGTACAAACCAACAAACATGTACCAATAATAACTTTAAATGTGGCCATATCCCTGACGCAACGACTAATAAAACTGCTGCAATCTTACTGATTGTTTGTGCATCACCTAATCCTTCACCTTTCCATAGCTTACGTATAGCATCCCAGTATGTAAACGTTTCGACAACTTTATTTTCTTTGTTTACATACTCATAATGATGTGGTACATTTAATGCATCAGCGGCAGCCTTGGATTTTAATGTTGAAGCCGTTGCTGAGATTGTAACATTTGTCTTGTAGGATAAGTTCCACATTGGTGCTGTCTGTGCATGATAGAATAAGATGTGATTGGTTATTAGTAATAGTGGTATTAGTAGTTTAAGTAGGTAGGGTGTGGATGATGCAGAGTATAATGATGACTTTTGTGTAATTTGATTTCGTTGTTTGTTGATAGTTGTTGTTCTTGTGCTGTTATAAGAAGAGGACGAATCATTGTTGTTATTATTCACAGATGTTGAACTACTATTATCAACAGGTGTTAATCCTTCTGTTGAAGTGGAGGTTCTAGATGCTCTTGATGATGATATCATATGCTTAGTTTTGTAATACAATAACCTACTCTTCTTTGGTAAAAACAGTATAGTTTGTGTTATATAATCCAAAGTTGATGGTGATGTACCTTGATTTCCCTCTGATTGGTTGTCCATAGATATAGAGACAGATTTGACATAGGAGAATCGTCATCCTTTGATGTAGCTTCCGTAGTCTGTTGCTCTTCTTCTTCAACTACAATCTTACCACTATTACTTGTATATCCGAATAGCATATGACGTAGATCTACTGATTCACCGTGCAGTGTCACTCCTCCTCCCATTGGTTGACCAAAAGAAGTATTGTTATTGTTCTGATTATTATCTGGAGCTATGTTGAGCAAGAGAGATAATCTAGATCGATCTATCGATAGGGGGGAGATTGATTGCAAATATACTCGGTAAATCAAGTCTACAACGCTCTTTCAATTGCTATCAGGTAAGGGTGGTGGAAGTATAGTTTATTTTATTGTATCCACATTGCAATATTGAAGTTTGTATTGCAACTACGCTGACTAAGAATCATACATACATACATACACAGAGGACATAAGATGTCGGATAAAACTTTAGAAAACAGTCTAGCAAATCTACTAGGCATTAGTATAGATGATGATCATGACTATGTAAGTATTGAAGTATTGCATGTCATGTGTAGATGTAGCAATCCATATCTCATTATCTCTCTTTACTTTATTTGTTATCATAGGTTACTGATGTATTCAACTCGTTAATAGAGATTGGAGAATCCCCAGATGATGTAATTGAATATCTAACAAACTTTGGTGGAGATGGTGATCTACATCAATTTGCAATAGATTTGAAGAAACACAAATTGGGCGAGGGCATATCAACAACAACAGCAGAGATAATCAAAGATGATACAAAACAACCTGCTGCATCAAATACAAAGCCAAAGGTAGTATTAGATGAGGCCGCAGCACAACGTCGTGAAATAGAAGCAAGAGAGAAAAGGTGTAGAGAAGAAGAAGCCATTGCAGCACAGAAGAGAATAGAAGATGAAATGGCAAAACAACAACAGCAAAGACGTAGGAAAGAGGAAGAAGCTGCAGCAAACAAGATGAAACAATTGGAGATGGAAAAGAAGAAGTCTGCTAATACCAGTACTACTTCACATGAGAACAAAGAAAGTGGTAAAAGTAGTAGTAGTCTGAAACCAATCAAATCCAGTATGAAATCTCCGCCAACTAAAGCAGCGGTGTCTAAGAAGCAGACTCCAAAGAGTCATACTAAAAAGCTACAATCCAAACCACAAAAAGGCAAACCGGTGAACAAGATATGTGGTTGTTATGGAAACAAACATAAACCACTTACAAACTGTTTACACTGTGGTCGTATATCGTGCGATGTTGAGGGATATGATTACTGTCATTTCTGTGGATATTTAATACAAGATTTCTCATCAGCAACAGAGATCAGTGATGGAGAGAATAATATTGACTCGGCCATTCGACATAAAGAGCGGCTACTAGAATTTGATAGAACGTCAGCCTCTAGGACTCATGTTCATGACGATCAAGAAGATTACTTCGTAACATCAAATAACATGTGGGCAACTTCTAAAGAGCAGGACGATGCTCGTGAACAGGAAGAGAACCGACGACAAAAGTTACACACTCGACAGAAGCAAACGCTTGATATAAAGTTTTAAGTGACAAACTTATTTAGCTACATATATGCTATAGATACTGCTCATATTCTCTTACTTGTCGGGTAATGCCTCTGCATATCGACATATTGTTTCTCCTAATGCCACAAATTTCTCAACCGTACCTGATCGCATACCTGATTTGATCTGACGGGCAACCATTGGTGCTCCGTTAGGGAACTCTGCTTCAACACTACAAATCATTCTGCAAGTATTCTTACCCGTATTAATAATTGTGTACTGTGTCCAGGCAACAAATGTGTTACCGTAAGGGACCTGGTTTGTTGGGAGATAAGACTGTTAGCAAGTCATAGACAAATAATGGTAATCATCAAGATAATAAACATACCTCGGGTGTTAATGTCTTCTCTTTAATCACCAAACAGTAGTTATCGTAATATGTAAGCTCCAAAGTAGCATAACATGTATTTGCTTTGACGAATGCAGATTTCGGCATTAAATAGGAGTACTCGAGTGTTTTCTGTGTAGAGTAGAGAAAGATGTATATGTATGAACAGTTTGCTATCAAGCAAGCAGCAGAGCATACTTGAGAAGATAAGGAGTACTCACATTAAGAAATAAGCTTTCATCTACTCCTTCGGATGGTTTTGGTAGCCCAATATCATTCTCGTACTCACTCCACTCTCCCATTTCAATGTTGTCGTACTTTAATACATCGGCCAAGAATGCATCCTTTAAGAACTTTGATTCTATATTAAGCAAAGCCCACCGAAGCCTCAAAAAGCCGACAGGAAGATCCGTTTCAAATCCAGTAAACTCAAGATTATCCGGTGGCACGAACTCGTCTGGAGCAGCCGCTACATTATTGTCATCTTTGATAAGAGGACCCATGTAGGGGCCAAGGATGGGTTTTTGTTCTTCTTCGTCACCATCTTCAACTTGTCCTTTACTTCCACTTCGTATTTCTCTTAAAGCTGCCAACATGAATTGCGCCTGATCATTATTATTCTTGATACCTAATTGCATTTCCATACCCTTCTTCTCAACATAACGGAATATGTCATCTGTGACAGCATTTAGTATAAACTTGTTCACTGCATATTTTAAGAAAAGAAAGTAGCAAATGCGAAGCAATGGGACGGCAATCAAGACATGTATATTGAACAAACAATACAATATATACCCGATCACCTCATTCCGTGACGGGAAGCGTTGCTTTATGTCAGTAAGGATCTCCTTTACTTTGGATTGTAATGTAGCTTTCTTCTTCTTTTTCTTTTTTGTAATCTTTCTACGGCTTTGTCCTAATGCAAATGATTGGTTTGATTGGTTGTTAAATTGTATTGCGACCCACTTCATGAGTTTTTCCCAATCGATTTCTACAATATTCACAGCTAAAACAAACTATATACAGATAGCATATATGAGTTAGTCAAAGTACAGCTAGCTGGCACAGTACGAATGCAAGTAGTTTCAGCTGTGTAAACTTACATATTGACCTTCCCTATACTCAATAACAGTCTGAATTGTCACTCCTTTAGGACGTAGCTGTGGCTCGATTAGTCTGTACAGGTCATTACTCAGCTGTACAGCAACCTTAGAAGGGGTAAAGTCACTCGCTAATGCCATCCCTGCTAGCTGGATTACTTTCTTTTGTGTATGTTTTCGGATCCACTCAAATTGAAAGTCCAAAACTTCTTCTTTATCGGCTTGGTCTTCTCCCTTCTTGTCAAGTTCAGACTGCCACCACTGACCAGCCATCCTCTGCAATTCATTATTTACTACCTGAACTGAATTTTTAACAACAACGTTGATAAAGAGAGTATTTCGGTCATGCTTCATATCTTTGTTGTTGCTGTTGCTACTCTCTTTGTCGTCCTTGTGTTTCTTATTACCTGTACTCTCTGGTGATGAAGTAGGGCCTTCCTTTGCTAGCTTGTATGCATGCTCGAATTTGCCCTTGACTTTGCCAAACACCTTGTTGGTTGTCTTTTCCACTTTCTCCGCTTCTGATTCTTTAACGTCTTTCTCAGGAGGAGGGCCCATATTAAATGCTTCACTTCCGGCAGCATGTATTCTATTCAAGCGATGATAGTAAAAGTCATGATGGCTTAGATGAGGCTGTGGACCATGACGCCTTTCATATGCTCTCCGCTCCAAATGAGCATACCAGTGTCTATCTCTCGAGGCCCATTCTAACTCTTTCATCGCATCATATTCTCGCATCCATATAAATAGATCTTCATGAGTAGCTGCATCAACATCGGTATACTCTTCGACAGTTGATGGGTCCTCGGCTTCCTCAAATGCTTGTTTCTTTAATGACAGTTCACACAAATCTGACCACACTTTCTCATGCAGAATTTCTGTTGAACGCTCCATAACATCAATCCTTGCCCTGTCTGTCATCACCAGGTATTTCCTGACTAATGGACTTGATAATAGTATCTCGCCTTTACTCTTTGGATACAGATACTCTGGATAAGGTGGTAATTTTACATTCTCGAGATACATGATTGGTACACCGTTGGGACAATAATCAATCTCATGTCCTTCATCTTCCCATCCTTGTCGTACTAAAGCATCATGCTTTGACCACTCTATAAAACATACCTTTTCATGATTCCTAGCATTCTCTTCTGTATCAAACGGGGTACCACATACCCCACACATCCATGCACCATTTGATAATAAATCTTTTGCTTCCTGTAGAGCTTGTTCATCGAGTGTTAGTTCAGGTTGGTTCTTCTGTTTCTTCTTCTTTTTGCGATTACGAAACATTCGTTTAGGATCAAAGAAGGATGATTTGGTATCACATGATCGAGTAGTTGTATTATCAAATTCAGTATCGGCAACGGTCCGAGTTCCATATGTCCTGGGTATTGAAACATTATCCCTGTCATCTTGTGAAGTAATCTCCTCATTTTCCTCTTCAGCCCCATCAACACTATCATTATCAACTTTTCCTTTCCCTTTCTTCTTTTTGTTTGACTTCTTCTCCATCTTCTTTTGCTTCTTGGCCTCCTTCTCTTCTTTCTTCTTTTCCTCCTTTTCTTCTTCTGGATCTTCCCATATTTTGGTCCTGCCTCCAGCCTTCTTTGTTAATTCCCAACCTACAGAACCAGTAATAGGAGTCATTCTAACCCCTTCTTTCTCATCTCGAAACAATTGACCTGGAATATTACCCTGCATTACACGTTCAATTGCTGGGTAGATCGTATGTATGGAGAAAAATAAAGATGAGAAGATAGTATTACATTGTGTACCATAACATTAGATAATGTATTAACATGAAATATCATCACATACAATAAATACACATACATAGCACCATAACATGCACACATATCATATGCACACAATAAATACACATACTTTCAATAGCCGCCGCTCTAGCTTTTCTAATAAGCTCCTCGCGTTCCTCTTTCTCCTTCTCTGTGGCATGTTCATTGAAAGACTGTTCTGCTGCACTTGCTCTAGCACGCTCTTTTTCTCTGATGTCATCTTCATCATCATCAGAACTGTCATCTTCATTAACATTTTCAACAACCACTGTTATATACATATTATAAAGAGATGGAGAGGAGGTGAGACTTATTGCAAATGAGTAATGAGCATATTATCATAACTACCTAATGATTAACACATACCTTTTGGTCGGAAAGCGATTTTCTTTATAGGGAAGGAGGTGTTGAGCCCGATACTTTTATCACTGCGGTCTAGATTGCCATCATCTACAGCTCTGTCGGTAATACCAACTATATCCCCATCTTCATCTATATCCATACTGCAATGTTGAGTAGATAGAAGATATTATATATCAAATAGTTATCTAAGTTTTTTCTGCAAAACAAAATCTCCGCCGCCGCCCCGCAAACTACATTGAAGAATCGTTTGATCTACTTTATTATATAGTAATATACGAACTATTATCCACTTTATTGTGGTATATGGCATGAATTAAAGCAGTGTAAAGAGAGTAGAGAGGCAGTGACAGATGACAAATGACAGAAGATTTACCAAAGCAAGGGCAAGAGATGGCGGGCAAAGGGCAAGAGGTATCCTTGGTATTCATGTCTCATATTTTTTCAAAGAACTTTGACATCCTCTTCTTCTCATCGTTGCTACCACATCATTGTTTGTTGTTGTCATTATTCGTTGCTCACCACGTCATTGTTTGTTGTTAACGTGATATATATATAATACCATGAGATTTTTACTCAAGCGCGTAGTCGATGTAGGGAAGAACCGAGCATCTACTGCAAAGAAGAGACTTGATACAAGAACTACTAAAGCAGCACAAAGTCAAAGCTGGGGACAACAATGTGGTATATCATGTGGATGTGTTCTTCGTATAGAAACTCAACTATCGGAATCAAGCACATCTATTAGTCCAACAATCGTTTCAGCTACATATCATGCAAAACGAGTACTGGCAACGAGCAATAACAATGATAAAAATGGTGACATCTACTTAAAGCCACTAACAACACAACATAAAAGTAACAACTCACAGCCGATACTATCATCATGTACTTCTTGTCCAACATTACATCAATTGGCTACCCAAACTGTAGAATATCTACCAGGCAAAACTTTAGATCAGGTGAGAAATCATATAGAGAATGGTATTGCAACAACGCGAAGCTCGTTGGCATTACGACATACTATTCTCAGAGAGAACATATTGCCAGCGATTGAAGAAGAGAATAGTAAGAAGAAACTAGGTACTACAACGAAGAGCTCGTCGACTCAACAACTTAAGACGAATCAATATGTACATTGTTATGACCTTGTAGAAGATGCATTGACTTCCATGATACATGAGCGAATGCCAACTCCTAGAAGAAATATCAATAAAGACGCTGACTTCTATTCCATTACATTGGGTGCTTACTTTAGCATGTATGATACCTCAAATAGCAGAAGGAGACAACGCCGACATATTGATGATAGTATAGAATACTTGCAACGACCTGATAATGATATAGGTGAAGAAGAAGAGAAGTTGTCTACACTACAAGCAAACAATTGGCAGAGAGAATCGCCGTCATCAGTCTTCTTATTTGGTGACGAGCATGTTGTACAGAGTAATAATAATACCATGTCGGGATATATCTATCAATATATAAAGGAGTCAATTAATAATCAGTTTGCTGGTAATGACAAGACGATAGAAGGAGAGAGTCAAACTGAACAGATTGAGGCCCCAACAACGACATATCTACAGTTGTTAGACATGTATAGTGAAGTAGATAGTGATGATGATACTCAGAAGGATGCTAAAGATGATTGGTTGATGCATGTTGATCAAATTGGTTGATGCATGTGGATATGAAAAAATACTTTGAGACTAAATGTATTGTACATAAACTCAATCTAGATAAGTAACTTTAGAATCAAGCTTTGTCTTTATACATAATCTACATCATAACTGCATTATTTAGACACAGAAATCAAAATCACTGTACTGAGTAGTGTCGAGGTATCCAGATGCCGCTTCTTTGAATGATTGGTTCATCGCCGGTGCCTTTTCATGCATGGAACTTGATTCATCAATCTGCTTTAACTCTGAAACCTTACCCAGTTGATCAAACACTGACTTAAATCTCCTACTTACTTTCTTTGAAAAACCTAAAGCTCTTAGATCCCCTGTTGCCAAAGCTTTAATGGTGGCATCGTCCAATGTAGTCTTTTCTTTTGCAATCTCTGGAAAGAAATGTTTAAAGATAGAGAGTGGTATACATCCACATGCTCGTTCTTTTGAAGAAGGAGGTGTGTAGTGCAATAAAGCAAAGAATACTTCAACACATTCTCCTTCACTACAGCCTTCCTGTATCAATAGTGCTCGAAGTTTCTCATGGGACAAACAGTTTGTTTGTTTCAGAGACTGTGATACATCTCTAAAAGAACCACTGAATGGACACAAATCGTCTTTCTCATGCTCGATTTTCTTCCAACATATTTTTGGCTTGGTTCCAAAATCTGTAATATTATCATCATCTTCATCACTGGCTTCTGTCTTTTCTTCTGTATTATTCTCTTCTCTTTTCTCATCTTTGCTCTCCTCAGATTTAAGAGACGACGTTAATGTATTTGCAGCATCACTACTACTTGTGCTATCCATTGTCGTGTCTGTACTAGTGCTAGATACTTTCTTCCCCATCCCAAGCAGTGGTTCAATACCATCCAAGGTTTGAACAAGAGATGTACCAGGCTTCTCATTGGCTGGAAGATGCGCATTGTCACGATTTATGATGATGAAAGAGAGGAGATAGTAACTTATGTTAGTACATGTGGTTCAAAGGCAGTCAAATAATGGCTAATAAAGGCCAAATGTAGTATCCAAATCGCCGAGTATTCATATCGAACACACGAAATAATATGATACAAAAGATACGACGCGGACTTTCCAGGCGTAAAGCCTAATATCTTTGCGGGTGCTCCTACTGCTGTTGCACCTGACGGAATAGGCCGAAGAACAACACTACCAGCACCAATTTTGCACCTATCACCAACGCTCACATTACCTAATATCTTTGTGCCTGCTCCAATTAATACGTCCTTGCCAATCTTTGGATGTCGGTCGCCATGATCTTTACCTGTTCCTCCCAAAGTAACTCCATGCAATATGGTAGTACCATCTCCCACCACTGCGGTTTCTCCAATGACTACACCACTTTGGATCAAATTGAGTGGGGAGGTTAGTTTTATGCACAATACAATTCAATCCACGAGGACTATTAACTTCTGCTTACCTTGCGTGATCAATCATCACTCCTGCACCTATGGAACATGCTGGATGTATATCCACTCCAAATGCAGCTGATGCCTGAGATTGAAGAAGTAACGCCACAAATCGTTTGCCACCCACTGATACATTGTTATTACTCTTCTTTGCCTGCTCAACATCATATACATCGTCTTCATTCTCTGGCGTGGGTTTCCACGCTCTTCGGGCAGCTCTATGAAGAACCAAAGCATGAAATCCCTTCATAAACAACACAGCCTCTAGTAATGTTTCAACCGCCGGATCTCTTTTTAGTATTGCAATCGCATCTTTCCGAACAGAATATGACATTGTATGTCCCAATTCTAAATGGCTGTCATCTTCTAAATCATCTTCTTCTGATCTTATAGAAAATGACTCTTCTAACAAATGTCTTAAATAGTTTGGACATATATTTTCTGATCCGCCTGAACAAGATGATAAACGATGTGATACAATACGTGATATTACCTCCTCGAAGGATTGAGCTGTTTTTATTGTTGATGTGCAGTGTAGTGGTTTGCCAAGATTGGATGATAGTTTGGAAAGTGTTGCCTCATCTAATAAACCAACTTTTGAGAGTAGCATACTCAGCATTGGCTCTCTTTCTACTACGGCTGCAGCTGAAAGATGCGCGTTATCGCAAGTTATGATGATGAAGAGAGATGATATTAACATATGTTGGAGTTAGTGCATGTGGTTTGTAAAGCAATCGAATAAAGGCAAACTTAGTTCAAACGAAGTAACCAAATCGTCGAGACTTTATATCATAAAATAATACTAACCTTCTTGGCATAACCTTATAAACATTTCATCATTCGGTTGAACATTATCGTCACAAAAGCTGTTCTTATAATTCGATTTTGATGATGAAGTACTCGATAAAGATAATTTCCGTCCAGTACTCTTGAGTAAGGCTTTTATACTTGTTGATACCATGATATTTATTGTATTACTGTATATCTCTCTACTCCATTTCGTGCCGTCCAATTGTATATACCAATCTAACTAACAACTTCACATTCACAAGTAGTAGAGATATGAGGATACCGCATTGATACTTTAACTTTTTTACACATTGATCCTCGATCATATCTATCTCCGTTCGTCGGTCAACTATGTTGCAAGTATTAGTATGTTATGCTTCTTATTTATAGTTATTCTACTCTCGATTGATAATAATAATATGACAGTTGCGAGGTTTTAATTGATATGTATAGATTATAGAGCTACAATTCTAAATTGATAGAAGATACGATATGAAATACAAAAAAATGATTGATAAAGATATACTTACATTCCTTCTTACGCTATTCAGCTTAATAATTGCTACTATTGATGCTATAAATGCAATTGATATTGATATTATTGATGAGAATGATAATGATGTCAATGGTAGTAACACTGATCAAGTTTCAAGCAGCTCATATGGCAGTACTTCGTCACATCATCAATCTATAGTGGGAGGACTCCGATGGCATGATGTAGGTGTATCATTAGAAAAGTGTAATTCGCATCATCAACATTGTCTAGATGATTCAATGTGGCTTTTGCATCCAACGAGGTAAGAAGAAGTGTAGGTTGGAGTATGCTAGTTTCTATCTTGTATCGATTCGATCTCAAATATAATTGATATCTATTCAGTGGATTTGTAGAAAATGGTAAATTATGTGGTATAATTGGTCCAAGCGGCGCGGGGAAAAGTACATTGCTCTCTGCCTTAGGAGGAACTACACCACAGGGATTGCATTTGTCTGGATCAATATGGATGGAGGAGGAGGAAGCAGATACTTCAAACAATAGTACAATAAGGCAGCGATATCATCTCTCACAACAAGATGGAGATATTGCAATGCTATCACAGCATGATACTTTCTTCAACATGTTAACACCAAGAGAGACACTTGAATTTGCTGCATATCTCGAATATCAGAAGCATACTGATGATGATAATAATAGAAACAGTAGACACAATCACAAAGAAGAAGCACGACGGAAACTAGCTTCATTGGGGCTGTTGGGAGTAGCTGATAGACAGATTGGAGAGAGAAATATTGGTGAGGGAAGCAGTAGTCATGGTTTCAATTTGCGCAAATTGGTGAATCGGCTCTCGGGTAATAAGGGGAAGATGAGTAGAAACAGGAGCGGCGGTCTCTCTGGTGGTGAGAGACGAAGATTGTCAGTAGCTCTTGAGCTGGTTACAAATCCAAAAGTATTCCTGGCTGATGAACCTACAACTGGCCTCGATTCTTCTCAGGCAGGAAAGGTCGTTGATATCATTGAAAAACTTGCAAAGGAACGCAATGTACCTTCAATAATGTCTTTGCATCAACCCAAGTCATCTATATGGAAAACTCTTGATCAAGTTATACTGCTCGCACCTGGAGGGAAAATGTGCTACTTTGGGAAGAGAAAAGATGCAATATCATACTTCTCAAGTATTGGGTATAACATGCCAGCTAACACGAATCCAGCGGAGTATTTGATTGATCTTGTATCTGTTGATTCTGAAGATTCGACACAAGCAGCACTTGACCATGCTCGAATAGAAACACTTCATCGTCAATGTATCAAGTCACCATCTACGCCTGATATCAATAATAATGCTGTTGTTCAACATAAACAATCAAGTAAAGGATTAGTAAAGGGTAGATCTCTCGCCAACTCAATAAGAAGGTTTGGTGCCATTGTTCGGCGGTCATGGAGACAAAATATACGAAACTTTCATATAATTGGTATCAGATTAGTTGCATCTATGTCTCAAGCCGTTCTATTTGCATCTATATTCACTTCAGTAAGAGATGACAAATCACTAACAAAATCAATAGCAGACAGAGTTGCCTTGTTGACGTACGGGGTTATAAACATGTCGATCTTAGCTCTGATGAAGTCACTTGATCTGTTCGCTAAAGAAAGAGGTGTAGTAACACGTGAGTACATGCGGTCTAGCTACTCGAGTATTGAATATCTTCTTGCCAAAGTGTTGGCTGAGATACCGTTGGACACAAGCTTTGCACTTGTATTTGCATGGGTACTCAAGAGTCTCACTGGTCTCAGAACGCCCTTATCAGCTCTTATCAAGACATACTGTTTGATGACTGTTACTTCTGCTTCACTGGGCTTTGCAATAGGAAGTTTTACATCATCAGTGGAAGCGGCAATGTCAACAGGTCTTCCCATTATGGTCATATTCATGGTCGTGGGTATTATCAATCCCTCTGGAGTTGATCTTGACGAACCACCAAATAGAATTATGGATTGTCTATCTTACTTCTCTCCTATTAAGTGGGCGGTTGAAAGTCTTGTAACGGCTGAGTTTAGTGGTATGGTCTTCAATGAGAAAGATAGAGGATTGTAAGTGTTTTCTTGGTAACCTCTTTGTTTTATGCATGTGGACTCTTCAAATAAGCATGTCTCACACTATCTAAAAACTCACAACTTGCTTCTTTAGTTGGGGTCAGTTGAAAGATTTGCCAAAACTTGGAGCTCTTGCAATTGTGAAAGATGGGGATAATGTCTTGACAAGCTTAGGCCTTGGTGTTCAAGACTATCCATCACTTATGAAGAAACTAGTATATCTATCTGGGATATATCTTTCAATCAGTTGGATTGGTCTTACTTTCTTTGGTGCATCATTTAAGAAAGTTATTAAATAAACAGATATAACATGACTAATTATAAAAAACAACAATGACCTGAGCGTATCCCGACATCCGTACACCTCTTTAGTTGCCAAGTCATGCTATTTCTGTCTGTTTTGTGCATCTGCTGTGTTCTAATGATCCATGACATCATCGAGACACTCTCAGGCGAGATTCTGGCAACTTATCAGGTGCATGCCAGAAGGTCATTGAGTGCCTATGTATCATCCTGCCATCCTTTAATAAGCATTTATTCACCTTTTGACACAACTCAGCCCTTGCTTTCATCTTTGGCTTGATGCCAATATGGGAGGGTATGTGGTCAAGCCGTCTCGATTGTATCACAATCGAGACACTCTCAGGCGAGATTCTGGCAACTTATCAGGTGCATGCCAGAAGGTCATTGAGTGCCTATGTATCATCCTGCCATCCTTTAATAAGCATTTATTCACCTTTTGACACAACTCAGCCCT
>Ga0214477_100218_pt1 | contig 40351 bp, 27 predicted proteins | sample M1_20Mar14CPVII9_FD_165058 | JGI IMG/M metagenome (GOLD analysis project Ga0214477, IMG submission 165058) | Marine eukaryotic communities from Monterey Bay, California, United States - M1_20Mar14CPVII9sort6BwellC16 | ecosystem: Environmental > Aquatic > Marine > Unclassified | place: USA... | reverse complement strand
GATGAGTGTTAGAGAAGTTAAGACTAAAGTGTCCCAAGCATTAAGAGATAGATCCAGGAAAATAGAAGATATCTGCAAATTTGTTCAAAGTTACGGTATTGATATTCAGCAACAGATAATTGACAGCATTGATCCTTGTCTTTTCAGTGACAATATCAATATCTTGACAGATTTTGTCCTTTCTTGTCTCATAAAGCAAACCTCGACCGAAGAAGTTGAGGCGGCCAAAGGGATTATGAATTTGAGTGGACAGCAAAAAAATCAGATATTGAAAAATAATAATTTCAATATGCCAGGCCGAGCTGTGCCTTCTAATGGTTTGAGGCCAGAACCTCCAAATTCTTCCTCTAGTGATGTTTTACGTACCTTTAATAAGATGAAGAAGATGGAAGATGACAATTATAAAGCATATGTAATTTACCCTGAAAGCTTTCCCATCGAAGTGGATACACTTCAAAGGTTTTATCAGAAGAAGGGTCAAGTACTTGGAGGATAAATACAAGCAAGTAATTAGGGTTTGGTATGACAATAAATTAATGTGTCGAACATGTTAAGTTATAAATACAAAGCCTATATATTATACTATCATCTAGAGATATATTAATAATAATCGCTGCTCTGCAAATTATCCACACCCAAAACCCTTAATGTCATGTCTGTAGCCGATATTATCTATCGGGTCTCTAGTCATGAAGCAATTATCATATAGTCATGTCATGACAGTCAATTTTTTTATAAATTTTGCAAAATTCTGTGAAAACTGCTGCCGATAGGCCTTGAAGTCTAAGACGAGTAGTAGAATAATTGGTTCTAGAACATCCTAATAAATCTGCACGAGAGTTTTATTTCCGCCCTGTCAGCTCCCACAGAGGAAAGAGTGTAGCCAACGAGCTGTAAACAATTTGTTAGTAAAAAGCAATTCGACTCCCCTGAAACCTATTATTTCCTAAAACCAATTATTCTTGCCACTCGAAGACATGCAGCGTACTGATCGGCCACTTTTTTTATTTTTCCAATATTGACGCCGAAAAAAATCTTGTATAAGTTGGGAGTCTTTTGGATTGCTCAGTGTTTTTCTGATTTATGATTTTCGTCAGTATTCTATCCGTGGTGTTTTCTAATCAATTCACCCCTGGCTGATCCAGCTTGGGTACGACATTTACCTTTCTCAATTTTAGCTCACCAATCGAGTCTCGAGTTTGAGCTCACGATGGCTCTTGCTTCATGCTCGACGATTAATGGCCATAAATTTATACTCGGGCTGAATTGAAGAAGTATATCAACAGTCATCGATTAAAAATAGACCATCTATCTCAAACAACGGAGCCGCCTATCATATACTAATCAAAGCTCATTGCAATAGCAACAATCAAGTGTTCTCATAATTCATAATATAATATATCGACTACTCGTCCATTCTGATAACAAGGATCATTGCAAGACCTGTCTATATAAACACTTATCAATATCGACGACGATACATAAACAACAAACAACATCATGGGCAGAAGCAAGAATCCAAGACGACGAGCATCACTCGACTCGCCTCCATCACCAACCTCAGTTGCAATGCTATCACGACCAAACAATACACAAGCAGGACACGACGGCAGTGCTCTACTCAATGGAACAATGGGCTCATCAGCATTCTATCAAAAAGGACGTACACCATCAACAATAACACCTCCGGGCTCAACACCCGAAGAGATTAACGACGCTATCAATTTTCATTGGAAGAATCTATCAATTGAACTAAAAACTTTTCTACTCAAGGATCCAAGTCAATTATCATTAAGTAAATTTGTGCAGTATTGGACTACACCATCTCGGATTGAGAATACATCACCAAACATTGCTGCTAGTATCTGTGGTTGTTCATGGTACCTCGCATTAAATTATATGAGTATTAACAAGGTCGTTGAAGCACGGGCATTAATCTTAAATGGATGTTTCATGCAACAGTGTTATAACAAACCAATTGATGAGATTATACAATTATCGAATAGTGCACAAGGGGAACATTTCCGTGAGGAATTGCCATTCTTTACTGATGGTATCCTTGCCATTGCAAGTGAAGATCGCATGTCCAACTTTTTAAGGAACAAGGTATCATCTGATTATCAACGTCGTATGTCATTCGCTACACAAACTAAAGCAACTAAGAACAAGGTTGCCGATTATGTTAATCAAATATCAAGTGATTGGGATACGGGACGGGGTATTGGCGAGAAACAAAAGTTAGAACGGAGGAGACGTGCCACATTAGATTGTTTACCGGCAGATGAGTTTATTGAGATAAAGTTGGTGGATTCAAAAAGTAAGGAGGAGAGTGTCATGAGATATGGTAAGACTTTTCCATTGAAGGCATTGTTTAAGAAGTATGCCGAGGATAATAACTTGAGTTTACGAGAGCTACGATTCTCCTATGAAGGGCGGACACTCTTCCTATCATCTGTGGGTAGTAAGTCTCCTCAAGATTTGGGTATTGCAAACTTGGATGATATTGTTGTTACCAACAACTCGGCCACTGCCGCCACCGCTGCTCAAGAAGAGAGTAGCAGTAGTTCGTCGGATGAATCCAAGAAAGAGAATGCCCAGCCTAAACCAAAGAGCAGTACAAGCAAGGGTGCAAAGAAGAAGAGGAACAAAAGGGGACGACGAGCTTCATGGGATGGCCCCTCAAGTCCAATGAACGAAGAAGAACGTCTCAAGCTAATACATTCCAGACAACTAGGACGTGTATTCAATGAGGCATCATCTCAATTTGAACTGATACGTCAACGGTTAAATGCATTAACATTGCAACGTACTCCAACCAAGGTCAAGAAGAGTCGAAAGAAGTTATCCAAGGTTGATCCACTGTCTTTTCCCTGTATGAATAATCCTAGTAATGAAGGTATCGGGGGTAAGGCAGGTGTGCCATTTTACAATGTGCATGTCGGGGAGGCTGATAATCTATACAAGATTACACAGCCACTACAAGGTATGAAGAGTATGTCGATAGACTTGCATGGCTATACCAAGGAAGAGGCTTTGGCAGAGCTGGATAGCAAGCTACCGCAATGGGTAGACACCGCTCAGCGAGGAGGCTATCCATTTGTAATACCAGCAGTAATCATCACAGGAGGTGGTAATCAAATCTTATCCGAGGCTGTGGATCAATGGATCAAGTCGAATGAGTATATAGCCAAGGCGCCCAAGAACAAGTTCAGAAGAAGACGTGCCACACAGTAAACATTGTATAGGGTACAATGGGGGGAATAGTGTATTTTAGATAGATTATAACTTAAACATAATCCTTTTAAGGTAAACTTTGGATAATTTATATGATCAGCTAGATTATTGTGCCTTCGATATCCCTCAAAAGTAACAGTATGCAAACCCCGATTAGTAATAATGTGCCGCCTGAAGTTCAAAATTCTAAACCATTCGAAATATCATTACAAATGCAAACACTATACCCGACGCCCTCAGCTAACCAATTCATATATAAATATATAAATTGAGCACATCATGTGCACAAAATAATAAATCTAATCCAAATCACTATCCTCATCACCACCACCCTCGGCAGCCTCCTTCTCCAACCTTTCCCGTAACAAATCAACAATAGCACGCTGTGTTCGTCTTTCTAACTTATCCATCTTACTTTGTATATCACGTTTTAAATCCCAATTTACCTTTTTGGTAGTGACGGGTAATACACTTGACCATCCCCCGGAACCTACATTCTGCCCGGCGGCCTCTCGTGATTCACGTGATGTTTTTGCTAATGCTATTTCTAATGCTGATTTAGATGTTTCTTCTGTGCTTGTCTTTTGTTTCTTGGATAGTGGTTTGGAATCATCATCAATTTGTGTGGTCGAAGCATCAAGAGATTGATCCTTTGGTACATAATTTCTAAATTGTATAGTGGGTTTTGTTGTATCGATAACTTGTTGATCATTACCATCATCGCTGTTATTATTAGGTTGTTGTTCAGTACTACGTCCTGCTTTGGCAGCAAGGGCTGCTAGTCGAGCTTTTCTATCCGCCATATCGTTAAGTTATTTGTGTGGTAGTGGTGTGTTGGTGTATTTTGTTGTAGTGTATCTTTTATATATCTATAAACTCCCGAGATATAAAATTTAGTAACTATATGAGATAATAAGTTTGTTATTGTATAATATAATTTAACAACTACTAAAGCACAACTTCTGTTAGATTGTTCTCTGCGCCTGCATTCAACAAACCTAACCACACAAAGTTGCAAAGTAATTACAAAGAAATTTGAGTGCAGCAATGATGCACTCTATTATAGTGCTACAGTGACATTCGTGATTTGTGCACTCTGAGTGCAACACGGCAACAGTTCAGCGATTCCCAAAATTTTGACTTTTTGCATTGCTCTCATAAAATCTGTCAGCAATCAAGAACAAATGGCTGAGCAGCCCACAATGATGATGGATTGTGAAGAGCAACCGATGTTCGATATGGAGGATGACTACGGATTCTATGAGGTAATAGATGTTTCCGATCGGTCGGCGGCGGCGGCTGCTCTATCTTATCCAACGCCAACAACAATGTCAGGCTTATCTGATGCAGCCCCGCTGTCAATCACATGTGGATCTCGTATTGAGGATGATAATGAAGATAGTCTTATATCTTCACCTCCTATACTATCCCCGTTTATGGTGGATATGATCGTGGAGGACGGCTTGCCTTGGTCTATGCAAGATGCTAAATTTCTTAGACTTTATTCTTCATCTCGTGATGGGGAGTCATTCTCAACATTCATGAGGAGCGTTAGAGGCCATGATCAAACTATCATTGTGGCAAAGACATCCGACGGTAGAATTGTCGGTGGATATGCCACTGATGTATGGTCGGGGAGGAAGCAGCAGTCGGAGGGTAGCTCTCAAGGCGAGACGAATCACTCCTTTCTATTTGCAATAGAACCGCCCTCTACTACCAAGACCAAGCATCAAGCTCATATATCCACTAATACCTCCTTTATCCCTGGACTTGGTGGCCTTGGAACATCACCTACATCTGCATTAGACTTTGACTTTGGCCAGCTATCGCTGTCTAAGCATCATGACAAGAAGAAGAAGCCACATGTAAATATTTTCAAGCCTTCTCAAAAGTTTAAACAAGCATGTCAGATTAGTAACAAGATGATATCCATGGTTGATGATGATAATAACTTGAGTCTATCAATTGAAAACTCCTTCTCTCGTGGAGTATCATGTACACGAGATGATAGACAAGAGGAGTTTACTATCGTTGAGTTTGAAGCTTATTCCTTGGAAGATTGAACTCAACGCACAGCCATTGTAGATGATCATAGAGAGGGGATAGAGTCACACTAGAGTTCGAGTATTAAGACCCTGGTTCGCAATAGATAGATTGAACACGAAACTGTACTTGTATGTATACTAGAGTACCGATACCTATAAATTATTAAAAATGAACATATGATGTGTACTTTTTATAATCTTGTTGTGATTATGTAGTATCTATCACCTCTCAAGAAGTACACATTCGTTGTAAACATACTACATTCAAAATTATATACACTATACATATTTCCCTATGATGATGATCATCTCTGCCTATTTTGCTTTCAATGCTGCGCCTCCCCCTTCCCCACCTTTTGAGATCCTTTTATTTTAATGCCAAGATTATTCCCTCCCATTTCACCAACAAACAGACCTAATTTGGTCTGATTCTCTGCAACATCGTGAACAGGAAACAGCCAGTGGAATGGCAAAGCCGACCCGCAAAGCATAGCATACCCAATAGTGATTGATGGTCCGAGTGTTACCAATAGAAGGATGGTGATAAAGGTTCCATAAACAATCCACATATATCCATTAAGTCGATGTACTTGCTCCCTAGACATGACTTTGACTAGAGCTAAAGTTGCTGAGCTCATGAGGGAGGAGGGTACATAAGGCATTATGATGTGAGCATATGATATGAAAGACAAGATCTAGGAATACTCACCTGTCATCTGGTTAATGAGCATTGAGAGTAGTCCAGTAACGTTGAGAAAATATACAATATCACCCACACGTGTTTTTTCATAAAGTTCAATGAGTTGATTTGTACCATACATAACCTCATACAAAGGAGGACCGTAGAAGTATCCAATGCAAGATGTAAAAGCAATGGCAGGAGTACGATCATTCCAGATGCATCGTTGAACCATTGCTTGGGCAAAGTATGTCAACGATATCAAAGAAAAGACGATGCCGAGAACCGTCCACACTTGACATGCTTTAACTTCCGCTTGCGTGATCTTGGGTTGAGCATAGATGGAGTTTGCACAAGCCGCAAGTGATAATGTAAGATGAAGAAATGAGTACGTCAAGTAACGAAACTTCCCATACTTGTGCATCTTTCTTTGCATATGTGGTGTTAAGAATCCTAGACCCATGAATATGGTTGCCAAACCCATCACTTTGGGAAGAATAGAAGGTCCCCGATGTTCACCTTTCGTAATGAGCATCCAAACACTCAAGGATACGCTCAGGATGAAGGATACACATCCTCCTATACCATGTAGCAGTGTCCTGCTTTTTACCATTGCATGATGGTACATAGCATGAAGAAGGAAGCTACCTGAACGAGTTTTGTCTTTTGACCGCCAATCCTCACGATGAGCATCGTCGTCATCTTTGCCTTTGCCGACATTGGCTTCTTCTTTTGCCTTTGCAATCATCTCATCGGCGATTCTAATTTGTATTGCCAAGTGTATCCCAAATACGAAAAGGAGTAAAAAACCACCTGCAAGCAGGTGGCTAGTTGTTCATTTGAAAGAATCATTGTTATGACCACTTCCACTTAGTCTCTGTTGTTTGTGATTGTGTGTTATTATTATTAATCTCAATCTCAAATCTTTGTGATGACGATGATTTATCGACGTAGATGAATGTCAATCAATTATGCCTATTGCAATACAAATCAACTTTCAACAGATCCAACAATTAATAAAAGCATATGGCCATATATGTACATCCTCTCAACCTCTCTCAACTCTCAACGCACGCTTGGGCAATCTTCATAGCATCCGCGTTAGGGTTTGGGCATTCTCGTAGAGGGTTAGTACGACCGTACTTAAAACAATCTTTTAGGGAAAAGAAAATACATACGTTCACGTTACGACTTCGACTACCATATTGAGGTTGACGTTAAGTAAATTGTAAGAAAGAGAAAGTTTTAACACAAGATCAAACTTTTTTAAACACTGAAGGTGTTATTTAGTTGTTTGCTAGTGGCGGCACAGAGTCAATTAAACGCCGTGAATAATATCAAGCATATCACACAATGGACAACTTCAATATGAGCATGATGGGCGGCGGTGGCAATAATCCCCAAGGTGGAAAGAAAGCTGTACATGTCAAGGTGAGTTCATCTAAAAATTATATCTTATCTCGATGACTAAGTTCAACAACAATAGCCCCCTGTGTGAATGATGGATATAGACGGAAGCCGGGGATTAAATGTGCAGTATATAGATTGAGTAAATTGTGATTGTTTGGATGAAACAGTTCTATTTTCTCGAAGAGGTGGACAACACAAATTATAAAATTAATCTATTGCCATGAGATGACTGTGGCATATGTCGTTGGCACATGACAGTGTCATATGACTATGGATTTGCAAATTGATATTATTATATTGCCGCCGATATGTATGATATTATACACTAATGCAGCTTCTCTCCTTTCCCCGTCTCTATGTGTTGTTGTTAACGTCCTCTGCACCCTTCTCAAACGTCACCGATTTCCATTGCAATTAAATAACATCAAATAATCATCATGTAACAATTAAATTATATTATATTATAGTGGGCAGGGAAAACAATAGCCCTGGGTACATTTCCACATCAAGAAGCCGAAGAGAAATGTGCCCGTGCCAAGGCATTAACACGTGCATGGCGTTCAACCATGCGTCCCAAACCAACTCGGGAATGGGTAATGCTCGAATTAGAACGATTGGGCGTTCGTGTTGTTAGTGGACGATTGAAGAGTGGTGGACCCGGTGGTGAAAGTGGTGGTGGTGCAGGTGTAGGAGATGATGATAGTGCTGATAGTGTTGGTGGTGGTGGTGGTGATACGAAGGGTGTTAATAATAATATGTCAGGGGTGAGTTTTGTTTAGTATTGCAAGTTGAAAAGTACACATCTTATGCTCAATTTCTAATATGAACTGCTGGATTAAATTGTAGATGGCTGCTATGGGAATGGGTAATAATATGGGGATGGTAAGTTTTTATTGTTCTGTTGGTGTACTCGTTCTTCCCCAACCCGTAATACTAATTTTATTGTTTGTACTTTTTAATAAACAAAACACAGATGGGGAACAATATGCCCAATCTTGGCTCTGATCCAAGTCCTGGTAGTAGTAATCATCGTCCTTTGGTTGGTGGGGGTTCTGCCGCGGCATATGAGGCAGCTCGAGCTGATCATTACGGAAAGTGAGTAGATTAATGAACATAATTGTGTGTCTATCTCTACCCATACAATTACTCTCGTACTAATCACCTATCTTTAAACTCTATGAAACACTACGCCCTCTTCATCAGACTTGATAACAAACAGGGTGGTGCTGCACAGGGAGGAAATATTGGAGGGAATATCAATAATAACATGCCTAGCATGCCTAACAATAACAACAATATGCCAGCACCCATGCCATCCTTTGGTTTGTCCGTAAATCCCAATCAACACTACGAGATGCTCAAGCTCCATCATATGAACTTATTGAACGAGATTCAAGAAACGACCCTCATGATGAACTTGTATCAGCAGCAGCAGTTGCAACAGCAGGGTGGCAATGTTGGAGGAGGGAACAACATGTCGAATAATAATATGGGAAACATGTCGAATAATAACATGAACCAGATGGGTCAAATGGGTGGAGGAAATCAAATGGGCAGCCAGCAGAATAACATGACACCATTGATGAATCAAGGTATGATGAATCAAAATCAAGGTATGAACAACCAAGGTGTCATGCTTGGTAGCAACGGTATGAACAACAATGCTCCCCAAGACCAACTGTCAACGAATAATCAAGATCGACCAAGCAGTTCTGCTAGTGGCAATGTAAATGGTGCCGCGGCTGGTGGTGAAAGTAAAGAAGATAAGGCAGCATGGCTTAAGCAGTTGAAGGATGATATTGCAAAGCGAGAGAAGGAGGCCGAGGCATTAGAAGCCTCGATCGGTAATGATGAGAAGAGGAAGAATGATGATGGCACCCCTTCCTCCAATAAGAAGGCCAAGTTAGACACAACCGCTGTCTAAGGAGATGGTTTTGGGATTGTATATATGTCTACTTTGTATGGTCTGGGTTTTCAACAAGAATTTGATAACCTAGTTTGATTTTGAATGAAAAACATTTATCTTAATGAATATTGTACATTTCGTAATATATATTACACTTCACTTGAATTTGAGATATATCATTTTCAATCTTCTCAATTGCAAATATTAGCAGATACACAAGCCTTGCATTTACGGTTTTCTCCCTTCTTGAGTTGGCTCTTTGAATAACTGTCGGCAGCTTTTGTTTGAGAGCATGCCTTACACCAAAGGTGATTGGGATCACCACTGCTAAGGTTCTCAGGTTCCTCCTCATCTTCTCGTAGAGCCTCGTTCAGTTCCTCATTCAGTTTACGGAGTAGTGATAGTGCTTTCTTAGCACCACGGCGGTCACTTGGCGTCTTTGCCATTGTTACACTCTGCTTCTGTGTATCAGATTTGCCTGTAATCTTCACACGGCGGCTGTAGATGAGATGATTCTTCGACCTCTTGAGCTTCCATCCTCCTTGTTGAAGAGCTTCTTCCACTGTCCGTGCCTTTTGTTGAGGTTTGGAGGCAACTGCTGTATCCTCCTCCTGCTCCTCCTCTTCCTCTTCCTTGATATTGTTATCATCCAATGTTTCATATGCAATAGTGGGAGATATGTCTCTTTCAATAGGGATATTAGCAGTGGGTTGCTCGTCGAGTTTGGAGCAACGTCGAATCGGAATCGGAGTCGGAGTGGTTGCTTCCTCTCCATCAAAATGGATGAAGCAAAGAGTGGCTGTTGAGAAAACCACAGATCCCGTCTTACTCCTTTTAGATACAACTGCAGAACTCTTTAATCCCTCTTCAGAGCTATCATCCTGCCAGTATCTCTCATCAGAACTATCAATACTATCTTCTTCATACTCATCACCTTCTTCTTTATCCTTTACTATAACTCGGTCACCTTCTGAAAACTCGACACAGCTGTGAACCGAAGAACTTAGTGCAAGTAACCCTTCCATTGCCGAACCATTGTCACCACCATCCCCGCAACTTGATAAATAGTTTTTCAGAGCCTGATCGGCGTCAATAGATACTTCGGTGCATGATTCTTGTCCATCGACTCTTAGTTTGAGGAACTCCTCAGCCTCTGACAGCTTCACTGGCAACTGTCCTTCCACAATCTCTTCACCGTCTATTTCAGTATAAGTATGGGCAAACTCAGTTAAGAGAAGGACACACTCTCTGTTTGTGATTCTCTTCCTCTTCAATGCAGTATAGAAGTCATTCTTGGCGATCCTAATTTTCCATGTCTTGTATTGTGTTTGTACACTTTGTTTGAGACCTGTCATCTCGTGGTCATAAGGGGTAGGCCTTCCCCTCCAAACAGATATAGTACGAAGAATGTATTCGACACAGCACTTCACAAGATGACTTGAGGGCTCATCTGCATCCACATTAAAGGCAGATCTCAATATTGGCATCCTTCCTAATGAACGTAATGCCATAAGTGATAAAGCCTGACTAATAACCAGGGTCAAAGGGTTCAGATATGGGGCCAAGGCATAGTCGAATGAATGTCGATGAAAGGAGACCCAAGATAGAAATACTTGAGTTGATTTGAAAGACAACCACGACATCAGCATCCACCAAAATCCAATAAAAGCAGCAGAATGTACCCGTCCAATTGTAACTAGCTTTCTGGATCGTATAATCCGCTCACGCTCTGTCTTTACAAGGGTCCTACGTGTACTGTGCACCATCATAGCAGTAGATGTCCAACAGGAATCTTGCAATGCATCGTCGAGAACACTGAACTTGGGCACGAATCCGGAAGGATTCGTTCCATTTAGCCGAGGCGTTTCACAGTATGATAGAAGGACAAGCTTCAGATAATTAGTAATAAACTGGGAGATTTCCAAAGCCAATGCAGCAGAGGGGGTCTCCCTTCCTTTCACCTCGTCATCCTCTGGCGGAGGAATGTTCTTTTCCAACGTTGCTTGTAATGTCATGTGGATGTTTGAACTATTCTCAGTAATGATGACTTGGTCACTGGCCTCAAGAGTTGAAAGAAGCTCGCCAGTGTATCCGCTTGATACTGCAATATGCTCAAGGCTAACCCCCTCGTTACCTTGACTCCCAACCGATCCTAGGTTATATTGAGATACCAACCTTCTCAACCTCTTTGCAGCAATCTTGGCCATCTCAGCAGATATCTTTTTAGCATAAAGTTCAGTTATGGCTTCTTCGTTAATCTCCAGTCTCTTGTACTTCTTTGAAGTTCCACCAACCAGACGGATTGTAGAATAATCAGGCTTTGCTTGTTTACGTATTTCTGAAGCCGTTTCTGTAACCCTTACTTTTGCATCTACCTCGTATGAACAATTAAAGTTGGTGAGAACCGCTTGCTCATCTCCCTCCCAACGATTGCTTAGATTAAACCGTATGGCATTCCTAATAGGAAGGATGGTTGACTTGAAGTTTGATGTGTTCATTAAATACATTCCACACTTTCTTGCAGCATTACTAAGCTGTTTATAATCATAATTGCACTCGTCTGGGAGAGGGATCATCCGTGGCTTACCAGATCGACAGTCATCATCGTAGATTCCCAACTGCACAATCATACTAACGATTTTAATATCAATATCAACGTCTTCTATTGACTCGAGTGAGTTGATAATTTGTGTAATCCGTCGAGTACAAAACTTTGTAAGTCCGATACCCAGCTTTTGTTTTGGAAACAACTTAGTAACTTTCTCAACTACATCATCATCTCCGAGGGCTAGTGCTGCCGCAAGCTGTCGAGGAAGGATACCGCTTCAGGGAATCCTTCTGACTCGAGTAACATTTTGTCTTCGCATTTCGTTGTGAGGCTATTGATGCAATCCGATCTATAACCAAGGGCCATTGATAGATCAAAAGGCAGTTGATCTAATGGGGCACTTGATATATGTTTATGTGAGCCGAGTGCTTATAATCTTTACATGTTGTGTAATCTAAGAAGTTGTTTGTATATTAGCTGTTGAGTATATCATCCATCGTCATCGTGTCGTCGTTTAGATAATTCGAACCTATTATCATCGTAGTCGAGATATAGATATAATCCCCATCGATTGTATCTCTATCTCCATTGTTTAGAAGTATATTACCATCCGTCGTATTATATTACTTCCTTGAGAGGTTATGAGCCCAAGTATTGTTAAGGTTCGTCTCTGCATCGATTACTTGTTAGATTAGTTTAGATTGTCCTTTGATCAACCCTCCATTGATCATCGTATTTGTTAGTTAGTGAATTAGTTAGTTTGCCGTTTTTAATTTATCTGTATTACAGTTAGTCATAATAGTAAGACCCTTCGATTGTTTCTATTGCAATAGAAACAATCTATGCCAAATAAGTTCTGATTGACGATAGTGTTTGAATTTGAGTTTAACTTAGTTGGCAGATCATTTAGAAGCTTCGGTGTAAAAGTGCAGTCGATAGCAGAGGAGGAGTAATATAGTCAAAGACCAGAGAATGTCCATTGAAGATAGACATTCTGCGGCCTCATCTATATCATTTGGTTTTGGAGCATCGAATGATATGGTACGAGTCATTAGCCATCGATTAGGTACTGATAGAGGAAACATCGATGGTAGTATTGCCAATCGATTGGGCAGTATCATTAGTAGTATTAGTAATACTAGTATTGACATCCAATGGATTGGAGACAGCTGTGTTCATCAGACACTGACATCTGAAGAACGCAGTATCACCCATCAATCAAGGACTGATAGTGAAGTTGATGTGTATAGAAGTCCGCTAGTCAGCGGCAGTAGTAGTATAGTCTATAGAATAGAGATCATCCATAGACCATACGGTATCGTCAGTCATCAATTAAGACTTGTCAAAGAAGGCGTACATGTTAATACCGATCTTCTTGGTTTAGTTGGTGGCAGTGGTCAACAATCATACGCAACTATGGTTGATGACAGTATTTGTAGTATTGAAGAGAGTTCGTTGTATTATCAACCATTATATGTTGGAATAGTAGTGAATAGTGTTAGGGAAAGCAGAAGTAGTTATAATAAAGATATGATTGCAGATGTATTTAGAAGGTCAGTGAATGGAAAAGGATACGGACTAGACTTGACAGAGAATAGTTCAGAAGAAAAGTCAAGTAGTAGTTTAGTTTTAGATGATTCGAATGGAGTACTATTTGAATCAAAGGGAGTTGTGGTAGTATTAGAGGTACCACATCCCACCATTCAGTTGCCGAGTAGATTGATATTGATAGAAGTTCGTCTCGGGAGCGAGCACTGTCTCGAGAGGGAGTACAGGACGTCATATCTATATTAGATGAGGTGTCATGTGCAATAGATGTTGAAGAGTGAATGTTTGATCCTCAAGACGACCCTCAAGAAGAACCTCGAGATGATCCTCAAGATATGCAATGTTCCAGAGGGAGTATATATACCTTTTAGAAGTTGGAACATGGCACGAACAAGAGGCAGTATCATCTTTCCCTCCCTCCCTCCCTTTCTTACATATGCTTATCCCCGCCCTCCCTCCCTTATCATCTCATCTTGATTTGATATTTGAAGGTCAGTTGGCGAATCATACAACTGGGATTTGCATAATTCGAGAGGGAGAAGTAGAGGTGCATACCTCGTCATTGAGTAAGGATACTTAATGGCTGAGATAGCAACATCGACATACTACTCTCTATGTTGGAGACTGTAGTCAACGAGATATCCTCCACAGTCATTATAGATGCTGAAGGATGCTTGGTGACGGATATAGAAGACGTGAAGAGTGGTATTCGACGGCAGATAGATCAGCAATTGAGTTACTAGACTAAATGCCGCGTAGTATCCAACGAGTCGGAAGACTTGTGACAGTAATAGATACAATTAGTATCAATGTCGGACGTTCATTTTAGTATTGTTATTGGTAGTAATGACACTCAGGGTAGCATCATTACGCGTTGACAATAGTAATAATGAACAAGGCAGTACATTATACTCATTGGATATAGTATAGTCAACAAGACGAGACTTGTTTGATATCAAGCAGTAGTCGAGTTAGGAACTCGTTAGCTTATCAGATATTGGTAGTGTTGGTAGATTTTCTTTCCTTCTTTTGATGTTGATTGAAAGAAGATAGAGAATTTATATGTTTTTATGTTTAAGATTTGAAGTGTATGTAGATCGTCATCTCAGAAGGAGATGTGACTTCAACTTGGACAGTCATCGGACATTTTGGAAGAGTTGGCATCTCAAATTTTCTTTTTGTATTTGAAGTTTAGTGAAGTTATAGTGGACTGGCAACGTGTTCTCTTTGATAAGTTATCTTATCATATCATGCTCTACATCACAATGTGATTGTGATTAGAGAGAGGGAGTGTCGAGGAAGGATACCGCTTCAGGGAATCCTTCTGACTCGAGTAACATTTTGTCTTCGCATTTCGTTGTGAGGCTATTGATGCAATCCGATCTATAACCAAGGGCCATTGATAGATCAAAAGGCAGTTGATCTAATGGGGCACTTGATATATGTTTATGTGAGCCGAGTGCTTATAATCTTTACATGTTGTGTAATCTAAGAAGTTGTTTGTATATTAGCTGTTGAGTATATCATCCATCGTCATCGTGTCGTCGTTTAGATAATTCGAACCTATTATCATCGTAGTCGAGATATAGATATAATCCCCATCGATTGTATCTCTATCTCCATTGTTTAGAAGTATATTACCATCCGTCGTATTATATTACTTCCTTGAGACAAGCATTACATCCTCTTTATCATGCTCATTACTAATCAAGGGAAGGTTTAATCTTTGTAGGTTGTTACTTCTTAATGGTTCTACCCCCTCCCCAACCTTTAAAACTAAATCATACAAGTTTTCTTCAACCTGTGCAAATACTCCTACTTGAAACAAACTTCGAAACAAGAAGTCTTCTCCAGCTGACATTGGACTTTTACCTTTCTTTCTCTATACATAAGGGTATGAGAAGATAGTTTATGCATTGATATTAAAGATGTCTAAAATCACACACCACTAATATAATAAACACGTCATATGGTACAACCACCACATTAAAAACACCCCGATATATATAAACTTACCATTGCTTCTTCGAGACGTCGCTCTTGTGCCTCCCTGTTATCTTCCCTCTCTTGTTCCCTTGCCCTTTGTTCATTTTTAGCCTGCCAATCCTTGATGTTCTCACTGATCATATACCCACCCACGCCTAAAGCTGCTACTCCTACCACTGCTTTGTTTGCCATAGTTGCAAAATTTATGTACTATTAATAATATGTGTATGATACGAACCTATCGTATAAGGTAGATAATATTTGTTTGTGACGAAATTTTGAGTGCAATATAGTCTAATATAGTGTACTGCATTGCAATCCGATTAGAAAAATCTGGCCGTCTTTAGTGGGACATATAATATAAGAGGGTACTATGGTGCAACTCGGCCATTGAAAGGACGATGAGCTTGGGTAGTATTATCCGCCGCCAATGTTGACAACTTCCTCTCCGCGGATTTGGAGAGAAATTGTACATTTTTTATCGTAGGCCCCTGTACATACAATACGGTAAGATTGTCGGTACTCTCTCACAGTAGCGACATAAAGAGTTGTGTTCTGGCCATTGACTACTACAACCATTGCAATAGGCAAACCATTTGCAACAAACATGACGGCTATTTCCTTTTCTATGCTAATTGCATCTGCACTTCTTATCGTCGGTGGAGTTAGTGCCGCTGCATTAGAAAACAACAAAGATGAAGAGCGTATCTATTTTCCTGGTGACGAGGGAGAACAGTGCAGAAGTAAGTTAGTCAAGGAATGGCTATCAACAGGAGAAGGTGATCGTACATCCTTAAATCCAAACTATGAAGATGGTGTTACTAAAGAACGACTAGATAATATCATGTCAACCGAACTATATAAACGCGCAAAAGACAAATGCTCAGCTGAGATTGAATTATACAACAGAGCAAGCGGTGTAGTTTGCTTACTTGAAAGTCAAGCGAGTTATGATCTTAATTATGCCGATTTCTGGATGGGTGGACCATATTACCTTGATGGAGAGTTTGATCTTGCCACGATGTTTCAGTATACTGCCAACTTTACGCAAATTGCACTCGACCCAGATATGTGCATGGCCGATTGCTATCTGGGTGGTGAAGTTGGTGGTCAAACATGCGAAGTACATAAAGTCTGGATGAAGAACTATGGCAAGATCACACTTAAACAGTTCTGTGATATGGAATGGGGGAGGATTGATCAAGCATACTTTTCGTTGAAGTTATGTGCAGCTGAGGCGATTGGTGCACCTACAACTACATCCGATGAAGAAGGAATGAGTAAGAGTGAATATGTTGGTCAAATGCAAGCGCAAGAAGTGACTTACTCGATTTGCAAATATCGGTACTGTGATAGTTATGTATATGATTACATTAAGCAAGGATGGGACAAAGCAGAAGATGGAGGAGAAGACGAATCAACAACAACCGCATCAACAGACTCTGCCTATGCAAAAGTTGGATTGAGACATTAACAGCATGAGAGATGATTTGACGGTTTTAGGTGATTCATGTACAGATAGGAGAATCCAGAGTTGTTCAATGCAGTGAAATATATAGTTTATAGGTGAAACAACTATTTGATGTAGTCATTACCCTTGTTATTTAAGATTAACAGGTTCGTACTACTATATTCTCTTTCTCTCTCCTCTTTACTTAACTAACATTGTCTACCTACACCCCGCATGCCTCTTGCAAACCCATCTTTCTTACTTTCCCTCTTCTTTCTCTGTCCTGGTTTCTTCTTCTTAGTTTTGCCTGGAGTAGCCATGTTATCATCACTTACCTTTAATTCGCTTCTGGCAAAATCTCTTGGGGCACTTCCAGTGATTACAAAACCATGATGTGATATATTCGCAGCTAACGTGTCATCTGTACACGCTATTGAAAGAGACTCGGCAGGAAGAGGACTTCTATACACTTCTTGCCTAGATGAGATGTGATAGACAATCAGTTCATATGATGATGAATCATTGATACCAAACCACTGTCCATCAAATTCTTCCTCTTCTTCTTCATTAGGACGCTTGCTAATGATAACAGCAACATAGTTTTCATGAATGATACAGACATTGTGTAACATGTAATCTTGCCCAGCAACTTCGATTGCTTGATAGGAAGTATCTTGAGTGTTCATGATGTGTAATACAGGTCCTTGAAGAGGGTCAGTGGAGTAGACTGCATACGAAGAAGTCAAGGATGCGCACATTTGTGACCATGGAGCTAGCTCTTCACTCTCGACCATTGACTTTTTGATTATGTCGGCCAATCCATCTCTTTTCACTTCGACACTCATGAACAAGATGGGCCCAGATATCAATATGTTTGTGCATAGCACAGCTGGAGTATCTTGATCTACCCGATGCTTGAAGGGACGTGATGCAAACAGAGTAGTACCCTCACGGTATCGTTCAAGGTGTAAGCTCTTAATAATGGTTCCAAAACGAGATGAGAATAGGAAAAGTCGATGGCCTTGAATGCCAGGATGTCCGCTTATACTCGGTTCATTGCCCTCTTCGTCGTCCAGAGATAGACCGGCTGGGATGCGAATAAAAGCATGAAATAAGAAGATACCCGTGCCACAAGCAATGACTTTTGGCGTCACCGATATGTGGACATGAGATTCGTCCTCGTATGTCGATAAATAGTTGTGAAGACTCTCTTGCAGCTCATCGTAGACGCCTGGCTCGTCTGAACCGCCGAGTATAAAGTCGATAATGGACGCACGAAGATCATATGCCTGTATACATTCATCTTCTACCAAACCCTCATTCCCAGCAACGATCAGATCCTCACGAGATATGACAGTCAGCCATGGCTTGATCGAAGGTTGCTCATCAGCATCGTCATGTTGGTCTTCGACTGATTCTTCAATAAAGCAAGCCACCGAATCATCATCTATATCAATACTAACTAAGTCACAACTATCCTTCTTGGTGGAGAATGATGAAGGAGTAGGGCGGAGATTAACAACCTGGCGGCATATGATACTGTTATTGCTGTCACTACCTCCTCCTCCTCGGACAACTTCAAACAAACGAAGTGTACAATCTTCATATGCTGCCAATGCTCTCGTACTTGACCCTTCTTCACTATAGGCTGTATTCGACCAAATCTTCACTTGACATTGATTATCTTGTGTCTTCCTAAGAGAGGGTGCTCCCTTGGTCGCCTTGAATAGTTGCACGGCAGACTCTCTTCCAATACAACTATGTTGCCTGCTGCCACTGCCACTAGATCCGGTAGTCATATAATTGCAAGCATCAACTATAGCCCGAACATCTCGAACCACAGTATAGTGTGAGATGAATGTTTCCTTTGTCTGTTTACATTCATCCAAAACATCAACATCATCATTCTCCCCCTCACTCGTCTGAATACTAAACGGCCAACCATGACGAAACAATAACATCTTCCACAACTGAGGTGATCGTGTCCCAACATCATATCGCCATGATTGACAAACCTGTGGCAACGTAGCCACACATTTATCATCACAATATGATAATATCTCATCTAACAAATGATGTGTTAATTCTTGATGTATAATCATTGGTCCGTGTTGTTCCGCCGTCTCATGAGTAGCATCCATCTGTTTATCAAGATGCGCCTCTTCCTCGGCAGATAATTCAATAACTGTACCATACAATAAAAAATGTTCTTCCTTGTCAGATACTACAAGTCCATTATTACGATGTCGATCATATATTAATATACCTTGTATGGTTAGATAGACTATTGATGTTGGTTGTATCTTTTCTTTTGTTAGGAATTGATGTAATGTTTGTGAAATGATGGATTGTTGTTTGACTTTATCCACTTGTTCCTCGTCACTTTCATCACCACTGCTACTGCTACTATTACTTTCATCATTATCAATACCACCTGGCTTCTTATCGACTGTAAATCTTGAATGGTACATCATATCAACACATGAACTACCCTTGGTATTGGCATTGTACGACGCCTTCAGCGCGGCATCTCTAACCTTAACAGGAAGAGATGACATTGGTTTAATAACATCATCACTACTACAATGTGTCGGTATATACTTTTCATGTAGTACTTGATATAATGTCAATGGTTTCTGTGACTTGATTTTGTGATTTCGTTTAAACTTTGGTAATTGATGATAATGCTGATATGTACAACCAGTAGTAGAATTGTCTTCTATGCCGCCAATACTGTCAGAACGACTCTTACGCCCTCCCTTCTTACTGCCACCATGCTGTTGTTTGTTATATGATGTACCCTTGCATGAATCTTTACCGAGATAAAACTCTTTAGCACATAATCTTTCATCTTTTTGTTGTTGTTGTGTTGTTGAATTACTTCTATCCCTACTACTACCCACTGCAACAATAATATCATTATTATCTTTATGTTTATTATTAGCATTTGGATGTGATTTACCCTTTGACTTTTTGAAACCACCTCTTTTGCCTTTTACCATTTTGTTGCCTCCTTTAAATCTACCTCCTTTACCTCTACTACGTCCATTATCATAATCTTCATCACTGTCATTAAAGTCGACATTATTATCATTATCGTGTTGTTTTTGGGGTAGATATTCGAGTCTAGATTCAGGACGAGTGTCGGTCCATATATCAATTGTTATACTAGCACTGAATTCATCCTGATCCTTTGCATCACCTTTCTTATCATCTTCACACAGTATACCAATACCATTTCCTTTTAATATCAACCATTCATCAAGTTTTTCAAATGATATTCGATAATCATTACTATTATCAGTAGCATTGTTATTAGCTGATATTGAATTACTCCGTAATCTATTATTACGACGTTGTTCTTTCTGTAGTTTGGCCGCAGTACGACGTTCTGTGGATTGTTCAACTCTTCTTTGCCAGTTACCCCTTACCATTATCTCTCTTGTTTGTTTATTGCAATTTTGCAATAATAAGAAAGTGATGTGCCTGAAGGTATATAACTTGAAAACTATGTAAAAAGAAGTATATAATATGAACTAATTGCCTTTACTTATTGATAGAAGGAAGCTAAGATATCGTATTGCGTCATTCAGCCGACGCCGAAGAAATTGTGTGAGTGAGCAAAATGTCTTTGTTAGCCTTACTTCCACGGGGTATCGTATCTACTTGCTACTTGCTACCGTGAGTGAGCAAAATATGTCTCAAGAGGTTATGGATGTGAGTGATCCATAGTAGCTTGCAAAATATCTCTTGAAGTGAAACAAAAGGTGTGACATACAGTACTGAATGATGTACAGAGTTATTTGGTACATAAGTTCCAGTGGCTATATGCATGGTCGGTGCCTTTATAATCTGGAGTGTTACAGTTACTGAACTTGTTATACCTAGACAATGCCAATCTTCTACTATTGTAGCACCTATGCATGCTGTTATACCCCACTTCATGGCCAAACTTGCCTGGGAGTTGGCAGGAAATCGAGATTTGATCTGAATCCTGAGGCATCATATGGCTTTTGCTATCGATTAACACACATTCATATACCAACCAACCACTTGTGATACGATTCCCATTTTCTCTCTCTAAGGTCAGTGTGGTATAAGAAGAAATCGGAACTACCAATTATGATTCTTAGTCCGTATTATATATCAACAACTACTCCCCGTCAACATTCTCATCAAGCTGCCTATCTTCATCATTCTCAACCATAGAAAACATATTGTTCTCTACACTCAATAGCAATTCCTCCATACCTACTCCATCCTTCGAGGTTGTCAAATATATAACCGGATCCATATATACCTCCTCATTATCATGATTTGTAGTAGTACCCATGTATAGTGAATGGTACCGCATGCATAGTTGATTTGCAAGTCGAACACATGTCGCTTTACTTGACCCATCAACCTTTGTTAAGACTATAGTGTATGGTATTGAATATTCATCACACCATCCCATTACACTGATATCAAGTAGTGGAGGATCTGGTAATCTTGAATCTAATAAGAGATATAGACGTTTCAATGGTGGTGATGGTGAATTATGCTGATTGATCCTTCTTTGTTGATGTTTATTTAGCTTGTTCAAGTTGTCATTATTAGAATCAGGCCATGGTCGTATACTACCACTAGACGTATCATCTTGAGTGGATGCCCTTGTAATCAAAAACTCTTGAGTCTTTCTCTGCCATTCATCCACAGATTCATCCGGTGCTGCCGCATATCCAAATCCTGGCAAATCTACTAGAAATAACTTACATAGATTTGGATTATTCTGTTCTTTCTTCACTTCATTATTGGATAATAAACCAAAATAATTGATTGTTTGTGTCCTACCTGGACGTTTGGATGTTTTTGCTAATTCACCATCACCACTTGCTCCAGTGGTTCCTGTCGTAGTCCCACCCCGTTGTATCATGGATGATAATGCATTTATTAACGATGACTTTCCAACATTAGACCGTCCCAAGAATGCCACCTCAGGCGTACCGTAATTTGGTGGTTCAAAATTGGGAAATGATGATGGTGGAAAGTATTCAAGATGTGAGTTACGAAATATCCGTGGTAATTGCTTTCTTGAAGATGATTTATCATTCTTCTTTTGTTTATAATTATTGGTAGTAGAAGTATTACTGTTCAATTCTGAAAATAATGACTTTGGATCAACATACATTTCACCCGTCTGTTCATTAAACACTGCACATTTTGCAATGTAGGCATACTTTGATGCAGTTTGTACTAAGAATGATCGTGGTACATCTCTTACTTGCCTATTGGCTTTTTGTTGTTTTGATATTGGATCGGGTATACTACCAACTGTAAGAGCATATGTGGTAGTAGTAGATTGCTGTTGTTTCTTCTTCTTTTTAGCTTTGAGATTATGTTGTTTGGTTAGTTGTTGTTGTTTCTTTTTTCGAGCTGATGACGCCGACACTCGACGTTTCTTATTGGCATGTGCTGCCGGTGTTGAGTGGAAGTATCTGCTGTAAAAGCTTTCTATTGATGACGTTGATATAGTTGATAAACAGTTATTATTATTAAGAATTGTCTGTATAGCTAGCGAGCAACAACGATCATAGGAAGAAGAGTATAATGCTCTTCTAGACAGAGTTGTGCCTTGAATTATATTGTGTAGTATCATAATATATTGGTAACTATCAACTATCTAAAATAGATTAGCAGGTTGGCGGCGTAAGTGATCTCTTATTCTTGTGTGTTTTATTGCAAAAATATTCATAAGAAAGTGATGTGTCTGAGGTTATCACTTATGAATATAGAAATTGAAAAACTAAGTAAAAGAGTTATATAATTGTCCGCCTTATATTGTGATATTGCTTTTTAGTTCCCCTCCTTCCATCATCAAGCTATTCGTCATATCGCATAGAACTATTAGTATTAGCCGTCGAATGTTAAATGTTCGAACAGCTATATGAATATCGTACGGCGTACTTCGTATTATATCATAGTAAATCCATTAGTACAGACAATTTTGTGAGTGAGTGTGAGTGTAAACTGTAAACAAGTGCGATAGGCAGGCAAACATCTTAAGTTGTGGTGAAACAATGATGTGAGTGATCCATTGTAGCTCTTTTGAAGTGAAACATGGGATGTGAGTAGGGTAAAATGTCTCATCTAGTGAAACAAAGATGCGAGTGAGCTTGAAACCATGCGTTGGCATGATTGCAAGTGCAAGCAAAGGAAGTTAACATGCTCATAATACAGTAAACCTAAACCAACCCGATAACATACCATCAATATCATACTCACCTCCACCTCAATCACACATCATCATGAAATTAACAACAGCATTCTTCTTACTCACCATCGGCTCGGCTGCCACTGTTGCCAAAAGTTCATCGTCATCAACATCATCAAGCAAGTCGGGCAAAGGTAGTAAAGGCACGGTGTATGAGTTTGGATTGATCGAACCAGGAGATATCTTGTAAGTTTCTGCTTCTTGCTCTTATATATCTCGTATTGCAATTGCAATACTTATCTTATACTCATGTTTATCTCGTATGTATTGCAATTGCAATATGACGACTGTTGCAAACCTGCTTTGCTCTTAACAACCACAATATTATAACAGGATCCCTCAAAATCTATGCCTTGATGCATGCTATGAAACAATCCCTTCCTCTGCTTGCTCACGCTTCTCGGGCATAGAGGAAGATGAGTTGCCATTTTGCAATGGGTCCGAGCCTATTGATGATGGTGAGAATAGCCTATGCAGGCCTACAAATGGCAAACAAAATCTGTGCCAATTTGAAAACTTTGTTTTGGGCATTGACAATTGTGGAGGCGGTAGCAGTGGATCAAGAAAGTTGAATACTCTCTCTGAAGATGACCAAAGTATCGAACACATGGTCAGGGAGCTGCAGAACATGTCCATGCCAGGCAGTGGAAGGTTTACCGCTCTTGAGAGAGTTTCGTGTAACTCCTCCAAGTCAGGTAAAGGAGGAAGCTCTTCATCAGGACGTAGGCTCAGTGGTAAATCCAATAAGATTGAGTAAGTGACATATCATATGCCATCATTATATGTTTCAAAAGAGGGGCACTCTCGGCAAATCATCTCTAATATCTTTCTCTCTGCCTTCTCTTCAATGGTATTACAGGCCAAAGGCAACTTGTGAAGGTGACAGGTTTGAAGTTATTCCCTTCGAAGATTGCTCAGAGTCGGGTTCCGGCAGCAAAGGTCGCAAGTTAAGCAGCAGCAAAGGGGCCAAGACATCTAGGTGCGACGAATTCACTCATGAGGATGAAAAGTGTTTCTTGTCAAGGAATGTCCTAGGGATCCCACAGGGTAATGCTTGTATCTTTCCGATCAATGATATCAACAACTGCGGCGACGAGTCAATCGTCCGAAAGCTCGGAAGTAAGTCTGCTAAAAGTACTCAGTCTTATGATTAAGAACCTCAAGACTCGGAGGCAGAGGTACCCCATGTATTAAATGTAGTAATGCCCAAAGAGATTTGTAACGAGATATGTAGATGTGTGTAGAAGAAGAGATGAATATGTTTAGAAGAATAGATATGTGCAAAGAGATGAAGAGATGGTGTTTAGATGACTAGTAAAGTAGAAGAAGATAACCTCTTAATGGAGCGTTCTATCTTGATTTAGATTTGTACACAAGAAAGGATTGGACAGAGCCATCTGCTACGGTAAACTGGTCCTCCTCAAACTAACTAACCCTCATCCGACAATATCATTCGGACAACTTTAATAATCCGACTGTGGCAGTCAATCATCTTTGTCTTATCTTCGGGTGACGAAAACGTCTCTACAACGTGCTCCAATATAACTCGATCTAACAGCTCACGTAATGTTAATATCAGAACGGCATTTCCTTTGGCACCACTACCACTTTCATCATCACTACTAACTTTGAACTTGAGCCATTTATCAACTATTATTGCATTCTTTACTAATTCAAGCTCGCCACCGAAGAGTATAATGGCAAACTTGGAGACGAAGTTGACCTCTGATAAGAATGTTTCCGGTGGTCGTTTGTTTCCTGGTGTTGATGTGCCAAAGCTTCTGTGCTTTGAGTGGAAGACTGCATAGGCATCTTTTCCCGACTTTGATGCTCGTTGTACTCGTGTCCTTTGAAATGAATTGGATGATGGTCGGCATGTATCCTTGCTGTCATTAGTGAGCAATCTTCCTCCGCCACCTTTGGGACTGGTTGGTCTGATGAGCGTTGCAATGTTTGGGTACAAGCCTCCAACGATACAACAGCTTGTTAAAAGAGCATCCTCATTGGCAATATTGCAGTCATCCATATCAGAAGAGCCATTGTTTTGGGATACAAGGCCTGCATCGATCATAAGACCTAAGAACTGTTTCCGTAGAGTATCCATATCTCGAAGAGTCATGCTATTCAGTGCGTGACTTCTACAAAACTTTTCACGTTGATGATGTTTCTCTTTTGACCAAACCCGATATGCCGCAACAACTGCAATTAGATCTCCCTTTACTGTCCCTCCCGGCCAACCACTGCCGCCAAATCCATGTTCAATCAAGTCATCTCTTGCCTCGATTGATGATGTGTCAACATTTCTATTATTGAAGCATGATTTGGTACAAGATAGTGCTGCCGCAATTGTCAAGGCATTATCAAGACATCCTAACACGCATCCTATGATGAGCATCTTACCAACCTTGGCATCCATTGGTAATCGTGATAGATGATATCCAAGCGGTGTCAAGCGATATGTCTGTTCACCATCCGCACCATCAACTACTCTAATAGCTTCCACCTCCATCAAATGTGTACATGCTTGTATAAGACTTCTTTCAAAGGGGGGTGTTGGTGTGTTCGAAAGGAATTTGATCGGTTTGAAGCCAGGGGCAAATGGTCGTTGAATCGCTCTGCTTTCATTTACACTATTTCGATTGTATTCATCTCTCCGCTGTTCAAATAGTAAACCAATCTGTAATACCAATTCATCGAGCGGCGTGCGAGCCATTTCTGGCACAGTGGATTCCAATAGCTTGTCGTTAGCAAACTCCTCCGAGCAGAGTCTCCAACAGGTACCAGAGGATGTACGTCCCGCCCTACCTGCCCTTTGTTTCATAGATGCATGTGACGTCCATACTGTAACAAGTTCCTTGATACGAGTTTCTGGGTTGTATCTGCTTTCTTTTACCCTGCAGCTATCAATCACATGTGACACATCGGGTATGGTAACAGATGTCTGGTGAGGTGATAACGATAGAAGATGAGGCAAGGTGAGCACTTGAGACTCATACATACAAAAAGCAAACTATTACTGAACATACCTCGGCAATGTTGGTTGCCAATACAACCTTTACAGTTCCAACCAACGCAGGTTGAAATACTTGCCGTTGATCAGCCTTTGGTACAGAGGAATGTAACTTCATTATTTTGCACAAGTTACGATCACTCACAGCTGTACCCTTTTCATAAAGACATCGTGCTAGTGATTCAATCTCACCCATGCCTGGTAAGAAGATGAGGATGGCTCCGGTAACTCTATATCTACCACCAGTTGTATCCTTCAATGTATTGTTTGTTCGTTGTTCCTCGACAATCTTAACTATTAATGCTCGTATCAGTTTGTTATCTATATTCTCGGTGGCACGTGGTGATAAAGTGACTCCACTATTTGAGCTGTTGCTATTGGCTCGTTCATTCTTTTGGTTGTCACTATTTTGCCGAATCATCATTGACTGTTGACCACTATACTGTTCACATTCTGATAACCATTTCGTTTCTACTGGGTAAGTCCGTCCAGGTACGTCAATGGCAACAGGAACAATACTCTTGGTACTAAAGTAATCAATAAAGAGATCTGATGATGCCGTGGCTGACATTAGAATAAGTCGAGGCATACTTAACGATGATGGAGATGATATCATTCCTTTTAATAATGTCAGGACAAAATCCGTATTAACATCTCTTTCGTGTGTCTCGTCAATAATGAGATGAGATATCGTATCAATTGACAATAGTGGAGCAATATTATCATCTTCATCTACTTTGTTGTTGTCATTCGATTCATTTCGTTGATTCACTAGCATTCTTAATAAGATACCAATAGTCATATAAATAATACGACATGATGGTAAGCAAACTCTTCGATCAGATCGTACCATATATCCCACTGAACTACCATGTTCACCTGGCGGTGGACATCCTCGTTCTTCAGCAACGCGACTCGCTAGTGATATAGCTGCTACCTTTCGTGGCTGTGTTACTACAATATATCTCCTTCTACTACTTGCTGCTGCTTCTGCCATTGAACTATTATTCCCATCACTGTGATTACTCTCCTCTAACAAGAACTGAGGAACCTGTGTACTCTTACCACTTCCAGTGGTTCCACTCAAAACAATAACCTCATTGTCATTAATTGTTTGTAATATATGTTCTTTATAACTTGATACTGGTAAACTTTGTCGAATAGCTGTAAATGATGTACGTTTCTCATCATCAATAACTTCTGATATAATACGGAGTGAACTATTATTATATTGTTTGGTATTTCGATATGTTTCTTGTTTCTGATATGCTTGTTTAACTGATTCTAATGGATCAATTATTGGTAAGGATGACTCTTTATTATCCTCGCTATCTACCCCATCATCGCCAACTTCCTCTTCTTCCGGAAAAGGTTTTGGAGTAACCGAAACATACAATACCGTACCATCCTCTAAACCACTAATATCTATATCTAAATCAAACAATATACCCTGCTCCTCGTGTTGTATAAATGCACGTATTGGTGTCTTCTTCAATTTTAACTTGGATTTTGACTTTTTAAGTAGGTCTGATATTGAGGTTGTTTTGGGTAGTACTAATACCTTTTTGGTACCAACTTTGAATGGATCCTTCTTCTTCTTCTTTTTCTTAGCATCACTGCAACTCTTTTTCTTATCTTTTGTATCTGACTTTGGAAAGATTGCCTCGACTAACTCCAATCTAACATTACCTGAATTGCCCTTACTTGTAGCTTGGTTCGATGATTGTGCAGTAGGATTTGCAGTACTTCTACCTTTCGACTGTTCAATTCTTGTATTATCATTACTTTTACTTACAACAGTAGCAGTGGTAGTAGTATTGAACCTCTGTTGCAACTGACGTTGTTCAAACTGACATATCAATCGTTTCATAAATCGTTTTTGCTCTCGTTTCTTATCATGTGCTGATAGCTCCTTGCTGTCAACAATACCATTATCTTCCTTATCCAAGCTCATTAAGAGATCAATAAGAGCTAATTGACTTTCTTGACTTAATATAGCTTTACCACCGCCTTTGATTTGACTACTACTACTCATAACTATTACCTAAATATTTTGATGCACTAACTTTGGTTATAGATTTTGATAAAAGTAGAAAGCTTATCACCCTATAACCACCACAGTTTGAAAGAGCGTTAAAAACTGACCTATGGAGTATGCTGTTGGTATACGAATCCTATAATTGATGCCATATTATCGAGAGGGTAAGGTGATGTAAAATACTCTGATGCATTTTGTGGAAGGGTATCCTTGGTATCCTCTCCTTTTGAAAAAAACAACGCCATACATGTACCTACACCGATGAGAGCCACAACTAGAGTTAGTAGTTTGCAATTGTCGGCTCTTTAGAGACCACACCATATCGATATATACGTCTCACTGTTATTATTTGATTTGTCAGTTTTCTCTGTGTTGCAAAAGCATACCCACACAGGGTCATCTAAACTACTATACTCTCATAATAATTGCACTTCATTAAAAATGGGAGAAAGTGATCAAACTACTCGTCCAAGACGGAAGAGAATCAGTAATACTACTACAAATGGTATAGTTTCATCAATAGATAAATTGCATACCGCTGTTAACGGTGTAGATGTAGAGAATGGCAACGGTGCAATCGATAATAACTCCTCTAAATCTCAAACTAGTGGAGTTAGTAATAGTAGATCAGCCACAAGAAGAAAGAGAATACAAAGAGCTAAACGAAGGAAACAAAAGAACAAGTCAAATAGTACAACATTAATAGCTATCGGTTTCATTGTATGTATTATAAGTTTTGGTATCATCTACGAGGTTGGTGTATTGTTGAGCAATTTGATTTTAAATGGTGCACCAACAATGTCAAACTCTTCCACTACTTCTACTAATAAACAACAACAACAACAACAACAACAACAAAGTGAAGAAGATATAAAAAGTATACTACAAAGTAAAATACCAAATAATAATCTACCATTAACCGAACAACAAGAACAAACTATACTCCAATTAGCATCACAGCATCTTGATCGATTTCCAATATCAATCGGTACCGACGCCGGCACTAAAGATGATCAAGATTGGGAAAGTATATTACATCCCGGAACAGAGGCATTACAATACTTTACAGGGAATGGTAATAGACGGATTCAAAAGAAGAAGAAGAAACTGGCAGCTAAAGATATTGCTAGTTTGTTATCTAATAACAAGTTAAGAGGCAATCAAGAAAAAGAAGTTGTAAGAGATAATGAAGAAGAAGAAGAAGATGGATATATGAGAGTGCCTAAACTATGGGATCCAATACCATATAGAATCATAGCAAATGAACGAGATAAGCGTAGTGGAATTATTACCACCAATGAACGTGAAAGTGGTGTAAGACGTTATCTTGGTAATTTCGGCCAACGATTAATGACTCCTGTTGAGGCTAAGTCAATTGGTAGTCGTATCAAAGTAACAAATACAACTGAAGGCGATGAAGTACTACTTGAAACAATATTCGTAGCAATAGCAAGTTACAGAGATTATCAATGTACACAAACAATCGAATCAGTATTCAACAGGGCTACATATCCACAACGGATACGTGTAGGTGTAATAGATCAAATACACTTCAATAAAGATATACCATGTTCAACACCCAAAAATGGTACATGTATTGAGAATCCAAATCAGGCTATATGTAAATATTCCAAACAAATTGATTATTTAACAATAAATTCAGAATTATCAGTTGGACCAGTCTTTGCAAGACATTTGGGTCATAGACTTTACAGAGGTGAATACTTTGAAATACAGTCAGATGCACATGTTGAATATGTAAAAGGATGGGATGTTGAGATCATAGAACAATGGTTTTCGGCACATAATGAAATGGCAATATTAAGTACTTATTTATCGGGAGTTGAGAATCATATTGATTTACAGACAGGTGAAAGAATATCGAAGTCACGACCAATTATGTGTCAAAGTGACTTTGAGGGACGAGGGGGGTTGAAACATTTGAGGCATGGACAACAACCGGAGGGTGTGCCGTATATACATGATATGCCTACATTGAACCCATTTTGGGCGGCTGGATTTTCCTTTGGAAGGGGGCACTTTGTTGTGAACGTCCCGTACGATCAACATTTACCATGGATATTCCAAGGAGAAGAGATATCAATTGGTCTAAGAGGTTTTAGTTATGGGTATGATTATTATAGTCCCGAACGAGCTGCGTGTTATCATTACTACCACAGGAAGAATCCACCACCCATGTTCTGGGAGAATAGTCAAATCTACCGTGGATCAGGATTATATGGTATGAATCGGTTGAATGCCATCATACAAATGTTAGGACCTAGTCATCGTACAAATGGTGGTGGTGAAACTACCGATTGGATAAAGACTGATGAACTAAAGTATGGTATCGGAAAGGTACGAGAATTAAGTACCTTCTTTGATACCTTTGGTATTGATGTTAAGAAACAAACAGTTGAGAAGCATCTTTGTAAGTTTGTTGGTCAGCCCATGCAGAAGAAGTTTATACCAGCATTAAGACCTAATCAAATGGGGTTGGATTATGATAAGATTAATTATCGCTTTGTTGATCCTGACTCACCGATACCGATCAGTGCACAATAAGTTCTTGGCTTCCCTATCGAGGGTGCATATCATGTGCACAATTTGTGATATGGGCTGATGCAACTATCTGAAGACTTGGATAATTGGTGAGTTGTATATCCTCCGCTATCGAATCGAATCAAATATATGCACGGGAGAGAAGTAGTACATACGAATTGGTAGTCATCACAACAAGTGCATTATTAGATAGATTGCGTGAGCTTAGTTAATTTTGAACACCACGACTGATGCCTTGCCCAATCAGCCGCTTGGCACTCCACTGAGGTACGTCAATTGGAGATTATTCTATCTGGCATGTGCTGAATTGTTTGGAATGAATGCTGGTGAAGAGTGGATGGTCAGTCACTATTTGTTTGAGAGGAGAGGATAATCGTATGATGTACAGAGAGAGGTATGATATGATGATGTGATATGTATAAAATACAATTTGTCTTTAGATGTTTATCAGACAACACAATATAATACACAAACTCTAAAACAGCTGTCGCGACTCAGTTTTCAGAAGTCAGACAATCCTTGCTAGTGTGTGCTTATTATGCCTGCCGCAAGTCAATATATACGGCATATCATAAGTTCATTCCACTCTATACACTCAATGATCGGCTCTTTCTCTTCCTGGGTAGTGTGTACCAACAAACCTTGCAGCTCACATCCGACAGATCATTCAACAATGTACACTCAGGGCAGTTCCAACCGACAGGTCCTGAACTCTCAGTCTCAACTCTTTGACGCTTTGCTGCTCTAGAAGAAAGAAGGTAGTCGTATGTGTTGTTCTTGTAGTAGGATCTGTTGTGATAATAATGAAGAGACTGGATTAATGGAGGCGCATCATCACAAATAGATCCATAATAGTTGTATTCATTGGAAGGTTGAATCCATCGCGACAAATCGACCTGGGTTGCGATTAGACGCTTGTCAGACTTCTTCTTTCCATTCAGAACAACGGATACTTTCACATCCTTTGTCAAAGACCTCAGGGGCGAGTCAAAATCATCACTAGATATCTTGGATACAGGTGGAAGCGGGGGAAGATCGGAGGGTAACAAGCTCGACTCGCTATCACTACTGCATGAAACGACAGGACGACCGAGTACCATCGAGCTCGACTCTTGAGAAAGATCAGGAACCAAGCTAGACTCGGACTCGACTGAAGTAACTGGTACGCTTGCAACTAGTTGCTTCTCCTCCTTAATTGTCTGATTGTTTACCGTCACAGATACATTCACATCCTTCTTCTTGACAGAAGTTGCTGAGGAATGTGTAGTAGAACAAAATATATGAATGAGTGAATGATTCACTATAGAAACACTGACACGACACATGGTAGTACTTACATTGATCTCGCTCAGCCTTTGCCTTATTGTACTCCCGAAGAATGAATTCAATATTTGCAGGACCATCTGGATTTGGACCAAGTTTACGGCTATCAATGATACTGCCATTAGTATTTCTCTTTACGCGGATATCAGCTACTTCTAACATTCGAGTAAACTGCTGTACATTTGGCTTGGCTGTTTCTTCCTTTTTAACCAACTCCCTTGTAACCTTGGCAAGTAACTTTCCATCCTTTAACTTTCTCTCGCTCTCTTCAATTGAATGGCTTCCTAAACCGATTTTATTATTATCAAAATAAATCTCTGGTCTTTTAACTCCGCGAGATTTCCTCGTCTCGTCATTCTTCTTATTTTGTTCATGAAATGCACCAACTTTCTTTTCTCCTCTATGTGAAAGAGAGGAACCTGTTTGTGTACCACTTTTGATTAGGTCGTTGACTCCGTGTTCACTGTCAGGACCAAACACTGAATGGCGAATCGTCACCGGAAGATCATCGTTGTGTTTAGTTTGAGTCTCAGAAAAAGAGGCATCCGCTTCAACCTTCATACCCTCCCACGTTCCATCTTCGTTCTTAATTCCATGACAACAAAGATCTTTCACAGCCTTGTGTGCAAGCTTACGAAAGATCTCGTCATCCGTCTTATTTTCGCTCAATAGCTGCTCAAGATGGCTCTGGTAACCTACGTAGTCCCTCATCTTTTCTCCTAGACGACTCACGACTATTCCGTTTGTATCAAACGAATCTTTTCTTAGGGAGCCGCCTGCTGGTAGTTCACTAAGTGGCATGGCATCTCGAAGGTGTTCCGCCTTAACACAATCATCCAAGAAGACTGGCACTGTGGTGTTGAGAGACATACGGTGTGTATAATTACGATGAATACCTTTATCGCCATTAACTAATAAACAGGAAAGAGAGATGAGATCAGTATCAATACATGCATGAGATATCATCTAACAATATTCATTACCATCTTACCTACATTCTTGGGAAGTAAATCTTGATGCTGTTGCTTTAACGAAGTTAACGTAATTTCTTTCTTTTCTTCTTCGTATGAAGAAAGAAGGGTAAGTCCTGCACTACTGGTAGTCGTACCAAGAGTGCTTCGGGTGGACGTGCTACGAATTGGCCGCCCTTTGTTTGTTTGTAACGAGGGCTTAAACATTGTAGTAGTTTGATTGTTGTGTGTTGCTTGAGTATTCTCAAATTGAAATTATGAGCTTAATAAGTACTTCCTCTACGTACCAAAAAGCACACGACTACTTTCATTCTCAAGCAATGTCGACTCTAGTTGCATTGTCATGTTACTATCTAGTGATAACGTTAGTATTGATTGCATCATATCTTATCTTTTGCGGAGATGTATTGGTAGTTGGTAATTCAATGATGCCGACTCTTGCCGATGGTAGCAGTGTGACTTACATCAAGAGTATATTCATACCACGATCGTGGTATAAGATAGGAGACGTCATCATCTTTACCCCAAATAGAAATCTCTATGTAAACAATAAAGAAGGACAAGAGCAACAAGTCGAGTTAATGATCAAACGAATACAAAACATACAAGGTGGTAGCTTCACTGTAGTTGGGGATAATGTTGAGACTTCCATTGACAGTAGACAAATCGGAGTTATACATTTAGATGATATTATTGGAAAAGTAATTCATTTGAAATAAACTAAAGATTATGCTGCCCATGATGGTTTGGCAGTAGGCTTCATCCTAGCAACAGCAGCTCTACTCGATTCACCAGTAATACCAAGTTCTTTTCGCTTCTTGGCCACATCATTTGCCACCTTTGTTGCTCCTTTGTTGCTCCTTTGTTCTTTTAGAAGTGCAAACTTCTTTGCCCACCCCTTTTCAACACAGCGCTTTTCAAATGAAAGCCATCGCGCGTCTTTTGTCGTATCCCAAGAATTGTCTCCTTCCTCTCTGGATGTAAAGATATCGTCAATCGCTTTACATACAGATTTTGCATTGCTCCCATCATCCTCAAGAATAGCAAACTCACTCGCTGCTTGAATAACATGACTATACTTTCCTCCAAGTTCTTGTAAATCTTCTTCATCCAATGTCTCTCCATTAAAGGCGCTGTCAATTGTTGAATAGTTCACATGAGAAGCATATCTCTTCTGCAACTTTTCAATCAAAGTATTATCACTGCCCTTGCCTTTGCTTGCCTTCAATCGATTGTACATTTCAATGTCGGCAGTATTGGTCAAAGCACTGAACTTCCATTCAGCTCGATACATGATGGCAGCAAGTCTCATCATCTCAGAATTGATACGTCTGCAAGCTCTGATATCTGCCTTCTCTTCTTCTGATAAGCTAAGCCAACCAGAGAAGCGGAAAACAATTTCGGAACCATCATCAATCAACTGCTCAATCGCAGTCAAGTGTCCTCCGAATCTGGAGTAAAACCAAACAAAAGAGTTTCCAAACTTTCTATATGCTTCTTCATCCCACTGCAACAGATATTTCTTGGTAACAAAACACTCGCCATGTGGCACAACCGAGCAATAGAATAACCATGATGTAATGATGTTACCGTACTCGTTTGGTTGAAGAGTTGTGTCAATGAGATGGTCCCTTGCATTTGCTGAAGCAAGTAATAGAGGCATTGGATTCCCATTATTATTCATTCCATACCATATTGCTTGAAACCCAATCAACATGATGCTAATGAGATAGAACTCATCAAGTGATATACCCGCTGCCCCAATGAATTCTCTAATTTCGGCTTTATAACGATCCTTTTCTAATGCCAACACGCACGCGTCAACAAAAGCTACTGCATTGAAAGCTCCATCAAATCTGTAACCACTTTCTGCCTCCTTGAGTAATGAGTTGATGAGAACCTTGGCATAAGTCAGAATACACGAGTTTGTCCTAGGGATTCGATTGTGCATACCCTTGTTTTGTTCATTACAATCATCATTTGGTGCATAATTCTTACATACCAATCCCTTTGTGAAGTCAGATAATAAATCAGATAGATTGATGTAATCTTTCCATCTCCCACCACTAACTTTTGCAATTGCCTTTGCTAAATCATCTCTTGCTTTCAAATATGCCGTTTTATATTCATCCTCATCGGTAGGAGTACTGATCAATAGATGTAACATGTTTAGGATTGCTCGACGGACTCCACTCATATACTTGTTTCTATCCTTGAACAATTGTTTGGCAGCTTTTTCGAGTTTTTTAGATGCACATAACCTTTGCATGACTGTATCAATTAGTGCCTCTGTGTCTAAAGCATATGCAAGTTGTTGTGCTCGATATTTTTTACACAATGATATAATATACCACAATATAGTTATGTATACACAGTGGATTGACAAATCATATCGGTTGTGGTAAATGATACGTACCAAACTTGGAAGATATAACGATACGACAACGATGATGGCGTGTGAATCGTCGCGTTGTAATAGCCACGACAGCAGCCATAATATTACTGATATCATGTTGTATATGATGTGATTTCAAGAAGAAGTTTTATTTACTATATGAAGATGTTACTACTCGAACTTCCTGTTGTGTGAGCTCTTTATTATTATCGATGTTTATATCGTAATATATTCTAAGCACACCCCCTAGACGCAGGTCGGAGTTGGTTGACTAATATGATGCGTAGGGGCATATAATAATAAATTGGCAACGATATGGATTGGTACCACTAATTGGTGATAGGTAGTCTGTTAAGTCCTGTTATAATTTAGTGTTTGTGCTTCGCTTTCGCTGGCTGGAATAATAGAAAATAGGATGCCTACAAGTGTAATAATCATTTACCTTACTTACCTATTCGACCAAACATACGTCTTATACCGGCATCCATCGCATAAATAGAGAAGTTTACGATCCATCTCATTGGTGTGACAGGTTTGACACAATCCTATTCTAGGCAAAGACTTTGCTTGCAGAAAGATCTCATACAGACAAAGACAAGAAGATCTCTTGAAAAAGTATCTAGATGCATCATAAACTAGTCCTTCTAGAAGGTCACGCAGTATACTTCGGCTTGCTTTGGATATCATAACGGCATCGGTATCAAAATTGTGTTGAGAATGCAATGCCATTATTGCAACTAAAGCAACTCGATGAGTAGAGTAGCCTTCGCTAACACGCACTGATCGGTGTCGCTGATTGAGGAACGTATTTGTTCCAAGACAGACAAAGAGTTGTAGAAGCTTTTTCTGATACTCTTTACTATCCCAAATCAGGGTATACTTTCCAGTTTCTTTCAAGCGTTTGATTATAATATTGTGTAAATCAAGAAGACGAAGACGATTGCTCTCTGAGTTATGAACCTCACGCATTTCCAATTCAAATTGCTGCACGAACTGATAGCAAATGTCATCCTTGCTCACAATATCACAACCATGTCGACAGACACTTTCGTCGTGCAGGATGAGGTTGCCTTGCTTAGCCTTGGCCCTCCTCGCCTTGCCCTTTGCTTTCTTACGCGATGTTGGCATGTTGAACCAATGAGGTATCGATAGATGTAGTATTACGGATTGTTATTGAGTATGACGATGGTACAATAGGTCACGACTCTTTCTTATATTCCACATATGAGAGAAAAGACAACTCTCACTCTGAGTACTCTTTCACTCATTCATCATTGGCTAGTTCTCGATATCAATAACATTCATATACATTCTCATCATTGTCATTGGTTAAGTAGAGGACGATATGTCAAAAGGAATAGAGCTAATACACAATACCTCATGGCAGCAGAATGATGTGGCGGCGTCATCGATCATTGAGCTTTGCCCCACGAGTAGTCTGGCACTTACAGCAAATTCAAATCAACTGTCGTCATTCAACTACCTAAAAGAAGATGAAGATCAAAGCAGCAATAGCAGTTTGACTCTACCAGCCGGTGATACAATCACTTCGTTATCATTTCATCCATCAGGGCAACACATACTGATTGCTACACAAGACACGCTGCAGCTTGCAAATGTTATGGTGGATGGCATTGTTCCGTTCTGGGAAGCCTACCACTTGTCAATCACTGAATGCAAATTCAGTGTAAGAGGAAGTATATTTGCTTCCATTTGTGGCACGTCAATTGTAGTCTACGACTTTACCAATGGTACGGAGATTGTTCGAATCAAGAGTAGCTCTATTGCCTCACTAAACTCCTTAAGCTTTGGACAGAATTGCTCAATCTTTACCGTCTCTACTAATGACGAGAAAGGAACGTCTTCCTTATGCAAATACGATGCCTTGACTGGAGAATCATTGGCAGAGTACAAGTCAGAGGATGAAAACAGCATTCTTGCCTATTCTTTAGTCAATGATACCAAACCAATCATTCTGTCAAGCAACAACTCTGTCATTTACCTCAATCGTGATCTAAATCAATCCAAGGTCGTTTCAATTGAGGATGAATACACCCTGAGTAGTGCAGTCTGCGTGTCGAAAGAAGGCCTCGTGTTTGTGGGTTTACAATGTAAAGACTCACAATCATCTGTTGTTCGAATCTACAGTGCAGTGGGCTCAGATTACTTCAATCAACAAATACAGGAAACACTAATAAATGCTATGCAAATCAGCTATGATGATAAGCACCTCATCATCAACAACTCTTCGTATCATATTACAGACAATCGTGTCAGTAACTCATACATTACCTCACTAGACACTGTCTCCTCAGCAGTGGAAGAAGAAAGTGATACTCAAGCAACTCATCTCCTCGTGTCAAATTCATTTATCGAAACAAAGAAGGATGCGATTAAAGATTTACAGTCTAGAGTCATTGAAAGGGAAGTGATGAATGAAGTTCAGCTTCGTAGTGTTCATAATGCACATGCTAAAGAGCTCAACACAATCAAGGAATCATACGACAAGGACATGAGGAAGCTTGAACAACAACGAGACGTGTTGCTGCAGAGGAAGAAAGATATGATTCAAGAGCACCAATCCAATATCAAGACCACTACTAGTAATAATCTATTGGCAATTCATGAACTTGAGGAACCTTTAAAGGTTGATCTTGTAGCACAGGCGAGTGAGCACTCTAATCTCGAGAGTGAACAACAGAAGCAAGAGATGGAAATGGAGGCAGTTCGTGATAATCTACTCAAGAAACACAAGACTGAGTTGACTGAGTTTAGTTTAAGAGCAGAAGTGAAAAGGTCAAGACAGGCTGAGATTACAAGTCAGTTGGAGAAACAAAAAGCCACTGTTGAATGTGAAACTAAGGAAAAGATAGCACAACTCGAAGACGATATTGATGACTCAATCTCTCTCCTAACAAGCAAGTTTGAGAAGGAGATACAGAACGAACGTCAGCTATACGAAAAGTTACACATCGAGAACGGTCTTCTTTCTCGTCGGATAGAGAGCGGCAGTGATAAATGCATTGCCCTGAAGGAGAGAGTTTCATCTTTGTTACAACAAGAAGACGAAAAACAAAAGGTAATTAGAATAAAAGAAGAAGAGAGTGAACGTCTTAGTGTCGTAAGAGCCAAGAAGGAGACTGAACTTGCTTCCAAAACAAACGCCGTGTCTAGACTCTTGTCACTGAACCATCAACTCATCAAGTCGAATGAAATAGAGACTGATCGATTAAAGGAGATGCAGGCTCTTCTCGACAATGGTCCTCTAACAATAGAGCATGATAAACTATGTCATGAAATAACAAGTACAACTGTTGAGCTTGAGAAGCAACAAGGTTTACATGCATCAATGGAGAATCGGATAGTCAAGTTGAATCAAGCCAGTCTCGTCGAGAAGGACAATCTTGCCAAACTACAAAACAAGATACGCTCCTATGATTCCACTATAAACAGCTACCTTTTACAACTTGAGGATTGCAACAAGGCTATTCAAAGTCCTGCTTTACTCAAGGAGAACTTCTCAAAGATGTGCTCAAGTGGCGGTATTGATGGACAGAGTAGTAGTGAAATGGCTGCTGATGAGAGGATGGCCGATAATCAACGGACACTTCTCTTCTTGGAGAAGAAGAATGAGCTAGAAGAGCTAACTGCTGAGAATGTGGCATTGACGAAGAGATTCAAAGAAGAAAAGGCAGATCAAATATCAGTTAATGCAGCTCTATTAAAGAGGATATCATCTGTTCAACCAGCTAGACGCCGGAGTACTATTTTTAGGACTTAAACTGATTGATAGTGTATTGAATATCAGAACACTAATGAACAGATATATCACATAAACTTCTATAAACTTAGTCTTAACTTCCATCCTTTGCAATGCAAGCCAAACTATCATGAGACTTGTTTTGCCATCAAGTGGGGGTATGGCATTATGTAGATACTACAATAGTGGTTGTTTGGCATTGTATGTGTGTATAACAAAGTGATGAACACTCCCAGCATGATTCTAAGTCTCTCCATCATACTTTTACAGCCACATGTTGGCAGGTTTCATGCCTCAGATCTCGATTTTCTGCCGACTGTCAGGCAATATTTGGCCATCAAGTGGGGGTATAACAGCATGCAGGTGCTACAATAGTGGTTGTTTGGCATTGTATGGGTGTATAACAAAGTGATGAACACTCCCAGCATGATTCTAAGTCCATCCATCATACTTTTACAGCCACATGTAGGCAGGTTTCTTGCCTCAGATCAGTCAAAAATCCTGATTTTCTGCCGACTGTCAGGCAATGTTTGGCCATCAAGTGGGGGTATGGCATTATGTAGTTGCTGCAATAGTGGTTGTTTGGCATTGTATGTGTGTATAACAAGTTGATGAACACTCCCAGCATGATTGTAAGTCTCTCCATCATACTTTTACAGCCACATGTTGGCAGGTTTCATGCCTCAGATCTCGATTTTCTGCCGACTGTCAGGCAATATTTGGCCATCAAGTGGGGGTATAACAGCATGCAGGTGCTACAATAGTGGTTGTTTGGCATTGTATGGGTGTATAACAAAGTGATGAACACTCCCAGCATGATTCTAAGTCCATCCATCATACTTTTACAGCCACATGTAGGCAGGTTTCTTGCCTCAGATCAGTCAAAAATCCTGATTTTCTGCCGACTGTCAGGCAATGTTTGGCCATCAAGTGGGGGTATGGCATTATGTAGTTGCTGCAATAGTGGTTGTTTGGCATTGTATGTGTGTATAACAAGTTGATGAACACTCCCAGCATGATTGTAAGTCTCTCCACCATACTTTTACAGCCACATGTTGGCAGGTTTCATGCCTCAGATCTCGATTTTCTGCCGACTGTCAGGCAATGTTTGGCCATCAAGTGGGGGTATAACAGCATGCAGGTGCTACAATAGTGGTTGTTTGGCATTGTATGGGTGTATAACAAAGTGATGAACACTCCCAGCATGATTCTAAGTCCATCCATCATACTTTT
>Ga0214477_100217_pt1 | contig 40363 bp, 23 predicted proteins | sample M1_20Mar14CPVII9_FD_165058 | JGI IMG/M metagenome (GOLD analysis project Ga0214477, IMG submission 165058) | Marine eukaryotic communities from Monterey Bay, California, United States - M1_20Mar14CPVII9sort6BwellC16 | ecosystem: Environmental > Aquatic > Marine > Unclassified | place: USA... | reverse complement strand
GTCGGTTTATTGTTTGAAAAATCTAGAAATGATTCTTTTGCCACTTGAATCTAACCTGAATTCGAAAATTCCATAAACATTAAAAATACATTTGGCCACCCGACGGCGTTGTTGTGTCATCGGTCAATTGGCACCCGAAAACTTCCCTTATTTTACCAAACACGGCGATTTTTAAGCTCGAACTGGTAGATCAGCAGTAATTTCCGGTTTCTTCGGGACTCAATCGAGAAAGCAATTCACCGCCTAAACAGCCTTGCTTCCCTAATCATAATTTCCAGTCGTGGACAAATAAATCTCAAACCAGCTGATTCAATGAGATTTTGATGACTAATTTTCAAACTTGCCACTAACCGTAACTCAGAAAAGAAGCCTGAAACGGCCGATCGTTTTGGTACTTCGTGACGACCAATACGAGAAAGAGGGCTGACAGAATCACTTCCGTCAGCCCCAGTACAAAGTTTCTCGAGAAGCGATCCACCCCCCCAAGGCTTATAACGCTTCTACTTGGCTCCGCGACGGCGTCGAAATCAAACTTGAACAACCGTCGCCGCTTTAATGGTCACGTCTTCGTCAGGGCGATCTGATCCATTGGTTGAAACTCCGCCAATCGCTTCGACAACGCTCATCGATTCAGGCGTTGCTTGACCGAATACCGTGTATTGTCCATCAAGAAAATCTTGAGTGCCAAGACAGATAAAAAACTGAGAGCCCGCTGAATTTGGGGCACTGGAGCGGGCCATCGAAAGCGTGCCAGCCAAGTGAGGGGTCGGGTTGAACTCAGCGTCGACGTTATAGCCTGGGCCGCCCGTTCCCGAACCTTCAGGGCATCCACCCTGGATCATGAAACCTGAAATCACACGGTGAAAAATCAATCCATCGTAGAATCCGATTTTTGCCAAACCCATGATATTTTTGCAATGCTCGGGTGCTGCCTCGGGGTTCATGTCCAGGACAATCAACCCATGCGACGTGTCTAAATGAACTTGATAGTTGTTATTTTCAAAATCAACATCTGCAATCGCGGCTTCAACTTCTGCTTTTCGACTCATTTGAGACTCTCTCCGAGCATGGATTTAAGGGAAACTTCTGGTGCGAATTGTCTCACAGCTTTGGCTCGGTGGCAATTGGGACCCCGATGTGATCGGGGGGCAACTCTTCAGGTTTTACCAAAAAAAACGCCGCAAAATGCGGCGTTTCTCAATCTTGTTGCCCCTATGCTTTCAAGACTGAACTCTGCGATTCTCAAGGAGAAAAGCTAAATTGGTGATAAGAAGCCATCCCTTCAGGTCAAATTGACAACCTCTCTTTTCCTTCTTTTTTAACGCTTCCGCGTCATCCCTAATACGAAATCCGCAGACGATTAGTTCACGCCCGCTCTCAATTCGCAGCAAGCCCGTTTATTTTGTCGCCATCTCAGCTTGATAAGGGTTCTTTATCCAAGTCATTTTGTCGTTGGATTTGGCCTTTTGCTTCTTTTCCGCTTTCGCGGGTGCAGCCTCCGGTTTGAAAAACGGGTTCGAAATGCTCAGCGGTTCCGGTTTCATTCCCATTTCAACGGGCATGATACCTGCGGGCGCCGCATACGGACTTACTCCATAAGGCCGCTTCACAACGTGGCTGTAGTAAACAGGCGGGAAGCGTGCGAAGAACGGCGCCTGATCCCTGCGAAATTCTCGACTGATGGAATTGTCAGGGTATCGACCATATCCAAAGTAGCCGTACCGATAGATATCGTTAATGCACGTTGCATTGTTAATTCCGACACCAAATTGGTATCCTTGGCCCATGGTTTGGCCATTCGCGTTTGATTCTGAGAGCATAAAGATAGCGGTCAAAACTATCCCCAACGTAAGTAATCGTTTCATTGGTAATCCTTTCCTCGATACCTTCATGATTTGGTATATTTCTTGAACGAGGCAAACTAGCCGCAAGATTGTGCGTGCCGATCGCCCCGATACTCCACACTAAATGCAGTTCATTCTGTTACAACCCTTAAAGTCAAATGTGTTGGCAATATTTTTCAAACAATAAACCGACATGAATCCTGACCAACTGACAAAATTGCTGAAACAGGAAGCGGTCCGCGTCGGATTCGATATCACTGGTGCTTGTCCAGCCGTTACCCCCGCTGGATTTCATCAGTTTGTCGACTGGTTAGAACAGGGTTTCGCCGGTGAAATGACCTATTTGGAGGATCGAAAAGAGGCTTACGAACACCCCTCCCATGTGCTGCCTGGTGCGACGAGCATTCTCATGCTTGGCCTTAACTACCAAACAGCCCCCCCCACTCATTCACCACCTGGAACGGGAAGAATTGCAAGATACGCATGGAGTAACGTTGACTACCACGATCTTGTCCATAAGAAGTTGAAACAACTGAAGAAGTTTGTAAAAGAACTCGACCCAGCGATTGGTGTACGAGGCGTAGTCGACACTGCCCCTTTACTGGAACGCGAATTTGCCGAACTAGCGGGGATTGGTTGGCGTGCAAAAAACACTTTGCTTATTAACAAAACGGCGGGCAGCTGGTTTTTCCTCGCGGCACTTCTGCTGGATGTACCCCTTCAGTACGACGAGCCAATGAATACGAGTCATTGCGGAACCTGCACCGCCTGCATCGATGCCTGCCCAACCGACGCGTTCGTGGCACCTCACGTTCTCGATGCAACGAAGTGCATCAGCTACTTGACCATCGAACACCGAACCGCACTTCCGCACGCCCTGCGTTCCCAAATGCAAGATTGGATTTTGGGATGTGACATTTGCCAAGAGGTTTGCCCCTGGAATCGCAAGGCACCGCTGAGTCACGAAGCCGACTTCGAGCCTATCGACGGCCACAATCCAATCGAATTACGATCCCTTTTTCAAATTACTGATGAGCAATTTCGCGAACGATTTAGAAAGACACCGCTGTGGCGTCCCAAAAGAAGAGGTATTTTACGCAACGCCGCCATCGCTCTGGGCAATAAACCTCACCGCGAAAATCTCGACGCACTCGCACTAGGCATTTCAGATTGCGAACCATTGGTTCGCGGTGCATCCGCCTGGGCGTTGGGGGGCCATCGTTACCACGAAGCCAAAGCGATACTCAGCAAATCGCTGGAACAAGAACCGCTGAACGAAATCCAACAAGAAATTGCCGACGCTATTTCGCGTCTCAGTCTTGACCAACAGTAACTACGACAGCAGCATTAACGCCCCCTGGTTCGCCTATTTAATTCCATCGCCGGACAGGAAAACATCGCGAGTCTTACTCTTGCCCGTAACGGCCGAATTATTTACAGCTAAACTTCAACCTGCTTTTGCTCACTTATCAGATTGTAATTATGTTGATCGTGATGAGCCTTCCGGATTTCTTCGATGTCTTCGATTCGTTCAAAAAACGCATCTAACACGATTGGATCGAAACGACTTCCTCGCTCCGATAGCATAATCTCAAGACACCGTTGAATTGGAAACTTTGGTTTGTACGGACGCTCGCTACAGAGAGCATCATAAACATCCGCAACACAACAGATCCTACCTTCAATTGGAATGTCATCACCCTTGAGCCCCTCTGGGTAACCGGTCCCATCCCATTTCTCATGGTGAGTCCGGGCAATCGTCGCTGCCAACTCAAGCATCGGCGAATCAACACCTTCCATGATAAAGCCACCCATCGAGGTGTGCCGACGCACCCGCTCGATCTCAGCATTGGCTAATGGTTCCATAATCTCCATTCCGAGGCCGCAGTGAGTCTTCATTACTTCAAACTCTTCGTTATCCAAACGCCCAGGATTCAGTAGCACGGAATCAGGGATACCAATCTTACCCACATCGTGCAACTGAGCAGCCAAGTCAATTTCGCGACAGTACTCGGCACCAAACCCTAATTGCTGGGCAATAACCGCACTGTACTTGCCGACGCGAATAACATGTTCACCCGTTTCATTATCGCGATATTCCGCCGCCCGGGCGAGGCAATGAATGATCTGCTCTCGGGACTTTTCAATCTGCCGTGTCCTCTCGCGAACCTGCCGCTCAAGCTCAACCGCATAATTGGTAAGGTGATCATGGTGGCGTTTAACCATCAACGCATTTTGAACTCGTAAAATTAAATCACTAGGATCAACTGGCTTGCTTAAAAAATCTGTTGCCCCAAGTTGCAAGGCATCTCGCTTGATCTGATTCTCAGAATTAGCACTTAAGATGATGAACGGAACGTGCTGGATATATTGCGTTTTCTGTCGGACTTTCAAGAGATCCAAGCCTGTAATGTAAGGCATCATAATGTCCAGCAAGACTACATCCGGCTGTTCTCGATCAATTGCCTCCAAAGCTTCCCGCGGATCAGTTAGCGTGACAAAATTTTCATATCCATCAGATGAAAGAAATCGCCGCACGACACGAATCACTAACTCTTCATCATCGACGATCATGATCTTCGCTTTACGCAGAGCCGCTTCGTTCGGCTTCAAACTCTTCGGATCGAGAGATGTTCGCAACGGCAACGAAGAATCCGGACCAGACTGAACCGGTTGAGATTCTGAGGTAACTAGAGGCATTGATAGAGCCGCAGACTCGGCCGAGCATTCGGGAAATTGGTCCATGTCAATACGTTTCAAAAAGCGAGGATTCTAAAAGTTAACCAACAGTTCAACAGCGGGTTGCCCGACAACTGACGGTCGGACTAAACAAGCTTCTGGTCGTGACGCTCGGCAAGTTTTACCCGCGGGGGGGAAATTGCAATTTGTAATCGTATTTAAATTGAAACAAGGCGACATTTCGTTTCAAGAAATCCTGTCATATTAATCGCAACGGGTCATTGTTTTTTATTAAAGTGCCGACAGATTGTTGCCTAACGTAAGTTATCCGCCGAGCATTGAGCTTAATTCATTAAATTTAACTACCGAATTAAACCACTTCTCCCGTCGACTCAGCCACCGCATCGATTGGCCGCATCCCGTGCCCCAATTTCCAATTGCGGCATTCGTGAATCACCTCATTGGCAAGCCTCAACACGCGTTCAATATCTTCGTCCTCCGACTCTATTGCCACACTCAGTCGATCGGTTATCTCACCAACTCCGCTACCATTGAGCGTTTCGTCTTTAAGTAAATCAACCGTTCGTTTAATGCCCTCGACATCTTGCAACTCAATCGCTTGGAAGAGTTCCACAATATGTGACTCCATGGAGTCCGTGATTGGAGGAATGGCCTCAATCGACTCCTGAGGAGTAATTGAATGCCCTTCCTGAAGGTAAGTCAGCAACTCTTTGACGACATCAGCATCAAATTGTGCTGGAGTGTTCTTAACAATTTCTTGCAGAGCATCAAAATCCGAAATTGGTGCTCGATAGACGCGTTCATCAGTCATGGAATCAAAGGCGTCACACACGTTAATGATTCGTCCCGCTAACGGAATGGACCCGTTTATGTCGCAATCGGGCTCACCGCGGTTATGAAAACAATGATGATGGGACTCGATAATTGCCGCGATCTTATCGGAACCAAAAGCACTTCGAACAATTTCCACACCGATCTGATCGTGCTTCTCCATGATCTTCCATTCATTAGCCGTGAGCGGACCAGGCTTGTTCAAAATAGAATCAGGGACGCCAATTTTTCCAATGTCGTGCAACAACGCCGCAATCTCTAGGCGGTAAAGATCGCGTTTTCCCAACATTCGTTGCCAACACCGACACACAAGTCAGCAACTCGAATCGAATGCTGAGCGGTCGTCGAACAGCGGAACGAAAGGGCAGACAGCAATCCAGTCACGGCTGAGTAGGGAATTTCTTTGGTAAACTCTTCCCGAGTCAAACCAGCCTGCGAGTCTTCCTGCGAGAAATCCACCGGTCGTTGATCGAATCTTACAATTTGATTTCGCCCGCTCTTCTTAGCGTCGTACAAACTTTCATCCGCTTGATCGAGCATGTGCTGAGGATCCATTGCGCCAAAGTCTCGGGACGAAACACCAATGCTCGCTGTGAACCGTACACCCTCGACCATCGCTTCTTGTAATCCCAAACGAATCTGTTCCGCGATTGCCATGCATTTTTCAAATTTCATCCCGGTTAACAACACAACAAACTCTTCACCTCCATACCGGCAGACCAAGCCATCCGCAGAAACAACTCCACGCAATAGTTCACCCATGGTCCTCAAAACCTCATCACCAATGGAATGGCCGTGGTTATCGTTGATATGTTTAAAATGGTCGACATCGATCATCATGACCGAGATATCTCCCGTTTCATTGTCATTCCAGTCCTTTTCAAACCGGTTAAAAAATGCCCTTCGGTTCAGGCATTTAGTTAACGGATCAAAGGAGGCAAGGAAATTGAGCTTTTCATTTTGCCGTTCCACCTCGTCCCGCGAACTTCTCAACGACAGGATTACGCGAGCAAGTTCTGCATTTTTATTTTCAATCGCAGTCACGTCGTCAAAACTCACCAACGCACCGCGAACCGAATTACCTTTCCCCTTGATTGGCGTCGCATTGACGACAAATTTTCGAATCGGAGAACCTAACATCTTTAATTGGACAATTTCCCCACAGACTCGTTCTTTTGTCTTCTGGCAAATCACCCACGGAAAATTCATACCTAACGACTCATTTTCGGGAGCCCAATTAAGGTCATCCAATTTCGTCCCCAAGATCTTGTCGTCTTTGACATTAATTATTCTTGCAAACGCTTCATTAAGGTGGGCGATTTCTCCGCCTGGAGCAATCAACACAAGGCCTTCTGCAAGTGTGTCCAACGCCGATTTGACTCGGTCGGGAACCACATTGGAAGGATTTAGATAGTTGAATGTTTTTCCAAGAACCGCCCAGGCCATTAGGGTGATGGTACTGAACAGAAAGAGCACTATTCCAAACGGATAAATCGGAAATCCAAAGGCTCGTTTCACGTCCATTTTCCGAAACACAACTTCCAGATCAGCCCATTTTTTTCTATTCAAAAAGACTGGAGCCGAAAACACTTGTAAATCTTCAAGGTTTGCACGCGAGGCATAGGTCTCGTGAAGTTTGTCGGTCGAGGCTAGATAGCCGCCATCCGTTCCTCGTTTTAACCCGATTGATACCAGATCCTTCTCCACTGCAACCGACCGTCGAAATAGAACCGATAGATCTCCCACCTGCTTCGACTCAGCCAACGTCGTTACATCAACAATCAGTAGCTTTACTAAACTGGTTCGTGATTTGATGATTTGATTTTGAGGGTTCGGAATCAATTCCAGCGTAATTGCCAGCAACACGAGCGCCGACACACCTAAGCCCAAGGTGAGAGCTAATCGAGTTGACGATTTGATTTTGAACATGGATTTGCCAGTTCGCAAAACGCAAGGAAACATTCACTGCCGTAGAAGGCCAATAAAATCTACCCGCCAATTGGGGATTGTGACGGAACCGAAAGGGTTTAATTATCGAATGAACTATTTTTGCAGCCAAAAAGGGTGACTGGCTAAACGGGGTCGGGATTACCGATTAATCCCACGAATAGAAACACAACGAATATTAGGCCAATGAAAACCGCTCCGTCGCTGTTTTCATCGGCAAGCAACATCCGTTCTCTCAGTTAAAAAAGCCATCGACTTCATCTTGCTTCTTCTCGCCATTTTTAGAGCTGTAACTCTCGAGGACCGGGAGTGGGTCGATCATCTGCCAAGATGGCAATTGGGCAAGCGCGAGCGCCATCAAGGCACTTCCCCGTAATGTCCAAAACACGTAGCCCAGAGTACCAAGAGTGGTCAGGGCACCAACCGTCATTTTTATGTCCTCAAGGCTGGTCTCGTACCGATCCGACTCTTTCAACTGATCGACAAGGTACTCCGTATTAATCGAGATCCCCACGATGCTATTCAATTCTAGATTTCGAATTTCAGATTCCTCTACCACCATTTCCGAAACTGGATTTTGAACCAGCATTCGCAGAACATCAGCAGCGCGGTTCCGGTTCGAAATTAGGCTAACGTATTCTTCAATCGGCTCGGGAACGAATTTAGCAAAGTCCTCGCGATGGATCGCATCCTCTTCTTGCTGAAGTGACCGGCGCTCTTTTCTCGCCGCAATTGCATTGGCCGCACCAAAATATTCTTCATTATTTTCATCCGTTTCGTCGGACTGACGATCGATGGTTGTCAGTGGATTTACCGTCCCTGTTCCTGCAGCAGCATCCACTTGAATGCTTACCGTGGTGGCAACACCATCCGCGGCTCCGTCACTTGGAACGTAAGTAAACGTATCAACTCCAAAAAACCCAGCATTGGGAATGTAGACAAACGAACCATTTGGATTCAACAAAACTGTACCGTTGGCAGGTGGTTCAACCAAAAGTGCAACAATTGAATTGCCTTCCACATCACGATCATTAGCAAGTACACTCTGAAATGAACTTAAGACACGACCCGTTGCCACAGAATATTCATCGACGCTGCCAACGGGGGCATCATTCACTGGATTAACTTGAATTTCAACTCTTGCAATAGAACTTGATAAACTTCCATCATCCAACTGGTAGGTAAAAGCGTCCGCCAAGGTTTCCGAACCGTCATGCGTGTAGATAAAGCTCCCGTCCGAATTAACCTCTACCGTGCCGTTAATAGGCGGGTCCACCAAACGAACGCCAACCTCTGCATTGTCAGGGTCTGAGTCATTTCCAAGCAGCACTTCATCATTCGCTGATAAAACTGCTCCCTCATTAATCGAGAAAAAATCGTTCTGGGCCACAGGTGCATCGTTTACTGGCGTAACCGAGATAACAAAAACACCGCCAGTTGCCCCCCCTACCCCATCGTCAACGAAAAATTCGAAACTGTCTGAAAGTGACTCTGAACCGTCGTGAACATAACTGACTCGCCCAAGGTTGAGATCTTCCTGGGTAATCTCATTTGCAATGACGCCTGCGACTTCGAGAGTTCCATTAACTGGATCATCCACTACAGAATAGACCAGACGATCATCCGACTGCTCTTCATCGATGGATCTTAGAAGCGATGCGTCTATTACCCCTACGCTACCTTCAGAAACTGTCAAAACAGAATTTTCAATCAACACCTGTTCATCGTTTACGTCATTGATTTCGATAACAACTTCCGCAGAATCAATTAACCCTTCCCGGTCCACTACATCAATCAACAAATTGACCATCGATGTAGTTTCGTAATTCAGCAATATATCATTCGCAACGCTCAACTCACCCGTCAGTTGGTTTACCTCCAACACTCCAATTCCGGTACCACCCGTTACGTGGTAGCTCAAGACATCACCGGCATCGCGATCAATCGCAGATAACACGCCGACAATAGTCCCATTAACAGAATTTTCATCAATTGAAAAACTCTGATTGGTAAATTCAGGTGCTTCGTTGATGTCGGTCAAAGAGACCAAAATAGTTTGCTCCACAGATAACCCGTGAGTATCGGTACTGCGAACAGCAAATTCGTACTGGGCTTTGGTTTCAAAATCGAGCACTGCGTTCTGGATTACCAGTTCATCGCTATTACTCCCTCCAATTGAAAAATACGCCGCATCACCGCCTGGCACAACAGAATAGACAAATTGATCTCCGAGGTCCTGATCGATACTCGACAACACGCCTAGACTGAGTCCGGATGTAGTATCAGTGTTTTCCGCGATGGACAGAGCGGCAGGAATAATTTCTGTTGGAGCATCGTTTAGGTTTTGCACGGATATCGAGAACGATTTATCAAAAAATGAACCCGCTTGATCCGACACTCTCAATACAACCTCGTAGCTCGACTGTCGTTCATAGTCAAGAATTCCGTCTTCCAATATCAATTGGTCTCCCAGAACGCCGCCAATTCGAAACAACCCTTGATCTAAACCACCGATAACGGCGTAGAGCGAAACATCGTTGATATCAGGATCATTGTCAGATAATTGACCTACAATAAACGGAGCCCCCGTATTGGCTGGATCTGTCTCGGTGTTCTCCTCGATTTGCGAATTGCTGAGAACCAAATTCGTTGGAGCGTCATTGACGGGAACTACCTGTATCTCTTGATTAATGATGTTGGAAGATAGTTCGCCATCCTCAATCCGAAAGCTGATCACTCGGTCCGTTGGATTGGGTGATTCACTCGTATTTTGGTAGGTCACACTTCGCAGTGCCAATTGATAATTTTCAATTGAATCAGTTCCCGTTAGCTGAAGAGTTCCGGTACTAGAATCCCAAACTCCGAAAATCGGTGACTGCTCGGAGTTAGAATAGCCAAGCCGATCCTCACCAGTTTGAAAATTAGAGGTAATGGAGATCGTCGCAGAATTAATCAGAACATCATCGACATCTGAAAGGACAATCGAATCCAAAATAGCAACCAACCCATCATTTTCATGATAGACCAATGGTCCAGCGCTATTACCTTCCATCACTGGAGCGTCATTTACCGGAACGACTCCAATTTGCATGCACTTAATTTCAGGCTCCACATTGGCTTCATCAATTGCCCAAGAGAAGACGTTTGCCGTCAGGATATCATTGGGAGTTGCAACGGTTCCTCCTCCGGTAAGATCCGAATAAAAAATCCCAGTATCACCGGTAAACAATATTTGCCCTTCGCCGTGTGATCTCAATACGATCGTCGGATTACCTGACTCTTGATCAACCGCCAAGACTTGATCGCCCGGCATTAAACTAGCGGGATCAAAAGACGCCGTTACTGCGTACGCAGGGAACGTATCAAACACCTGCCCAACAGATCCAAACGTGCCGTTCATGATTGGGTTGTTTGCATCGCTCACAACCCACGTCGTTCCCGCATCTAGCGTCGTTAAACCAAAATATTCATTAAGGTCGTCCGTCGATTCCTGCTCACCCGTCGAAATCAGCACACCACCATCAAGCACCCACTGATCGATTGCATTGAGTTCCGTTGGCGTTAATCGGCCATCCTCAATCGCCCCACCAAAATATATCTCACCTTGTGATAAATACTCGGCATCGACTGAAGTACTAGGCCCACCAATTACAATCGAGGACGACACGACACCGCCGGGCCCGAAATTTGCCGAATCTGCAAGAATCGCTTCGGCCTTCGAAAAGAAATTACTTCCAAGACTGCGGTAGCCCGGTTCACCAGCAAGCACATTAACTGACAAGCTTCCGTTGTTAATAAAGAAATCAAAGGAGGCATACAAGCCACTGCTTCCGTCAAGTTCGGGAATAAACTCAAGCAAGCGAGCATCAAGCTGAGCTATCGAAACGACATCTCCAATTTCAACCGGTGTCCCACCAAGCAAAAGCTGACCTTCTAACGGTAGCGTAGTGATTGTGATTGATTCAATCATATTCCCTACGAAACCGGTGAACTCAAAATCGCTGGACGAGAATGTATAGGGTATGTCCTCAAGAGTTGCGACATACCCTTCGTTTTGATCTGTCACAAAAACATTAATGGCTCCATAACTTGTATCGACGCCACCGTTAACAATGCCATCGCTGTCATTCAATTCAAATTCAACGACCCGCATTCCAAATTCTAAGCTCGTAGTGGCAAACGAAACATTGTGAATTAACCTGGCCACATTGTCAGTCGTTGCTTCGGAATTCAACTCCACAATTATTGAAGACGAACCGACACCCAACAGTTCGCCCACAACCACTCCCTGAACATTAACCATGGAGCCCACGGTTAAACCATCAGATAGGATGACATCAGAATTTTCTATAATTCCAATTCCGTCTTCTGTGGCAAACCCTAGTCCTTCGATTCGCAAACGACCTCCATCGAAATTCGTGATAAGATCGGGATCGTAGATCGAGACTGCAACGCTTGCATCCAGGATACGAGCTTCTCCGTCGTTCAGTGAGACAAGTGAGTCGCCGGAAAAATAGTTCATTGCCGGAGCATCATTGGTCGCAATCACAGTAACGTTTCGTGACTGCGTGTTGGAAACGGTTTCACCATCAGAGACTGAGAACTCAATAGACCGAGTCTCAACATTAGGACTTTCATCGGTATTACGAAACTCGATGGTCCTCAGCGCTGTTTGATAGTTTTCAACGCTATCAACACCGCTCAAAGTCAAGATCCCAGCGAAGCTATCCCAGGATCCAGAAATGTCACTTACATCGGAAAACATAAGAACGTCAGCATTCGGCGAAAAATTATTTGCAATTACTACCGTCGCGGAATGAAGCTGTTGATTATCAACATCAGCAAGTTCGATTGTAGAACTCACCGAGACCCCTTGGAATCCTTCAACAAACTCCAGTGACGTTGTTTCGATACCAGAAACCACGGGACCATCATTGACTGGCAGAATAGCCTGTGAGACCGCTTCACTGCTGACACTAAAGGGACTCAAACCACCAGTTTCAGCAAGACTTACGCCAATCGTCCCGCTGAGGATGCCATCCGTTTGATCCCACGCGTGAAAGACCAGCTCACCAGCCTGACCGAAATAGTCGCTATAGGGCACGAAACGAACCAAGGCAGTCGCATCTAAAACCACAGCACTATTAACAGAGACAGCTTCAAGGTTAACCCAGCCATTTCCAATATCGAACTGCCAATCACCGTTGGTTTGATCTGCAGCGACAATTGCGATTCCCTCAACTGCACCCACGTCAGCGTCAGTGATTCTGTCACCGCCCGCCGAGGCAACTATTTCTCCGACAGATGCGCCAGGAGGATCGAGAGCATCCTCGAGAATATCAGGCAGAAACATCTCCCCCGCATTGTCCAAAACCGGAGCATGGTTGTTTGGCGTATAGTCAATCTCCAAAAGTGGAGCTGGCCCGCTTTCGGAACTTTGAAAGGTAACCGTACCGTTGCCCGGCGATGAACTACCGAGCAGTACTCCATAATTTGACTTGGTCTCGGTAAGCCAATCATCTAGCAATTGTGTAACGTCCCAACTGTAAAACAGACTTGGATCTGAATACGCAACTGCTCCAATATCGTAATCCGCGCCAGCTGAATCCCAGTTGATGCCATTTGCTCTTTCGGTCCACGTCGTTCCTTGTCCGGCAGCGTCCAGCTCCCATGGGTTAGTAATCGAAAACAACTCAATTCCAAAATTACTTTGAGACTCAACGCTCTTCAAAAGCAGGGAAGCCGAGTTGATGGTTACATTCTCTGGAATTGCACCTAAATCGAACTCAATCAATGTACGTACGCTCCCAACCCCGACTCCCGCCTTCGACACCTGAAGGGTTCCCTCTGCGCCAAACGAAGCATTGGAGGACGCTTGAACGATGTAAGTGTCTTTATCGCTGCTGAGCTGGAGACTCTCTAAGGTGTGTCGCCACTCCTCAACTAGCTGTTCTGTGAAAACAAGCCGGCTATCAACTTGCCCTGCCTCATATTCAAGTGTCCAGTCTCCCCCTAAGTCTCGATATCCAGTCCGGTCATCACTCGCTCCGACATCGCGGTTTGTAATTTCGCCAAGTTGATCGACGAAAGCCTTTCCCTCGATCGTTCCAGCCAAGTCACACCCATACAGCAGAACATCTCCACCGAATGCTAAGCCCGTCGTCCAACTGGACAGCTGACTTTCATATTCATCCAAATTACTGGCGTTGACGGAACTATTCCCCAATTGGAGTTGGCCATCACTACCGTGAGAAATAATGTGGATAGCGTCGTAGCATTCCCGGCCGTCAAGGAATTTAGTGATCTGTTCAATTCCATTTGCGTCACTTGCAAGGATCGCAATATCGAACTCTATTTCGTCGGAATTTTGCGCACGAATGTCTCTGACGAGAGAATCGATATCCCCCACCTGACTATCGATCACGACCAGTTGACGAGCACTTGATAAGTCAGTCTCAACATTGACCGATTCGTTTGAAAATTCGTCAAACGACTCAATCACCGAAGATACAAAATCGGATTCAGAGGCAGACAGAGAGTTGGCGTCGAGCATCACTGCACCAAAATCCTCGTCACCAATCGCCGATTCCAAAATATCTTGTGCGCACGCAACAAGTGGCGAAGCATCGTAAAGAATTCGGTCTTCGAGTACGACTAACTCGACATTCGAAACAAAATGACAACTTCCTTCAGCAGGCCGCATTGGCATTGATGGCATGGCTTCAACCGTTCATCGATAATCGCAGTGAATATTGGTGGTCATCCCGTGACAGCGACCAATCTCAATTTGCTCAAACTAAACCGGAGTAAAGCTGTATGAATCCGGCAAACAAGGATACCTCTTCCGTTTTGGAAAGAGATCACAATTGGAGAAACAATTCCAAAAACAAATCAAAAGCGAAGTAACAGCATGACCAGTCGGAAAGAAACTGCTTTTCAGCATTGCCACTGCTAAACGACTGAGTGTCACAGTTTGACAAAACCTTGCCATCACTTGCGAAGGTTTACCGATTATGCGTTTTAAGAGGCCAAGAGCCGGAGTTTCTAGTCAGACTTCCCTAAGTAGGTTGGTCAGTTGCAAGGTTTTTCAACGAAACATAGAAGTAACTGTCGTATGCAATAAAACGTTGGAGACTGTTGTGACGTTTATTCCGAAATGGATACTCAACCCTAAAATGCGCCTCACGATCGCTCTTGTTTCGACGTCATTACTGGCAAATCTACTCTGCCTTGTCAGTTCAGCACAAGAAACGATCCCTCGCGTAAGAAATGAACTTAGAGCAGCGAGCCGCACCCAAACGTTTTTGAATTTGAACGCCCGAAAGATTCAACTCAAATCATTACCTCAACTTGCTGAACCAGAAGAGATCACCAGCAATCCACCGAGTAATCTTCAAACCAAATCAAAATCGATCTCCGTACTAAACAGTGGCAAAGACGGGCAATCACGAGGCAATGGAAATTCATTTGCTCAACCACTCCAGCAATCCTCCTCCTCACACATTCCAAAGAACTATGAAAAACTCGGTTCGAAGACGCCCGTTCGCGTGATTTCTACCAAAAAAGACACCGGTGCCCCTCTGCCAAAACTCGCTCCGATTTTCAAAAAGCTTCCAGACACATCGTTCGCTCCGTCCGCTCCAAATCGAAACGGATTTATTGCCGGGAAAACTCCTTTAGGCAATCAAGAACAAGATCCAATTGAGTTAAACGACTTTCTCGGTGCAGACGACGCATCGTCTGCACAAGCAAACCCCGACTCACTCGCTGAAGGCAACACGTGGTGGAAATCGAAAGTGGTTTCGCCACTCGTCGAAAACGCAACAGAGCAACCGGTTGACACCAATAGCCTCGTCTATGCCACTCTCCAAAACTCCCCAAGAATTCGGGCGATCAGCCAGCGCCCCTTGATTCTTGAACAGCAAATCGTCGAAGCCGAAGCTGATTTCGACCCAATCACCTTCGTGAGGAGCCAATTCGAAGACCGCGAAGACCCGGTTGGAGATGCATTGTCGGTCACCAAGGACGGATCAGATTACCTTAAAGACCACAACTGGACTGGTGATATTGGAATTCGTAAAAAGCTGAAAACGGGAGCATCCTACGAACTTAGTGAACGCCTGGGTTTTCAAAACAGCAACTCCAATTTTTTCACTCCCCAAGACCAAGGGACTGCGACACTCGCACTTAATGTGAATCAACCACTCATGAAAGGCCGCGGCAAGTATTACAACGAGAGCCAAATCCTGATTGCACAAGCAACCAGTGGCGCGGCCTGGGATACGTTCACCGCCGAACTTCAAGATGAAATTCAAAAGACAGTCTTCGCTTACTGGGATCTCTACTTTGACCGCAGCGTTTATCTTCAAAAACAAAGAAATGTCGCACGGGGAGAATACGTTTTAGAAATACTCGAGGGGCGCCGAGAGCTCGATTCCCTCCCAAGCCAAATTACCCGTGCACGCTCTGCCGTCAAATCACGGCAGACCGACCTCGCGAACGCTCGTCGCGACATTCGAGATTCTCAAACGGAATTAAGACGCCTTACCGCGGATCGCAACTGGCAGGGTGAACAAACGACGGAGATGCTCCCGACAGAAACTCCCAACAATGTTGGGATCGACATCGACTTGGAGCAAGTCGTGTTTAAAGCGTTAGAAAATCGTCCAGAAATTCGTGAAGCGATGGCTCGTGCGAAAGTAAAATGCATTGATCTTGATATCAGTGAGAATGAATTACTTCCAGAATTATCCCTCTTACTTGGCACCTACGTTAGCGCGCTCAAAGGCGATTCAGCAGTTGGCCAAGCGTTCGTAGATCAATTCGGACAGGCAACCCCCGGCTATTCCGTAGGGCTCGAATTTAAAATGCCCTATCGCAATCGGGCCGCGCAAAGCCGCGTGACACAGAGCAAACTAGAACTCGCTAAGATAAAAGCAGTCGTCGATGAAAAAATCCTCAACGTTGTTGCTGAGTCGCAAATTTCGCTGCGTCGGGTAAACTCAGCAAAAGAAACCCTCGATGCGGCGTTGCAAGCAATCATTGCCGCCAGAGCAGACCTCGAGCAAAGCTTCCGGCGATGGGATTCATTCGCGCTCATCGAAGGTGATTTCGCTGACGGCCAAACTCCAACAACGGCACTCGATCAATTATTAGATTCACAAGAACGACTCACCAATGCTGAACTCGTTTACGCCGAAGCGGAACTGGAACTAAAATCATCGGAAGTGAGACTCCAGCGAACCATGGGGACTTTGCTAATTCACGAGAACATTAACTTCAGTCAGAGTAACGACAACGGTACTCCAAAATTAAATATTCAACAGCATGGTGACGCCCAAGTAACACCACAATCTCCTTCAACAACATCGGGACCGCGGCAAACGAACCTTCGTTCCAAATTCCTGCCAGCGAACTTTGGCTACCCCAGTCGAACCGGAAGATAAAGACCGCCGCTGACGGCTCACACCCTCAAGCTTGCTCTGCGATCAAAATTATCGCGCTCTTTTAAAACTGCAGAACCAACGCAGTGTCCTCTCTGGCTCCAGTATCCTGGTTGCCAAAACTCAACAACGCAGTCCGCAAAATCCGTAGAACCCAACTCGCGAAGGTTCAATTATCAGCGTTACGGTGGTATTGTGGCCTACGGAACGATTGAGGATTGATTTTTGCATCATCTCGCCTTCCCCCGCGCCACGATAAGCTACGTTTCCTCGAAATCTGCACCCTTTGGTCACTATTATTTCGAGTCAAACCCACTATGAAACTAATTCCACCCTCTGCCAACAAATCTCGATTTTCGCGTTACCGCATCTTTCTACTGGCCGTTGTTACAGTTCTTTTCAGCCACTGTTCCACACTTGCTCAAACGGACCAGTACGAATCGATTGACGGCTTTATTTCCCCGTTTCGAAGCATCGAACTCTCAAGCGATGAAGCCGGTGCTATTTCCGAGCTCGCGGTAGAGGAGGGAGACCTGATTGAGACCGGCGGAACCGTTGCGAAACTCGACAACCGGGTCCAAGAGTTACAAGTTCAAATCGCTCAAGAGTTGGCTCAAACGACAAGCCAATTGATTGCCGCCAATCAATTACTAGAAAAACGCAAAGAGATATCAAGGCGACTGGATGAACTAAAAAAACGAGGGCACGCGAGTCAAAGCGAAATCATCCGAGCTGAAATGGAACTCTCAATTGCCCAAGCCAAAGTACTCGCGGCCAAAGAAGAAAAAGCCGTTCGTGAAATCGAACTTCGCCGGGCAGAGGTTCAACTCGACCGACGAACAATTTCTTCGCCCTTTGATGGAATTGTCGCGAAGATTCATCGGCGTGAAGGTGAGTTCCTTTCACCGCTTCATCCGGAAGTCGCGACAATCATCCAGGTAGATAAACTTTTAGCATCCTTTGCAATCATGAGCAACCAACTGGGCGAATTCTCAATTGACCAAGAATACACGATTCGATTAGAGAACGGTTCTCTTGTAACAGGGAAAGTGTATCGAATTGGCGTTGAAACGGACTCTCAGTCGGGCACCGTTGATATCAAATTATTGATTGACAACCAAGACATGAAACTGCGAAGCGGCGAGAGTTGTTCGCTTAGCTTTTAGAAAACTTCTAGGCCACTCGGCTTAGTCAATTTTGCACCATTTAGCTCTCTCAATGAATCCTCCCATACTCAATTTTGATTTCTCATCCCCCCTCGCCACAACGGTTGGGCCGGAGGTTCAGCGTCTCCACAACGACACTCCCAAACCGGACTATTCGTTTTCCGACCAGCGTTTGATGCAGCATTTTGGAATCGCCATTGCCAGCAGTAGCTCAATCGACCAACTCTATTCAAACATTAGCCAAATCATAAAACGACAAACGGACTGTCTCTGCATTTGGAATGTGCCCAAAAACACCGACGGAGAATTTAACGATCCGCAACTTCTAGCTGACTCGGAAGACGATCCGCTTTGGCCGATTGTTGATTTACAGGTCAAAGAAATGCTCGCGAGAGTTGCTCGCACGCATCACATCTGTTCCTCTCCCATCCAAAATTCACCGCACACAACACTCGTTGCAGCGCCGATTTTCAAACAAATCAACAAAAAATCAAACAGTGTAATTGACAGCATCTTGATCGGCTGTTTCTCCTCTAAAACTGAAAGCATTTTACGCCTACAGTGGTTAACTGGAATCGCGTCCGATGCAATCAGTCGTTGGCATCAAAAACAAAGTTTGAATTCTGAGGAGAACAAGAGTCGCTACCTTACCGATTCAATTGGCTTGATTCACTCACTGGATCAAACCCAATCTATCTCTCAAGCCATCGTGATTCTCGCGAATCATTTACGACGTCTTTGTGACGCAGAGCAAGTTTCAATCTGCCTGACCGATGCCAAAAACGTAGTTTCACTACAGGCAATCTCAGACGTCGAGCAAATTGACTTCAATGCAGACTCAAATAAGACAATCCTTCACGCCTGCCAACAGACTGCTCGTCAAAACGACGAAGTCAGTTACCCGGAGGATGGAAAGACAGGATCCATTGAACAACTAGCGCTTCAAAAATACTGTCAGGCCAACGGGGCCGAAGCCTGCGTTTGCATTCCATTGATCACGGGAAATGGCCGCAGGCTAGGGGTCGTTTTATTGGCTTGCTCCAAGGGAAAAGTAGAAAACCTGCACTACCGAACCTATTGCAGCAAATTGATCCAAATGACATCGAGTCATGTCGACGTAGTGATTAGAGCCAATCGCGGTACAAAAGATATTTTTGCTGCTGGGCTGGGCAAACTTAAGAGCAGTAACAAAACACGTGCTTTTATTCTTGCTGTAACGATTCTCGTCGCCGTGATGCTGATTCCATTCACTTACCGAGTGAACTGTGACTGTGAACTGCAGCCAGTATTGCGAAGATTTATTGCAGCGCCTCACGACTCAATTTTAGAAAAGACATACGTCAACAGTGGTGACATGATTGCTACCGATCAGCTGATCGCATCGCTCGACGGTAGAAAATTACGAATCAAGCTCTCAGGCATTCGGGCAGATTACGATGGTGCGAAGAAAAGACGTGAGTCCGCATTGGCTTTAGGTAACATCGCTGAATCGCAAATCGCTCTGAGCGAAATGAACCGCTTTCTATCGAAAATCGACATCCTCAAACAGCAATTGACGCAGCTTGAGGTCCGATCTCCGATCGATGGACTTGTTTTGACGGGCGACCTCGAGAAAGCTGAAGGCGCGCCTTTAGAAATGGGGCAAACGTTATTTGAAGTGGCGCCCTTGAACGAAATGGTTGCTGAAATCAACATTCCGGAATCGGAAATTCAATACGTCACATCCGGTATGCCTGTTGTATTTAAACTCAATGCATTCCCACTTGAAAGTTGGACTGGCAAGGTCGAGCACATTCATCCATGTACAGAAATCGTTGACAACCAAAGTGTATTTATAGCACGGGTTCATCTTCCCAACACTCAGAACCAATTCCGCCCAGGAATGCAAGGATCTGCGAAGATTGAGACAGAAAGGGCACCGCTCGGCTGGAATTTATTCCATCGAGGTTGGGAATCAATCAGATACTGGACGGTTTGGTAACCATGAGCAGCGCTGACACAAACCAAAACGCTGATCCCTGGCTGGAATCAAAACTGACGCTGCGGTCAGAACTTAAGTTCGACACTCGCTGGGAAGGCGACAGGGCCGTTGTTGTAATCGAGGATCCTGTTCGAAGTAAATATTTCCAAATTGGCGAACGGGAATATCGTTTCTTGGCGTTAATTGACGGTCAGCGAACAGCTCGCGATATCATAGACCTTCTTAACTCTTCGGATGACTTTCAAAAGCCAGACTTGACCACACAGCTTGCAATCGAAGTTAGCCAGTGGTTGGTACAGACGAACTTAACCTATGGCAAAGACTTTGATAATGGCCAACGCTTAAACGACCAATCGGAAAAAATCAATCGCCAGAAGATCATGGCTTGGATCAACCCTATCAGTTGCAAGTTTCGGATTTTCAATCCAAATCACTTACTTGCAAAAGTACAACCATATATCCAATGGATTTTTTCAGTTTGGTTTTTCATCGCCTGGTGTGGAACCGGTTTATTCGCATCGGTAAAACTCTATCAACACTGGGATCAACTATCCGTTGCTTCCACAGGTATCCTTTCAGGGTTCAGCTGGTTCTGGCTACTTCTTATTTGGGTCTTACTAAAACTTATCCACGAAACGGCGCACGGAATTGCGTGTCGCAAATACGGCGGAGAAGTCCCAGAAGCTGGTGTTTTGCTAATTTTATTCACTCCGATGGCCTACGTTAATGTTACCTCGATGTGGCGATTCACGAATCGCTGGCACCGCATGGCTGTCTCGTCAGCGGGAATGTATGTCGAGCTATTCATTGCATCGATTGCGGTGGTTGTCTGGACCGAGACAAGTGGCGTCACCGCAAATATTGCATTTAACATCTTCATTATGTCGAGCCTGACCACCATTTTATTTAATGCAAATCCACTCATGCGATTTGACGGATATTTTTTACTATCCGATTTATTGAACATTCCAAACCTGTACAGCAAAGGGACCAAATGGTTCGGAGATCGAACTCTCTCTCTTCTGTTTGGGCTTCCCACAACTGACAACCTTTGCAAACCCTCAGAAATTCGGCAAGTTGCGATTTACGGTTGCCTTGCATTCTTTTGGAAGATTTCGATAAGCCTAAGTTTGATCATCGGAGCTGGAGTCCTATTCGACGGACTCGGGCTCGTCCTAAGTGCACTCGGCGTGACTCTCTGGTTTGGCCTGCCGATGTATCGAACGTTAAAACCGCTTTTCATGCGGAACTCTCAGCGATCGATCAATCTGCTGAGAACCAGCCTAAGCTTTGGTATTTTGATCGGCCTCGGAACGCTCTTATTCACCACCTTAAAAGCCCCGGCAATCAAATCAGCCCCCGCAATTGTTCAGTTCTCAAAGGAAACCAACATCCGCGCTGACGCTGCCGGGTTCATTCAAAATATCTTGGTTGAAAATGGGCAGCGTGTTCGAAAAGGACAGTTACTAATCGTTCTAGAGAATCCCGACATTAACAACGAGGCAAACGAACTAAATCGCTTGATTGAAGAGTCTGAAGTTCAATATCGCATTTATCGCAAACAAAACGAAAAATCCTTAGCGCTCGCCGAACAAACCAAGCAAAAAGAACTCAAAGAACAACGTGTGGAAAAAACAAAAGCCGTAAAAGGTCTAAGAATCTCCGCCCCTTTTGATGGATTTATTTTCCAGCGAGACCTAGCAAATCGACTCGGTAGTTTTGTTCACCGAGGCGACGAACTGCTAACCATCGCTCCGTTTAACACCAAAGAGGTGGTTGTTTCAATTGACCAGCGAGATCTCGATTCAATTCACAATAATGTTGGGAATCCAATTAAGATCATCATGCCCGGATTACCACTGTTCCAGTCTCAACTAACTCGGGTTAATCCACGGGCGTCAACCACGTCGACTCACCCCTCGCTTTGCGCCCATGCGGATGGACCGCTTCCAGTCAGGCCGATTGCCAACAGCAACAACGCCATGGCTCCAGATTTCGAATTACTTACTCCGCGGTTCAATGCTTTTATTGAATTGAAAGCAAACCAAAGCAGTATTTTAAAATCTGGCCAGAGAGGTCGGGCGATTTTTCCAACGGGAGAGCAATCCCTCGGAATCTACTTTTACATTGCTGCCTCCGAGTGGCTGGAAGCTAAAATCAAATTCGCGACGCAGACGGCAGTTCTCTGAAAAACGGCAAACCATTTCAGTAATGACGGAACCTTAGTAACGTTCGACTGCCCGAATCGTGGAATCACAGAAACGTACCCCACCTCGTGGCTAACTGGTCGTTACCCCGAACCCAACACTTGCGATTTCCTGTGCCAATTCAGACGGATCAAACTCAGATTCAAGGTCAAGGATTCGACATTCAGACATACCCCGGAACCAGGTTTCTTGGTGCCGTGCAAATTTACGAGTCCTCACCCTCACTCGTTCGACCGTCTCCTCCATTGTCATCTTGTCACTTAAAAAGTCGATCACCTCGCGATAACCAACAGCTTGGGAGGCAGTTTTCCCGATATCAGACCAACGCTCAAGCAGACCCCTCACTTCATCCACCAATCCTTCCGAAAACATCGCTTCAACCCTTGCCTCAATCCGCTGATGCAGGACGGGCCGATCATGGCGAATTGTGAAAACTCGGCACTGATCTGCTTGCCTTCCTTCATCAAATTGCATTTGCCAATGACTGATTGGTTTCCCGGTTTGTTTGTAAACCTCCAACGCTCGAATGATACGGCGATGGTCATTTTCATGAAGCTTGTGAGCCGAGACTGGATCGATCATGGCGAGCCGTTGGTGCAAAAATTCCGCTCCGGAATTCTCAATCTCCTGCTCTATCTCCTTCCGAAAATCCCAGTCGGCTGGTGGGCCTTCGAATAAACCACGTAACAAAGCCTTGAGATACAGAGCAGTTCCACCCACGAACAGAACTTGCTTTCCTGATTCGTGAATCTCACGGATTTTGCTCAACGCTGAGTCACGATACTCAGAAACACTGAATGATTCGGGCGGGTCAACAATGTCGATCAAGTGGTGCGGCACCGCCGATCGCTGGGCGGAATCCGGCTTGGCCGTTCCAATATCCATCCCTCGATAAATCGCCATCGAGTCCAGCGAAATAATCTCAGCGTCTAGAATTCGAGCCAGTTCCAGACTGACCTTCGTTTTCCCACTGGCAGTAGCACCAGTCAAAAACCAGCATTTCAGCGCGAGTTGAATGTCGGAGGGCGGTTGGTTCATGGCAAATTGATTCGGTTGAATTCTTAAGTCGACAAAATTTCTGAGTCTTTTCGAATAACCGAAAATCTTAGACGGAATTCAACACCCTGAGAACCCTTTATGCCTTCGGACGCTGAAGTTCTTTCCCAGCCGCTTCAGAAATCGCCACTTTTAGATCTTGAAGCTCAAATGGTTTGGAGACCACTGCCGACACTCCTGCTGCCGCAATCGATTCGGCGTCAGACTCCCGAGGATAGTTGAGCAACAAAACGAATGGGACGTCAGGTATCTCAGAGTTTAGCCACTCAATTCTCTTTTCTAACTCTACCGTCCAGGAATCGGCGACAACACACATAACCAAAACAGTGGCCGACGAAGCAGCATCCCAAATGGAACGCTCTACCCAACGGGAACGCCACCCAAAGCTGGCGATCGCGTCATCCAACATTTCGTATTCGGATCGAGTCCACGCACTTACCCCAATATTCCCCGCGCCTATCGAAACGTCTCGCCGGATTGTTTGCGAGACGATGCGGTCTGAGGTTGTTGAAGTCCGCGGTGCGTGCCAGTTCGTTATGCCTGCTTCCGCTAACTGCTCAACAAATTGTGCATACCTACCCTCCCATTGGTGCCAGTAAACTCGGATGACTCCCGGGTAAGGCCGTCCGGAACGTGATTCCCCCTCACACCAACTGCCAAGTAAGCCCACAACTGGAACGGCTGGAAAGTTCGCTAACAACTCCTCCACGTCCGCTTGTAGAAATTGGTCGCGTCTCGACTGGGCTAAAACCACGAGATCATAACTTTGATCCACCACCGTTTCGACCTTGTCAAACGGAACTAAAGTTACTGGAACATCAAATTTAGAAATGATTTTTTGAAAATCGGAATGCCAAAAATCACCGGTCACCAAAATCTTATGCGTTGCCATCCTACCGCTCCTCAAACATTCCGTTACCAAATTCACATTACTCTAGACCAGTATCACCATCATCAATAATCTGCCACGCGTCTGCAGAAGATGTACTTTCCCGTAATTCGGTTAGCCATTCCGACTGCTGAATCATCCGACTCAACCTCGCCAGTACTTTCAAATGAACCGCCTCACTTGTCGAACCAATCAAAAAAAACACATCTGTTAAACAACCTCGAGGGCCTCCAAATGGAATTCCTGATGTCGTAATGCCAAGCGCCAAAAATGGCTCTCCCATAATCGAGGGCAGCGGTCGCCGCGGGTGTAAAAGTGCGACTCCATTTCCCAACGCCGTTGGATGCAATTCCTCACGACTGGTCAGTGCTTCCGCCATTTTCACTGGGTCCCACAGTCTACCTGTTTCTGCCGTCAAATCGCAAATATTTTTGATTACAGAACTTTTTGTTCGAGCCATCAGGGGAACGTAAGTCGTTTCAGGTAGCAACAGCTCCGAAATTCGCGGCTCCAACTCCGGACCATTACTGGGGTTCCGATACAGAACCTTTTCAACCTCGGTTAAGCCTTGCTCATCAGAAGCTCCAATTTTTTTTTCGAACCACTGATGTATCTCAGCTCTCGAAAACCGCCACTTTCCACCCACTCGACGGCCAGGCAGGCGGTCTCGACTGGCCATCTTTCGAACCTGCTCTGGTGTTAAATGCAAATACGCAGCGAGAGACATCACGTCAAAATCTTCGTCCATGGAGTTCTTCCGCCAAATCACAAATGAAATACAAAACTGGTAATTTCCAGCCTCAAATCAATAGCTGGGAATCTAAACAACATCGTGGGCTACGCCTACAAGAGATTCGCCTCTGAAAGAACCGCATGCAGCTAGCATGCACAATCGCAAGAAAAAAAGTTTCACGATGGCGCGGTAAATTTTTTGCTCGACAAACGTCATATTCATTCAATTTTGAGCCATGTCAATTGCGAATTGCAGAAATCTTTGGCTAACGCTTTCATATAAAACCAACCACGCAGTTCAACGATCAACCTTGACGAAAGTTTTCGATTAATGAGAATCGATTTCGTTGGCAGGATGCTGACATGTACTCGTCCACTCGACTAAGTGTGATGCTTGGTTGAACGCGAGTTACCGCGAACGAAATCGCTTTTTGAATTTTGGCATTCGCCAGGCAGGGAGGCCTTGTGAGTACCCAGTTGTATAATACCAATACGGATCGTGGCATCAGACTTCGGGACATTCTTCCCGATGCCAAGCTGGTTGGCGCTGACGATGTCTTTTTCCAGTCTTGCTGTGGTCTTTGGACAGACTGTCAGACCGATGACCTGTTTGTGGCCATCATGGACTCAGAACAAGATGGCCATGATTTTACACAGGAAGCCATCGCTCGTGGAGCGACGGCTGTCGTGACCGAACGTTTACTAACGACACACCGCCCCCAATGTCTCGTTAACGATTCCCGTGAGGCTTATGGGAAAATTTGTCAGGCACTCGCCGGCAATCCCAGCCGACGGTTGAATTCGATCGGTGTAACCGGGACTGATGGGAAAACTGTCACCTGCCATCTCGTGTCTGGAATTCTCAAAGCAGCTGGCCAAACCACAGGCTTGATCTCTTCCATTGAGGTAAGCCAGGGAAAAAACAAAACTTCAGTTCCTGCCACTGATTTAAATCCACCGTGGCTTGCTGAACAACTGACCTCAATGGCACTCGCCAATTGCGAAAACGCGATAATCGAAGTACCTAGCACCGCCCTTGCAAAACGATGTCTCGCCGGCGTCGAACTCGATGTCGCCATTTTGACAAACATTCGGGAAAACCATCTCGACTTCCATGGATCTCAGGCGAATTACCAAAGGGCGAAGCTACGTCTGTTGGAAAAACTCAAACCAACCGGGCTCGCGATTGTAAACCTAGACGACCCCAAAACACACTTTTTACTGAGTAAAATTGATCGTCCCGTCTTAACAATCGGCATCAAGCAAGAAGCCGATATCACAGCTAGGCAAATTGATTGCTCAGCAGGTGGGCAAACGTTTATGATTACCGCCGGCTCCGATTCAATCCCAGTCAGAACGTCAATTATCGGCGACCAACATATTTATAACTGCCTTGCAGCAACAGCCGTTGGACTCGCTCAAGGCATCGAAATTGAGAACATTGCCAGGGGCCTTGAGTCGGTCGGGCAAATTCCCGGGCGACTCGAAAAGATCGAATGCGGGCAAGATTTTGGAGTTTGGATCGATTCCGCACGAAGCAGCGGGCAACTTGCCAACGCCATCCGCTCAATCCGTCAACACACAAAAGGTAATGTTTGGTGCCTTTGCTCCATTGATGAAAATCACTCACAAAGAGAACGCCAACGCCTTGGCGAAATTGCTGAGCGAGCGGCAGACCATGTCATTATTACCAATACAGCCGGTGGCCCATTGGGCGACTTCGAACCTGCCCATCAAATTCTCGACGGGTTCGAAGATCCAGGTAAAGCACAGCTCATCCCCAATCGTTTCAAAGCGATAGAATGGGCGCTCACCCACGCCAAACCAGATGATGCTGTTATCATCGCTGGATGTGGCGAACGCCCCTTTGCTTTGATCGGCGAAGAAAACTGGACTATCACCGATCGAGACGTCTGCCAGGCATGGCTCTATGACAACGCCGTGTTTTCAGAACCAAACGAACCAGACGATGACCAGCAAAACATCTTTGACATCGATGACTATCGAACGTAATTCCCCTAAAAAACAGTCGACCAAGCAAGAACCAACCTTAAAACATGGTTTTTTAACGCCCTCAACCTTAACAGTCGCTAGCACAAAAGGCTTCCCTAAAAAGAATTACAAATCGCTATTGCGTCGCTCAAACTGCTTCAGTAAACGTATTCCATCAAACAACCCATCTGAATTGGGAAAAGCAAATTCAGAACCCTCCGACCTAAACATAAAACAAAACACCTTAAGATCAGTCGACGGTGCTTGAAACGCGGGAATCTTGCACCACCCTCCCTCCTGGGGGTAGAGCATATTTTGCTTATTGTAACTACGGTTTCTGGGTCAACCGTTACAATAAGTGCTCACGGCTGAGCTTGAACTGAGCACTGGGACGAACTCCGTCCCAGTGCCAGGGAACACGAAGCGTTGGTCTCTCACGAGGCCAACGCTTTTTTATTGGAAACAGTCAGTTGCGACGCAACTAGTCTGGACGCATTCCAACACAGATCGCACTTGCGTTTACCACTGGCATCAGAACCCAATCGGCGTTTCCCAAAAGCACCTCGAAAAACCGCGAGAATTAGCTAAGATGGGCTGAGGGTTGCCCAAGGGTTCCCCCGTCACTCTTATTTTATTGGCCCAGCACAGAAGTATAACAACATGCCAACTTCATCGAATCGAAACCTTAACTCTGTCTGCTTAGCTATCCTAAGCCTTGTTTCAATTACGATTTTTTCCGGGTGTGACTTAGGCACCTATAAAAAAAGACTTAGCGAAACACCTGCCCAGCAAACTGCTCCAGCTGATTCAGCTACCGAAGGCGATAACGCACCTAAAGAAACTTAGGAAGCTAGCGAAGAAGAGTAAAGCAATGCTCTTCTAGTTTTTCCCTGCCAATAGCATCGCCCCTTACCCGATCTAAAATTCCCAGCCGAATCACGCTGCGTCTCGTTTCTGCATTTGATTCACAATCGGCATTCTATCAGGGCGATTGCTTCTGTTATCATTCGGCGAGCGATAAAACGAGCTCACACGCATCGACCGTATGTTGAGTATTCAATGCCATCTTTTTCCAGACTAATGCCGCTGGCCATTACTCTCGCCCTCTTGGGTGGCGTGCTCGCAGTTGCCTCGAAAAACATGATCGTCGACCTCGATCTTTTTCATGAAATGGCACTGTTTAGGCAGATGGAATCCGAAGGTTCAATGCCGACCACCGATGCCTTCGCCTACACGCCGACTAACGAAACAGTAGTCCACCATGAGTGGGCCACTGGCGCTGTAATTTATCTGGCAACTGTATCCACGGGTCTGGGTGCGCCAGCTTTGGTAACGCTTAAATACTTCCTCACTTTTGCGGTCTGTTTAGGCTGCTTTATTTACGCAAACAAACAAGGTGCCAGCCTCGCCGTATTTTCCATCCTCGCACCTTTCGCCCTAAATCTTGGCGGTTGGATGGCATTCAACAATATCCGCGCCCAACTGTTTACCTTGCTGTTTCTGGTAATCTTATTTTTTTTATTAGACCTGGATCGACGCGGCAAACGATGGTGGGTGTTAATTTGGTTTCCGCTGTTTATTGTCTGGTCGAATATGCACGGCGGCGTCGTCTCTGGAATGGGAATTCTCGGAGTATATTGTTTTTCGCGTTTAGTCGATGCTGCACTTGAAACTCGCTCGCTCCTTAAAACTCTCCATGAGGTCTGGCACCTAATTGTCATCGGTCTCGTCACTCTGATCCTCTTGATCGTCAACCCTTATGGCTGGGAATACATCCCCTACCTTTATCGAGCCGTTTCAATGGATCGTCCGCTCATTCTCGAATGGCGGCCAATTTGGGAAATTCGCTTACCGTTAATTTATGGAATTTCGGTACTCATCGCCGCCTACGCTATTTGGCGGGAAGGCCGAACCTCTATCTTTGCAAGTCTGGCGATTGTCTTGACTGCCTATCTCGCGGCCAAACATTATCGCCATGGTTCCCTGTATGCCGTGACTTGGGCCTGTATGGTTCCTCCGATGATCGAACGCTCAGGACTTGGAAAGGAAATTAAAAACATGTTCGACAACTACAAAGCGCAAATTACCGTCACCGCGTTTGCGATTGCCTTGATAGCGACAGGTTATTCCATCAACGTTCGATTCTGGGAATTAAAAATCCCCAACCAAGTTTCCAAAACTCAAAAACACGAAGTTATCTATCCCGCCGGTGCCGCCGATTACCTGAGCGAACAAAACCTGAAAAGTGAACTTAATCTATTCGTCCCCTTTTCGGCGGGTGCATTTGTGCAATGGAAACTGTATCCGCAAGTCAAAGTAAGCATCGACAGCCGTTACGAGGTTGCCTACCCGGACTCAGCGATTGTTGAAAACGATGATTTTTACAAGGCCCGTGAAGGCTGGCAGGACACGCTTCAACGTTATGACACGCACGCAGTTTTGGTTCCTGTGAATTCACCTCTTGGGGAATTGCTCGCCAAGAATGAATCTCAAATGGCGAAACAAATTGGCTGGTCGTCAATCTATAAAGACTCTGGATTCGCTCTCTACGTCCCCGAAGCAGAGTCGGAGAAATTTACGCCAATCGACCGAACTGGCGAGCCGATAAAAGGCGTTTTTCCATAAATCTCCATTACCGTTCTGCCGAATCTGCCTCTGCCGAATCACGTTCAAGCTCATTGACTTCCGAGGCTCGCACCCGATTCAATTCAAATTGAGCGGACAAAAACAGGAAAATGCCGACTGGCAACAAGAGAAATTCCTGTTCCAATGCAACATAAATTGAAAAAAACAAAGCAGTGAATTGTCCCACTCGTCCAGCAATCACTGTTGCTTGTAAATACGACATCCGCCGCGCAAGGATGCTTCTCAGCATACGCCCTCCATCCATCGGAAAAGCGGGGATCAAGTTCAACAGAAACAGCACAAGATTGATCCACAGCAGAATCAGAGGTAACTGATTCAAACTCTCAAAAACAGACGGTGGAATCAGCGAACCTCCCGTAAAAATGATACCTACCGCGAAAAGCAGTGCAATCACCAGATTAACTGCTGGACCAGCGAAACTAATCAAGAATTCTTGACCTGGATTTTTTGGCATTCCTGCCAATCGAGCCAGCCCCCCAAACGGTGCGATAATGATATCCTTGGTAGTGGCACCAAATCGACGAGCCACTAAAGCGTGCCCCAGTTCATGCAACAATACACAAAAAGAGAGGTTCAGCAGAAGAAACAACGAAACACCAGTCACAAACCAAACTTGCTCACCAAAGCCGAAAATAATGTAAACTAGACAGACCGGCACTAACCAAAACGTCCAGTGCAGGTAGACATCGATCCCCGCGATCCGCATTAGTTTCAAGCATCTTCCCACAACAAAATCCAACCTTAGGCACAGTCAACCGTTGTCAAACCCAGTTAAAACCATTTCGCTCCAACCACTTCCATCCGCAGCTTCTAATTTTTTTCATCCGTGCCCAATAATCGTTTGTCACCATCTCGTTTTGTGAAACCGGTCTTGTCAAAATACTCGCATAGCGGAATTGCATACTTGCGACTCGTATCCAATATCTGACGAATCTCGCTCATCGTTAACCCGTTCGCCGCTTCAATTTCCTCAACTAGTTTTCGCTTAGTTTCCTCGACGACCTCGCCATGGATGTAATACTCGGGCGCGATCTTTAGTAGGTCACCGTTCTCGCTGGCCATCTCCAACAACTCTCTGACTGACTCTTTATTTTTCTTCGCGGATGCCTCGAGTTCAGTAACTGTGGGAACTTTGAGCCCTGCCTTCCTCACGATTTCAATCAATTCTCCCAGCAAGGCTTTTTGCCCTTTTGATAATTTTGGACCATATCCAACGATCCCTACTGAATTGACATTAGCGATAATTTTCTTTTCCCGCTTAAGCTCTTCAACTACCAAATCAAGTAATTCAGGTGTATCAAGATACTTGAACTCAACATTGAGTGCCGATCGGGGATGTGTGAAGCGAAGCGGTTGAAGCCGATGTAATCGCTCGAGTGCCTTAATGATCCGACCCGCGAGGTGCTCAAATCTACTGCGGTGCACCTTGACACTTCGATTCATTGAGACCGGGATTTCAATGAGATCTCCTCTGTCTTTCAGCTGCGCAAAAATCTCCTCGAACCCAACCACCCCTGCACTTCTGGCAAGATCAACAGGCGTCCATCCAAGGTCATCCGAAAGGTAGACACTTGCCGAAGCACGAGTCAGCGGATCCAGACTGGTCAAATCAGAAATCATTTCAAGGTCGAGATCAGTGGCTTTCTTAATCCGCTTCGCATTGGGCATCAGGACTCGCCCGCCACCGATCGTTACCACGGGCGACTGCAAACGAACAACAAACGGCTGATTCCAAACCGCGACCGCAGCGTCATTGAGAAAAACCTGAGCGTAGCATTCTTGACCGGGTTCCAACTCAGAAACACCAAGCAAACGCAAATTCCCGAACAGCTCAGCGGTTCCTACATGAAAACGAACTCGTGTTCGATCTTTCAACGGCTTACTCAGCCTGTCCAGCAGGTGCAATTTCACCGTCATCAACGTCGAGGGCAACAAATGCCCAGTGGCACACAACTCATGGCCACGGTCAATTTCGAGATGGTGCACGCCCGCGAGGTTAATCGCCGCCCTTTGCCCTCGTGACACCGTCTCAGATGCTGAGTCATGGTTCTGGATTCCCCGCACGCGGACTGATCGATCTCCCGGTTGTATTTGTATCTGGTCACCCACACTGACGCGTCCGCTGCTAACCGAACCTGTCACTACCGTTCCGTATCCATCTATCGTGAACGTTCTGTCAATTGCCATGCGATAAGGAGCGTCCTGCCGGTTTGCACGATCCGTTTGAGCAACCGTCTCAGCAGCAGAGCGAAGTGCATTTTTTAATTCTTCGACTCCCATTCCAGTTTTAGAACTGGTTCGAATAATTGGTGCGTTTTCCAGAAAAGTACCGGCAACCATCTGGCGAATTTCATCTTCGACTAAATCGAGCCACTCTGGGTCTGACAAATCACATTTTGTTAGCGCGATGACACCCGCGGGTAGGTCAAGCATTCGTAAAATATCAAGATGCTCTTTGGTCTGCTGCTTAATAGAGTCATCACCGGCAACAACCAATAAAGCCAGATCCATTCCCGTCGCACCAGCAAGCATCTGGCGAACAAATTTTTCGTGACCGGGAACATCGACAATCCCCAAACGAAATGGAGGCAAGTCAAGGTGCGCGTACCCTAACTCAATCGTTATCCCACGTTTCTGTTCTTCAGGGAGACGGTCTGTGTTTGTCCCTGTCAGAGCACCGATCAGCGAAGTTTTACCGTGGTCAATGTGCCCAGCGGTTCCGAGAATTAGATCTTTTAACATCTCCTAATTCTAAATGAATCTCGGCATTTAGCCCAGCGGTGACGTGACCAACGACTGGTTGAATCCAGCCTTGAAACCACTCTCTCTCGCTCCTAACATCAGAAATCGTTCGCCAAATTGCCGCAAACCAAACAGGATTTCCAGAGACAGCCCGATGAGCGATAGTGAAGTCGAACCTGAAACTGTACACTTAAGAACCGCTTTCTTCCCCTTCAACGACGAACACGCAAAACTTAAGGATCGATCTTTGAATAATATTGGATTCATTGGAGCCGGCCAAATGGCTAAGGCGCTCGCAGTTGGAATCGCACAGTCTGCGGACCAATCCATCCATTTCTTCATCTCAGACCCCTGTGACGCAGCATGCGATAGTTTCGCCCAGCTTGTGAGCGATCCCCACAGCATCACTCGCGTGGAAAGCAATCAACACCTCGCTGACTCCAGCGAACTTATTTTTCTCGCTGTCAAACCACAATACCTCAACGATGCCATCGAAGATGTTGAATTTAAAAATTCTCCGCTGATATGCTCGATAGTCGCTGGCGTCCGAACCTTTGAGCTCGAACGCTTAACCGGCTCCCAGCGTATCATTCGAATGATGCCTAACCGCCCCTGCTTGATCGGCATGGGCGCCTGCGGCATGACCGCCGATTCAGCAGTCAATCTTTCTGATCGACAAACACTTAAAACAATGCTTGAGCCGATGGCTGTGGTCGTTGAAGTTTCAGAATCAATTTTAGATTCTGTGACCGGCCTATCCGGTTCAGGCCCCGCCTTCGTCTTCACCTTTATCGAATCACTTATTGACGGGGCAGTCCTGACGGGAATGCCTCGGGCTACCGCCCGTCAACTGGCCATCCAAACCGTGCTAGGCTCAGCTAAAATGCTTCAGGAAACAGGCGATCATCCTGCAATTTTGCGAGATAGCGTTGCCAGCCCGGGAGGCACTACCATCGAAGGCATCAAAGCGTTAGAGGAAAATTCATTCCGGGACGCTGTTATTTCTGCTGTTCAGGCGGCAACCGAGCGATCACGGGAACTTGGCTAAATCACGTCAGACGACGGTGGCAGGATTTTTTTTGGTTTTCTTTTGCCATTTTTAATCCTGCGTCATAGGCTACTACCTAGAGCCGCGCCTACCGCTAGAATGGGAGTAGTCTTCGCAGCGGAGATTTTTTTGGTTTTGATAGTTTGGGAGTACCGCGTGTCTCTATTTGAAAACGACAGTTACGTCTATCGCGATACGTTTTTCATTCTCTTTGAAAATCACAACCGTCCCAACGGTACGACTGTGAAAACGGTAATTGAGCAGATCGCTGAAAACTACGAACTCACCAATCTGCGAGAGGTCGATGGAAAATTTGAATCCGTCACCATCCTTTGTCCCCACGACAGTTCCGCAATGGAAATTAGCTACGTCGGAGGTGAAGAAGTTGTCGAACAAGTCGACAACCTGCGAGAAGAATTCCTGAGTATGACACTCACCACTGAAGAACACGAAAAATTACGTTCGCTATCAAAATCCAACGCCCGGTTTGACATCTACCACTTTGAACGCCAACAAGGATCGGAAGAAGACGGTGAGATGCTGGACCCGGGAGGACTCTTGTTAATCATGGAGCGAATTGCCAACGTGTGCGAAGGAATTGGGCTCGACCCTCAATCGAACTCACTACTCTAAGTCCGATTCAACTCCAGTTTAGATATTATCCAATTAGTTTTATCAATTAGCCAACTCTGGCTTAAACAGCATGCAAGCAAAAGAAATAAAAAACGGGTCGATTGTCGAATACGATGGATCACCCGTGATCATCGAGTCAATCAAAGTCAATTCGCCATCCGCGCGAGGTGCCTCAACCGTTTATAAATTTCGAGCGCGTAATATTGTCACACGGCAAAAAGTTGATATCGCATTAAAAGGTACTGAGTCGTTAACCGACGCGGACTTTGAGAAACGGGATGTCAAGTTAATGTATTCCGATGCGACTCATTACCACTTCCTCGACCAAACCGACTTTCAACAGTATCCGGTTCCAATGGAGGATCTTGAAAATGAAAAACCTTACATCACTGATTCACTCGAGGGCATTTTAGCGCTGATCTACAATGGAGATTGTGTTGGAATCCAAATTCCCCACACGATCGAGTTACTTGTAACTCAATGCGACCCCGGGGTGAAAGGAAACTCAGCGACAAGCCGAACCAAACCCGCTCAACTGGAAACCGGTTTAGAGGTACAAGTCCCCGAGTACCTCAAAGAAGGCGAACGCGTAAAAGTTGACACTCGCACCGGACAATACCTCTCCAGGGTCTGAGCGAACGATCCCCCCGGTGTTAAGCTATTATTGTTTTGATTTTGACTTACCCGTGATCATTAACTTGCGTTCCTCTATCTCTAACGCCTGAACCGTCAAGATCTTCTTGCCCAATTGAAATGTCTCCTCGGGGAAAAGCATAACCGCGACGGGGTCACCGTCAATTTCACTCCACTCGACCTCTGCGCCATACGCGACCATCCCTTCTGTCAACTGATCGGCAAACGAATCGATGGGTAGAGGCACCCAGCCAGATCGAACGCGATAAATCCGGATGGCGATCTGCCCGGGGACGTCAGTGCAGAACACATCCAGTTCTCCCTGAACAATCGCATCGAATCCAAAGATTTCGCAACGAAAAAAAACAGACATTCTTGCATCGGCCAAAACAATCCGCGGCAAGCTTACCTCTTTCGGAAGCGTCTTGGCAAACTCACGATTGTCTGCCAGCCAACCATTCAGCTCTGCCTGTGTGATCGTTGTTTTCCATTGGCTTTTTTCACGAACGATATTGCCCAACTCAATTATTTTGGACTCGAATTCCATTCGGTAAACTTCCGCGTCCTCTTGCGTCATCGCGAGCGCAGCCTGGTAGGAGGCGGGTTCGGCAAGCGAACCGCGGCAAACGATCACCACGGGAACCAAAATGACAACAATTCCGCAAAGGAAGCGGATTAGAATTCGCTTCGCAAGACGTCGCCAGACCTCAACAACGATCTCGTCGTCGCCAGCGGATTCAGTACGTTTGCCACTAGTCTCATTTCCAGACATGTCATCGACGCTACGACCAGAGGAAAAAACAAAACATTATGCTCTCAGCGGCGGCACCATGATTTAATGAATCGCGCCGTCGCGTGTGTTACGCAAAAATTCTTTAAAGGATCGGCAAAAAAACCAATTCCCGAAAAGAAATCCGTTCCCTGCTTACGCCGATGGATGACTCTCAGACAGGTACATCCAACACCCGCAGCCTTTGCAAAAAACAGGCTGTTTCAACATTAAGTCGTTGATGGTTTGCGGAGTCAGCGTTTGATTGCAATTCCCACAGGTTTCTGTATTGGTAACACCGAGTGCATCCTCGCCTTTTGCAGTCACAAGCCGGCGGTACTGGATAAGCAGATCTCCAGGAATTTCTTTCTCTTTTTCAACCAACTCGGAAGATATCCTCTCCTTCTCTGCCACGAGCGCTTTCAAATCGAGTGCGACCTCATCGCTAACTCGCTTGGACTCAGCCTGCGACTTCTGGTGATTCTTTTTCGCTTGGTCAACACCATCAGTCAGTACGTCGAGCTTTTCAAGCTGTTCCAGAATTTCATCTTGCAATACGCTATTGGCCTGAAGATCCGCAGCAATCCTGTCCTTCAGCAATTGAAATTCTTTATTGGAGTCACAGACATTCAGCTTCGTCTTCAAGTCCTCGATTTTTGCCTCGCGCTCATTCAACTGAAGTTGCTTAGCATTTGAAGCTTTCCGCATCTCAAGCAACGCGGCCTTCGCAACATCAAGGGCCTCGCAAAAGTTAGCCTCGTTAGCGGCCACGATTCGAACCTTTCGAGGGCCTTTGTCCATACGCTCACCAATGTCCGTCAATTGACGCAACATTCGATGCAAAGTTCGAAGCAACCCGTAGTCAAGACTCACTAGCTTTCACCTCCACTTGTTTAGGAACAACGAGGATCTGAAAATCGACTTCCGTACAGAATCCCCAAGTTAGTTGTAGCATCGTACCAATAAAAAAAACCGCTGACCATCACTGGTCAGCGGTTCCTTGATCTCCAGCCAAATTTTACCGTAATTCAGCCAACCATTTTTAGTACTGGCTATTCTGCCCAATCCCTAATTCGAACAATTCGGGTGAGTTGCTGCCGGCTTCTGTTCCGTTTAACCGCTCCGAACCCTCTGAGTTATTCGAGGCTTCTTTTTCCGAAGCAGCTCCGAGGTCAAGATTACCCAACGCTGGAACAAAACCCTCAAGTTGCTGGCTTCGCACTGGATTCTGAAGCTTTCTAACCGCTTTCGCTTCAATCTGACGAACGCGTTCGCGAGTGACCTTGAAAATCCGGCCAACTTCTTCAAGCGTATAGGTGTAGCCGTCGCCCAAACCATAACGCAAACGAATGATCTCCCGCTCACGGTATGTCAGGGTTTTTAAAAGGCCATCAATTTTATCACGAAGAATGCAGTTGGATGCCGCACGGACGGGATTATCTGTCTGCGAATCTTCGATAAACTCGCCAAAACTACAGTCATCTCCTTCGCCAACGGGACGATCCAAACTGACAGGATGGCGCCCGATATCGAGAACGCGACGAACCTCGTCAACATCCATTTGGGCCCGAACAGCAATCTCTTCCATCGTTGGAGGACGCCTTGTCTCTTGATGGAGTGCCTTTTGAATGTTTCTAAGACGCGAAAGGACATCAATCATGTGAACTGGAATTCGAATGGTTCTCGCTTGATCAGCAATTGCTCGCGTGATTGCCTGACGAATCCACCATGTAGCATAAGTTGAGAACTTAAATCCACGCCGGTACTCATACTTATCGACCGCCCGCATCAGCCCCGTATTCCCTTCTTGAATCAGGTCAAGAAAGCTCATCCCACGGTTGCGATATTTTTTCGCGATAGAAACAACCAACCGAAGATTGCAACTGGACAACTGCCGTTTCGCATTTTCAAATTCAGAGAAAAATTTCTCACAGTCACCCACTCTTTTTTCTAAGCTCGCAGGGCTTTCCTGACACAGTGTTACTAAGCGAGCCAATTCCGATCGAAGGTGCTTTCTTTCGACTTCAGTTGGAGCATCTGCACCTTCGTCTCTTAACTGGCTACGAATCAAGTTCATTCGATCCGAGTAATTTCTCAATTGCTTGATCATAGGGCTGATCCGCCGAGACCGAAGACTCAATTCTTCGACCAAAACTACCAGCTTCGCCCGGCGGCCAAGAAATCTTTTTCTCGCCAATTTCTTCTCAGTGTCAGCAGTTTGCTTACTTATCAGGAGCTTGAAATCCTTCGCGTTCTCCTTAAGAAGATGCTCCATCGTTTTGAAGTTATGGGGCATTCTTGCTTGAATCTGCTCTTTCGTCAGATTCTCAGTCAGCGAAACCTTGATGGTTCGGTCGAATGGCAACTCGCCAGCATAAACTCGCTTAAGAGTCTCAAAGGTCGCCATTAGTGCGTAGTTACTCGTAAGCACGCCTCGTCGGTAACGCTTACGGGCAATCTCAATCCGTTTTGCCAACGAGATTTCTTCATCGCGGCCCAACAATGGAATCACCGCCATCTGGCTCAAGTACATCCGAATCGGATCGTCACTTGGCCGGGGCAATTTACCAAGCGGTTGTGGTGTAGCTACTTCGCCATCCGAATCTGCTTTGGGAAGATCTTCGGCAACCGCTTCACCAGAAAGTGATGCGGCGTCGCATAACTCGATGCCTGATTTTTCGATCGCGGCAATCAAACCGTTAAGCTTTTCAGCGCCAACAACCTCATCGGGGAGATAATCGGTTACATCCTCGTAGGTTAGAAACCCTTGAGATTTCCCCTTTTTGATGATCTTCGCAAGCTCATTCTCATCAATTTCAAAATTCTGCTGGTTTGCGGTACTGCTACCGTTCGCTGTCATTTCCACGTCGTACTCCTGCGAAATCCATTTCGCGCTGGACGCCAACCGATCTGCGTTGAAACACCTTAAACAGGTACAAGTCGAGTGCTACCAAACCGGATTGCTTTCGGAATGTCCCTCTCACGCGGAACCAAACCAAACACAATGCCAGGTGAATTTACGGATGGCTCAGCCACACCGCACACTCGTCTCTGTATCAACTCCCGATCAACACTCAAGCTGCCTCCCATCCATGGGCCTGCAAAACACTTAAGTGCTTCTATCTATCTCATCATGCGGAAAATCAAATTTTCCTTGGCGACACCTGCGAACAACCGCAAACACCCCGCCTCAGACAATCAAATTTTCCAAAATCTCATATTGAATTATTAGGTTTCTGGAGTTGCTGTCTAAATAACTCCTCCAGGGCACGCTTCTCTTCATCTTCATCCAAACCACCAGAATGTAATTTTGAGATCTTGGCCTGGGTTCCAGACTCTACTTCTCGCTCATTAAATCTCAAAATGATCGACTGTAACTGATCCTCAAAATCCATTGCATAGGCTGAATTCTGTTCCTCATGAATCTCTTTTTTTGCTATCGCCTCATCACGAAGGTGATCCACCAACTTCCTTAACCTTGGCTCTTCAACTTCGACTGTTAACTGCTGGTAACCTACCCCCCTACCCTCATGGAAGAACTCTCCCATTAACTCATACAGGTCACGAAGGACACCGGAACGAAACTGCTCCGGTGAAACATTCTCAACGGCTCGATCCAACAGCGAAGGATCTTGGATCAGTAATTGGACGAGCTCCGATTCCTTTTTGTCAAACTTAGAATAGTCGACCAAATCCTTTTTAACGTCCGAGTCACTCCCATCCGGACGAACGCGTGTCTTCCTTCTAAGATCCGTTAGACGTCGCCGCACCATCTCTGGAGCCAATTGAAATTGCCGCCCTAATCGCAACAACATTTGATCTTCGCGAATACTCTTGGCTGTCGAATTCTCGTCTTCTGGGATATTAGCGAGAGTTTTCAAAATATTCTCGAGAGCCTGATTAGAGCGATGAGTGTCATTCACCAAATCAACGCCACGCGTCTCGACAAGAATCTTGTGAGCGATTGCATCAGGCGCTTTATCAACCAACGCCTGAAAGGCTCCACCACCTTCCGCCATCAAAAAGTCAAAGGGATCCAATCCATCGGGAAGGCTCAAGATCCTCAAGTCGACATCATGAGCCACGAACAAATCAAGCACCGTATTCATGGTGCGCTGACCGGCCTCGTCGCCGTCAAGAACCAACGTAATTCCATCTGCAAATCGCTTAATTAACCGGATATGCTGCTCGTTCAAAGCAACACCCAAAGCAGCAACAACGTTAGTCAGCCCCGCCTGCCACGCGGCAACGACGTCAGTGTAACCTTCCACGATGACTAGACGTTTATCTTTGACGCTCGTCTTCTGGACATAATTCCTGGCAAGATTCAATGCATACAAGTTCTTGCTTTTTGAAAATAGCCGCGTCTCCGGCGAATTGACATATTTCGCGGGCGGAGCGTCTCCGTTTGGGTAAAGACTCGGAACCACCCGTCCGCCCAAAGCGATGGTTCGCTCTTGAGTATCACGGATAGGAAACAACACTCGACCACGAAATCTTTCATACCACCCACCTCGATCATTCGCCGAAACGAGGCCACATGCCTGCAATATTTCCGGCGAAAAACTGGTGCCACTGGACCGGTCAACCAACCAAGACCAGGACAACGGCGCAAACCCAACGCGGAATCGCTCAATACTCTCCTGCGTAATTCCTCGATCAACAAGGTAATCACGAATCGGCGTTGCAGAATCTGAGTTCAACAAACACTCGTGATACTCTTGCTCCGCCCAGGCCATCGCACGATATAAGGTCGCCTTATCATCCGCCGAGCCCTTGACCACTTTTTTCTGGTAGGAACGCACCTCAATCCCAGCTCGTTCAGCCAAAATCTCGAGTGCTTCGCGAAAATCCACACCCTCGCGTTTCATCACAAAATCAAACACGTCTCCACGCACGTCGCATGGATAGCAAACCCAATTTTGTTTATTCGGATTGACCTGAAAACTTGGTTTCTGGTCATCGTGCCACGGGCAATGTCCTACATAGATAGATCCCTGACGACGCAAATTCATCTCACTGCCAATCAAGTCAACCACATCGGTTGCTTGCTTGACCTGATCTTTCACGTCGAAATTTGGAACTTGAGACACCAGAGAACTCC
>Ga0214477_100216_pt1 | contig 40416 bp, 31 predicted proteins | sample M1_20Mar14CPVII9_FD_165058 | JGI IMG/M metagenome (GOLD analysis project Ga0214477, IMG submission 165058) | Marine eukaryotic communities from Monterey Bay, California, United States - M1_20Mar14CPVII9sort6BwellC16 | ecosystem: Environmental > Aquatic > Marine > Unclassified | place: USA... | reverse complement strand
GTACGAATCAATCAGCTCGATTTCCCTCGAAAATGTGGGATTCTCTCGTCTTCGAGTTGTAGGCGTCATGTTGTAACTCCACCATGAGTGATGCATATTCTATCGTAGACATTCCCAAGTCCTTACCTATACATGGGATGGCTTTGACAAGCACTGGCAGGAAAATAGAGCACAACAAGGTAGTGCTTGGCACCCAAACGTACGAATCAATCAGCTCGATTTCCCTCGAAAATGTGGGATTCTCTCGTCTTCGAGTTGTAGGCGTCATGTTGTAACTCCACCATGAGTGATGCATATTCTATCGTAGACATTCCCAAGTCCTTACCCTTAAATCAAATGAATGTATTCCATGAAAGTTGTGTGTTGTATATTTATAAGATATTATTCCCTTTCATTACTTTTAGCAAATGGTACAACTTTGTTCACATACACTTTTCTTTTCACAGATACTTATATCTCTTAATGGTGCATCAATATCATCCCCTACACACTCCCTTCTATAAACATTAACACCTGGACTTCCTCTTTCATTGTTCAACTCATTAAACTTTTTTATCTCATTCCTAACATAACATTCATATACCTCAATTAAGTATTGTCTCCTTGATATTTTTTCATAACAGTATACATTCTGACTCTCAATGCTTCGATCTGCGGTGGCTAATTGTATTGCTGGTCGATCAGACATGACATCATACCAATTTATTAAATTTGATAATGATGGTGGTATGAAGAAGTTCCGGTATGTAGATAATACTACCACGATACGCTCAATAATTGGGAAGTTGTATATATCAGCCAATGTACATTGTTTACCACATAGATATGGTCCATTGCTGAATTGTTGCAAGTCTTTATTAATGAGTTTCAATAACTTTAGTAACTTTGATGATAGTTGATTCCGTTGTGTAGCAGATGGATTAGTTAGCACTTTATGGAAGAGAGCTGGCAGATGAGAGTGTCGTTGTATGAACTGAAGAACAATATATATTATGATATTACAATGTGAGAATATGCGTAAGATATGCATAGCAAAGCAATGAAGTATATTCCAGTATACTTACCAAATTCATATTATACAATCCTGTAGCATCGTTTGGTCTCAACAAATGCTTCTTTCCAATACATTCATCGATAAACTCGGGTAGCAAAAGAGATAGTGTAGTTGACCACGAAGTTTCATTTGAATCAATCTGCCCCTCTTGATATATATTACCTTCATGTATCAACACTGGTAGTTTCAATGTATCATTTTCTTGTGTATATTGTTTATTAATCTTTTTTATTATACGCATACCTGCATTTTGATTACACAATGGTTGACATGTATGCACAACACTGAATAGCTGAGGTGTTAATCGTTGTAATGTACTTGGCGCTAATACCCCGCCTTGATAATCAACTTCCTTTTCTAATAGACAAATGTGTGATATAGCTGCTAGTGGATCATGATCTGCAAATAATAAGCAGGGTATAGAAGTGTTAGAGGAAGAGGAGGATGATGGTAATCTATCTACTACTCCGTGTGATGACGGGAAGAGAAGGCCTGTAGATAAAGGTGAGACTTTGCCATAGTATGATGTTGCTGACGATGATGTTGATGTTGATGTTGCTGAGGAGGTTGCAACTAAGTTGTTGTTTGTGTTTGTGTTTGATGATGATAGATTAGAAGATGCATCATAAAATTCTTCCTCATTATCATTTTCATCTGAAGCAACCAAAAGTGGTTCGTTCAGATTATCGGCAGTGGCGCTGGTGTCCATACTGTATTACTCCTCGTCCAATATAATATAAAGTAGTGTTTAAAACGATTATAATGCACTAGAATTATTGTTGCATAGAACGCTGGTGTCCAGAATTACTCCTCGTCCAGTTAGGTGTATATCTCACATCAAATCACAACAACTATGCCTACATATCTTTGACCTCAGATCAACTCTTTATGTCATTGGATTGATTTTGTTTTATGTGGTATCCTTGTTTTTAGCACAGCCCTTCAAAAAAACATTTATCGTAGTTGTGCATTAGATAGTGTTGCTACCTTGTATTGAGGGTGGAGGAGTTGTCGGCCACATTCTCTATATGGTAAGCCGCTAGTTGGTACATGCAATTGCAATTCATGGTATATTTTCCTTGGCGGCGGCGATCGCTTTGTTTTTTCAATCAACATGTTCATTTTTTTTCTATTTGAGTTATATGCAACGAACTATGTGTACAATCTCACAGAATTCTACTTATGTATAACTCCTATTCCATTATGATACAGGTTGCAGACAATAAAAAATAATGTATACGAATGACAAATAATTATATCATGTCCGCTTACAAGCCGCTACCGCGGATATACTCGTCTCTATTCTACATACTAATATCACTACAATTTATCATCACATCCGAGTGGTATAATTTGCAATCATCATCTATATCAGTAGTCTATGCCCATGAAGAGGTAGAAAATAATAACAATAACGAAGATGAGCGAATGCTACAAAACAGTAACAGTATATGTAAACAATCATCACTTCAAACACCATCCTCCACCAAAACGATTAATCAGGTACTAAATTATCTAGATGATCATCGATTACAAATTGAAGAATCTATATTCATACGATATACCAACCATCATCAGAACGAGACTGTACCCACTACACAATTTACATATAAAGATTTTAGATCAAGCCTAGAATGGATGGCAACGTTTGGTGTTGATAAAGGTAATGGAGAGAAATGGAAATTTTACATGGGTCCAGAAAATTGTAATGGTGATGGATGGCATATTGGATTAGCGAATGTTGCCACATTCTTAAGTCAGAGTATGTCTCTTGTTATTTTGAATGATACATGGTGAGTATTTACTGGTTATTAAAAGATGGCATGCATATTCGTTTCTAGATAGTTACAATGTGAACTGACTCCATATCACTTTTATACGGTATCTAGTGATGAACTAAACTGGGAACAAATATTTCCAAACCCAGTAGGAGAGAATGCAAAGGGTTTCTATCCAATATCAAATGCATGTGGTCAACGGGGTATATCATACACATCATCAACAACTCATACTTGTCTACCAGGTGAAGAAATATATCAATGTGACGTCGACTTTAATGCAAAGATAACAGCCACAGATAAAAGTTTGTTTGATGGTAGTCCACCACCATTGAAATGCTTTCCACGGAATGCACAGCGGACTGTAACTGGTTACTTTGATCCATATATAGGACGAGTAATTAACAAGGAAGGGGATGTTGTACCGAGCAAGACGGGACGAACAGACGTAGAAGGGTGAGTTTTGATTCTGGATGTATTCTTTGTGTATACATCACTTACTTCTTTTCACTGACAACTATTCATATACCTTACTTTACAAGGTGTTGCTTTTGGGGACGTGGAGCAGTAAGTTAAGTGTTTGGTTGTATGTTGTTTGCGTGTTTATGCACATGTGATGTTCATCGTATCTATCTCTGGGTAATCTTCCAACTCACAAACATCATGATCTTTCTTTCAATCTCTCTACAGTTGCATACAAAAGGAGTATGTAATTTAGGTAAATTAAACTATTTTTTAGGTGCCAAAGCTTCACGAGATGGAAGACCAAGTCGTTATCCTGATATAGATTTTTGCACCAACGCCGAGGCGATTTGTAGTAAGGAAGACAGTCGTTCAATGGCAATGAGATGGGATGTTGCATTGTTCGAATGGGTCATGAAAGTACAATCTTATACTTCACCTTCTGGAGATACATTGAAATGGAACTTCATGGATGAGATATCCAACTTTGTATTATCTGGAGACTTGATTGATAGTGTAAAATTTTCAGTTGTACAAGGGGAAGCATCGCACTTTGTTGATGCAGTTGGTGGTATATTGGAACAAGGATGTCCAAACCCTCCATGTGAAAATGGTGACGACCCGGCGAATCAATTGCACATGAAAGCAGAGCGGAAGTCAAACTTTATCAAAGCTTCGAATGGGATTGGATTGCCGGTTATGAGCGATTTATTTCGTGTAACAGAAGATCATTTCACTACTGACACAATTATGCAAGGCTTTATGGATAATATTTTGCTGTCAAAGTCTCCTGTGGATGGCAAGATGTATACCTCTTCTCAATATCGCCATTTCAACGATTTCATTAAAGCTCTAAGAAAAATGGCAGATAGGGGATTTGAGGATGAGTTCTTCTACATTGGACAGGGCGCTCAGCCTGATGATGAAACTGCCCGGCTTGATAATGGCGGTCTTCTTAACATTGCACTATTTTTGACCTATGCAATTGAAATGTCAATACTTGATGATGCATGCGATGAACATAACACTCAATTGATCAATGGAAGATATCCTGTCAGTAATAGTTGTGGACAATATGGTGAAAACTATCAAGATATTGTTTGTAGTGCAGAGGATGCTGGAAAGGAATGTCCACTAGATCCTAATCAAAGCTTTTCTGCCGTAACAAGTTCCTTTGATCTGAAAGCTCCTCAACCATTCAAGTGTGCACCAAAAACACAGTACCGTGTTACCGGCTTCTGGGACGAGGTTGAGCTAGAAGAGAACGACCAAACTGCATTCTCTAACCAAGTCGGAAGAGTCGACGTTGAAGGTAAGTGTTCTATCTTCTTTTTTCTGAGTAATGGCTTGGCTGTGATAACTAATGACAAGTTAAACATACTGATACCTGGACAGGATGCTGCTGGTGGGGTCGTGGAGTATTACGCCATATTACACATGGTCGTTGTATATTTGGTCTGATGAATCACTACATCGGAAAACAAGCCGCCGATGAAGGTCGGCCTTCTTTGTACCCTGAGATTGACTTTTGCCTGAATCCAGAAGCAATATGCGCCAGTGAACAGAGTAATGAGCTACGATGGTCTACTGGAATGTTTGCTTGGATAAAGAAGGTCCAATCGTACACGAGTGGAGGTTGGAACTATATTGACAAGGTTCAAAAGCTGGGTTCAGATGTATTCCAGAGTGGCAGTCTTGATGCAACAGTTATCCTGGGTATAGATTGTTTATTGAAGACAGGATCTCACATTTGTGATTCCGCAGAAGATATGACAGAACGGCTGAATGAAGTGTTGTCTGTCATATCAGTCTTCAACCTACCAACGGCATCTCCCACTACAACGATGGCTCCTTCAGCATCACCAACTTATTTCCCAACAGGTGAGTATTGTTTGAAATATGTATATAAATGTTGCACAGATTCATATCCTCTCATCATTTTTATTTTGCATTTGGAACATAACAGTCAAGCCGACGGACCAGCCAACCGAAAACCCAACTGCAACCGCTTCTCCGACTTCGTCACCAAACATATTTTCATACCCCTCACGAGACGATGTTTCGATAATGTTGAGAATCATTTCAGATAAACAGGCATCAATTACCAGCAAACTACTCACACCAAGAACTGCTGTAGATGATAAAAATATATACTCATTTGAAGGATTCTTGCAATCTCTAAGAGTTCTCGCCGCTGGAACTGTTCAGGGAATATACTTCTACATTGGTCACACTGTATCACGAGAACGTGCGTACCGCAAGCGAGGCATGGTTAACGTTGCAGCATTCTTATCATATACCAGGACTGTTGCAGTTTACAACACGATATGTGATGAGAGGAATGTTGATGGTATAAACAATAAGGTAGGTGCTGTATTGTTTTATCTACTCATTTTTCGTCTATTTGATGTCTTTGCAAACCTCACGGACCCACCTGTTCTTCTAAAGTTCCCTCTGTCAAATGCATGTGGTCAATACGGCTTGAATTATCAGAATTTACGATGTGATCCAAGTGAATCGTTTATGGAATGCCCGTAAGTCTTTATTGATTCGAGGCTTCATAGTGTATATGTAGTTTGTTTGTTACTTACTCACTCGTGCATTCCTTCCATATACCACAGACCAGATCCAGGTTTGCAAGTGACAGCAATCGCACCATTGACTAAGTCTGACATTCAACCTCCACCATTCTTTTGTGGACCTAGGATGTACTTCCCTTCCACTGGATATTATGATGCAGAATTTCAATCTATCAGGAATGAGGAACCATTTGCAAATAGAGCTGGAAGAACTGATGTCCAAGCTTGCTGCTTTTGGGGTCGTGGAGCTGGACAGGTAAAGGGGGCATGTCTGTATGGGAAGCTCAATTATCTTATCGGTGCAAGGGCGAAGGAAGAAGGCCGTCGAAGTCTGTTTCCGACTGTGGATGTAAGTTTGTTTTCATGTATTTATTTCTTCTATCGACTTGCTGTTTACTGATATATTACCATCTTTTCTAGTTCTGTCAAAATCCCCAAGCAATCTGTTCAGGACAATTCTCTTACAGCTTAATGTGGATATCTGGTATGGTTGCTTGGATCGAAGTAGTTCAATCTCATCCACAATACAGTCAACTATTAGAGCAGTATGTAGCAGATGAAATAGGAGATGATGAGTTCATCGATGCTGTCAGTGACATGCTTGGCAGTGATGACAAAGAAAGAACTACAATGCAGAAAAACTTCGAGTTGGCTGGAGATGCTGTTGGATTAAAACAATTTCGTTAAGCCTTGTTGTCTATCTTCGCATCCACCGTCAAAATCAATGTATCTATTACATGAGTTACTAGTGTCATTTAAGAGATTATCACATATCATTATATATTTTCATACCTGTAACATGCCTTATTTTCCTAACTGTTTGCTTAATATCTCATAATCACAGTCCTCTCCTCCTTCAAAATTACTCGGACTACACTCATCTATATCGTAGTTTCTCTTATAGAATGACATGGCGCCCTTGTTCATGTGAAATACAGTCAACAATATCTTTTTCATCTGCAACTTGAGTGATATCAACTCAATTAATGTCATGAGCTTTTTACCCAAACCATGTCCTTGAACAGTAGGGTGTACTTGTAATTCATAGAGATATGTAGTGGGAATCTTAGGATGATCCTCATCGTCAGGCTCATACCTAAAATGAGCAAACCCAAGTACTTTATGTTCCACATCGGCAGATACCAACTCAGAAGACTCAACAGAAGTATCAGATGACAATATGACCAAAAATCTGGCATCTTTATGCTCCAGCTCCTTTCTCTTTGCTTCCATATCTAATCCCCATTTACTCTGCTTATACATTTCACCCATGTTTATTTCAAATAACTCTAAACACTGTTCAAGCATGTTGGATGATAGAGGTGATGCAATATATTGTATTGTTGCAACATTGTTATCATAATTGGTGTTATTGTTACCATTATCGTTTGTTGTAGCATCTTCATTCTCATGTTGATCACTAGTATCTCCATCTGTATCTACTTCCCTCGTTGTTGACTTTAGTGGTATACTGAGAAAAGTAGATGGTAATTTATCCAATAATGGGTTTTGTTGTGCATTGGCATCCTTTAAAATAGCTTGAATTTTCTTCTGTAATTGCTTCTTTGATTGCTTTCCACTCTTTTTAGATGACTTACCCATTGTTATCGCTTATTGTTTGTGTAGTATAGTAGTAGTTTCTTTAATGGATGTGCACCTTGCATTTACTTCAAGTATACTGTTGGAATCTATCAGTTTGAAGTTCTACAACCGTACTAACTATTGACACCGCTAACAGACGATCAATAGAAGAAGAGTAGAAAGTTATTGCCTCACTGGAAGATTATATATGACGGGCTGCTATTAATGGAGTACCTCAGCTCAGCAACCTTCAACAAAAAAACTCATTCCCTTATTTGGCGATCAAACGCCTAAAGTTAGTTAGAAGTAAGTGTTGTTGAGTAAGTGTTGACGAAGGAGCTCATACCGCGGTGGAAAAGGGTTTATAGTGGTGTAGTGGCAGCGGATAATAAGTAAATTACCAACGGGGTAGTGCAGTGGCGGCATACTATATAATTCAATTGTAATCGCATATATATACATAGCATAGTTCTTACAACATACAAAATGATGACGACTATCTTCCTACTTACATTATCAATTGGTATACAAAACATATGTGATGCATTTATCGCTCATTCGATATGCAACAGAAAGGTAACTAATAATATTATATGGCAACAAGAGATGAAATGGCAACCACTTCATATGACTGATCAAGAAAAAGAGGAGATATTCTTTGACGACTTTTCTGGTGTCTCCATAGGAGAAATTGCCAACTCAGACACCCCATCAACACCCAAGATAGATGACGAATTACCAGATTTTGACTTTGATGAATATGATGATACACAAGAAGAGAAGGAACTAATATCTATACCATTACCCAAAGCAGTTACAACAACACAAGATTTAACTGGATGTACTTTAAGAGAGTTTAGTTTTGGTCCTGATATTATGCTCTCTTCATATGCTGGGTCACTAGGCTTTGATAAGGTTACTGATTGGCAATATTACGAGACAGATACATATTCAGGAGAACGCAAACAAGTATCTCCACGTCGGATAACACAACCGTCAAGGACAAAAAGTAGTAGTGGTAGTGTTGTTAGACTATTTAGAGGAGAAATTGGAGGTAAATTGGGTGGCAAGTTAAGAAGCAGAGGTCTTGATTGTAGAGTATGGATCAAGGAATATTCAGGTGAAGAAGCATTAGAGTTGGCCAGACGCGAAAAGATGGGACTTGGTAGAATACAGTCTGCTTGGTTGAAGCAATATCTACAACGAATCAATAACAACGACTTGCTGGAGAGCATGGAAGATGGTGAATGGATCGATCTAGCTCAACGTCGATATGTAGATGGGTTGACAGATACGCCAACAAATAAAGATGACGAGAACATTATCACTCTAATGGAATTGCTATTGTCACAAAAAGCCAAGTTCACATCATTACTGGGAGAATTAAACCTCAGCGATTATTGGGATGACGAAAACATAGATGCAAATGAATGGTATAAATCACTTGGCGTTAAACCACCTCAAGCCGGAAGTATTTGGCTGATCTTTGACTATCATGGAATTTCCACTGCTGCTTCATATGCAGTACCTTCAATCATACAACGATCTAAATTGCCACCAAAGAGAGGGCCTTTCGGAGGGCCAATGGAAGCACCGCCGCTTCCTCCTTTTAATGAAAGGGCGAGATATATGGTTCAGGGTATACTAAAAGGAATGTTGACTTCCGTAGCCTCAGCCCACGAGGCTGGCATTGTCCATAGAAGTATTGGTAGAAACAGTTTCATACTTAGTAGTGTTGGTCAAGATAAAAGAGAAGCAACAAGTCCTTATGCTGTTGTCCTCGCAAGGCTAAGAGTAATACTATCCGATTGGGGGTTTAGTGCAAGTGTCGAGGAAGCAATCCAGGAAAAGGAGTTTGGGGTTAGATCTCGTATGTTTGGTATACCAACAATATACTCATATGAGAACCAAGTGGCAACAGACGATAGAATAAGTGACGCTGCAGAATATTTTGCCAAGGCGGAAGACCTTCAAGCTCTTGGGTTTGTCTTCCTTGCAATGCTGTTCAGTACACTCGCTGAACCTGCAACACTCTCTGCCCCAATGCCAGCCAACGACGATGATACTTGGCAACGTCTATTCAATGAGATATTTGATTTAGACATGGACTCCTTCCGTGACTACTGCAAGAACGAAGACATATGGGATGGTGTGGTCGAGCTATTAGATAGAGAAGATAAGGCTGGCTGGAGCTTGCTTGGTGACTTATTGTTGGCACGAGAGCGATTGTCTGATTGGTATAAAGAAGGAGACGAGGAGAGAGATGAACCAATATCAGCTACAGAACTACTTGAACATCCATTCTTTCAAATGAGAATAATATAAAAGATGTATGATATGTAGTAGTTGCTGCTAGTTGCTACTAAACTCTACCGTGGCTAAAGTAAATCCATGTCTGACAGTTTTATCGCCAAACTTTGCGTCGATAAAATAGGTGTCAATGATGGGCTCAATTGATACCATGATAGCAGCATGACGCCAACGTTGCAATAAGTAGCATCATCATTGACAGAAGCATTATTTGGGGAGTAAGCAGTTCATATCATAATTTCCAAACGATCATCACACATATCTCTCTCCTTTTGCTATTATTACAGATTACATCATTCATCACATCATATCTTAATTCTACAATGGAAGCCAGATCTACACCAGTTCATGTCGAGGTCCATGCGCCTATATGTGCTGCAGCTAGTGAGATACTTACGCCCGACTCTCTCCGTTTTGTTGGTTATCTATGTCATAAGTTCGAAGACCGTCGTCGTGCATTATTGAATGCCCGTGCAAGTCGAGCGATGGAATTTGACAGTGGAGCAGTACCTCACTTCGAGGGGAAGAGTGGCAGCAGCGGAGGAGCTATGCGAGAGCCACATTCTCATGCTACCGATGATCCACATTGGCAATGTGCTCCTATCCCTGATGATGTGAAGGATAGACGTGTGGAGATTACTGGGTAAGTTTTTTGCATATAATATGTATAAGATATGATTTGTATCTCACTTCTCCTCATTCTCTAGACCTGTCGATCGTAAAATGGTCATCAATGGTCTCAACTCTGGAGCAAATGTTTATATGGCAGACTTCGAGGACTCAACTTGTCCTACATGGTCGAATCTTACCGAAGGACAACGCAATCTACGAGATGCAGTACGTGGTAAAATCACTTACACAAACCCCAAAACAGGAAAAGTGTATGCATTGAAAGATAAGACATCCGTTTTGTTTGTTCGTCCTAGAGGATGGCATCTTGATGAAGCACATGTGACAGTTAATGGTCGTGTTGCATCTGGAAAGTCCGCGTTAGTATCTTTGTATCATATGATTTCATGTGTTCGATATGAAGACTCGGCGATTTGGGTACTTCATTTGGCCTTTATTAGCCATTATTTGACTGCCTTTGAATCACATGTACTAACATAATGTTTCATTCACTTCTCTCATCCTCATGAATCGTGACAACGCGCATCTTCCAGGTTCTTTATTCGACTTTGGTTTGTACTTTTATCATAATGTTCATGCTCTGCTTCAAAATGGTACACGACCATACTACTATTTGCCTAAATTGGAACATTACTTGGAGGCAAGACTTTGGAACGATGTCTTCAGAGCAGCACAGAGTTACTTTGGAGTACCTTCTGGCACCATTAGGGCTACTGTTCTTCTCGAGACGATCACAGCTGCATACCAAATGGAAGAGATCTTGTATGAACTTCGAGCTCACTCTCTTGGTCTAAACTGTGGACGTTGGGATTATCTGTTTTCGTACATCAAAAAGTTCAAGTGTCATGATGATAAGATTGCTCCTGATAGATCTCACTTGACAATGACTGATACTCCGTTGCTAACGGCGTATGTGGATCGATTGATATACATTTGCCATAAAAGAGGTACATTTGCAATGGGCGGAATGGCAGCCCAGATTCCCATCAAAGGAGATCCTGCCGCGAATGATGCAGCAATGGCTCGCATCAAGAAGGATAAGCTGAGAGAAGTGTTGGCTGGACATGATGGTACATGGGTCGCTCATCCAGCGTTGGTGACCTTGGCTAAGCAAGTGTTTGATGACTACATGCCAATGCCTAATCAAATCAACAAGAACCCAGGCTTAGCTGGTAAAGATGTGACCGAAGCAGATTTGCTAAAGCTACAAGTGGTACCTAAGGGCAAAGCAATCACGAGCGATGGTCTTCGAAAGGGGTAAGTAGTTGTGCTTACTTGTTTAGTTATCATATGATCAAGCTAACTTCCTGTATCATGTTCAGTGTATCTATTGTTCTTGCATATACCGAGGCTTGGCTTCGTGGTATTGGTTGTATTCCTTTGAATCATCACATGGAAGATGCTGCGACCGCAGAGATATCTCGAGCTCAGATTTGGCAGTGGCAGTATCATGGATGCCAAACTGAGGATGATGGAGTAGTCATTACGAAGCGAAGGATTACAAAGCTCGTTCATGAAGAAGTAAAACGTCGAACTGGTGGAGAGGATAGAGGAAAATGGTTCTTGGCCGGCAAATTGGTAAGTTGTTATAAGCTTGCAGTACGAGTATTCTCAATGTAACCTGCATGTTTGAGCTGACTATGTGCATCTCTTGCTTCTATTAGGTTGAGGATATGCTTACAAAAGACAAACTTGATGAATTCTTAACAACTGTCTGTTATCCACACATTCTAACAACAAAGTATGAAGGAGATGTGATCCCCGAGGATGATCAAGTATCACGTCTTTAAACTTGCTTGCATGAATGATGTTTTGAAGTAGAGTTTAATGTAATAAATGTATGATTTGAGGTATAGTGTGACACCCCTCTTTCCAGTTTACAACATTCAAGAGCTCACAAACTTGCCTAGCTTCCAAACAACACTATCTCCAGTGATTATGAAATTCAAGCACTTCTTGATTTTTTGCAAAAGTGGCCCTCGGTATCCAAGATACCAATTCCAAAAAGCAAATTATTGATGCAAATTGCAAATCTTGTTACTACCATACCTATGATATAATATTCTTTCATTTAAAGCGGCTATCCTCCTCTCGATTATATTACTATAATAAACCCTTAAACTATAAATATGCCACCTGCTAATAATGTGCAGCAGATAGATGATACGGGAGGACCACAAGCGTGGTTTCAATCGCTACCATTGGTCACTCGTTATTGGTTTGGTGCAGCCCTCATCACAACATGTGCAGGAAACTTTGGCTTCGTATCACCAATGAAGCTTATATATATTTGGGACAATGTATGGAACAACTTTGAAATATGGCGTTTCCTAACACCCTTCCTATTTGTTGGTAAATTTGATTTCAATACATTAATGGCATTATACATGTTACAATCATTTAGTCAGAGATATGAAACAGAACCATACAATACTGGCGCTGGAGGAGGAACGGCTGATTATGTATTTGCCATTATGTTTGGTATGGGTATGACTCTTCTGTCATATCCAGTCATGTTGATGATGGGGCTAGGAGCTCCACCAATATTTGCAAGAACTCTAATGTTCTTCGTCCTTTATGTGTGGAGTAAGCGTCATCCCACTGCTCCTGCTTCTATTTGGGGCATCCAAATGAAGGCAATCCATCTACCATTTGCCTATTTAATATTGAGTGTATTAATGGGTGGCATGTATGCTGATTTATTACATGGTATTGCTGTAGGACATCTATTCTACTTCTTGGTTGACGTCGTACCAATAGTATATAGCAAAGATTTATTGCATACACCAATGTTTCTGATTGATTACTTTGGTGTTGGAGCGTATGTTGCTCCTGCTACACCGGCAGGAAGGAGTGGTGGGATGGGAAATAATACATGGCAAGCACCGGGTAGAGTAAACCCACCTTCAGACTCGGCTGCAACTACAACAAGAGGACATAGCTGGGGGAGCGGCGGACAACGACTCGGGGATAATTAATGAGAAGAGAGAAGTAAAGATAAAACTCTCTTTACATCTATGAAGAAGAGATCAATCGGCAGTATCTCGGCAAGTCAATATTTCCCCCTGATATCACTACGCCACATATGCTTCCTTTTGGTATCTCTCCACTCTTGACCATTTTCCTTAATCCGGCTAAAGCCAAACAACCCGTGGGCTCTACAACCATTTTCATTCTCTCTCCAATGAACTTCATTTCGTGTATAAGCTCGTCGTCTGTTACTGTAATGATTTGTTCTATATTTTGTTTCATGATGTCAAAAGTAATATCACCAAGTGCCTGCGTCTGGAAGATGCGCGTTTCATATTTTATGAAGAAGAAAGAGAAGTGATTGCAACATATGTTAGTACTGCGGCTTGCAAAGGCAATCAATTAAAGGCAACTAAGTTCAAAAGAAGTTTCGAAGGCACACCATAACACACAACAAAACAACAAAAATTGGACTTTCCTGAGCTCCATCTGCAATTGTGTGTGGCGTATCAATGTGTACAATTTTATTAGACTCTAATGATCGTTGGGCATCGTTGCCTGCTTCTGGTTCAACTCCGATTATTGTTGTATTTGGAGACAGCTCTTTTACTGCCAGTGATATTCCTGAAATTAATCCCCCCCCGCCAACACATACAAAGAGGTAATCATATGCTTTCCCTTGAGGCAATTGTTCAATCATTTCTTTCCCTACAGTGCCTTGCCCTGCAATCACATATTTATGATTATATGGCGGTATAAACACTGTTCCCTCAGATGGTAAAGTCTTCTTTACTTTTTCTGCAACCTCATCTCTTATTTCAGTATATCTATCATAATATACAATATTGCCTCCATATCCTTTAGTGGCTTCAATTTTTAGAGGTGGTGCATCTTTTGGCATGATGATTGTCGAGTCAATACCAATGAGTTTTGATGCAAGAGCTATGGCTTGGGCATGGTTACCACTAGAATATGTTAATACATGTTTTAACTCGTTGTTTTCTTTGAGTTGATGTATTGCATTATATCCTCCTCTAAACTTGAAAGCTCCAATCCTTTGCAGATTCTCACACTTGATGAAGACATTTACCCCAAGTTCGTTGTCTAATGTCCTCGATCTTTCTAGAGGAGTAACATGTGCAATATTAGCAAGAACCTCTGACGCATTATGTACATCTTGATATGTTGGAAGATCCATACTATGCTGTTTTGTTGCAAAGACTCAATGTTGTAACAGAAGCAAAGCTCTCGCTGTTGCCATAATCTAGAGAACGATATGATATTGAACACTAGGTTGTCTGTATGATAGTATACGATATATATGCTACTTCATGAGATAACTTGAGACTAAAAAAGAGTCAATATCTTTTTATGAGAGTGTAGACGGTATCTTTACTATGGTTGGTTGGCGGATGAAATGGTTAAATAGCTGCTTGCAGTCAGCAGTAATTTATTATTACTTACACCAATAGCGGGATGTTCTCCGATCAAGATATAGACTATTCATTAAATCGGCCGTGCCGTAGTGTTGTGTCGGTAGCTCCATCTTCTTCTTCTTCAAAAACTTCATCACCCAAAGTAGTAGAATCTGACGATGACGATAATGAAGACTACTTATTAGATAACTCATCTCTAACCAATCATCGTTTTTTAGTATCATCTTCTATACCTTCTATATCCAAATTAAGTGATACAACTGATGAGGATGGATATGATAATAACAATAGTACTAGTATATTAATTGAAGAAGAAGATGAAAACCGTATAAATAAATTGTATCTACTTGAATACCATGAAGATTCACATGAATTAACACAGGAGACGTCATGGGTACATCCTACAGGAGAAACATGGTCAATGGCATGTCATCCTACACGATCAGACTGGGTTGCAACATGCGGTGGTGGATCCGTATATATTGAAAATAGTATTGGAAATGAGGATGAAGAAGATAATAACAAAAAGAATATATCATTGACAAAGTTTCATACAACATTGTGGCGTATACCAGATTTGGGTACTGATGTGGATGCAAATGATGAGGATGAATTTAACTTTAATGAAGATGATGAACAGCAACGTTCTGAATATAAATTGGAATCAGTTGTTAGTATTCCACACGGATTAACAAATACTACTTCAACTACAGGATGGGAACAGCGTGTAGGACAGATCTTATGGAATCCATTACTATCACCGTCTAATTCATCGGGTGATGCATTGTATGATTTGGCAGACTCATCATCAACAGATGGAGGAGGTAATTTAATCACTGTTGGATGGGATGCCAAAATATCACCAATTAGTCTATGGGATATTTCTTCACTATCTGATGTAAAGGAGGTTTGGTCTACAGGATGCGATGGTGGTGGTGTTGCATCATCAAGACGACGTAGAAATCAGTTTCCTATAATGAATACAGCCTTACCCCGGCGATGTTCGTGGGATCCACATGATACACATCACATACTTGCAACATCGGGAGTGGATGTCATTACCTATGATATGCGAGCTCCAGCGTCTAGTAGTGGAATGAGTGTTATTCGATCTGCTCATAATTTTGGAGTTACAGATGTCTGTCACAATCATTTACAATCGAATGTAGTAGTTACATCAGGTATGGATGGTGCCATAAAGTTTTGGGATATTCGAATGCACTTATCGAATAGATCAGATGGTCTAGAACCACTTGCTACAGAGAGTAGTGGCAGTCCAACACCATTACTAGCACCACTTCTCAAGGTTGTTCGTGGAGGTCACACTCATTGGACAACAAGAGCAACTTACAATCCATTCTATGACCAGCTTATCCTCTCTGGAGGAACAGATGGTATTGCCAATCTGTGGCGAATCTCTAGTTGCTCGTCAGCTCCATTACTTGATTTAGATGACGATGAAGAAGATAATGGTGATGTTGGCGATAATTCAAGTTATGGTGGAGACGATGACGACGACGGCGACGATGACAACTTGGCTGGAGACAAGGAAGAAGCCAATACTGACCAAGAACAGTGGAATGATAATATTCCAGACGACGAATCTGACAAGGATGATGATGAGGATAAAGACAAAAAGTCAAGTAATAATGAATCAAATGCTGCAGATATCAGGGTAACAAGATTTGAATGTTCTGACGCTACTGCGGATGTTTCATGGAGCTTAAGTGATCCGTGGGTATATGCAACATTATCATATGATGGAGCTTTTGTTGTTCATCATGTGCCCAGTAAAGAGAAGTATAAAATCTTACTCTGATTATGATAGATGGAAGCATCAGTGCATACTGACACTTAGTAAAAAATAAAAGTTTAAAGTTATATGAACTAAACAAAGAAGTACCCCTCAGTCCTCAGCTATATCCCACCTCCTACCTGGTTCCCACTGTTCCCTTGGCAGTTATTGCTGGAGCAGAAATCTCACCCACATGTGGAACAAAGTATCTAATAGTCGTCTGTTCTTTATTCGTTCGCTCATTCCTAATCACCAACGTTTGAATTAATACCAATAAACCTGGAAGATGCGCGTTTCACAAGTTATGAAGATGAAGAGAGGAGATAGTAGCTTTTGTTAGTGTACGTGGTTTGTAAAGACAATCAAACGAAAGCAAAGAAAGTTCAAATGAAGTAGCCAAATCACCGAGACTTCCATATTGAACACTCGCATTCACATAATAAAGAAGTACACACACGGACTTTCCTGTTGCATCCCTTTGCAGTGTCTTTGTATCCACTACCGTCGCCTGACCGTTCATTGTTGGCATCTTACTGACTATTTTGACACATTTCGGGATATCATCAGATGTTGCAAGAACAGTCTTGACTCTATCTCCTGGTAATGTTTGTTTGAATTCTTTCCCAAGCTGTAATTCTAACCCCATATCCGTCACGCGACTTTGTTTCTTGATCTTAAAGTACTTCTTATCAAATTCAATTATGTTGATGGTATCATGATCCGCTTCACCCTTTTCGTGTGCCTCAATTGCAATTTCTGTTACACCCATACATTCAAGATATCCTCTCATTGAAGGTGATCCACGGTGCTTATCAAGAATCCACTATAATATTATTATTCAAGGATAGAAGTGAGAGATATCGATTGCGAGTAAGCAGTATTAGAAAACATAGATTATTCATATGATTATAGAAGTGACGATATATCAGACAAATATCAAATTACAATCCTGGCACCCATCACTCCACATACCTACTACCTTGGTCGAAAGACATTCACAAAACATTTGCACAAGAAATATCTTTTATAATGACTCACGGTGCCATTTAAAGTCGCTGTACCAACGGGTAGTACCTGAGGAGGAGCTACTTGAGCCTGGCCTGGAGATGCTGATGATCTTGGTTCTCCTACTCCAAATGTCGGCATGGTTTGTGTTTGCATTATATTAGTTGACGCTCTTGTAAAATAATTTTATGAGAGTATCAATGTACTTATAATAGGGAGTCTTTTAGTTTAATGGGACATATTGTCATTTATTTTTTGTGGAGTGCTATTTAAGCGTGGGTGAAAGAGATAAGGCGTAAGATCTGGACAGTACATATAATTGATAATAGAATTACTATTAGGCAAGTAGCGTATGGTTTGTTCTCATCCCGTGTGTAGTCAGTTTTAGTAAACTCTTCTTCTCACAATATTCATATAATAATATTTTTTTGCAATGATAAAATTTGTGGTTGCGGTTCACTATTACTTGATATTATAGGTTAATATAAACGATAGCAATACAATATGGCACAATCAATGGCATATAATCAGGCCGCTGGCCTTGGTGGTATGCTCAAGAAAGGTCATCAATCAATGGAAGGTCAAGGAGCATGTTTGCGCAATGTTGAGGCATGCCGAGAAATTAGTACAATTACACGAACCTCTCTTGGACCTAATGGTATGAACAAATTAGTTGTGAATCATTTGGGTAAAATTATTGTCACATCAGATTGTGCAACAATCGTTAAAACATTGGAAGTTGAACACCCTGCCGCCAAGATGTTGCAATTAGCGGCTGAAGCGCAAGACTTTGAATGTGGCGATGGTACCAATTTAGTTGTTAGTTTTGCTGGTGAATTATTAGCACAGACTGAGGATTTATTCCGCATGGGATTGCATCCCTCTGATGTTGTTTCAGGATTTACCAAGGCTGGGGAGAAGATGTTGGAAGACTTTTTACCACCATTGTGCCAGTTGGTATCACCCATGGCTGATGGCAAGTCTAAGGATGAATTAGTACGTGTAGTCAAGCCAGTATTGGCGGCCAAGCATCTTGGTTCGGAAGATATTCTAGCTCCTCTTGTTGCCGAGGCATGTTTGGGAACAATGTCATCAGGCGGCAAAGCATCCTTCTCTGTTGATTCAGTTCGTGTTGCTAAAATCCTTGGTGGTGACATTTCACAATCTCATGTAGTTCATGGATTCGTTGCATTACGTGGTTTAGAAACTACACTTACCTCTGCCAAGGATGCAAAGATTGTAGTGTTTGGATGTGGTATAGAAGCTTCGGCCACTGAGGCTAAGGGAACAGTACTAATGAAGAATGCAGATGATCTAAAAAATTACAACAAATCAGAGGAGAAGAAAATGGAAGAAATTATCAAGGGTATTGCCGATTCGGGGGTCAAAGTATGCGTTGCGGGAGGTACCGTATCAGAGATGGCATTGCATTTTATTGAAAGATATGGCATGCTCTGCCTAAAGATTGGATCAAAGTGGGAACTTCGTAGGTTGTGTGTAGCCACAGGTGCGACAGCATTAGTACGGTTGGGTGCTCCTACACCGGATGAGATGGGATACTGTGATCATGTTCATCAGAAGGAGGTTGGTGGACGGCCTGTGACTATCTTCTCTCAATCTGACGGTTCCAAGACTGGCAAGTTATCCACCATTGTGTTGAGAGCATCCACATCGTCAGTTTTGGCCGATTTGGAACGTGCTATTGACGATGGTGTACATGCCGCAAAGACTGCTTGCAAGGATGGGAAACTAGTGCCTGGTGCTGGTGCAACTGAGATGGAATTGAGCCTCAACGTTCGTGCCTTTGCAGATACATGCCCTGGACTGGATCAATATGCCATCAGAGCTTTTGGCAAGGCACTAGAGGTCGTACCCCGAACATTAGCCGAGAATGCTGGGTTAGATCAGGCTATCGTTCTAGCCGCATTGGGAGCTGCTCATACTAGTGGAAAGACCAGTGCTGGTGTTGATATTGATCAGATGGGCATCTCAGATGCTTCGGGAGTTCGCGATGATACTGGTGTATTGGATTTGTACACAACAAAGGCATCTGCATTGAAACTAGCAATTGATTCAGCATTGACAGTGTTGAGAGTAGATCAGATAATTATGTCAAAAAGAGCAAACTCGCAATAAACGCTGAAACTGGTGATGATGATGAGATGATATGCTGCTTGACATGACATGTGAGAGGTAGATTCATAAATTGCTAAGAAGAATACTTTTGTCAGAACACAAGTTCGGTATCCTTACTTCTTTTAGAGTAGAGCTGAAGACGCTTTATCTTTTATATTATGCAGTCAATACATACGAAGAGAACTATTCAAACCAATATATACATATGGTTAGCTCGGGCAGAAGCTTGATTGATGAGAGAGGTAATATATTTGGGGGCAGTAAAGTGCCCCCCCCCCAAATCAAATCAGCTACAGGTAAAATATAGTATGGTATGTTGACCGCCCTGCGCGCCTGATACAATCACTACCTTCTTTACTAATATAGGAACGATATATTATAGGTTTTCACAGCATTGTAATTTGCGGTCTGAATTGAAGATACACACACATATACACTATCTATTGACAAATATCGTACTCTCATAGTATTATGGATTTCGTGTTTGGGCGAGGGGTTGGTGGTAGAGGAAGAGGCTCACGGGGAAGAGGGAGGGGAAGAGGAAGAGGTTATACTTCTAGTATGGAAGATGGCACTGGATATGGCGGAAAGCCAGATGATAATAAGAAGCTAGTTGCTGGAAGAAAGAAAGCACAAAAAGCAGAAGCAAAGGATGACAAGGCAAGCATTCGTTTCTTAAAGGTAAGTCTGGTATTGATTCAGCACCTATGTAAGCATCACATTATACTTACATATCATTTAATTGTAAATACAATCAAGCAAATTCAAAAACAGCTCGGATATCAGAAAAAGACTGCATCAAAGGGTGGTGAAGATATAGACCTTGACGAAGATGACAGGAAGAAGGTATCTACACTTCTTTCTGATATATTTAGGAACCAAGTACCGACAGATTGGGATAAGAGAAAAGATCTATATAATATTGCCTTGGATGTTAGTAGAATCCTATCTTCAAATGAGATATTAGGAACTATTTGGGGCGCGGCTGATGATCAAGAAGGTGTGTTATATTGGTTATTAGACTTTAATAATCAGGCAAAGGATATTTTGAAAAGACATGAATCAGGATATTCAAAGGAGGACAAAAACGATGTGGATTTGGCAACACAAGTGAGTGAAGTAGCAGAAGCAGCACTAAAGATATCCCGTCGATGTGTGGCTGCTAAACCAATTGCGGATTTGAGTGTGATTAGTATGAGGGAAAGATATCAATCAAAGTTGGGACCTCTACGATTCGATAGCGTTGATTCCATGCAAAATCACTTCTTCTTGAAGAAAAGCCCTTCGGCACCATCTACACTCAACACACGTCTTCTATTCAAAGAATTGGCAGCATATAGAACTGCTCTTCCGGTAGAATATGGCAGCAGTTGCTTTTGTCGAGTGATTAATAACAGACTTGATATGTTGAGAGTTATGATTATAGGGCCAGATGAAACTCCATACGCTAATGGATGCTTCATGTTTGATATTTCAATGCCAGCAAACTATCCTACTTCAAATCCAAAGGTTCAATTTTTAACAACCGGTGGCGGCCGCATAAGATTCAATCCAAACCTCTACAATTGTGGAAAAGTTTGCTTGTCACTTCTTGGAACTTGGGCAGGACCAGGCTGGATTGCTGGACAATCAACTTTATTACAAGTTCTCATTAGTATCCAAAGTCTCATTTTAGTGCCCGATCCCTATTTCAATGAGCCATGCTATGATCGACAAAGAGGAACGCCACAAGGAGACGCTCAGAGTAAAGCATACAACAAGTCGATCCGAGGACATACTCTCAGTGCTGCAATTGAATCACACCTTACTGCTATTCTGAACAATAACAATCCTTATGTTGAATTCGAACCTGTAATGATCAAACATTTCCTAGAGAAAAGATCACTCATCCAAAAGGAGATGTGGTCTTGGGTCAAGGGAGATGGTCAGCATTTGGGCCCAAAGGTTAGCAAAATCTGCAATCTACTGGAACAGTTGGACAACAGAGAGCGATCTTCAAAGTCGAAGCGAAAGAGGGCTGCCAAATCCAATGAGCCAATCGACTTGTCCGATGAGCCATGGGCAAAAGCAGCCAAATCAAATAATGAACCAATCACATTAGATGATTCAGATGAAGACGAGCAAAAGAAGCCAGCTGCTGCTCCATTGAAGTCAAATGAAACTATTGAAATCGATCTTTCATCTGATGATGACGACAAGGAAGAGAAGAAGTCAGAGAAACCTGTAGCGAAAAAGAAGAAGGCAATAACTGAAACTATTGAGATTGACCTATCGTCCGACGAGGAGGAGACTGAAGCAAAAAAGAAGAAGGAAGAGGTCCAATCGAGTTGACACTACTGTACCATTATACATACAATAAAGATTAAGATGCAACAACATTATAAGCTACCGGTTAGTTGGGGTTCTACACTATACATCCACCCACCTACACATCACAGTATGCTTCTCAATACATATACAATCAAACATCTTCACCTTCACTCTTCAAAATAATGTTTAGTTCTTTCCCAGGTCTTCTTATGAGCCAACTTGTTGAACATACGAGCCACTGCAATCTTCTCTTTCTTTTCAAAGTAGTCATATGTCTTGCCGGTTAAAAAGAGAGGTGGTTCATACTTGTCTTCTTGATCAAGAAAGCCAAGTAACATATCCTTCGTCTGATTGAAGTTAGTGGTGTAGTTTTCATAATGAATAATCATGGTAGGAATACCCAATTCAGCCGTCGTGATGAATGCTAAATTATGCCATTGAACAAATCGGAAGAAGTCGGCATGACATGGAACATCTTTAGCATCATCAAAGACATACGTGTAAAACTTGCTCTTCTGCTCATCTTGACGGTATCGCTTACTTTGTTCCTTGCAGAAAGAACGAAAGCCTTGCCTTGTTTTAGGGTACTTTTCAAGCCAATCAGTTTCATTCTTCTTGACCATCTCCTTATATGACAAATGGAACCTACTGACTACATTATCAAAGGGATCTCGAATGAGATGTACCGCTTTGGCTACTAGGACATCCTTGTTGTTGTAATATGAACCAGGCACCTTAACCAATTGGTTGTTGGCATCTTTTATGATGCGATCCCCTTCAAAGCAACGATGTGAAAAGGTATGTGAACTCTCGACATAACTATTAGGACCACATTGATTACACCTTCCTCCACAATGTGTCTTGGTTAGAATAAAGCCACTTGTAGGTCGGGCAAGAGATAAATTTAAGGGACTAGAAAAGAATGGACCTTGGGGGCTTTCTTGATAGACTGGTACACTGGTTCCATCTTCTCCCGTATTCTCCTTACCGTAATTTGATGCAGTATTAGTACCCGTCGTTTGTCTTACCAATAGACTGGTATAAGATGTTCCAGAGTTCTGTATATAAATGGCAAGAGCAGAGGCATATATGAGATTCAAATATATGTTATTCACAAGATATGCACAGGTATACTCACTGGGAACGACATTAGCCAGCAAAGAGAAAGAGATCCTTTCCTCCCTTTCTCCACATGGGTAACATGGTGGTCTTCCTGCTGTTCGCGAATGCTCCCTGATACAGTCATGTCTTTATTCGTCTTGATATGACGTTGATCACTAATAGTGTTGTTCCACATCGTACCCCCAAGGAGAAATCCAACCCCAACACGATGGGTATCTGTCTTTAATGATAAAGCTTCTGGTGCCTTGATATGCTGCTGATTGCTCCACAATGTACTGCCGATGAGAAAACCAACGCCAAAGAATACAATAAGAAATGGGAGATTATACGGTTTGAGTTTATTCTTAGGAGAGTGGAGAAGAACATACCGCCATCCTTTAGGAGACGAGCTTGTATTGATACTCAAGTTCATCATCAAGTTATGTGAGGTGAAGGCTGTTGGCAAGTAAGTCGCACTCAAGTTTTGTTCGTGTTTAGACTCTCCTTCATCTCATTCCCGCTAAACTCTCTCCTCCTCTTTGATATCTCCTCATAATTTACAAAGCTGTTGCCTATTCGTGCGGAGCATCTCATTCCCATCTAAACTCTCTCCTCCTCTTTGATATCCCCTCATAATTTGCTAGGCAACACATCAAAAGCAACGGCTGTAGGCTATTTGAACCGCGGTGGCGCCTACTGCCATCTTCTATTATATAGGCTCAACAAGATGAGTCTGCGGCTTGCTCTAAAGCGCAGTCTTGATGAAACCACACAGCTTGGTAAAGTTGTTCCAAGTATAAAGTGTAGTGGAAAGAAGAAGGGTGGTAGAAAGAGGAGGAAGGCCTCTACAGTATCATCCTCTTCGGAATCAAGCACCGATCAACAAACAACTGACAATGAGTCAAGTATAACATCTATATCTCCATCGTCTACTACATCCAATTCATCAACAACAACACTACCTACCCAATTCATATCATCAACAATATCATCATCAAACACGATTGAAACAATATCACCATCCACATCCACTGTTCAGCCGCCAACTACTTTATTATCCTCATCCACAACTACCAATCCAGCTCAACATATCGTACCCAATCTTCAAGGTCGGGGTGCTTTATCTAAACATATCAAGCAAGGTCTACAGAATCAAGCCGATACTCCATCTGTTGACTTGCGTTGTTCGGTACTGTTAACAGGTGCCGATAACAGACCTGTTCTTTGTCCGGGTATTATCACAGATGTATATCATCAAGTCTATTCTACACAGTACAAGATTGTTGTTGAGTTTGATCATAAGGAGACACTTACACTTGACTATCCTTGTCCAGAGAGACGAATCTTCTTACACAAGAAGACTTGGCAAACAAGTACTCTTCTTGCCAAACAAAACAATCGAGATGTGAGGTTATCATTCTCTTTCCTGAAGTCTCCGCCATCTACATCATCAACAATATCTCAAGTACCAAGTGGTCGTGCATTGACTGTATCTACAGCGTCCATACAATCGTCTATATCATCAAGCACGACACCACCGCTATCTGATAGAGAGCTTGATGCCATTGTACCGACTATTCCACCCATGATCATGCCTGATGGGTGTGTAGTACGGCAAGCTATTCGCCACGGTCGTGTATTAAGAGTATCAATATCATACAGTGAGTTAACATCATCAGATCATCCATCTATAGATACTCCATCAACTACTTATGATATTGATGCGGATGATAACAGCGGTGCATCAACTACTACATCATCTCCTACTTCTTCTTCACCTTCCAACGATGTATCAACAACTACTACTGTCCCTGACAAAGAACAACTGAAGATGATACAAATGAGTATAATGAAGAGCATCAAGTCAGCTCATACATCAAGTGAAGGTGAACCTCCTAAGTTGTTCGATGTAACTCAAGAAACAATTAGTATTAGATCGGATGTTGATCCTGATGATATACCTGATAATCTCAAACATCTTGATGGATACAAACAAAGTAGTGGCCGGCCTGATGATTATAATGTCGAAACTGCCTGTCCTCTCAATGAATCATTCTACCAAGGTGAAGACAACTTCCGAGATTCAGTTAAGCACATAAAAGATATCAATGGCATTCCAATTGATTGGAATACTCTTAGTTTACCCAAGAGATGCCGTAGTCTCCACAACAACAAGAAGTTGGTCGTTATAATAGCTTACTATCAAACTACCAAGGAGAGGAAGTCATGTCGTGACCTTCATTCATTTCGATCAAGACGATCTGATGGCTCTAATCGATCGGCTACTCCTGACTTCATGCGTGCAAGTCTTAGCGAGGAGATCTTTAGTGAATGTGCTGCTATGGATATGTATCCGTTCCCCATGCCACACGGCGGTTCTCCTCTTGATGTACTAACTCAAGAAAACTTCGATTATGTTATGAAGATGTGGGTGAAGCATGTCCTCAATCTGTTGTTGAACGATCCACGTGTCGTGATTGCATTATGCTCCAAGACTACGGGTGTTGTGTTTGCAAAGCACGTCCTCAATGGCAGTATCAAGAAGCTACACAAGTTGTACGAGGAGAATCCTGACAAGTTCATCTCTGCTGTTTTGGGAAAGCTTGTATTGAACTACCACCCCGAGTCTATCTACAATCTATTATACTGGATCATGATGGAGATCAAGTGTATGACAAGTGATGCTTTCTTCACCAATGTATTGAAGGCTGTCACCGAAGATGATGATGTGGCCCCGTGTACATTTGCTCAAGGCTTACTTGAGGATGGCAACAACTCCGCTGTATTTGCTTTCATTCAGGCCGCACATTTGCAGAAGTGTAGCTGGGGTGGATTGTCCTCTAGCAAGAAGAGGAATGATGCAGCTCTTACTTATCTGGTGCATATTGAAGCTGGTCTGACTACTGAGCAAGCACTTGAAAGTATCAAGTACGAGATGGGAGATGAGTATCATAGCTTGGCTGTTGGATACTTAAAGTTCTGCTGGATGGTGAAGCTTGCAGGCCAGTTGCAACGTGAGGAGGAGATTGATATGGTAGAAGTCGTCGAGTTTACATCGCTAGTTGGTATGGAAGTTGATGATCTTATGAAGAATGCCGAGGCATGTAGGAAGGGAAGTGCCGTTGGTCGAGCCAAGGGCCAAGTCAAGTTCACTGTCATGTGTCAGCTGTCGGCTATGATGCTTCTTGGTACTGTTGACGATGATGTAGTTACCGAGATGGCTGCACGATGCGGTATGAAGAATGATGATCTCCTCAAGAATGCGGAGACTTTCAAGGAGGGTCGAGCTGATGGTCAAGCCAAGGGTATAGCAACTATTGTTAAGAAGGGGAGAGTATCTTGGGAGACGATGTTTGCCGAGCTTATTCTATACAAGGATGAGGTTGGACATTGTAAGGTACCTCAAAACTATGAAGCTAACAAGAAACTTGGCAGGTGGGTTGATAAACAACGACAGGAGTACAAGTTGTTTATGGAAGGCAAGAAGGCTAAAATTTCTGAAGAGCGAATCGGAAAGTTGAATAGTATTGATTTTAAGTGGAAGATGCTAGAACGAACCGACTGGGAGACGAGATTCGATCAGCTCGTTGAATACAAGAAGCTCAAAGGAGATTGCAATGTACCTCAAAGATATGAAGCCAATCCTCAACTTGCCAACTGGGTGGACGCACAACGAGCAATGTCCAAGAAGGGAGTGAAGAGTAAGAAGGAACTAGAGCGCATAGACAAGTTGGATGGTATTGAATTTGATTGGAATCCCAGTCAGGGATGTAAGACTGATATTAAGTAATTGTATAAACAGATAGTTACCTTCCCCTCCTAAGCTTAGGTCATCAAGTTATTATATGATTTATGTTTATCACACAATCTGAGATATTTGTCGTTCTATACTTATGAGAAGGAGCCTATCAATAGATTTAGTTGCGTCGAGTAGTTAAAGAAGAGCATAAGAAAGGGAATATTTAATGGGGAAAGCTTGAGCTTGGATTTAGGAGACGTTAGCAACTGGTATGTTCCTTTAGGAGAAAGAGAACATCCTTTAGGAGACGAGCTTGTATTGATGCTCAAGCTCATGATTTGTACAAGATATATTTGATGTTACCAAGTTGATATATCGAGGAGGCGAAAGATATTCACAATCTGAGATAATTGTCGTTCTCTATACTTATTGAGAAGAAACCTCTCAATAGCTTCTAATAAGTCTTTGTTGCTTCTCTCAAACAGAACATCTTAATAGCTTTATCAATTGCGCAAGACAACGATTGATGTGCACAACATGTGTTAGGTGGGGCAGGAAACCCTCTTCCAGTCGTGGAAGATGAGATCAGTCGCGAGCTCATATTTTTCACAACACAACCTCTCGTCCATCGACATTGCCTAACACAGAGAGCACATTCACATTGATTAAGTAGTGAAGTGGTGTATTATTTTTATAACTGCACGGTGGCCAAGGAGATAACAATAATAATATACTTTACCACCGCAAATACGAAGCGAAAATAATAATATAAATCTACCGCCGACGGCAAGTTTATTATTTAACAAATATTGATTAATTATTATCGTCGAGACAATTGACCATTGTTATTATATTATAACCACCGTTATCGTCGTCAATAATAATCAATTCATACATCAATCTAATATAATTCAGCATCACCATTAGAAGAATTGATCATAATAACTCACCACCAATAATAGGAAAAGATTATCATCATTTTACTATCGACTCAGTAATAATTATTTATCATATAATGGCTTCTTTCAACACCATCTTGATAAATCGCAAGGCGAATGAACGTCCAAAGGATTGGGAAATTAGATTGCGTCCACTTTGCCAAAAGTTACGTGTTCTGGAAAAGTTGGGAGGCGCCCATCTAATGATAACAGGAAGTCCAAGTGTGGCCGTCCGTATATACGACGTCGATGATGCTAATCGTTTAGAAAATGAGGTAGTAAATGGGGACAATGATAATCGTTTAGACGTTGATGGCCTGTGTACTACATTTCGTGATAAGTTTGAGAATAGCCTATGTATATTTCTCTTGCCATCCGGTGAACATCAGCGAGATCAGTTGGGTCGTCGTGATTCCTTTGTAAGCCAGGCACAACAATCATTACTGCACAGAGACGAAACAACCACCGAGAAGAAGCATGTAACTCGAACAGCCATTGTAACAGATTCAGCTCAAGTTGTACAGACTATTCAATCAACAGTAGCTTCACTTCAGCCAGATAAACGTGAAAAGAAGGCAAAGTACTTTCAGCAGGTCGCAACTAAACATTTCTTACCAGGTGCGGGGAAACCTACTCAAGAGGTTATTGCAAATCACGTAATGAAAACATTTAATGCCTGGGCGGATAGGTATGAGATGGAAGAGGGCGATTCATCAGTTGTATTGAACACATTGGAAACATTAGTCAATGTAGGAACTGCCAATGCCAATACGTTGGAAGATGTTCCTATTAGAGATGCGCCCAAGGAGTTGCTTGCAACTTTCTTTGGGTCGAATGGTACTAGTAGTCGAGAAGAAGTAGAGGCTCAAGAGGTCCTTGAAGAGTTGATGGAACCTTGTGAAGAAGATGAGTTTGGTGATGTTGATGATTCCGAGTTTCTCGACATACCTGACCCCTCGACACAACACAAGACGAGTCAACAAGCAGGGGCAAGAGGACTACCAACTGAAACACCATTCCAGCCACGTACTTTGTTTCAGCCCAACACAGACATCCAACAGCAGAAACCGATGGGTATGCAAATGGTAAATACTGTAGACTTTACACCAATGGTGCCACCCCCTCGCCAGCAACAACAGTATCAGTATCCGCAGCAGCAACAACATGGGGGATACAACAACACTAGCGCAGCCCCGTCCATCTTTCCCGAAACCTATTCAACACAAGGCAGCTTCTCTCAACATCCAAATGCAGTAAACTTTCAACATCAGAGTAGTTTCAACCACGGCAGCAGTGGTCAAGGTGAATATGGAGAGTACTACTCTCAAAACAGATATGATGGAAATAATGACAACTATGGAGGAGAATACAACTCGTACACTCAACAAGACATGTTTCAACACCCTCACACTCAGTTCATGTGAATATGAAACATATTTTTCAGTCGGTGTGTAATGTTCAAGTAAAATAATAATGTGAATTTGTCATCAAATACTTTCTAGTAGGATTAGCGTGTAGTATTGGCCTTGAGGACTGAGGACAGTGGGTTGTTGAAATAAAAAGATCGCATGTTCCTCTTCTTCTTCTATCCCATGCCCCAATCACTTCTTGTACGGTCGTAACCAACGTTGAACCGATTTGTGCCTGATAGTTGAGATAAAGCTAAATTATCACGTTGTTGCTCTTCCATCATCATGCTCATATCTTCATCATCCATCTCACTTGGTGGAGTAAAATGATCATCCTGCTGCTGCTGATTCTTATCATTATTCAACCATTGGTAATGTTGATGTTCAACTTGTTGTTCTTGCTGTCGATGCGGACTAGTTGAGTTGAGTGCATTAACAGACTGGCTCGTAAGGCGCTGAGGAGATGCAGTATGTTGTAAACCTAATTCCTTTTGCTCTTGATGACGCAATCTATTCGCCTCAATACTCCACCATTCTCGACGTTTCACAGGTATTTGGATAAGAAAATCAATCAAATCTTGAAGTGAACTAACAGGTGTCCACGTATTGCAAACGCAGGTTGCTAAATCCAAATCCAATAATTTGGATGTACCATTATTATTCTGATTAGTATGTCCATTCGGCGTGGGCGGTAAAGGATTAATCAATACCTGTTCAGGCATGGGTGGTTCCATTTGATATTGTATAGATGATGATGAAACAGACGCTACACTGTTATAATAACTATCACCTTGAACATTTACAATATTACCGAGAGGTTCATGTGCATTATCATTATAATCCTTAGTGACACGGGTAATTAGTGGTGGAAAATGAGGATACATTCTTGGCATTTGTATCAAGTATGTCCATCGTTCAGGTGGTATTGGAGATGATGATGATGAATGTGATAATAAATGCTGCTGTGTACCATGTTGAACATTAATATTATTTTGTGGTGGTGTTGAAATAGGTTGATGTAGACATGTCAGACGTAACCGAAGTGGATCTACCGGATCGCGTATTAAACGTGCATTATTGCAATATAATTCACTGTGTATGCGTGTACCTCGTCCCCAACTTTGGTTATTGATATCATTGTTTACTGTGGATGTCCATTGTTTAGTAGTACCATTGAGCAACTGTTCTATATCTCTGTCAAGACGCAGTTCACCAGGAGAAGTGGAGATTTTCACACGCTTTAGTGACTGCCCTATAAATGAACAATCGGGTGATGTTGATCTCTTCATTGTTGTCTAGAGTAGAGAACAATATTAGTAGGTTGATACAAAGTAGTTCACTGTCCAGTTGCAAAAGTTTTCGTAAAAAAATTATGAGAGTGCTGCTGGTATCCTTGGAGGTACTTAAGCTATTCATGAGCCTGTGCTCTCTTTTGTGACGCTCTCATCTCACTCTACCTCTAGGTATTGATATGTATGTGATTAGATTAATATACTAGTTACATGTTCGGAATGCTTTTGCACATATTATATGATGCAGTTGATATCTAGCTGATAGGGTTTCTACTCTAGTCAAACAAGCCTAGATTTGTACATATCTTGTGAGCACTTCTCTTCTCTTCTTTGTCTTCGTCTTAATAGTACACCACAACATGTCATCTCGTCTTAAAATGGTGCTACTATCATAAGCGAGTGCCTACAGTGTGGTGTAGAGACCCCGGAGACCCTCGAAATAAGTTTTCAAGAGTTTTTCAATTTTCCTTGCAAGCTCGAGCTCGATCTTGATATCTAATCTTCATATCAAGTCCAAGTCCAGTCTAAACCAAACAACCCTAATAATGGCAAAAGGAGCAAAGGGTAAACAAGCCACAGTAGAACAAGGAACAGACTCAGATCCGAACGCACTGTTCACCAGTTATAACAATGAATGCAAGTCCATTGGAATAACACCATATCAGCCACTTAAAGATAACTTACTGAATGATGAGAATCCAAACCGAGGTACCCAGATCATCGTACTTCCAAACACCAAAGGAGGCGAAGCTCTCGGTTCTGGAGGTTGTCGATGTTTAGTAAATGCAATGATCAATATACCATTTACAGCCACAAAAGAATTAAGAATCTGTAGTTCGAGCCTTGGAGACGCCGGAGCTTCTTCAATCGCATCCTTACTAATTGCAACTGCCACTAAAAGGCCTCTTGATCCAACAATAGATTCAACAACGGCTACTCAACCAGTATGGCAGCTCGAGTATATTGAATTGACCGATAACGATATAAGTCATGTTGGAGCCAAGGCTCTTGGTAGGTCTCTTTGCGTTGGTATGAATACAACGTTGAATACGCTTATACTAGACTTCAATAGAACAATGGGTAGTCAAGGAGTTGCTGCCCTGTGTAAAGGTTTAGCAACCAATAGTACACTCAAAAAGCTCAGCATGAAACACTGCGGCATAGATGAGCAAGGAAGATCTCTTGCAGACATGCTAAGCTTTAAAAAGACAGCCTTGATATCACTTGACGTTAGTTGTAATGCAATTGGAGGCAGTGGCTTGAGTGATTTATGCACAGGCTTACTTGCCAATACAAGTCTCAAGACACTTCGGTTGGCTGATAATGGAATAAATCAAAGTGATGATGATGTCAAGGGTCTCGAGAAATTGTCAACAGTGCTGGTACAACATCCTTCTCTCATTGCTGTGGATATCAATCACAACAATATTGGCGATCGAGGGGCTAAAGTACTTCTACCTTCGTTGGTTGATAGCAAACAGATAACCGAATTTAAAGTCGACACAAGAATGAATGACGATCTCTTCAAACAACTCTTTCGTGCAAGTGCCGCCGTGAAGAAGAAGAAGGGAGGAAAGAAGAAGAAGAAATAGGAATAATAATACATTAGCTCACATATATGCACAGTCTATTCACTAAAGTGTATTATAGTACTCACATATGATATGTACATGTATAATCAGTTCACCAACTACAGCTTTATGTTAAGATGATCGCTATGGCTGACCCGGATTGAATTGTTGTTGACTAAGAGCAGGCTGAGTACTAGTGGCAAGATATTGCTGCGGTTGCAATTGTTGACCTTGAACCATTAGTTGTGGTTGTTGATAACCAGGTAGCATCGTTGCTTGTTGTAATATCGGTGATAGTCCAGTCATGGGCTGAGCAATCTGTCCAGTATACATTTGTGGCGGCTGTGCAAATACTGGTGGTTGCGTAAATTGCGGTGGCAAGTGAAAGGGCGCTTGGAATTGAGGTTGTTGTTCTATTGGCTCTTGCTTGACAGCTGTTGAGATGAATGTTTGAAGACTCTCAAGTTGTTTATTAAGCATGTTAACATGTGAAGTTTCCCCAACTCTTGCACGAAGATAAAATGCCGAATGCATTACACTACATACTTTTGATTGGAAAGTAATGACTGTGGAATCTACCGTTGGACCAACAAATCCAGGAAGCTTGGCACTCGCTAGGATGGTCTGTTGAGTGTATAACAGCTTACGAAATTCCCATGCAATGGAAGATTGTAATTGGTTCCGTCGAGCTTGAGCCTGCTGCTCAAATGAGTTTCGTTCTTTGTCATTAGCTTGTTGAACTGCCTCTATGGCTCCACCGGCTACAGATGCTCTTGCATCGAGATCAGCTTCCATAGTTTCCCTATCTGCAGCAATTTTCATCTGCAGTGACTTCTCGGCCTTCACTACTGATTCTTCCTTAAGAGCTGTCATCATCCAGCATGCATGACACAATTCGAGTATTGCTGAACCCAAGCACTTGCCATCGTGAGTCTTTGCCGTGAGAATTTTCAATATCTTTAGTGCTGTTTCATTTCCTACAAGATCTTTACCCGATGGATCCCCTAGCTTGGGTGGAGATGCTGTGAACAACGGTGGTTCTGGTCGAGATGGTAGTGATCCACCATCTCTCGCATGCCATAAAGTTTCTATTTCTGGTGGCATGTTCTTCGCTGCCGTTACCAATATACCTGAGGCAGTATCAATACTACTTGCACTCACAGTCTCCGTCTCTACCGGTTGTGTACCCCATCTCGATCGTTTCTTGGCAGGTCTTGGCACTTCTTCTTCCGTGTCTTGGTTATTATTTGCTGCGGTTGCTGACGAAGCTTGCTGGTCTGGCATTGTCTGATCATCGGTACCATCATTTAAAGTAGTCGATTGCCCGAGATGCTCTTTTTGGATTGCCGTCTTGAGATCGTCCATAGATAGATTAGGATTCTTCCTTGAAGATTGCATCATACTAAGGAATCCATTCCAAAGTATTTCCTGCTCATTGGGATCTGTTACCATTGGTCCAACTGATGCCACTCCTCCCTCTCCGCCCTCACCAACTAAAGCACGAAGGTATATCTTTTGAGCAGTCTTTGGCCTTCCTCTCTCCTCGAGGAATTGAGTATACTCTTGCCAAATCTTTCCCGAACTTCCAGCCACTGGACAATTGGTTGCTTGTTCATATACTTCAGTTGCAGATTTATTCTGTTGGGGGGAAAGACAAAGAAGGGATAAGTATATTTGTGAGAGAATCATTAAATCATAAAAAAAGCATGTTGAACACTGAAAGTATAATTGGTTTTAATTCCAGATCTAGGTATTATTATACATGATATATAATTGTACATTCGATATATGATTATTGTCGCGTCAACGTCACGTATAAGATAATCCCATAGCAACACTGCAATACCACTGAAAGTTATTTATTTCCACATTGCACTAGCCCCTAACCACTTAATAAGAAACCCCCATTCTATCTCCGACCATTCTCAAATAAATCTCCACCAAACAAATAGCAAACACATCTAAAGAATAACAATTTATACCACAAAACAATCAATACAAATAAACCTAAATACCATAATACGTCGAACTTACCAAATTAGCACTTCTATTCAAATTAGCATAAGCTAACCATAACTTAACAATCTCTGCTTTCACACCAACATTATTACCCATATCACCCATGGTAACATCATCTACCCAATCTAATAATGCTGATTGGAATACAGTTTGTGCGGAATTAATACCATCTGATTGTAATTTCGAATTGGCAGCATCAATTATTGTTTGTGAATTGTATTGGGATAATACTTCTACGGAATCTTGACTCATCATCATTGTTCTTATCTGTTATTGTACTTTATATATTAAATGTATATCCTGTCATATAATTTGTAGTATGAGATTGTTAGCAAATGAGTATGATAAATAATAAGTACATAAACCTATCCTATACAGACAGACACAGATGCATATAAAAATTAATTATGTGCACATTATGAAATTTGCAATTAATAATATCGATACGAACACATACCAAGAGTCCTAGATGGAGATTAAGATTCAATGTATGTTACGAAGCGCCGCCGGCCGCCACCGATAATTAATACAACCCTTAGGTACAACCAATCAACAACCAAGCAACAATTTTGGGTACCAAATATAGCCGGTATCCTTCATATCCAAGTTACTTACTGTTATTATCTTAGTAGAGAATAAAGTATATCAATATGTCTGGATTTCTACCGGATATTGCAAATTGGGCACTAGGTGGTGGCGCAGGAGGTGCTGGTGGTGGAGATGGTGAAGCAGCAGCAGATGAAAATGAGGGATCAAACAACAACAATGAAGACACCACTACCACCACAACACCCTCTACTGAACCAACTCCTGAGGAAATGAGAGCTAAACGTATGGCAAGGTTGGCAGCATTGGAAAAGAGTAGTTCTACTGCTAGTAGTAACACTGATAATAAGAATAGTGGTGGCGGGGATACCGCATCACCAATGGAAGTAGATAAACCATCTGTATCTTCTTCTACTTCTCCAATGGATATTGATACTGAAAAACCAAAATCCAAACCCACTCCAATTACTACCACCAAGGACGTATCAATGGAACCGGCACCAAAGAAGAAAATGAAGGCACCACCATCTTCGCCTGTTGATCCAAATTCCAAAATCCGACGTAAAAAGACATTATTATTACGACGTGTACTACTTGTAACAGTTGGTGATTCATCCTCCAATCGTACACCTCCCTGTGTACATTTAACATTAGATGATGATGAAATATACAACACTACCAAAAGTCCAACAGGAGTGCAGGTACATCATATTGCCGAGTTATTGGCCGCCCGATTGGCATTGTCCCCGTCATCACGTAGTTTAGAAACAATACCCTCACAGACTAAGTTAGGTTTGATTGCATATTTAGGTGGATGTCATAAACGGGCTGGTGAAGAGTTGAAGGAATTAAAACATGGGAAGAATAAGAAGAAGAGCGATGATGGTAGTTTGGATGAATTGATTGATATTTTGGATGAAATTAGGAGTCAGGTATGTTGTTGTTTGTGTACATGTGTACTTTAAAGTTTTGTGCATATTATGATATGTTTCTAATATCTTCTAAACTTATATCATATTCTACCCCTAATTCACAACATTTAACAGGTCGTAAGCTATGCTGCATCCTCACTCATGGTCCCAGATTTGTTTGAGTTAGGGGCCGATGCACCTCTACAACTTGCCAAGTGCTTATCCACCACATCCATTGATCCTACCTCATCGATTACGTTTGATGTTCTTGGTAAAAATACCTCATTCTACTACTCAGTGTGCGAAGAGTTGCACTCTCAAGACGCTGATTCGTTTGGAACTGTTATTGCAGATGTTGTAAAACACATTACAGACTCATTATCGAAATGCAAGACGCTATTGGATGAGGGACCTACCCAAGGAGTGACAGGGAATGGTATTTTCCTAACCTCGGCGCTTCGTGAATTATGTACAAGCAAAAAGGCAGCCGTAGCCTTTGCCAAGATGCCATTATTCCTCTTACCTGCTGCCAATACACCAAGGGCAGCCGAGACATGTGAGAATCCAAACCTTACTCCTCAACAAGTTCAAATGGCACAAATGATGCAAGCCTTTCGTAGGCCAGGCGAACCTCCCGTTCTTCCAGGATCATACAAACGTAGATCTGGTCCAGCCTTGGAGGATAATACCGCGTTGGGATTAGTGCTACGTCTCGGTTTCCCCTTCCCTCAAGATCCTCGTGAACAGAACAATCCCTTGATGCAAGCATTCTCGGACCCCACGAGGAGGGATATTGACCAAACTACTGCCGGGTTTCGTAGGCAACTGGAATTGTACCAGAATAAGTGCAATGAGCTGGTAAAGCAGTTGGTAGTAGCCGGCGAGGAGTCACGGAAACAAGTGATTCAATGGTTCACTGATGCACTCTTGCTAAACATTCGAGCAGATGGTATGCGAGCTGATAGGTCCAAAGTTAGCAGTGCAGAATTACTGACAAATCTATCAGCTGTTTTACTGAAGCTCTGTGATCCATTCATCCAAGATCCCAAAAAGGCTTCTTTGGTAGATCCAGGCTTTGTATGCTCTCCTGAAAGTCACGGCGGTGTATACTCGTTGACAGTTGAAGATGCAATTCCACGCCTTGGGGTAGATGTCACAGACAAGGGTGACTACAACCCCAAGAATAGTTTTATTCCCCTCTGTTTCTTCTTTTGCTCTCGAATATTGGCGTTGTCAGTTGTACCGAGAACTCGACGATATGATAACATTTTACGCAACATTAACCATGAATATCATAATTCCAGGTCACGAAACGATGACCCTCGTTCAAATCCAAGATTTATCTCACTTTTGAAGTTACAGCATATCATGGAGATATCGTTGAAATCGCCGACATACATTCCTGATGTGTTTAGGTACTACAATATGGCAGCGGGCATATTCCTTCAGATGGATAAAGAACTTTTGAAGACGATACCAGAACATATTGTTTATGACATGTGTGCAGTCCTTGATTATGCGACGGACTATACTCCTAAGCTGATGTCGGGTGTTGACTTAGGTAACATATTCCGGCTGACTGTGACTTTACTTTCGAAAGAGTATGCTCCCGCAAGTGCAATCTTTTTGTTCAAGTTAACTCATTACCATTACTCATTCTACACTATACTCTAACCATGTTTCACCTTGTTTGTAATTCAACAGCTTGTTCGAAACTACAATCTACGAGCAAAACTTGGAGACGTGCTACACGACGTGTTCTTACCTGATAAGAGTAGTAGACGCCAAAGTGAAGTCCCTGCCTCAGTGACGTGCGATCCTTTAGCTGGCGGACAGCCTTACCTCACATCCGATAAGCTTGCCAAAGAATCACTAGCGCCCTCGCTACTTGTTTTGTATGGCGAAGTTGAGAATACTGGTTTCTACGAGAAGAATGCACACCGAACCAAGATTGCTGCCTTGCTCAAGTATCTCTGGGATAGTCCCCAACATAGACCTGCATTCAAGAAAGTCACTGAAGATAAATCCAACTTTATCACATTTGCTAATGGATTAATGAACGAAATGAATGTAAGTTAGCTGTGCTAATGTGTTATGTGTACAACTTATTTTGTGTCAAAGATGTCTAATTCATGTATCTCTTCTTCACATATAAAATAGTCACTGTTTGGCGATGTGATGGAAAGATTGCCAGAGATCAGAAAGGTGCAGGTGCAGATGGCAAATCCCCAAGAGTGGGGAGCACTTAGCGAGGAAGAACGTGAGACCATCTCTGAACGACATGATGAAAATGAGAGAAAAGTGAAGACGGCCCTGTCGTTGTGTAATTCTGTAGTGAAGATGCTTGGCTTCCTCAATACAGACAGTGATATCCGTAATATGTTTCTCCTGCCTGACATGTGCTCTCGTCTTGCGAATATGCTTTTGTTCGTACTCAACAAGTTGGTCGGCTCGAGAGGTTTAGATTTGAAAGTTGACAACCCAGAGTCTTACAACTTCAAACCGAAGGAAATGTTGCAGGATTTGTGTGTAATCTTCTCATCCTTTGCCGCAGCGGATGAGTTCCAAGTTGCATGTGCCAAAAGTGGCTACTACTCTCCCGATCTAATGAACAAGTCAGTCAAGACCTGTAGGAAGTTGGGCCTGCTTGTCGGTGATAGTATGGAGCTGTTTGCTCTTCTTGCCACCAAGGTGGAAGACGCTGCCAAGGACTTAGTAGCCGATGAAGGTTTGATTGAAGATGCACCAGATGAATTCCTCGACCCCCTTACTCAAGAGTGGATGGCAGATCCCGTTTTGCTCCCAACTAGTGATACCATTGTCGACCGTTCTACTATTAGCCAGCATTTACTGAATGATGCAACTGATCCTTTTAATAGAAAGGAGCTTACCATTGATGAAGTTGTACCGGCTTCTGAACTCAAGGAGAAGATGGAGTTATGGCTTGACGAAAAGAAGAAGGCAAGGGATGGAGCTTAGCCGTTAAAAGAATAAAATTGATTTACTTACATCTAGGCTCATGCTGTCTTAGTTTATCAGATTCTAATTCTATGCACACATTGTTACTACTTACCTTTGACAGTTGATTGTTGTGTAGACATTTACTTGGGGGAGAAGTAAGATAAGGGGCTGCACTACTGCTTGCGAGTCTCGCACTCACGAGGGGTTATTCGCCTTGGAGACTTGAGCCAAGCTTGAGGAAGTCTTTTAGAGGATGCCAGCCGAGCTCTTCAAGGCGGCAGATGGCTGACAATCGCTCGTGGGAAGAGTCTACTGAGCTTTCTTGCTCAAAAGAAGGATCTACAAATTTAGAGATCTATTTGTTGGAACTTCTTTCCTCCCTGTGTCGACAGACATTACTAAATAATGTCTACAAAAGAAGAGACAGATCTTCTTGATCCTGGTACTTGAGTTCTTCACTTGAATTATAACTCAAAATAGTTATTCTTGATACATATAATATTATATTCTTGATACCGAGACATAACTCTCTAAGGACAAATCTTATGTCTTCATTCTTGATTCTCAAGGACACCGCAAACAACTCATTTACATTTATCCACATCATGCAGTTCTGTAGTATAGTGTCCTTCTTCTCTAGGTACAGTCTTCAATGATTAACTCTCACAAATACAAATTGAGTGTCATAGTGGCGATTAAAACGACGCCGGGATATATATGACACTCTCAAACAAACAAAGTTTGTTGCCAATTCAGATAAGGATGACAACTAACCCATATATACTAACCTACTCTCCTAAATTTCTCCTGACATCAATTAATCACGACGATCAGGAGGTCTGAAATGAGTCTCACGTTCTCGATTCTTGAAGCGTTCAAATGATGATGATCTATAGTAAAAGGTACATAACATCAACATGAGCATTAATTTTCCTCACACTTGACATGCATACCTTAAAATATATAGTACACGCCCTACTCACCTCTTAAAATCACCACGCCCCCTGTCACGTCCACCGCCACCATTCCTACTTCTTCCATCAACAACTCTTCCTCGCATTTCTGGAAGATGCGCGTTTTGCAATATTCGAAGATAAAAGAGAGGTGATTGTAACATATGTTAGTACATGTGAGTTACAAAGGCAATCAAATAAAGAAGAACTGAGTTCAAATGATGCAGCCAAACCGCCAAGATATCATATTGAGCAAGCATTCAAACGGTAAACTAATACAAACGCGGACTTTCCAGTAGGCGTTTTGCGCTTTTCCTGTGCATATACAACCTCCAATTCTCGACCCTTCATTAAAAACTTATCCATCTCCTCACGTGCCTCGGCTGCCATTTGAGGTGTGGCATATTCAATGAATGCAAAACCTTTTGGCTGTTGAGAGTGGAAGTCACGAGGGATGTATACATCCCTAACCTCTCCAATCCGTCCGAAGGCGTGTTGCAAGTCGTTGGTACTAATATCACCTGTTACGTTACGAATCAATAGAGATACACCAGGAGGGCCTAGAGTATAACAATTTGAACAAAATTAAGTCATCATGAGCTTCAGCTTTACATAGGTATTCAAATAGCAACACAACGGATTATATATATATATATATATATATTATATATATATATATATATATTATATATATATATATATATATATATAACAGCAACACAATGGATACTCTTGTCTTACCTTCATCTCGATTACGCCTTCCTCCGCCCCTATGTGGTGGAGGTCCAGGATAATCACCATGGAATCCAGGCCCTGGACCAAAGTATCCAGGAGGCGGTCCATAATCACGATCAGAACGGCCTATAATAATCATATAAAAGTGTTAGATCAGCCTCATTTAGTTGACAGTTGCATAAAAACAAACTCATT